>Ga0209863_10001134_pt1 | contig 10798 bp, 5 predicted proteins | sample OrgsoiDNA2013046_FD_185796 | JGI IMG/M metagenome (GOLD analysis project Ga0209863, IMG submission 185796) | Permafrost soil microbial communities from the Arctic, to analyse light accelerated degradation of dissolved organic matter (DOM) -... | ecosystem: Environmental > Terrestrial > Soil >...
AGTCGGGGACCGACTTGTACGCCGCGAGCTCCGTGGCCCAGTGGTTCTGGTCGATCGTGAGCGGGGTGCAGGTGGGGGTGACGTTCTGGTCGCAGGCGACGGTGGGCGCGAGGCCGCCCGTCGGGCTCACGTTGTTGATGGCCGGATCCTGCTTGACGACCGGCGTCCCGTCGGGCTGCTGGACCACCATGGCGCGGCCGAAGGCGTTGAAACCGGCGGCCGACGTCGCGGTGGCGGGGTAGTTCACCACGTCCAGCTCGTAGCCGTTGGCCGTCAGCCGGTTGGCGTACTCGAGAACCCGCGCCGCGATCCCCTTCTGGACGATCTGTCCGCCGGCGCAATTGTTGGTGGCGTCACCGAACAGACATTCGGTGCCGATCGCGCGCGCGTAGTAAGTCTCGCCGGAGACGGGATCCTGCCATTCGATCCGCGGGGTCACCTCGGGCGCCGTGTTCTCGCCCAGGCGCCAGATCCGCATCATGTCGGTCCAGTCGGTCTTCTGGTTGGCCTTTATGAAGGAGACGGTCCATACGATCAGGAACTTCTGGACCTCCCAGCCGACCTGCGGATCGACGGCCATCATGTTGGCCGGCGCGGCGGGCGCGAAGCTGCCGTCCCCGAAATAGTTGGTGCAGGCATTGCGCCCCTGGGTCGAAAAGCAGATCTCCGGGCCGCCACTCGGCCAGAAGCTGGTCCAACCCAGCGGGAACGCGGGATAGAGGTTGGCCATCGGATCGAGCGAGGTGTCGGCGGTCGTGTCCAGGATCGGCTGTCCCGCGGCGTTGGACTGAAGGTGCGGCGCCAGCAGCGACCGATCGCCGGTGAGTCCGTTGCCGATGATGCGCCGGAAGCCGTCGGGGAAGATGTCGGCCATCCCGATCGAGCGAAAGCGCGCGTCGTAGAAGTCGCGGCGCGACTGGCTGATGAACCGATCCTCCGACAGCGAGAACAGGATGGCGGTGTTGATCTTGTCGTAGTACGAGCCGGCGTTTTCGATGTATTCGATGTCGAAGTCGCCGTTGGTCGTCGAGAGCGCGTTCTCGAGCGGGTGTCCGCCGAAGCCGACGTCGCGCAGGAACCCGGTGCTGCCGTTGGGAATGACCACCGGCGTCTGCCCGAGCATGTTGTTGACCGGGCCGTAGTCATCGGGGTCGCTGGCGGAGTGGAGCACCGGATCGGCGAAGGCGCCGGGGCGCTTGTAGGCGCGTCCCGGCTCGGGCCGGCCGAGCTCGCGCGTGAAGTGATCGAAGGCGACGCTGGCCGCGATCACGTTCTCGTGCAGCTGCAAGCTCGCGACGAGGGGCCAGAGCGTGCTGAACGAATAGCCCTGGTTGACGGCCAGATCCTTGTAGATCGACGCCAGGAAACCGACGCCGCTCGAGATCGCCTGCATCTTGGAGTTGTACCGGCTGAACGAGCGCTGGGAGGCGCTGAGGAGGCTGAAGGTCGAGCGGTTGCGCCGGTAGTTGTCGAGGATGTGGCGGTCCTCTTGGGTGCCGACCAGGAAATCGATCTGCTCGTAGGGATCGGCGCCGTTGTCGTGCCGAAAGACCGATACGTTCCCGATGTCGGCCCAGTTGTCGCTGGCAAACGCGTAGGGGACCCGCAAGCGGCTGGTGGTGGGATCGACGCTGGGTCCGCCGGAATAAAAGCCGTTGTTCTCCTCGGTCGCCGTCGGGGCCCGCAGCTGCGAGTAGCCGATGTAGTCGACCGGTTGCTGCCGGCACTTCTGCGGCGTGCCGTCGACCGAGACGACGTGGCCGTCGAGGACCTGATTCCAGGCGCCGTCGACGGTCGGATCGTAGCTGGCGGGTTGCGCCGGCGTCGTCGGATGGCAGCCGCTGAGCACCTGATAGTTATTCTGGAGCTGCGCGTAGTGGAAGTCGTCGGTGCCGGTGCCGCTCGACTTGAGGCCGTAGCGGATGCCCAGCAAGCCGCCGAAGGTGTCGGTCGCCAGCGTGATGCCGGTGCCGATGGCGGTCCCGGCTTTGTAGCTGGGGTTGGTGTAGACGGACACGCTGTCGCCGTAGAAGAAGCGGGCGGCGGCGAAGTCGGTGGCCCCCAGGCCCAGCATGTCCTGCGAGGTCTCGCCCGGATAGTCCATGACCGAGGACTGCATCCACATCCAGATCAGGTTGGACTGCTCCTCGGGGGTGACGGGATCCCAGTAGCGCGGGCCGATGCAGGTCGAGCCGTCGGTCACCGCGTCGGTGCACGGCGTCGTCTCCTGCCCATTGCGGGTCCGCAGCTGCCAGTACTGCGGGCGGTAGAAGAGGGGCGCCGAGCTGCTCACGAAGTTGTGCCTCAGGCCGATCGAATGGCCCATCTCGTGGGCGATCACGGCGTAGTGATACCGACGCCGCACGTACTGGAACATCTGGTCGTAGCGGGTCTGCTGCCCGGCCGGGGTCTCGTTGGCGGCCTTGGGGAACTTCTGGGCCAGGATGTCGGCGAGGCCGGTCATCGCGGTCGGCTCGGGCGCCTCGTCGATGAGGCAGGCGCCGCGCGCGGCCAGCGCGTTGTCGCGCAGCTGGTTGACCTGGCGCTCGGCGAGCGGGTTGTTGAGGCCGAGCGGCGAGATCTGGGCGCCGACGGCGCCCGACAGCGAAGCCGTGGGCGGCATGCCGGCCAGCTCGAGGATCGCGGGGTTGACGAGCTGGGTCTCGACGTCACTGCCGCGGGCGCTGGCCAGGGTCGCGGCCAGGTGGACCTCGGCGGGCGAGGCGATGTCGTTGCGAACCTGCACGTCGAGCGCGGTCGCCTTGCCGGCGTCCAGCATGGCTTGCACCTCGGGCGCCGGCTTCGCCGCGGTGAGCGACTGGAAGCTGCCGATGTCCATGCCCGTCGTACCGGCGAGGCGCCGGTTGACGTCGTCGAGCGGCAGGGTGGGGAGGCCGCCGCCCCCGCTCAGCTTGGCGCCCGCCACCCAGTTTTGAATATAGGTCCCGTTGGTGATCTGGGGGGTCGACAGCTCACCGTTCGCGTAGCGCACCAGGTCCACCAGTTGCTGGGCGGCGAGGTCGGTGGTGGCGGTCCAGATGTTGATCGACGCCGCGACCTTCTCGCCGGTGAGCGGATCGTCGCCGTCCGTCATGATCCCCCAGTAACTCGGGAGCTGCGGGTCGGGGATGTCGAGGACGATGTTGTAGCGAAGGTCGCCAGTGCGCACCGCCAGGCCGGCGGCGCCGCAGGCCGGGTGGTCGCCCGCGACGACGGGGTTGTGGCAGAGGACGATGACGGGTTGCATCGCCGCAATCGTTCCGATGGCGAGCGAGCTCGCCGAGTCGGTGCCGCCACGCTCCCCCGCGACGGCGGCGGCCTCGGTGTTGGCCAGATCGACGCAGGTCTGATCGTCCCACCCACTGTTGTGGGGGTCGCGCCGGCAGGCGTCGACGTCGCGCGCGATCCGCACCCCCTCGTCGTTGTCGTCCTGCTGCCCCTTCCACATGGGGAAGGCGGCGTCGCAACCAGCCGCGTGGGTTTGCATGCACGCGTCCACCGTCGGGGAGTTGGGATCGCACGGGGTCGCGATGGTCTTGCGACACTCGACCAGGCGCGCGGTCTGGACCGCGGTCTTCATGGCGAGATCCCACTCGACCGTGGCCCAGTTGGTCGGGTCGAAGAGGGTGGTGTCGCCGGCGATGTACCAGGGGATGGTGCGAACCTGCCGGGCGCTGTAGGGGAGGGTGCACTTCTGATTGAAGACGTCGCAGCGCGAACCGGCGCCCGCGGCTTTGCACTCGTCCGCCGTTCCGTCGCCGTCGTCGTCGCGGTTGGGGTCGGCGTTCGGATCGCCCGTGGGCACCTCCGTCGTCGCGAAGGTGGCGCAGGGGACGGCGCCCCGCATGGTTGGATCGGCGTTGGTCGGATCGGTGTAGTAGTGGCTCAGCTGCCAGATGTTGTAGCGGGCGATGAACCGGCTCCACTCTTGGTCCACCAGGCCGTAGTCGGCGGTGTAGCCGCGGCGATAGTCGAAGTTGAAGGCGCCCAGTGTCTGAAAGCGCACGCCGTCGAAGTTCTCGGGTTCGTAGTCGGTGTCGACCACCTTGCGAAACGACTCCCGGATCGTCAGCTCGACCGGGTTGCAGTCGGCCGCCGGCGCCGTGCCACTGCTCACGTAGGCGCTGTCGAGAAAGCAGGCGGGAATCGTCCCGGTGCCCGCGCCCAGGGTCGCCAGATCAACCTGCTGCGGCGTCGCGTAGACCTTGTTGGTGACGTCGAAGTAACCCGCGTCGGCGTCGAAATGGGGAGCGTCCGGGTCCGACGGATCCAGCACCGTATAGGCGAACGGCTCATAGGTGACGCCGCCGATGACCCCGATCAGCGACAGGGTGTCGTAGTCGTAGGCATCGGTGATCAGGTTCTGCGACCAGTCGACGCGGAAGTACTGGCGCTCGTACCACACCCGGTCGGTGGTGTTCTCGACGACGATGTTGAGGTTCTCGCCGGTCTGCGGGTTGTAGTCGTTCTTGATGTCGAAGTGGCTCGTGATCTTGTAGCTGGCGACGATCTGCCCGTCGTTCGAAGCCTTGAGCTGGACCCCGTTATACTGGTTGCCCTTGTCGTCCGTGCCCGTGATGCGCTCGTACGACAGGCGCGCATTGAGCGTGTTCTCCGTGATCTCCCAGCGGATGCGGGACATCGGCTCGCCGTAGCTCGAGGTAAAGAGGCCGTCCTGGGCCGCGCCGTACGCGACGTCGACCACGGTGCCCCGCTTGTAAAACTCGGGATCGTCCGCCGTGCTCTGCAGGTCGGGCCCGACGAAGAACGACTTGTCGAGCGCGTCGGCCTGCACGCGGTTGATGGCGGCACGCTCCTTCGCGCAGCCCCCCGTGCCCGCCAGACCTACGACGGCGACCGCGAGGCCGAGGACAGAGGTGCGTCGGTCGGCCCGGCGGCCAGACCCGCTAACCCCAGGTGCAGAGACCATGACCGATCGTCGGTTCCGAGGTATCGCAGCTCAACCCAGGATCTGCCTGATCGCTGCAACTGGCGGCGGTATCACACTCCTGGGCGCAAAAGCCGATGTCGCCGACTTGGGCGTCGGTGCTCGAGAAGGCGCAGACGCCGTGGGCCCCGCCCGAGGTGAGGGCCGTACCCGCTGGGACCCAGTTGCAAGAGTTGAGACTCCCGACCACGCACAGCATCGTGCAGAAGCTCGCGACGACCGTGGTGCCGCCATTGCCGACGGGCAAGCAGGCGCCCGCGCAGGTCGAGGTGCCCGCCTCGGGATTCGAAACGCAGTGCGTCCCCAGCGGATCGCCGGCCGCCGCGGTATCGGCGCAGAGGCTGGTCGCGATGTCGCACTTGCGCCCCACGGGGCAGTCGCTGTCCTGCGAGCAGATCGGGTAGCAGACGTCGGTGGTCGGGATCGTCGTTTTGTCGAGGGTCAAACACCCGACGTCCGTGCGCTGGTGGCACTTGGCGGCCATGTCTCCGAAGGTGCAGCTCTGGAAGCAATAGGCCACCTGGGTGGTCGCCGTCTGGCTCGAGACCCCTACGCAGAGCCCCGCGTTGCCGCAGTCGGCGTCGCCCGCACACATCTTGGAGCAATAACCATGCGCCGGTGCTTCCGTCTCGAAGATGGTTTTGCTGGCGGCGGTTATGCAGGTGAGCCCGCCGGCGCAGTCGGCGTCCGCTGCACAAGGCTTGCCGATATCGGGAAAGCTGGCGGCGCCGCCGGCCCCGCCACCACTGCCCGTCGTTCCCCCTGCTCCAGCAGTACCCCCGGTCGTCCCGGCGACGTCCGTGGCGCCCCCGTCCTTTTTCCCACCGGTCCCGGTAGCTGCACCGTCGGGGGCCGCCGACGAGCCCCCGCAACCCGCGAGGGACGAGACCGAGACGATGACGGCGACGATCGCGAAGACTGGACGGTTGGTCAAACGAATCCTCCCGGGCGAGCCAGAGGCCTCAGCCTCATCGCCCAACTTGCGGGTTGCGAGGGAATTATTGTGAAGAAGCGCGTCCGCAATTACAACACTCTTGGAATCACGCCCTGTTCCGGGCGCCTGGGCCCCAGACGGGTTTTGGGTTAGACTCCGGGCGAGCGGGACGTCGTCACAGGCCGCTCCAACCCCCGCCGATTCCGAACGGCCGCCCGATCGCGAATCCGGCGGCGACGCGGGCGCGCTTGTCGACCACGCCCCACAGCCCGATCGCGGGCCCACGGGCGGTGATCGCGTGGGGGTAGAGGTTGAAATGGATGAAAGAGTCGTCCACGTCGCTCACTTGCAAGGACGCGAGCAACGAATTGCGCCGGTCGAGAAACAGCGCGGCGGTCGGGACGAAATCGACCACGTTCTGGACCCGCTGGGTGGCCTGGTTGACGAGGTGGAGGGCGGCGCCGCCGGCTGCCGCCGAGACCGAATACTCGTCGTCGAGCGAGAAGGAGAGCCCGGCGGTGGTCGCCTCGCCGAACCAAGTGAAGAGGGCGAGGCGGCGATAGAAGGGGAGCGCCCACTTGGCCGCAAAATAGTTGCCGGCGTTGTGGAGCTCGCCGTTCGGCAGCGTAAAAGAAGGCTGAAGCGACCAATCCGAGACGACGACCTGCTGGCTGAAGAAACGATTCGGCCAGTCGAAGCTGAACAGGATGATGCCGCCGATGTCGAAGAAGTAGATGTCGGCGATGCAGTCGGTGTTGAACCCGACGACGCCCTTGTTTTCGAGCGACTCGTTGACGAAGGCCGCCGCCATCAGCGTGAACGCCGAAAAGACGCGCGGCGCCGGCACGTGATAGTCCTCGAACCATTCGCGCAGAGCGGTGTACGTCATGCCGCCCCCGATGAGGTGCAGGCTGTAGTTGGGCGTCCAGCGGGCGGTGCTCTGCGTGAAGCTGAGGGGAAAGATCTCTTCGGTAAAGAACGTCTTCCAGCCGTCGTTCGAGATCGCGGGGATCGGATGGAGGATGTTCCGGGCCACGTTGGCCATGTTCGTCCGGTAGTCGAAGTCGAAGATGTTCCGGCTCGCGACGTGGTCCTGCAGGACGTCATAGCCGCGGTTCACGAACACCCAGAGCGGTCCGTAGAGCGCCTCGCTGCCGTAGTCGCGGCCGAAATAGAAGTAGCGCGGCTTGGCCGGCGGGCTGCTGACGGGCGCCGCAACCGTGGCGCTCGGCGCCAGAGCGTGGAGGGCGGGGACCGGGACCGGTGGCGCTGGGGGAGGGGAAAGCGGTGCAGCGCGATCCGAGGTTGGGGCCGGCGGCTCGTCGGCCCGCGCCTGGTTGGTCGCGAGCGTGAGACCAACGACCAGCGCTCCGGATCGGACCCAGACGCGCATGCCCCGGCGCAATCGAGCAGGTTCAGACGGGGGTCGCCGCGCGTCGGCCATTCCGGCCCGGGAGACTACAACGACGGCCGCCGGGCTCTGAGCGATCTGCTCGTGCTATTCGACGGTGCGGCCGCGGAATCTGCGCATGCCCGGTGGGGCCTCGTGGCCGGGCGCGGGCGCGGTGGCCGTCGGGTGTCCCGCGCTGGCGCGCGGTGCCGGCTCGGCCGGAGCGGGCGGCAGCTCCGCCTGGGCGCGGGCAACCGCCGCGGCGATTCGCCGCCCGACCAGGTTGGCGGCCATCCGGAGCGCGGGCATATTGACCGGGCCGGTGACCACGATGCAGAGCATGCCCCCGGCGATGGACTTGAGATAGATGCGGTGCTCGCCATAGCGGACCACGGCCACCTCCAGCTCGTCGCCGCCGGCGGCGAAGGTCTCGCCGACCCTCAGCAGGCGGCTTCCCGCCTCAGCGAGCACGGCGTCCTCGAAGAGGGCCGGAATTTCGCGCGCGACCAGGCGGCCGCTCTGCGTGCAGACGAAGCTTCCGGCGATCCCGTTTACGTCCTTGAGCGTGGCCAGGCTGGCGCGGACGCCCTCCGCCAGCGCGGTCGCCTCCGCCGGGATCAAAGGCCCAGCCTTTCGCGCAGCGCCTGCAGATTGGCTTCCGGGCGCGGGCGCAGCGCGACCATCTCCCCTTCGCCCTCCGAGAAGATGATGCAGCGCCCCGCGACGAACCCGCACTCCACCGCAGAGAACTCCTCGAATCCCAGCAGCTCGCCGGCCAGCTGGAGGAGCCGCTGCGCGTAGGCCACGGTTTCAGCCAGCGCCTCGGTTCCGCCCCGGTTGGTGGTGATCGCGCCGCTCGGGCCGAGGCGCATGACCACCGCGAAGTCACCGCCCGTATCGCCGCGGCCGCCGTTGGTTCCGGCGCTGGGCGGCGGGGCCAACTCGTCCATTTTCGTACCTCTCATATCCCCTGCTCCTTCCTCTTCGATCTCGGTCAGCTCCAACTCCTCGAATCCCTCGTCGCCGGCGGTCGGTCCTCCGCGCGCCGGAAAGGCCACCAGGTTCGACGCCCCGCTCTCGTCCTGAATCTGGGCGGCCTGCAGGATTAGGCCCTCGTGCGAGGTGCCTATCGTCACCTGCTCAGGCCACGGGCGATCGCAGGTCTGGAACGAGCCGTTGGTCCAGGCGAGAATCTCGAGCGCCGCCGCCTCCCCCGCCAGTTGCGGGGTGGTCGCGTGCACGATGTGGCCGCGATCGAAGTAGAGGTAGCCGACGCCGCCTTCGCCGACGACCTGGACCGAGAGGTGCGACCGGGCCAGGCACTCCATCTGCACCAGGTCCCACAGGCTGGCTCCCCGCAGCTGCGCCGAGAATCCCCGGGGCGCGACCACGCCGGGCGAGGCGCCTGGGGGCGCGGCCGCGTTGTTTCCCGGCCGTCCTTTGTTGCTTCCACGCGCGTACACGCTCACGGTTTGCTCCTTTTCATTCCGGAAGGGGCTCGGTGCTGTAGCCTTCCATCCCCATCTCGGGAACGTCGAGGCCGTTGAGCTCGGTGCTCGCTGAGACCCGATTTCCGACCAGCGCCCCGACGATCTTCATCGTCACGAAGGTCACCGCGCCGACCCACACCACATTCGCGATGAGACCGATGCACTCGGCCGTGAACTGTGCGGGGTCGCCGTAGAAGAGGCCGCGGACGGTCCCGGGGACGCCATTCCAGCCGTCGCCGTAGCGGCCATCGGCGAACAGTCCCAGCGAGATGATTCCCCATGCCCCGCAGGTCCCGTGCACCGACGAAGCGCCCACCGGATCGTCGATCTTGAGCACGTTCTCGATGAACATGGCCGACACGACGACCAGCATGCCGGCCACCAGCCCGATGAAGATCGAGGCGGGGGCGGTCACGAAGGCACACGGTGCGGTGATGGCGACCAGGCCCGCCAGCATCCCGTTGCAGAGCATGCTGACGTCCGGGGCGCCGAAGCGGAACTTCAGGTAGAGGTACGCCCCGAACGCGCCCGACGCCGAAGCCAGCATGGTGTTCACCGCGATGACGGCGATGTGGGTGTCGGTGCCCGACAGCGTAGATCCCGGATTGAAGCCGAACCACCCGAACGCCAGGATGAAAGTGCCGAGCACCGCCATGGGGATGTTGTGGCCGGGGATCGGCACCGCCTTTCCGGTCCGGTCGTACTTCCCGATCCGGGGTCCCATCATCTTGGCACCCACCAGCGCCGCCACCCCGCCAACCATGTGGACCACCGAGCTGCCCGCGAAGTCCACGTGCCCGTGGCCGAGGCCGTAGTTGTGTCCGAGCTGCGACAGCCAGCCGCCCCCCCAGACCCAGTTGGCGTAGATCGGATACATGACGGACGACAGCACGAAGCTGAAGAGCACGAACGAGGTGAACTTCCAGCGCTCGGCCATGGCCCCGGTCGGGATCGTCGCGGCGGTGTCCATGAACACCATCTGGAACAGAAACAGCGCGGCCACCGGCGCGGTGTAGACCGCGGGCGACAGGAAGAAACCATGCAGGCCGAAGAGGCCGAATTCCTTGCCGCCGATGTGAACGATGAACTCGCTCGACAGGGTCGGGTCGTTGCCGAAGGTCGCGAGCGCGCCCACCCCGCCCATCTGCAGGGCGAAGCCCATTATCCAGAAGCCGATCACCCCGATCGAGTAGACCAGGAAGTTCATCCCCATCGTGTGGGCGACGTTCTTGGCGCGGGTCAGGCCGGTCTCGACCAGCGCAAATCCGGCCTGCATGAACATGACCAGAAAGCCGGTGACCAGCGTCCAGACGATGTTCAGCGCCGTCTGGCCGGAAAGCACCAGCTGTCGCGTCTCCGCGAGCTCCTTGGTCAACTCCGCGATGTTCGGTTCCACGCTCCTCCTGTAGCTCAGCCTGCCAGAGGAACGGTCAAGGGCGCGTTTCGAGGTCGCGAGGATTGCGTAGCGTGAGAATTACCTCGCCGCGACGGGCAGGTTTCTTCCCGGTGACGGGCCGCGCCCGTTCGGCCTTGGGGCGGGAAATAGAAATGGAGCGGCCCCGATGGCCGCTCCATCTCTTTTGCGGATCATGAACGGACGGCCGGCGCCGGCGGCGGCCTTGGGGCGTTACTTCTTACAGGTCTCGTTGACGATCATTCCGCCGAGGTCGAGGGTGGCGTCCATTAGCTTGTCACTCTCGGCGCCCTTCTTGTCCTTGCCCTTGGCAAAGCTGATCTTGATGGTTCCCTTCTTGCCCATGGGGACGCCGTCGCCGGCGTAGGACATGCCGTCGGTGCCGCTCAGATTGATCCAGCCACCCATGTTGTCGACCCCGACAAACGAGTACTTCTTGTCGATGCCGTCGTAGCCCATGGTCGCGTTACCCTCGAAGGGGGGCATCGGACCGGACTTCGCGCGCTTGTAGACGACGGTGTACCAGTGTCCGCCGAGCACGCTCTTCCAGGCCCAGGTTGACTTGTGTTTCATCTCCTTACCGTCGGGGCCCTTGCCGGTGCCTTCGCAGCTCCAGGTGCCG
>Ga0209863_10001135_pt1 | contig 10789 bp, 7 predicted proteins | sample OrgsoiDNA2013046_FD_185796 | JGI IMG/M metagenome (GOLD analysis project Ga0209863, IMG submission 185796) | Permafrost soil microbial communities from the Arctic, to analyse light accelerated degradation of dissolved organic matter (DOM) -... | ecosystem: Environmental > Terrestrial > Soil >...
ATCGAAGGACAACTCAGGACCGGACTCGGCAAAACAGCCACCCGTCTACTCCGCTCTGAGGGAAAAGTGCCCGGTGTAATTTACGGGGGTGCTCGCGAACTGAATTTTTCAGCGCCAGTAACGGCTTTTAAAACCCTGGTATACACACCGGATTTTCAATTAGTAGAAATTAAACTGGATGGAGCAACATATCGTTGCATTCTGAAAGAGATTCAGTTCGACAAGGTAACAGATGATCTGAATCACCTGGATTTCCTGGAACTGGTCGAAGACAAAAAAGTGGTCGCTACAATTCCCCTTAAATTCACGGGCTCTGCAAAAGGAGTTAAGGACGGCGGAAAGCTGATCACCAAAATGAAAAACCTGAAAGTAAAAACATTCCCTAAGTATCTGCGCGAAAATATCGAAGTGGATCTGACCAACCTCGAGTTGAATGGTAATGTTCGTGTGGAAGACGTGAAAGATCCAAACTTTGAGATCCTGAATTCTCCAAGAATTCCGGTTGCCTCCATCGTGCTGACACGTGTTTTGAAACAGGAAGAAACAACTGTTGCTACCGGTACGGCCGCGCCTGCAGCTGCTGCTCCTGCTGCTGTACCTGCCGCTGCCGCAAAAGCTCCTGCAGCAAAACCTGCCTCCAAGAAATAAGGATGAATGATATGATAAAAGGCTGTTTCATTTTGGTGGAACAGCCTTTTTTTAATTATCAATTATTAATTATCAATTATTAATTGTCGGTTGTTAGTTGTGTCCGGGATCTTGATTTAATAACTTTCATACTTCCATACTTTCATACTATGTATTTGATCGCTGGTCTGGGCAATATTGGTTCCGAATACGAAGGAACCCGGCATAATATCGGATTTGATATTGTGGACGGCCTTGTGTCCAAGCACGGTGGAAAATTCAGTAACGACCGTATGGCTGCTGTAGCAGAAATTTCCTACCGGGGTAAAATCGTTACCTGTATCAGGCCCACTACATTCATGAATCTGAGCGGAAAAGCTGTCCGGTACTGGATGGAAAAGAAAAAAATTCCGGTGGAGCGGTTGCTGGTGATAACCGATGATATAGCCTTACCCCTATCGAGATTGAGGCTCAGGGGTAATGGTACCGACGCCGGGCACAATGGATTGAGAAGCATTTTTGAAGAATTACAGACAGAAAAATATCCCCGTCTCCGCTACGGTGTGGGAAACGGTTTTCCACGAGGAATGCAGGTTGAATGGGTTTTGGGAAAATGGAGGGAGGAAGACCTTCCGCTGGTTAAAATCAAGAATGAAAAAGCCGTACAGGTGGTCGAAAGTTTCGTGTATATGGGCCTGGAAAGAACCATGAATGATTACAACAAAATCGAGATAACACTATGATTTGTAATTGGGAATCATTATTTTAGCAGTCAAATTCCAATCGGGCCGAAGGGTCCAGTCCACTTCCTATGTCGAAAATCCACGCCTTTCCAGGCCTTTTGAACACTATTAGAATCTTCTATTTAAAACCTTAATCGAATATGAAAATATTCTGCGTTGGGCGTAACTATGTTGCGCATGCCATTGAACTGAATAACGAGGTGCCGGATGAACCGGTAATTTTCATGAAACCCAAAAGTGCCCTGTTGCAGGCACATACTCCTTTCTACTATCCGGAGTTTACCAATGAGTTGCACTATGAGTGTGAGCTGGTTCTTCGAATTTCAAAAAACGGCAAATACATCCAGGACCGCTTTGCTTCCAAATACTACGATGCGCTCAGCGTCGGCATCGATTTCACGGCACGGGATATCCAGAACGAGCTGAAGGAAAAAGGGCTTCCCTGGGAAAAAGCCAAAGCCTGGGATAATTCCGCCGCAGTCGGGAAATGGGTTCCTTTTCAGAATGTAAAAAACAAAAAGGAAATCAATTTCGGACTCTACAAAAATAAGGAACTGGTGCAGTCTGGAAAATCAAGCCTCATGCTGCACAATTTCGATCAGATCGTTGCATATATTTCAACCTTCTTTTCAATTAATATCGGCGATCTCATTTTTACAGGAACACCCGCCGGAGTCGGCGAATGCGTCGTAGGCGACGAGCTCGAAGCCTTTATTGAAGAAGAAAGTATGCTCGCACTTGAAATCAAGTAAATTTGAAAATTTGGGAATTTGAGATTTAAAGAAAAATATTCCAGGTTTCTCAAATCCTGATATTTCCAAATCCTTTAAATGATGGATGCTGATATTTTAATCAGAGCCTTTAGGCTGATGGCAAAAGCCCGCGCCATGGCTGCTACCTATGAACAAAACCGGCAGGTATGCAAATATGTTCATTCCACTTCATCCGGTCACGAAGCCATTCAACTGGCCACTTCTTTTCAACTCACTCCCCGGGATTATGTGAGTCCCTATTATCGTGATGAGAGCCTCTTACTCGGGTTGGGATTTTCTCCCGAAATCCTCATGCGGCAGTTACTCGCAAAAGGCAACGATATCTTCACCGGCGGTAAAGTTTATTATTCACATCCGAATTTCAGGGGGGAAGACAAACCCACCATTATACATCAGAGTAGTGCAACCGGCATGCAGGCGATACCGGCAACCGGAATCGCGCATGGAATTTCCATTCTTGAAAAAGCCGGGCGCCTGGAACAGGAGCCGGTTGTGCTTTGTTCTTTCGGAGATGCAAGTATTACAGAAGGAGAAGTCAGTGAGGCTTTCCAGGTCGCCGTCCTGAAAAGACTGCCGATTATATACCTCGTGCAGGATAATGAATGGGGCATCAGTGTATCTTCTGAAGAAGCCAGGAATATGGATGCATTTCAATATGCCGCTGGCTTTACGGGAATGGAGAGAATAAAAATTGACGGTTCTGATTTCGAGCAGTCGTTCAATTGTATGCAGCAGGTTTTTCAGTATGTGCGAAAATACAGAACGCCTTATCTCGTTCAGGCACGTGTGCCCCTGCTAACGCATCATACCAGTGGCGTGCGCATGGAGGCTTACCGCACAGAGGACGATCTGATCAAACACCGAGCTGCAGATCCCCTAATCGTGATAAAAAGGCAGCTGCAAAGGCATGGAGTCACTCAGGAATATATTTCAGAAATGGAAAAGGAAGCGGCGCTGCAGATTGCCGCAGATTTTAAAAATGCAGTAGCATCTCCTGAGCCGGAACCCATCACGGCCGGTGAACATATTTTCGTTCCCACACCGATAATCAGTGAATCCGGTGAAAGGGCTCCTGTCGATGCAAAAAAAATTCCGATGGTGGATGCTGTCTTGTATGCGCTTCGCGAGATCATGGAAGAGAATCCCAATGCGGTGATGTACGGTCAGGATATCGGAAGAAGACTGGGTGGTGTATTCCGTGAGACGGCCACGCTGGCTGTGCAATTCGGCGATGAACGCGTTTTCAATACGGCAATCCAGGAAGCCTATATCATTGGCTCGACGGCCGGAATGTGTGCAACCGGTCTGAAACCCATCGTGGAAATTCAGTTCGGTGATTATATATTCCCGGGATTTAATCAGCTGGTTACAGAGATTGCAAAATCCTGTTACCTCAGCTGCGGAAAATTTCCCATCCAGACATTGATCCGCGTTCCCATAGGTGCTTACCAGGGCGGAGGACCCTATCACAGCGGTTCAATCGAAACAACACTCTTATCCGTAAAAGGAATAAAAATAGTTTATCCTTCCAATGCTGCAGATATGAAAGGATTGATGAAAGGCGCATTCCTGGATCCCAATCCGGTTATCATGCTCGAGCATAAAGGACTTTACTGGAGCAAGGTCGCCGGAACAGAAGATGCGAAAACGCCGGAACCATCCCGCGATTATATTATTCCCCTCGGTAAAGCGGCAGTAGCTCTTACCGCTACCAAAACAGCCATCGATAATGGAGAATCCGTCGCAGTGATCACTTACGGAATGGGTGTTTACTGGGCGAAGACGGCAGCAAAAAACCTGCCCGGACAAATTGAAATCATTGATCTGCGTTGTTTGTTCCCGTTAGATGAAGAACTGGTATTTGAAACAGTGCGCCGCCATGGAAAATGCCTGGTACTCACGGAAGAATCACAGAATAATTCTTTTGCTGAAGCACTTGCCGGCCGGATATCCAAGGCCTGCTTCCCTTTTCTTGATGCAGCGGTAGAAGTACTTGGCGCGATGAATGTGCCGGCAGTGCCGATGAATATTATTTTGGAAAATGAAGTTTTACCCAGCGCAGTGAAATTAGAAACACGTTTACGAAAACTATTAACCGCGTAATATTAGTGTGGTGAATTCATACATTTCCCACCCTTCCACATTCACCACACTAATCTTTTTCCGATTTTACTCTAAATCCCGGCGCAACATAATCTTTGGGCAAATGTTCCGGCGGAACAGTCGACTTATTTCCATCCCGAATATATTTGTAATGCGCCGACATGATTTCAACACCCGCCTCATTAAAACTATCCTGGATATTCTGGTGAAGGCGAGCATGGGTATTATGCTGCTCATTGGCTACCCTTGTATACGCATTGATCTCGTAGCTGACATAAAAATCATCCAGGCTGGTCTGTAGTACAAATGGTACGGGTTCCTTCTCAATTAAATCGGTTGCCAGTGCGGCTTTTATCAACAGTTCATGAATCTGCCTCCAGGGGTTTTCGTATCCAATGGTTATGGTAGTGTGTATGATCAGTCCGTGTTCCTTTGCTTCGGCACTGAAATTCGTAGTGTGGCTGTTCATCACCGTTGAATTCGGAATGGAAACAACTTCATTTTTAATTGTTTTTATCCGGGTTACCAGCAATGATTTCTCGACCACATCTCCGGTCACGTCTCCAATCTTCACCCTGTCCCCAATCTTATATGCCCGCATATAGGTCAGTACCAGGCCCGCAACAATATTCCCCAATGCGCCAGCCGAACCGAATGTAAAAAGAACCCCGAGAAATACAGATACACCTTTAAAGATCTGTGAATCCGACCCGGGTAGATATGGAAAAATAACAATTATCATAAAGGCCAGCACCAGTACCCGGATAATCTGGAAAGTGGGATTAGCCCAGTCTACATAAAATCCGGGAATTTTAAGAGAACCTTTTTCTATTTCAGTTTTAAAATAATACAGTATACGAAGCAGGTAGCGGAAAAATATGAGCAGAACAATAATGGTAATAAAGTTTGGCAGATAATACCAGGCAGAAACCAAAATATGTTTAACCGGGGCGAGGAAATATGAAATCAGCTTGCCAGCCAAACCGCCGGTCCATGGAAAAATCCCAAAGAGAACCGGCAGGGTCAGATATACCAATGTGAGGATAAGGATCCATTTCGCGAAATTAACAAGGGAAAATATCAAGTTGAGTTGCCGGTTCGTATCCAAAAATTGATAATCCCGTATTTTAAATCCCTTTATTTTATCACCCCGTTGTTTTTCAATTTTGTTTTTTATCCATCTAAACAGTTTATTAATGGAAAATATAATCAGGATGAGCACGGCAAGTACCAACAGGGCCATCGCAAAATCCCGAATAAGAGCCGGCCAACTATTCTCTTGCTTATATCCTCTGATTGCATTTAAAATCCTTGTTCTGTAATTTTCCGCCAGATTCTTTTTCGTCGAATTCATCCAGACCGCATCCAATTCTGAAATACTGACGACCACTTCATCTTTATAACTGATATCAGTGGTCAGGTCAGAAGGAATAATAACTAAAGAATCTTCTTTGAAGTAATAATCTTCCGCCAGTCTGCTGATGCGGCCCGAAATCACCCTTGCCCGCTCTTTGGGTGAATAACTTCCCAGTTTGGTAAATACATAGAGCAGAGTATCCTCGGAAAGAATAACCGGAAAACCGCTGACTACCGATCTGAGAGAATCAATTTTAAGCTTCTGAAGAACTTTGCGGAGAGAATCTTTTATTTTGATCTGATCCCTTTCTGTCGCCAGCGTCTGTTTTTTCAGCTGATCGTTTGCGCCAAGCTGAAGTAATTCATATTTCAATTGCAAAAGCCGGAGGGAATCTCCCATCTGTTCAGCGGTCGCGGACTGAAATTCTTCAGACTGATGGGTGAGGATCAGATTTTTTTCTGAATCAACCGCGTTCGCATGTATTTGTTTTTTTGCATTCGAATCAGATTGCGCATGAAGCGGATGGATCCCGGAAAGAATCAAAAGGAAAGTAAAAACAGCAATTGATAAAATCCGGTTCATTGTTTATCTGGTAATCATGATGGATTTCCTTTCATGGCTGATAACTAAAACTGACTTTTTGGTCCCCGATCATGAGATCGAAATTCCCGGCTTCAGTTTCTGTCTTGAGATTTGCGTTTACAAAAGCCAGATCGGCTGCAGTCAGTGTAAATGTCACGGTTTGTGATTCACCGGCTTTCAGATTGATTTTTTTGAAAGCGCGTAAACGCTGCATATTCGGAGTTATACTCGCATATTGCTGATGGGAGTATAATTCAACTGTATGTTTTCCCTCCCGCGCACCGGAATTCGTTACCGCCACAGAGACAGTTATGCTGGCTGCACCTTTCAGTGTTGAAGAACTGAGACTGATGGGGCCGTAGCTGAATTTCGTATAACTCAAACCCCATCCGAAACGGAAAAGGGGAATATATCCGTCCCAGGTCATATCTGAATTAAAAATTTCACGCACATCTTCCGTGTGTTTCCTGTCATATAAAACGATTTCTCCGGAATAACGGGGATAGGAATAGGGAAGAATGCCTGCGGGGTTATAATCTCCAAATAAAACGTCGGCAACTGCTTCAGCGGTTTTTTTGCCGGACCAGTAAGCCATCAGGATTCCCTGCATGGAAGGCTCGATGCCGGTTATTAAGCGCGGCCTGCCTTCCGTTAAAACCAGTATCACCGGTTTGCCTGTGGCAGCCGCAGCGCGTGCAAGGGCCAGTTGATTTTCAGGCAATGCGAGGTCGCTGATATTTCCCGGGCTCTCTGCGTAAGCATTTTCTCCAAGACATAATACGATCACGTCTGCAGTGGCTGCCGCGGATTTCAACCGCGCCGTATCGAAATTTTCTGCTTTATCAAATCCTTTTACACTGAGGACGGTTGCCTTTCCTCCAGTCTTTTCAGAAATAGTCTGGCCGATTGTTTTGCTGTCGGCCGGATACCATTGCTCCTGGTTTCCCTGCCAGGTGTAAGACCAGGCACCATTCAGCGGTGCAAGGCTACTGGCTGAAGGACCGGCAACCAGAACTTTTTTATCTTTTGAAAGCGGCAGTATATTATTTTGATTTTTGAGCAGGGTCATGGCTTCCTGCGCTGCCTGGAGCGCAGCCTGCTGGTATTCGGGTTTGCCGAAATTGGCCAGGGATGCGGGCTCCGGATATGGATTATCAAAAAGTCCCAGGCGATATTTCAGGATCAGGATCCGGCGTACGGCATCGTTGATGCGGCTGACAGGAACTTCGTTTTTCTGTACGGCTTCTTTCAACAAATCAAAAAAAGAATAATCCATGGGCACCATACTCATATCGATACCCGCATTAATGGCCATCACAACAGCCTGCCGCGGACTATTCGCAACCAGGTGCCGGGTGTGCAAGCGTATAATATCTTCCCAGTCTGTAACGATCACACCCTGAAATCCCATTTCAGTTCTTAAAACATCGGTCAGCAAATATTTACTGGCGTGTACCGGCACGCCATTGATCTCTCCGGAATTGATCATGATCGTTGCGGCTCCGGCTTTGATGGCTTCGCGGAACTGCGGAAGAAAATATTCCCGCAATTCAATTTCAGGAATATAAGCTGGGCTCCTGTCCTTACCGGAACGAGCTGCGGAATATGCCAGATAATGTTTCATGCATGCAGCTACAGCCGTGGGGTTCGTTAATCCGTCTGCCTGATAAGCACGAACTGCTGTTACGCCCATTGTCTTTCCGATGTATACGTCTTCTCCGAATGTTTCAGGAAATCTCGACCAGAGGGGTTGACGGCCGCAATCCAGTACAGGAGCGAATTCCCAGCGTACACCGGAGGCACGCAATTCATTGGCCGTAATATGGGCTGCCTTCGCAACCAGATCCGGATTACGGGTGGCAGCCATGGCAATATTCTGCGGAAATAAAGTTGAGTTGAGCGTATAGGTTTGACCGTGCATTCCATCAAGTCCGTAGATTACCGGAATTTGCAACCTGGATTTCTTTGCTTCATCCTGTATTTCCGTTTGTACGGCTCTCCATTTTTCTACAGAAAGTGCATGGGCGGTTGTATTCAAAATTGAGCCCACTTTATAATCCTGTATGGCATGTTTAAGAGCTTCCGGATCCAGGGACCCGTCTTCATTTCCACCACCACCTTTAGCTATAACGCCCAGGGAAACCTGGGTCATCTGTCCGATTTTTTCATCCAGTGTCATACTGCTGATCAGCTTATCCACCTTCTGGTTTATTTCCGGCGTCTGAGCATGCAGGTTAGTAAATAAGCAAAGGAAGAGGAGGGCGGCAGGCAATCGTTTAATTGGCATATACAGTTGTTTTAATCAGGGAACACTAAGATAGCTGGATTCAGAGAAATCGGGAGCAGTTTTATTCGCCCCGGACCAGCCTGGCATGCAGGTTTTTAAGGGTCATGGCCGGATCGGAACTCAGGCCCGGGTGCACTTTGGAGCATTGCAGAACTGTGCTGCGGGTTGCGGTCAGCCAGCGAAACCGGGAACCTATATCCAGCTTTCCGATTGGTCCTGCCTCCGGGCTCCCTTTACAGATTTCACAAAAAGCAGAAAGGTGTTTTTTTATTTCTGTCATTTCTATTCCTGGTGAAAGTGCACGCAGTCTTTCTTCATCCAGCGTAAAAGAGGCATCCAGGTAGGAAATAGATTGGCAATAGACTATAACACCCACATTCATGAATTCTTCCCTCTCCACTTTGGGAACTACGCGGATGACCGCATATTCAAACGAGTGCTGCTCTGGCATTTTCTGCTTCTTTAATAAAAATTTTTGATGCCCCGAGACGTATCTGCAGGAACCGGTAATATATATCGCGGGCTTCCGTCGCCGCCTGACCATCCGCACTCAGCCATTCATCCGGGATCAGGTCCATAATATATTTTAGTTTTTCTGATGTTAGGATGGATTGAAATTTTTCATCCGTTTCTTCCAGTCTGTCCGCATACGGAAGCAATACATGATTCTTTACCTGCAGAAACGGACTCTCCGCCTTCAGTTCCCAGTTCCCGGGAGAATAATGAAAATACAAAGATGCCCCGTGATCGATCAGCCAGAGTTCCTTATTCCAGACCAGCATATTGGTATTGTTGGACGTGCGGTCGACATTCGTCAGTAAACAATCCAGCCATACAATAGCAGAGGCCAGTTCGGAATTTACCGGCGTTACAATAGGATCGAAACTGATGGCGCCGGAAAGATAATGAAGTCCGAGGTTTAGACCGACGCTTGCCTTGAGCAGGTCCTGAATTTCTTCGTCAGGCTCGGTGCGTCCGAATGCGGAATCGAGCAGGGCAAAAACAATTTCCGGAACGCGCAGTCCCAGCGTCCTGGCAATTTCTCCACCGATGAGTTCCGCAATGAGAGATTTCGGACCTTGTCCGGCGCCGCGAAATTTAATAACATATAAAAAGCCGTCATCCGCTTCGGCAATGGCCGGCAGCGAGCCACCTTCCCGCAACGGTGTGATGTATCTGGTAACATGTACTTTTCTGATTTCCGGTTGAAGAACGGGCACAGTCTGATTACTTTTCATTCAAAGCTAGCTGTTAATGTGCAAATGTGCTGATGGGCAATTGGGCAAATGGACAGATTTGCACATCTACACATCTGCCCATTGACAAAAAATATTACCTTAGGCGCTGTGAAAAAAATAGTCACCATCATTGCCGTTCCAGTGCTGATACTACTCGTTTTCTGCAGCTACACCTACATTAAAAATTACCGTAAAAAGGCTGAAGCCATCCGGTTATACAGAGAAGGTTTGAAACCCATTATGGATAAAAACAATCAGTTCAATCCGCAGGCGGAATTAAATTTTTATGATTCACTGCTCAAACAGCCTATGCCACAGGATCAGCTGTTTGTGATTTTTGCATACCGGGCGCTCGATTTGCTGAAACTGGGAAAAGAGAAAGAGGCCGCCGAGATTCTGGAAAATATATACAAGGTGAGGGGAGGGAATGAGGACCAATTTTCCAAACTGGTTGAACAAAATCTGGCACTGTCTTACCTGCGCCTGGGGGAAAGAAATAACTGCGTTCATAATCATTCTTCTGAATCCTGCATATTTCCGATTCAGGGATCCGGTATTTACACAGATCCCTACGCTTCGCAAAAAGCGATTCAATTATATGAAAACATTTTGAAAAAAGATTCCGGCGACCTCTCGTCCAGATGGCTATTGAATATCGCCTACATGACCCTCGGAACCTATCCTTCCCAGGTGCCCGCGAGATGGCTGATACCGGGAATGGACAAGGACAGTTCTGTTTATAAGGTGAAGGCATTCAAAAACATGGCGGGCGATTTAGGAATTGCCGGACCGATGGATATATCCGGTGGAACGATTGTGGATGATTTTAATAATGACGGCTACCTGGATATTGTCACTTCCTCCACTTCTTTGGATGAACCCATGCACTTTTATAAAAACAATGGGGACGGAACTTTTACAGATGCCTCCGAGAGTTCTGGTATTGGTTTGAACAAGGGCGGGTTGAATCTTATCCAGGCAGACTATAACAATGATGGTTATGCGGATATATTTGTTTTAAGAGGAGCCTGGTATGGAGAATTTGGTAAACAACCGAACACATTATTGAAGAATAATGG
>Ga0209863_10001139_pt1 | contig 10777 bp, 7 predicted proteins | sample OrgsoiDNA2013046_FD_185796 | JGI IMG/M metagenome (GOLD analysis project Ga0209863, IMG submission 185796) | Permafrost soil microbial communities from the Arctic, to analyse light accelerated degradation of dissolved organic matter (DOM) -... | ecosystem: Environmental > Terrestrial > Soil >...
GAACGCAGTCGCCACGCGCACGCCGCCGTTCTCCTGGCGGACAGAGGCGCGTCCGCCGACCCAGATGATGTCCGCGGCCTTCGGATTCAGGCGAATGAGCGGGGCGGGTGTGGCACACCCGACGAGAGGTACAGCGATCACGATGAGGGAGATCGCGGTGCAAGGTGGCAGTCGCATGCGGCCAGGATCTCGCAACATCCGTGCCACGAATGAGCGGGGCGATCGGGCGCGGCGCGCGGCGATCGGCGGCAGGCATCCGAGCGCAACGCGGGCAGGTGAGTCGCACGCAGCACACTGGGCAATGTGCTGCGCGCTCCGACGGCGCGATACCGACGAGCGCCCAACGCCGACGAGCCCGACGATTCGGCGAGCGAGGCGCTCCGCCGCCGAGGCCTACTTCTTGTCGACGAGCTCGAGCTTGGGCGTCTCGGGGACGCCGTCGAAGAAGTCGACGATGCCGGTCGTCAGATCCAGCTCCGCGCCGACCACGAGGAGGTTGTCGTCCTCGGCCAGACGCTCGATCACGTCGGAGCCATGGCGCAGGTGATTGACCGACGCGCGCACGTTGGCGCGCACCGCCTCGTGGCGGAGCCGCTCCGGATCCCGCGCCAGCTCGGTCCGCGCCAGCGCCTCGATGGCGGGCCGGACGCGGTTGACGATCGACTGCATGTTGCCGTGTCGGGCCCCCGGCGGCGCGGCGATGACCTCCAGCGTCGCGTCGATCGCGCCGCAGCTGGTGTGCCCCATGACGACCACCAGACGGGTGCCGAAGCGCTCGGCGGCGAACTCGACGCTGCCGATCTGCGAGGGGGCCACGATGTTGCCTGCCACGCGAATCACGAACAGATCGCCGAGCCCCTGGTCGAAGACGATCTCGGCGGGGGCGCGGCTGTCCGAGCAGCCGATCACGATGGCGATCGGCGACTGCGACGCCATGTCGCGGCGGCTGTGGCTCATGAGCGCGTCGACGCTGCGCACGTTCTGGGCATAGCGCGCGTTCCCCTCACGCAGCCGCACCAGCGCCTCTTGCGCAGAGAGGATCGGAACCGGCGTCGTCATGGCTCGCGTATACCGCGAGAGGGCGGGGGGATCTACTCCGCCACCACGTCGCCGGTCATCCGGGACGGACCCTAGCCGGCGGTTTCGTCACCGCTTCGGCGTCACATTGAATGTGTCGTAGGCCAGCCGGGCGAGCTGGGCGATCGTGCGCTCGCGAGTCGCCTCGTCGGCGGGGGAGGCGTGCACGAAGACGGCGATCGCGACGCGGTGGCCGTTCGGCAGGGTGATGAGGCCGACGTCGTTGGTGGCGTCGGTCTTGCCGTCGCGGGTCTCGGCGGTGCCGGTCTTGTGCGCAACGGGTGTGCCGGCGGGCAGGGCGCCCTTGAGGCGATTGGGGCCCGTCGCGACGCGCCCGAGCAGGTCATCCAGCCGCTTGGCGCTGGCCGCCGACAAGCCGGTCTGCCCGCGCGCGATCTTGGCGAGGAGCGCCACCATCGCCGTCGGGGTGGCCGTGTTGTCGACCTTGCCGGTCCCCATCTCGAGCTCGGAGTAACGGATCGTGATGCCCGCGATGCCGAGCTTCTTGATCCGCGCGTCGACCACGCCCGGTCCGCCCAAGAGCGCGAGCAGCTTGTCGCAGGCGACGTTGTCGCTGTGGATGATCATCGCCTCCAGCAGCTCGCCGACGGCCAGCTTGGCTGGGACCGCGATCGTTCCAGTCGGGCCGCGGCGGGCGTCGGCCGCCCCCAAAAGGATCGCGCGATCGAGATCGAGCTTCTTCGCGTCGACCTGATGCAGAACCTCGATCGCGATCGGGAGCTTTAACACGCTCTGCGTTGGAAACGCCTCGTCCTCGTGCAGGCCGAGCGTCCGTCCCGTCGTCAGATCCACCGCCGCGAACCCGACCCGCCCACCCGCGGGCGCGACGATCGTCTGCAGGGACGGATCGAGGGCGAGCAGCAGCAGAAGCAGGAGCGGCATCGTGGGAAACGTACCACCGGACCTGGGCCTCGGCAGATCTCGAAGCGGGACCGCGCCGGAGCGGGGACGCAGCTGGTGACAAATCCACCTGCAAACCCGCGGCCCGTTTGTCAGGCTACGCGTCCACACCACGGACGCTGGAGGGTCACCATGAAGATTGGAATCATCGGTTCGGGGGTCGTCGCGCAGACGTTGGGCGGCAAGCTGGTCGAGCAGGAGCACGATGTGGTCCTCGGGACCCGCGATCCGAAGAAGCTCGACGACAAGAAGATGTTCGCTTCGACGCTGCGGGAGTGGCAGGAGGAGAACAAGAGTCGCGCGAAGGTCGCGACTTTCGCCGACGCCGCCGCGCACGGCGAGATGCTGATCAACGCCACTTCGGGGCAGGTCTCCATCGACGCCCTCAAGCTGGCCGCCGCCGACAAGGTCGGCCCCAAGATCCTGATCGACGTCTCGAACGAGCTCGATCACAGCAAGGGGATGCCGCCCGCGGTCCTGGCCAGCCAGGAGCGCTGCCTGGCCGAAAAGATTCAGGCCACCTTCCCGAATCTGAAGATCGTCAAGACGCTGAACACGATCGGCGCGCCCGTGATGGTCAATCCCAAGGCCGTCGGCGGGGGCGATCACACCGTCTTCTTGAGCGGCAACGATCCGGACGCCAAGGCCCAGGTCACCAAGCTGCTCAAGTCGTTCGGCTGGAGCGACGTTCTCGATCTGGGCGACATCGGCTCGGCGCGCGGGCCGGAGATGTACCTGGCGATGTGGATCCGCCTGTGGGGCGCGACCAAGACCGGGATGATCAACGTGAAGGTCGTGCGCTAGGCGCGCGGCGACGCGCCAGTCTCAGAAGATCTGCTGGAAGCCCGCGGTCGCGCGGCCGGGTAATCCGGCGGGCGTCACGGTTCCGTTCTCGAAGGGGACTGCCCAGTCCACCCGAAGGACCGAAGAATTGAGCTGTGGAATGAGCCAGCGCAGCCCGATGCCCGCGTCGGAGCGAATGCTCATCGACCCGAACGTGGCCGCGGCGTCGCCGAGGTCGTAGAAAAGGAGCGCCCCGATTCGCTGGGAGCGAACCGCCAGCGGGGCGGACCTCAGCTCCGCGTGTGCGATCACCATGCTGGTCCCCTGCAGATCGCCGATCGCGTAGCCGCGCAAGCCGGTGTCGCCGCCCAGGAAGAAGATGGTTCGCTGGGTGTCGGCCCGTGCCGCGTCGGCTTCGCCTGCCAGCACCAGGCGAAATAGGTGCCGCCAGAGCGGCGAGGCGATGTAGAGCTTGCCCTGGAACGTCTGATCGATCGCGGTCCCCCAGCGCAGCCGGGTCGATCCCGCGATGGACGCCCGGACGAAGGAACCTGCTGGCCCGGCGGCCCAACCGATCGTCCCGCTCATGGGATAGGCGAGAAAATCGGCCCCCAGTGCGGGCGCGCTGAAGCCCGCGCCCAGCGAGACCGACGGTCCCAGCCGCTGGTTCTCCCGCAGATCGAAGGTGTCGAGATCGCGGTAGACGCCGTACCAAGCCGTGAACATGTCGTATCGCAGATAAGGCCCGGAGCGCCGTTCCGTGATCGGGGCGTACTCGGCCAGGAAGACCTGGAGCTGGGCGGGCGTGAGCGCGCCGTAGGGAAAGTTCTCGAGCAGCTCGGAGCGGCGGTCGTCGAACAGATAGCCCAGCGTCACGCGCTGGATCACGTTCAGACCGAAGGAGCGGGTCGTGTTGGCGTCCACGATGGCGTAGGCGCGCCGGAAGATGTACGGCACGGTCACGCCGGGCATCGCCATGAGCGGCTCGTCGGCCAGGTCGGTGCCCAGGAAGTGGCGGGTCACGGCGTTCGCGTGGGCGACGTCGACGCCGGCGCCCCAGCGGCTGGCCAGCGAATAGAGCGGGTAGTGAAGCGAGAAGGTCTCGCTGTTGCCCTCGTAGTCGTTGGTGCCGCGCGTGTAGTAGGCGAGCGCGTGCGCGTACAGCGTCAGCCGGGTGCCGGCGATGTTCGGGTCCAGGTACGCCGGGCCGATGGCGTACTTCCCGAGATCCAGCGAGAAGCCGAGGGCCAGATACTTGCGCCAGCCAAAGAGGTTGTTCTCGGACAGCGACGTGTCGAGCTGCGACAGCGTGTTCTGCTGGAATTCGAAGTCGGTGTTGAAGCGCAGGCTCCAGATGTCGCGGGTCACCGCCAGCAGGTCGACCGTGCCCGGCTGCGGTGAGGCGACCGGCACGATGGCCACCACGCTGGAGAGCTCGGGCGGGATGAGTTGCGATCCCGCGGCCAGGACCAGCGGCGGGGGAGACTGGAGGTTTCGGGTGCTCTCCTCGATCAGCGCCTCGTCGTAGAGTTGACCCGGCTTGATCAGAAGCTCGCGGCTCAGGATCTGCGGACGGGTGGTGCGGTGGAAGAAGTTGAACATCTGAAAGCGCCAGTCGCGTCGGGAGAAGACCTCCCGGTTGACGACGTAGATCGTTCCCACCACCTTCCCCGCGGGGTTGGGCTCGACCTTGAGGCCGAGCTCAGCCATCGACTCGTCGACGGACTCTTGCTCGAGGAGGCCGAGTGACCGCTCGGCCTGGGCTCGGGCCGACGCCCCACCCAGCGCAGCCGCCGCCGCCAGCGCCAGCGCGGCGAGAACGGAACCGCGCGCGCGTCGAGCCCGTCCGCGCCGGCGCCGGAACCGCTCGCCCGTGATCCTCTGACTCACCGGGGGCCAGCTTCTCTCAACTGGCCCACCAGTATACCGGGTCCCGCTGTAGAAAGACGCGCTCCGTCGGTGTACCCTGCCGAGCCATGAAGGTGGGCATCCCGAAGGAGATCTACCCGCACGAGCGCCGGGTCGCCGCCGTGCCCGAGACCGTCCACAAGATCCGGAAGCTCGGGTACGAGGTCATGATCGAAGCCGGCGCCGGCGATGCCGCGGCCTTCGCCGACGGCACCTACGCCGAAGCGGGCGCCACCATCGTCCCGAACGCGGCCGCGCTCTACGCCGCCGCCGACATCGTGCTCAAGGTGCGGCAGCCGATCGCGATCGCGGGCGGCGGGCACGAGGCCGATCTCCTCAAGGAAGGGGCGACGCTGATCAGCTTCATCTGGCCGGCCCAGAACAAGGAGCTCATCGAGCGCCTGGCCGTGCGCAAGGTGACCGTGCTGGCGATGGACGCGATGCCCCGCATCACCCGCGCGCAGCGGATGGACGCGCTGTCGGCGATGGCGAACATCGCCGGCTACCGCGCCGTCATCGAGGCGGCCGAGAACTTCGGACGGTTCTTCCCGGGTCAGGTGACGGCCGCCGGGCGGGTCAAGCCGGCGCAGGTGTTCATCGTGGGCGCCGGCGTGGCGGGCCTGGCGGCGATCGCGGCGGCCAAGTCGCTGGGCGCGCAAGTCCGTGCCTTCGACACGCGGCCGGCCGTGCGCGAGCAGGTCGAGAGCCTGGGCGGCACCTTCGTCGAGTTCACCTTCAACGAGACCGGCGAAGGCGGGGGTGGCTACGCCAAGGAGATGAGCGAGGCCTATCTGGCCGCCGAGCAGGCGATGATCGCCCAGCACGCCAAGCAGTCGGACATCGTGATCTCGACGGCGCTGATTCCCGGGAAGGTGGCGCCGCCGCTCATCACCTCGGGCGCGGTGGTGGCGATGGCGCATGGATCGGTGATCGTCGACATGGCCGCCGAGCAGGGGGGGAACTGCGCGCTCACCGAGCGCGACAAGGTGGTCGAGAAGTTCGGCGTCACCATCATCGGCCTCACCGATCTGCCGAGCCGAATGGCGCGCCAGTCGAGCGAGCTGTACGCGACGACGGTGTTCAACCTGCTCAAGGAGGTCTCGGCGCCCGAGCCGACGCCCGGGATAGCCATCAAGATGCAGGACGAGATCCACCGCGGCGTGCTGGTGCTCAAGGGCGGCGAGCTGATGTGGCCGCCGCCGAAGCCGCCGGCGCCGCGCGCGGGCGGCCCGACTGGCGCGCACAAGGTGCTGGAGGCGAAACCTGCGCACCCGCCGCCGCCCGCGGCGAACGGCGGCGGTCGTCTCATCGGTCTCCTGGTCGCGCTCACGCTGGTCGCGGCGGTCATCGCCGGGCCGCCCCAGCTGATCCAGCACCTGACGGTCTTCTTGCTGGCGTGCGTGGTCGGATATCACGTCATCTGGAACGTCACGCCGGCGTTGCACACGCCGCTCATGAGCGTCACCAACGCGATCAGCGGCATCATCGTGATCGGCGGCATGCTGGCGCTGTTCGGCGGCGGGTCGGGTTCGCTGGCGCTCGGTGGCGTGGCGATCCTGGTCGCGTCGATCAACGTCGCCGGGGGATTCTTGGTCACGCAGCGGATGCTGCGGATGTTCCGGAAGTAGACGCGCGATGATCGTCAGCATTCGCTCGCTCGCGTATCTGGCCGCCAGCCTGCTGTTCATCCTGAGCTTGCGCGGCCTGTCGACGCAGCAGACCGCGCGGCACGGCAACCGGTACGGCATCATCGGCATGCTGGTCGCGGTGCTGGTGACTGCGGTGGCGCTGCTCATCCCAGGCGACGGCGTCGCGGCGGGAGCCGGCGCCCCGAATTCGACGGTGGTGGGTGTTCTGGGCGCGGCCCTGGGCCTCGGCTGCCTGATCGGCGCGCTGCTCGCGTCGCGGGTGGCGATGACGTCGATGCCGGAGCTGGTGGCGATCCTTCACAGCTTCGTCGGCGCCGCGGCCGTGCTGGTTGGCATCGCGACCTACCTGCAGCCCGCCGGCGCCGTCGCCATTGAGGCCGCCGACCGGAGCGCGCACATGGGGGAGATTTACGTCGGCATCCTGGTCGGCGCGGTCACCTTCAGCGGCTCGGTGATCGCCTTCGGCAAGCTGCGCGGCAAGATCGGCAGCAAACCGCTGCTCTTGCCCGGTCGGCACCTGCTGAACGTCGTCGCGCTCACCGCTTGCGTTGCGCTGGGGGTGATCTTCCTCCACGCCGAGGTCGCCTGGCCGGAGCCGGGGGGGAGCGTCTTGTCCGCCGGGATGCCGGCGCTGCTGGCGGCGACCGGGCTGGCGCTCTTGCTCGGCATGCACCTGGTGATGGCGATCGGTGGCGGCGACATGCCGGTGGTGGTGTCGCTGCTCAACAGCTACTCGGGATGGGCGGCGGCGGCGGCCGGGTTCATGCTGTCGAACGATCTGTTGATCATCACGGGCGCGCTGGTCGGCAGCTCGGGCGCCATCTTGAGCATCATCATGTGCCGGGCGATGAACCGCTCGATCTGGAACGTGATCCTGGGCGGGTTCGGCGCCGACAGCGGCGCCAAGCCCAAAGTGGGCGCCGGGGCCGGGGCCGGCGAGGCGCCGGGCAAGGTCAACGAGACGACCGTCGACCAGGTCGCCGAGCTGTTGCTCGCCGCGCGCAGCGTGATCATCGTGCCCGGCTACGGGATGGCGGTCGCGCAGGCGCAGCACCAGGTCAAGGAGATCTCGTCGCTGCTCATCGGCAAGGGGATCAAGGTGCGCTACGCGATCCACCCGGTGGCTGGGCGACTCCCCGGGCACATGAACGTCCTGCTCGCGGAGGCGGACGTCTCGTACGACATCGTCAAGGAGATGGACGAGGTCAACGAGGATTTCCCGTCGACGGACGTGGTGATGGTGATCGGCGCCAACGACATCGTGAACCCGTCAGCCGAAGAGGATGCCGGCAGCCCGATCTACGGCATGCCGGTGCTCCAGGTCTGGAAGGCGGCGCGGATCGTGATGCTCAAGCGCGGCATGGCGGCCGGCTACGCCGGCGTCGACAATCCCCTTTGCTACAACGACAACACGCTCATGCTCTTCGGCGACGCCAAGCAGAGCGTCACCAAGCTGCTCATCGCGCTGCGCGCCGACGCCTGAGCGCCAGCGGTCGCTGGGTCTCCCGTCGGCGATCGACCGGTCCCGATCAACGGTTTGTCAGCCGTTCGATCTCGGCGCGCGCGCGGGCGGCGGAGGCGTGTCGTGGTGCGAGCGTCAGGAAGGCTCGGAACGCCGCGACGGCCTCCGGATCGCGCCGGAGCGCCTCGAACGCGAAGGCCTGTGCGAGGCGGGCCTCCGGCTGAGCGGGATCCACGGCGAGGGCCGCGCCAAGATCGATCTCCGCCTCGCGCGCGCGCCCCAGCGCCATCAGGGCGAGGCCGCGGTTTGCGCGGGCGCGCGGGTCGGAGAGGCCGGCGTAGGCTTCGACCGCGTCCGCGGCATTCCCGGTCTCGAGCGCCAGATCGCCGCGCGCGATCGCCGCAGCGGCTCGGGAGGTGGCGTCCAGGCAATCGGATGATTTCGCGGCCGAGGCGTACGCCTCGCGCGCGGCGGTGTCGTCGCCCGTTTCGAAGAAGACGTCACCGAGCCGCTTCTGCCAGACGCAATCGCGCACCGGCGATCGGGCCGGCCTGTTGGCGAGCGGCCGCGCCGTGACGCCCAGGCCGCGCGCGTAGCCGAAGGTGAGCGGCAGCTCTGCGCGCGCGATGAGCCCGTCGAATTCCGGGCGACGGGACGCAAACACCAGCGCGTCGCCGTCCCGGTAGACCAGCGCCCACCGCTCGGGGGCGAACAGCGCCGCGCGCGGGTTGAGATCGGGGTAGCTGACCAGCGCCGTGGTGACGCCAAAGCGATCGAGAAAGCTTTGCCATTCGTCCCGCGACAGATCGTCGCGCCGCAGGATCGCGTGGAACGCTTCGGGATAGCCGTTGATGCGCGGATCTTGAAAGACCGGGTGATCCGGCCAGCCCCGCCAGGTCAGATACGATCCGACCTCGAGGTCGTTGTACATCCGCCCGCGCAGACCGTTGTCGTCGACGAAGTGGATCGCGGCTTCGGGAACCAGCCCGGGCTCGAGACCGAGATCGGCGAAGCGCTCGCCGCGCCTCAGAGCGGCCGTGCGCGGAACCAGCGTCAACCCCGCCAGCGCGGCGGCGATCGCGACGGTGGCGTAGGGGCCGCGCGGCGCGCGGCGGGCCGCGCGGGCGCCGAGATCGGTGAGCGCGACCGCGATGAGCGGACCGGCCAGCAGAGCGAACTCGGCGACGAAGCGTATCCGGCGCGCGCCGAGCAGGCCCAGCGCGAGCACGGGGAGCGCCCGACGCAGGCGCCGATTCGGAAGCGCGACGGCGAGGACCACGCCCGCGACGACAAAGAAGAATGGTCCGTCGAGCGGCCAGCTCGCCGCGCGGTATTCCTGCAGCGGCCGCAGCCAGGGCATCCGCCAATGGTTGGCGATGTACGTCAGTGCGCCCGCGCCCGACGGTGTGGCGAAGATGAGGGGGCAGAGCGCCAGCGCCAGCAGCGCGGCCCGGCGGGCTTCAACGCGCCGGTGCAACCGGCGATCCAAAGACGCGCCCGTCGCGTAGAGCGCGAGCACTGCGGGCGCCAGGAAGAAGCAGGAGTTCGCGTTCGCCCAGATGAGGCCCAGCGGGAGCAGCGCAGTGAGCGCGCGCGGCCGGCCGGCCTCGGCGCGTTCGAGCGCGAGCAGGAGATAGCCGAGACCGACGAAGGTGACCAGGTGCGGCCGCTCGACGAAGCGGGGCTCCGCCGCCCAGGCCGCCAGCGCCAGCGCGACGGCGGCCGCCGCCGGATGCGCGCCCCGGCGCCGCGCGACGCGGTAGAGAAGCGCGAACGTCGCCAGCACGAACGTCGTCTTGAGCAGCACCGTCGCCGCGATCCCACCCGCGCGGTACGCCAGCGCCAGGACGATCTGGAAGACCCAGGCCAGGTTGATGTCGCGCGCGTCCGGAAAGGTGAACGAGAGAAGATTCGTTCGCGGCACCGCGTGGCGCGCCAGGATGATCTCGCCCAGCCGGAGGTTGAAGAAGAGATCCGTCTCGTCCATCGGCACCAGGCAGCGCCCGGCGACGAACAGCAGCAGGGCCGAAAGCGCGGCGATCTCGGTGGCGCGGGCGCTCCGCGGGGAGGTCCCGCCGGTCACTGTATTTCTCATGGGGCCCGCACCGCGTAGATCCGGGCGACCGGCGAGGCGTAGCGCGGCGCGAACAGCGCCGGGTGCGCGTCGGCCCAGGCGCGCTCGATGGGGAATCCGTCTTCGTCGGCCGCGACGTTGCGCTTCACGATCGGATCCATCGCCGCGACGAACAGGAGGTCCGTGCGCACCGCCCGCAAGTTGCGCAGCCAGGTCTCGAACTGGGCGCCGTCCCGGTAGGGGGTCGGCTCCGGCGTGGTTGGCAGACCCGTCGCGGGCGCCAGCGGCCGTCCAAAATCGTGGAGTCGATCATCCGGTCGCCCCGCCACGTTGACATAAGTGACGCGATTGCCGAGATCCCGCCCGGCCAGCGGAAATGTCAGATTGGTCCCGGTATAGGCCACGCGGGTGTCGTGCACGTTGGCGCCGAACCAGGCCCACGCGCTCTCGATGTCGTCGCCGATGACGTAGCGCGGACCGCGCGCGCGATAGTGACCGAGGCCGACGGCGATCGCGACCGCGCCGGCGACGGTGAGGCCGAGCGCGCCGGCTCTGGCGGCCGGCCGACGGGCCGGCGCTGGAATATGGCGCCAGAGGAGGGCGAGGGCCGCGCCGAGCAGGCCCGCGGGAATCAGCGCCAAGCGCTCGGGCGTGGGAAATTCGAGCAGCTCACCGCCGATCGCGATGGCCATGGCGCCCCAGCCGAGCCAGGCGGGCGGGCGGCAGGCCGCGCGCCCGACGGCCACCGCCGCCACACCGAACGCGGCGAACAGGAACCGACTCTCCTGGTAAGGCACCGCGACCCAGAAGAGCGCGACGACCGCCGCCCAGAGCGCGAGCTCGATCGGCGGACGGGCGCGGAGGAGACCGAGCGCGGCGGCGACGGAGAAGCCGATGCCCCCC
>Ga0209863_10001142_pt1 | contig 10769 bp, 8 predicted proteins | sample OrgsoiDNA2013046_FD_185796 | JGI IMG/M metagenome (GOLD analysis project Ga0209863, IMG submission 185796) | Permafrost soil microbial communities from the Arctic, to analyse light accelerated degradation of dissolved organic matter (DOM) -... | ecosystem: Environmental > Terrestrial > Soil >...
CTGGGCAATGGGGCCGGAGGATTCGGCGCGCCGATTTCCGTGCCCACCAGTTGCCGGGGAGGCATCGGAGTGATTGTCGACTTCAACGGCGACAAGAAGCCAGACGTCGCCATTGTGGAGGGAACGGGCGGTGGCGTCGGGGTCTGCCTCGGCAAGGGCGACGGTACATTTAACAACGCGATCGTCTCCGATGCCGGGGTGCAACACTCTGGGCTGATCTTTGGCGACTTCAACCACGATGGCAAGATGGATCTGGTCGCGACGGACACAGGCGGCCTGAGCATTCTGCTCGGCAAAGGCGATGGCACATTCAAAGACGCAATTCTGACCGGCTTGAGCAACATCGTCTTCACCGCCACTGGCGATTTCAATCATGATGGAAAGCTCGACATCGCCGCCATGGTGAACACATCGGGTGGACCGGAAATTGCGGTGCTGCTCGGCAATGGCGACGGCACCTTCAAATCGCCGGTCATGACGTCCGTTCCAACATTTGCCCAGCCCTTCGTGGTGGGAGATCTGAACGGTGACGGCTTCCCGGACATCGTGACCCCTGGGCTGTACATCTTCATCGGCAATGGCGACGGCACCTTCAAGGCTCCAGTGCTCCACACAGTGTTTGGCGTAACGACCTTGCAACTGCGCGACATCAACAACGACGGTAAGCTGGATGTGCTCGCAGTGGCCGGATTGAACGGCTTCTTCGACGTTATTCTGGGCAACGGCAACGGCACCTTCCAACCCACCAAGATCTACAGCGCGCTTCTTGGACGAGTCTCCCTCGGTGTGGCCGACCTGAACGGCGACGGAAAACTCGATGTCGCCTATCTCAGGGCGACCAACAATGAACGGACATCCACTCTGGAGGTTTTTCTCAACGGCCACTGACAAAGAATGGACAGCGGGGAACCCTGACAGAAAACCAGCCCTTAGTGGCGGGGCTGTTTTTTTTGTTTTAGCTACCCGCCAAGTTTCTTTCGATACTCAGTGCCGTCAATACTTTGCGAATGCAATTTGCGGTAGTGACAAGGTTTGAAACCTTGTCACTACCCAATTTCCTTCATCTTGACTTCGCAACCGTGAACCAGCTTAATCTCTGGAAACCTCGGGGCCGCTAACTTCAATAAAGGAGATAGACTTTCCATGAATTGCTCCAGCTCTCGCCGAAATCCGCTTCGCTCCATCCTTATCCTCACCACTGCACTTCTGCTCGCCGGGAGCTGCTTGGCGCAAGGGACGTTCGTGTCGTTCGATGGGCCGCACGCCGGTACCGCGTCGAACCACGGTACCTTTCCCGTCGCCATGAGCCGTTTGGGAGGCATTGCCCTCACCACCATCGACGACAGCAATGCGACGCGCGCCTACGTCAGGCACGCCCGCAACGGCACCTACCTTCAGATTCAGGCTCCGAATGCCGTTACTACTTTGATCTCAGGTTTGAATTCCCGGGGGCAGGTTGCCGGAATCTTTTATCCCAACGGCCCGGCCCAGGGATATCTCAGGAACGTCGACGGCACCTATGTGATATTGAATCCTCCGGGATCAACCGGCATGGCAAACATTGTGGGCATCAACGAAGCAGGACAAGTTGCAGGGAATGCCTACATCAGTGGCACGCAAACCCCGTTCTTCTGGGACCCCGCCCATCCCGACACCTATGTCACGTTCTCGGTGTCCGGCGGGACGTTCCCTTACGCAAAGGCAATCAACGACAGCGGACAGATCGCCGGCGCCTATAACGACACGAAGACCAACCAGACGTTTGGCTTCCTGAGAAGCGCCGACGGTACCGTCTCCACCTTCAAAGTCGCTAACTCGCTGGGGTATTTCAATCTCCAGGTGACGGCGCTGAATAACTGGGGCACCATCGTGAGCAGCGTCTTCGACGAAAATTATTCCGCCGGCGATCTATACCTGCGCTACTCCGGAGGCGGACAAAAGATCGTCGTCGGTGACTCCCACGGGGGATTAAATCCCGCTGCTATTAGCAATAATGGCGTCGTAGTCGGCACCGACTTCGGGGGCGACACTCAATACGGAAATGCGTTCTCGGTCGACCGGAGCTCAACCTTAACCTTGATCCCCGTACCCTTCGCCGCCCAAGGCACAACCGCCAACGCACTCAACAATGCCGGCACCATCACCGGCACCTATATCGACGCCAACGGCGCCAGCCACGGCTGGATCTTTTTTCAGTAATTTCCAGTAACAGTATTTTTGGGTGACCCATTTCTCGCGCGTTTTTTGGCGCGAGAAGTGGGGATTTTCCGCAATCCTCACTTGGTGCAGCTTCCCAGATCGTTCGGCATTGTGACCCCGCGAGACGTTTTCGCGCCCTCAAACTTTAAGCTGTTACGATCGTACCCATGTCCACCGCACAAACCTGGGACCCAGCCTCTTACGCGCGAAACGCGAGATTCGTATCCGACTTGGGGTCGCCCGTCGTGGATTTGCTTGCGCCTAAGCCCGGCGAAAGGATTCTCGATCTGGGTTGCGGAGACGGCGTACTCACGAAAAAGCTCGCGGATCTGGGCTGTGAAGTGGTCGCGGTCGATTCGAGCGTTCCCCAAGTCGAGGCCGCGAGGAAAGTCGGCGTGAACGCCTTCGCGATCGCCGGCGAAGAGCTGCAATACAACGAAGAATTCGATGCCGTGTTCAGCAATGCCGCTCTGCACTGGATCAAGCGTGCGGATGCGATGCTGGCCGGAGTGTATCGTTCCCTGAAACCGGGTGGCCGCTTTGTCGCAGAATGTGGCGGCCACGGTTGTGTTCAAAAGATCCGAACCGCTCTGGTTCAAGCCTTGGATCGGCGTGGATTGGACGGCGAGGCTCGCGTTCCCTGGTATTTCCCCACCCCCGGCGACTATGCCACCCGGCTGGAGCGCGCAGGGTTTCGCGTCGATAGCGTTGCGCTGATCCCGCGTCCAACTCCCTTGCCTGGCGACGTCATTGGTTGGTTGGAAACCTTTGCTCTCAACTTTTTTCAAGGCATGTCTGACGAAGCTCGCACCGGCTATCTGCAAGAGGTGCGGACGGTCCTGGAACCGCAACTTCGCGACGCCGGCGGAACCTGGATAGCCGACTACGTACGCCTGCGATTCGCGGCAACCAAAGCTCGCGGCAAATCCCACTAACGATACGCACTGGATTTTAGGAACTGTTATAACCTTGGATGCTTCGTGCCGGAGGACGGTTCAATGCGTCGCTATTTCCTTTCGTTCGTGTTGCGTATGTTCGCGGTGTAATTTCCTCCGGATCAAATTTCGCACAGAGCATTCGGACTTCCGCGCCTTGTCCGCGGGCGGAATCCCGCCGAGCGACCTTGCACGTACCCCTCCACACGTTACCCCCGTAACCCGCCCCGCCCAACTGCCTGCCTGATCCCGGCTCTGCTGGCGATACCATTAGAAGGTACACCTCTGGCCGGCGAGGGCAGGCTCCGCAGGCAGCAAGGGTCGACTGGATGGAGAATCCCGCCACCAAGCAATTCGGACGCTACGAGATTCTCGGCGAACTCGGCCGCGGCGCCATGGGCGTGGTGTACAAGGCGCGCGACCCGCAGATCGACCGCATTGTGGCGCTGAAAACCGTCCCGCTGCGCGGCCAGGAGCCCGACGCCGAAACCGAATATCGCATGCGCTTCATGAATGAAGCCAAAGCTGCCGGACGCCTGCACCATCCCGGCATCGTCGCCGTGTTCGACGTGGGCGAAGAGCCCGAACATCACGACCCCTACATCGTCCTGGAATATGTAGCCGGAGAGGCGCTCAACCGCAAGTTGGCGCGTGAAAAAAAGATTCCGCTGCCAGTCGCGCTGCAGTTCGCGCTCGAGATTGCCGAAGCGCTCGACTACGCCCACGAGCAGGGCGTGACTCACCGCGACATCAAGCCGGGGAACATTCTGGTTACGCCCGACGGCCACCCCAAGATTGCCGACTTCGGCATCGCCAAGCTGAATCTGGCGCACTTCACGCTGCCCGGCAAAGTTCTGGGCACGCCCGCATACATGGCCCCGGAACAGCTGGCCGGCGAAGGCGCCGACGGCCGCTCCGATCTTTTTTCCCTGGCCGTGATTCTCTACACCATGGTCGCCGGCCACTCACCGTTTCAAGGCGATAGCGCCACCACGGTGTGCTTTAAGGTCGCCAACCGCGAGCCCATCCCGGCCAGTGCTCTCGACTTGAGCCTGCCCAGCGAACTGGATGCGGTGATCGCACGCGGCATGCAAAAAGATCCCGCCAAGCGCTTCCAAAACGGCGCGGAATTCGCCGAAGCGATTCGCCAGCTGCAAACGCTCAGTCCCGCGGGCCCAACGACTACGTCATTCGTAACCGCGATCGGGACATCATCCCGGACAACCACGCGCAGCCGCGCCCAAGCCAAGAGCCTGAACAAGCCTCCCGCCGTCGGGATAGCCTACGCCGCCAAGATGGTGCGCGCAGAATTTCTGAAGTCGCCGGTCAAAGACTTGATACTCGGCACCGCTACGGTGATCCTGCTGGGGATTGTCGGCGTGCAGTCGAAGCTGCTCTTCAATACTCACGAGGAAGCGATCCATCCCGGCCAGATCGAGTTTCCCGTCCCGCCGCGACCGGTTCGCGTGACCACGCCCTCGGTGAAGGTGGCAAACAATTCGCCGGCACGTTCCTCCACGGCAATCAAAACCGCAAAGGGTGGGCCGGCCGCGAAGCACGCGGAGGTGCAGCCAGCGGAGACGGCAAGTCCCGCGGCGGAGCCAGTGAAGCAGGTCGTGGTTTCGCTCTCCACCGTGGAGCTGGCCATCCGGCATCAGTTCAAGGACGCAACTCTTACCGTTTGGATCGATGATGTACTAGCTCTGACGCGTCCCTTGCACGGCGGAACGCAGAAGCACCTGGTGGTATTCAACGGCGTGCGCGGCGTAGAGTCTGAAACTTTGAAAGTTCCCGCCGGCAAGCACACTCTCCGCTTGCGAACCCGCACCGCCGACCAGACCGCCGACCTCTCCCGCACCATCACCGGAGAATTCATCGGCGGCCATGAACAGACGCTGCAGATCAGCTTCGACAAGCACAACACCTACATGCATCTGGAATGGGAATAGCCCATCCCCTCTTTTGAGCTTGTCATCCTGAACCCCGGCGAAGCCGGTGTGAAGGACCGTACGTCCCGCAAGCAGCGCAACCGAAGTAGATGGGGAGCGCGACGCTGTAAGAACCATGGTTGTTCTCGCTAACCACAGTGCCAGCCGCGTCTGTCGTCAGGTCCCTCGGACGACCTTCGTCGTCCTCAGGATGACATCTTCGAGGAGTTAAGAAAATGCGGCGTCACCTGCCGAATGGATCTTCCAGCGACCGTGTCTGCGGCGTGAATAATTCCGCGCGATTCTCGGTGATGTGCATGTCGTCTTCGATGCGCACGCCGAATTCTCCGCGAATATAAATGCCCGGTTCGTTGCTGGTGGTCATGTTCGCCTGCAGCTTCGTCGTGTTGCCGCGGACCAGATATGGCCACTCGTGCCCATCCATGCCCATGCCGTGGCCGAGGCGGTGGGTGAAATATTTGTAGTCCAGGCCGTAGCCACCGTCGGTGACGACCTTGCGCGCCGCCGCGTCGACCGATCCGCACGCGGCGCCAGGACGCGCCGCGGCCAGCGCCGCCGATTGAGCGCGCAGCACGATGTCGAACACTTTGTTCATCTTGGCGGACGATTTGCCCAGCACGTACGTGCGCGTGATGTCGGACTTGTAGCCCTCGACCGAGCATTCGCCGTCCATCAGCACGATCGTGCCTTCGTGCACCACCTGCGGCGTAACCGATCCGTGCGGGAACGCGGAGAATTCGCCGACCTGCACGTCGGCCTCGCCTTCAAAGCCAAGCCGTTCATGCGCCTTCCGCACCAGTTCCTCGAGTTGCGGCTGCGTCATGCCATCTTTCACCGCGAGGTACGCCGCTTCGTACGCCGCCAGCGTGACCTCTGCGGCCAGTCGCATCAGCGCGATTTCGTGCGCGCTCTTGATCATGCGGCATCCGGCGGTGACCGGAGTTGCGCTGGCAATCGTCGCTTGCGACGAGGCCTTGGCAATGCCATCAGCAAAAACGAAATGGATCGTCTCTTCGATCCCCAGCTTGCCGGCCGCGATGCCGCGCTCTTTCAATCCTTGCGCGATGCGCTGGTATGGGCTGTCGTCCTCCTGCCACACGCGCACGTCGGCCTGTGCGCCGTCGGGTGAGTTGGCAATCTGCTCGCGCGCCCGGCCTTCTTCAAACGCGGGACAGACATAAAACGCTCCGCCTTTCGCCGGGAGCACCAGCGCGAATGTGCGCTCCCCGCCCCACCAGCGGATGCCGCTGAAATATTGCAGCGAAGTTCCCGCCATCAGCACGATGGCGTCGAGCGCGTTCTGGCTCATCAACTTGCGGGCACGCTCCTGGCGTTCGCGGCGCTCGTCGACGGTGATGGGAGTGGCCTCGCTCTTGCGCGATTTCAATTTTGCCAACGACGGCGGTAGGGAAGTGTCGTCAGCGGACACGGCCGCCAGCGAATGCGAAGTGGTGGCGATGGCCGCGGCCAGGCCGCCTACTTCCATGAAACGTCGGCGCGAAATCATGAGTCCTCCGGAGCTTGAATATTGCCGCCCGCCATTATAGGCTGCAAGCGTCTCATTTTGCAGGAGTTAGTCGAATGTACGTACAACCGTGTACATATAGTGTAACAATTTGAGACGAAATTACGACAAATTGCGGGCTGGAAAATCGGCTTTTGGCCGTCATCCAGGATGCCCTTTGCGGGGCCGTAAACGGCCCTGGCGTCGACGATCGAGTTCAAGGTGAGGCCGAAGGTCATCCGCGCACAACTGCGCGTCCAGCGGGCTTCCGGAGGCCTTCTACGTTTTTTCAACGACTTGCACGAAGGTTCAACGACTTAGAGAAAAACGGAGGCTGGCGCGTCAGAGCCTCACTGCTGCGCTATGCTCTTTTGCATCATGGAATCCGGTTTTCAGTGCGCGTCCTGCGGAGAATGGAATACGACCTCGGTCGACGAATCCGCCGGACGCCGCCAGAGTTACGTGGAAGACTGCCAGGTCTGCTGCAAGCCCAACGTCCTGCGCGTAGAGTACGACACGTCGGGTCAGGAATTCTTCATAACCGCGGAATTGGAATAGAAAAGCAGGCGTCGGGCGTCAGGCTTTGGGCGTCGGGCCGGGTGCCCCATTTCTCGCGCGCTCTTTGCGCGAGAAGTGGGGATTCTTGCGCGGGTACTGTCCCGCGGCCGGGCTCCACGAGGAACACGGAGCGGAACTCGTCGTGAATCCACTCACCGCGTTATAGTTAGCCGTTCCACGCAGGACACAACCTCCGCATTCCGGAAAGGACGGACCGCAATGGCAGCTTACGGCGCTGGAAAAATGGTGGCGCACAACATGGTGACCACGCAGTTTGAGCTTGACGGCTTCCACGTGACGCGCACGCTGGGAGTGGTACGCGGCATCGTGGTGCGTTCGCGGTCGATTTTTGGGACGATCGGCGCGGGGTTGCAGACGCTGGTTGGGGGCAACATCACGCTGCTGACGAATTTGTGCGAGAAGACGCGGCAGGAGGCGTTCGACCTGATGCTGCAGCACGCGGCCGAGATCGGCGGGAACGCCGTGGTCGGCGCGAGATACGACGCAACCGAGGTGATGCAGGGCGTCACCGAGGTGCTGGCTTACGGGACGGCTGTGTTCGTGGAGCCTTCGAAGTGAAGACAACCACAGGGGGACACGGGGGTACACAGGGAAAACCACGGAGGACTCGGAGTACACGGAGACTAGGACGACGGCATTTCGGATAGAAGCTTGGGCAGAATCTTTTGGCGTTCCGCGAACGTGGACTGCATCTGGCGGCGGACGAAGAGTGCATTGACGATTCCGCCCACGAATCCAAATCCTACTTCGTAGTCAATCACGTCGCGGACCAGCGTGCCGGCGACGCCCACCATCGTTTTCTCGCGCAATTCGTGGCGATGATGCCAGCTCTTGAAGGGGCCTTTGTCCTGCACGTCGGCGAAGTAGTGATTCTTTTCGAATTCTATGATGCGAGCAATCCACTCCGCGCGAATCGGCAGGAACGGGAAGACGCGAAACGACGTTACGATGGTCGAGCCCACGCCAGCGGCTTTGTCTCCAGCGCTCACACGATTGAGCGCAACCAGTTTCGTGGCGCTGGCCGCGGGCATGATGCGGGGCAGATTCTCAGGATTGGAGAAGAAGGCAAAGACGCGCTCGAGCGGGAAGGGAACCCACTGCTCGAACTCGAGATGATGAGGCATCGGGCGGACTCCAGCTTATCGCAAGCCGGAGTCCGTGAAGGCGGCGTTATTTCTTTCCTGCGGCGGCGGTGCTGGATTGGGGCGCGGCAATCTTCGCCGCCTGCACAACTTTTTCCGACAGCTGACGAAGCGCCTCCGCCTTTCCTGCGTCAATGAGCAAGTGCTGCACGATCATTTTGTTGCTCACGGTCGGCTTGCCCAGCTTGGTGCGGCCGATCAGGACATGGGTCATGCTCATGCTGTAGAACTGGCGGCATTGTTCGCAATTGTCGAGGACGACGATGAGATGGCTCGCCGCCTTGTTGCCCGCGCCCAGATTTTCCAGCGCCTTGAAGTCGTTGGTTTCGAGCTGCCGTTTGAGTTGCGCCACATTGGGTGGAGCGGCCAGCAACATTTTCGCTCCACCCGTGCACCAGCGCTCGCAAGACTCGCAGAACGGGCGATGATTCAGTACGCCGATTTCGGCGAAGATCGCCATGCCGATCACGCTCACGGCCTCCAGAAACCAGATGCCCCACAACTCCCAACCGTTGGTGGCCGAGCCGCCACTGCTCGTGCTCCAGGTGCCGTACTGATTGATCATGCAGATCAAATTCCAGAGCGCGGCGGGATGTTGCGCCAGCTTGATCCAGCTGATGTGCTCGAGGTGCTGGCTGTCCAGCACAAACGGCACCCACGCGGCCCAGGACACATAGAGCGCCAGCGCTGAGATAGCAGCGGCAAGCGCGAGTCCGACCGATCCATTGCGAACCTTGCCCCAGATTTGGCCGTAACCGGCGGAAACGCCGATCAGCGCGCCGAAGGCCAGCGTCGCGATGAATGCGAGATGAATTTCCGGGATGAGAATGATGCCCCACGCGTAAACGTAGGCCAGCATCAGCGATCCGGCGCATCCCACGGCTGCGGCGACCAGCAGGCCACCCAGGCTAAACCGTCCAGAATGTTTGTAGTACATGCGTGTACGCCCTCCAGGCAGGGTGATGGAGAATTGTGACGTGCGCGCGAGAAAGGTTATAGGTGACTTAGGTGTGGTGAACTGGGCGCGCGGCGGCTTCGCGGTAGGGGCCGCCGTGAGATGGGAATGCCTCTTGGCGGCACGGGCAGCGCGGGCACAATAGGGATCCTTCGACTGCGCATGCCGACTCGCTTCGCTCCTCGGCATGCTCCCCTCAGGATGACAAAGCTAGAAAAGCGGGATCGACTTTCCTACTAACGACTAACGACCAACGACCAACGACTACGGCGTCGTCGGCGGCTGCGTGCCGATCACATCCCCAGTGACAACCATGTCGACGCGGCGATTGAGTTGGCGTCCGGCGGCGGTTTTATTGTCGGCGACGGGATCGGCTTTGCCCAGGCCACGGGCTGTGACGTGATCGGGCGTTACTCCGGACGACACCAGGTATCCGGTCACGCTGTCCGCGCGCTTCTCCGAGAGAGTCTGATTGTATTCATCGCTGCCGATGCTGTCGGTGTGTCCTTCTATTTGCAACTTGAGATCCGGATAGGCCAGCACGATTCCGGAAATTTTTGCCAGGCGCTCCCGCGCTTCCGGTTTCAAGGTGTATTTATTGAAATCGAAAAGAACGTCGGGCATGCTGACGATCAATCCGCGGGCGCTGTCGCGAGTCTGCAGGACTTGATTCAACTGGGCCAGCAGACGAGCGCGCATGGCTTCTTTCTGCTGTAACGCTTCCTGGCGCTGGCTGTCGGCTTCCTGCCGCAGACGCTCCGCTTCTGCCGTCTGGCGCTGCGCCTCTTCGGTAGCTTGACGCGCTGCATCCGCCTGGGCCTGAGCTTGCTGTTGTTGAGCCAGGGCCGCGGCCTGAGCTTGTTCCGCGGCGGCGCGGCGGCGGGCATCTTCGGCGGACTGCGCCTGAGCTTCCTGCTCGCGTTGCTGGGCGGCTGCGGCGTCGGCTTCCGCTTTGGCTCGCGCGTCGGCCTCGGCCTTGCGGGCTGCGTCCTCGCGATCCTGTTCCTGACGGCGCAGGGCGAGTATGCGCGCGTCCTCCGCCATCTGCGTGGCTCCGCGGGCGGCGGTTCCGATCGGAGTGCGGCCTTGTTTGCGCTGGTAGTAGTCTTCGGCGCGCTGCAGCATGTCTTCCGCTTTCATGATGCTGCTGTCGGCGTAATGGTCGGCGCCGGCCGCTTTGGCGATGGCCACGGCGTTGCGCGCTTCCAGCAGGTCGAGCGGAACGTTTCCTCCGGCTTGCGACGAAGGCAGGCGCTCGGCGGGCACGTCGATGGTGTACTCGCCGCCTTCGAGGACGTCGAACTTGGCGTCGATGGTCTCCTCGAAGCCCTTGGTATTCGGCAGAATTTCATTCTCCGCGACAATCTCATTGCTGGGATGCGTGACCGAAAAATAGGGCTCGGCGGTGACGATCAATCCGAAGGCCTGCAGGTCGGTGGTGACGCTGATCTTGCTCTTGCCATTCTCACCGGGCAGGATTTCGCCCAGATTCACGCCGCGGCCTTC
>Ga0209863_10001143_pt1 | contig 10767 bp, 8 predicted proteins | sample OrgsoiDNA2013046_FD_185796 | JGI IMG/M metagenome (GOLD analysis project Ga0209863, IMG submission 185796) | Permafrost soil microbial communities from the Arctic, to analyse light accelerated degradation of dissolved organic matter (DOM) -... | ecosystem: Environmental > Terrestrial > Soil >...
GACGGTCTTGCACTGGACCATCTCAACCGGCTTGCGCCGCAGGAAGCCGGCGAACATGAGCTCGTCGATCCCGTCCGGGAGCGGCGCGGTCGCCGCGTAGGCCAGCACCGGATCGCCACCCAGCGCCACCGCCACCGGCATCCGCTGGTGCCCCATCTCCTTATAGCGCCGCATGTGACGGCGCCCGGTCTTGTGGAGCTGCCAGTGCATGGCGGTGGTGCGCGGGTCGTAGACCTGCATCCGGTAGCAGCCGACGTTGCGGGTGCCGTTCTCCGGATCGCGCGTGATCACCATGGGCAGCGTGATGTACGGGCCGCCGTCCTCGGGCCAGGTGGTCAGGATCGGCAGCTTGGAGAGATCGGGCTCGTTCTCGACCACCTCCTGGCAGGCGGCGTGGCGCACGGTCTTGGGCATGGCACTGGCGACCCGCGCCAGCTTGGGCAGCATGCGCACCTTGTCCATGAGGCCCACCGGGGGTTGCGACTTCACCAGGTCGGCAATCGCGCGCGCGTGCTCGTCGAGATCGGGAACGCCCAGCGCCCAGGAGATGCGGCGACGGGTGGCGTAGGTGTTGATGAGCAGCGGATAGCGCGAGCCCTTGATCCGTTCGAACAGCAGCGCCGGCCCGTTGCCGCGTACCGACCGCTGCGCGATGGCGCTCACCTCCAGCACCGGATCGATTTCGCGCGTGATGCGACGGAGCTCGCCCCCCTCTTCGAGGAAGCGCACGAACGCGCCCAGGCTGTCCCAGTGCGCGGGCACGCCGCCCTGCGGGCCACTCTCATTCGGTCCGGATGCGCCGGCCGCCGGGGTCGTCACGATTCCCGTCGTCATCAGGAGCTTCTGTCCGCGGAGGCGCGGGCCAGCGCGCGCAGACCGTCTCGGAAGGGGGATGCGGGCAGCGCGCCCAGCTCGGCGATGGCCTGGTCGGCCAGCGCGGCGGCCTTGCGGCGGGCGCGCTCGACCCCGCCGGCGGCGCGCACCTCCGCGAGAATCTCGGCCACCACGCCGGCCGGAACGCCGTGCTCGCCGAGGTGCTCGCGGACGCGACGTCCGAGGGCCGGATCGGCCTCGCAGGCCAGCAGCACCGGCAGCGTCAGCTTCCCCTCCTGCAGATCGTGGCCCACCGACTTGCCGGCGGTCGCCTCGTCGATCGCGCTGTCGAGCACGTCGTCGGCGATCTGGAAGGCGTGGCCCAGCGCCCGGCCGTACCGATCGAGCGGCCCCGCCAGCGCGGGATCGACCGACCCGCCGACCCGCGCGCACCAGGCGATGAGCGACGCCGTCTTGCGATCGATGACCCGAAAATATTCTTCGACGGTGGCGTCGGGGTTCCCGGCCCGCTCGAGCTGGGCGACCTCGCCCTCCGCCATCTCGGTCACCGTCGCGGCGAGCGATTGCACCATCGGCAACGCGCCGGTCAGCGCCACCGTCTCGAGCGCGCGCGCCAGGCAGAAGTCACCGACCAGCACCACCAGGCCGTTGCCGAAGACCATCCGCGCGGCGGGCCGGCCGCGGCGCACCCTGCCGTCGTCCACCACGTCGTCGTGGTACAGCGTCGCGGTGTGGATCAGCTCGGCCGCGCAGCCGACCGCGATCCCGTGCTCGATGGGCGCGCCGGCCGCCCGGGCCGCCAGGACCGACAGCAACGGCCTCAGCCGTTTCCCCCCAGCGCCAAGCAGATGGGCGCCGATCTGCGGGATCGCGCCCACCGGGCTCTCCATCCGCTCGGCCAGGCGGGCTTCGACCGCGCGCATCTCTTCTTCGACCAACCCGATGGTGGCGGTGATCGCCCCGGTGCTGGTCGATGGCAGAGCCGCGCTCGTCACGGCGCTGATATTCCTCATAGAGCCGACCGCGGTCACGATGTTTCTAAATATTCAAAAAGAATTGAAATAGGCAAGGAAAACCTCGGAAGGCCGTCGGCAAGACCTCGGGACTTCGGCGAGCCCTCGGAAGGCCGTTTCGGGCAGCACGGCGGGCGCTGGATAGATAAAAGTTTGACACACGGCACATTTGTTCCGTACCCTACACATGTTCAGTGTCGAGGATTTCCGCACGGCAAATCTGGAGGCGAAAATGGGCTCTCTAACTCTGGTTCGCGACGATTCACGCAGCGTCCTCACGGACCGACAGCGCGAGATCCTCGATTTCATCACGCAGTCGATCCGCGAGCGCGGCTACCCGCCGACCCTGCGCGAGATCGGGCTCCACTTCGGAATTCGCTCGACCAACGGGGTGAACGATCACCTGCGCGCGCTGGAGAAGAAGGGATACCTGCAGCGTGAAGATCTGAAGTCGCGCGCCCTGCGACCGGTCGGTGTGCGGGGTCCGGTCCGCGCGTCCGGGCAAGACGATGACTTCGTCGAGGTTCCGCTGGTCGGTCGGGTCGCGGCCGGCGTGCCCCTGCTGGCCGTCGAGAACGTCGAGGACACGGTGCGCGTCGATCGCTTCTTCATCGGCCAGACGCGCGAGGTCTTCGCGCTGCGCGTGAAGGGCGAGTCGATGATCGAGGACGGCATCTTCGACGGCGACTACATCTTCGTGCGCAAGCAGCTGCAGGCCAGTCGCGGAGACATCGTGGTCGCGATGATCAACGACGAGGCGACGGTCAAACGTTACTACCCGGAAGGCGACAACATCCGGTTTCAACCGGCGAACGCCGCGATGCAACCGATCATCGTCCGCAAGCGCGACTGGAAGAGCGTCAACCTCATCGGTCTGGTGGTCGGCGTCTACCGCAAGATGCGCGTCTGATTTTACGGGGGCGTGGCTCGCTGCCGCTCGCACGCCCCCGGGCCCCCCTCGCTGCGCCCGGCAAAGCCGGGCTGCGCTCGCCTTCGTTCCGCAGGTTGCCGTGATGCTCGCCTTCGTTCCGCAGGTTGCCGTGACGCTCGCCTTCGTTCAGTAGGTTGCCGTGAGCTGAAGCACGCTCACGCGGAAGCGGCGCCGCACCCCGCGTGTTAGGCTTCCGCCCGCCATGCAGCAGCGGTCTGCCACGCGCGCGCGTGGGTATTTGTCGCGCGGCACGCTGATCTCGCTGCTCGTTCACGTCAACCTGGTCGCGCCGCTGGCGATCGCGGCCTGGGTCTATGGGGGCCGCGAAGAGGCGCAGCGCGCCGAGGAGGTCGACGTCGCGTTTCAGGACGCCAGCGATACCGCGCTGCCCGCGGATCTCCCGCCCATCGAGCCGACGCCGACGCCCGAGCCCCAGGAGGCGCCGGCCAAGATCGCCCGGGAGCGCAAGATCCCGCTGAAGGTGCCGGAGAAGACGGAAGAACAGAAGAAGAAGGAGCGCATCCGGGAGGCGCAGAAGCGGGAAGAGGAAAAGAAGGAGCTCCTACAGCCGGAGCCCGAGGTGGTGGTCCCGCCGCTTCCACCCATGCCCCAGTCGCACCAGAAGATCGTCGATCTCGACAACGACAAGGACATTCCACCGCCGCCGGACGCGCAGTACCTGGCGCAGAAGAACAACCGGGCCGAGGTGGAGACGCGCGCCACCGATACCAACCTCGAAAAGGCGCAGAAGGGCGCGGGGGTGGCGTCGTCGCCCTCCGATCGCACGGACCAGCAGGTGGGCGGCGAGAAGGAGAAGATCGCCCAGCTCGACGAACAGAAGTCGATGTTCGGCAAGAGCGCGCCGGACGTGACGCCGCACGCGAACCCAGAGCTGTCCGAATCGAAGGATCAGATCGACAGGCCCCAGAAGTCGTTACTGGCGTTGCGAAACCCGGCGCCGCGCCAGCACGAGCTGACACCCGAGACCGCCGATCTCTCGCTGCCGCGGTCCGCCGACGGCGACATCCCGATGCCGGCGCGCGCGGTGCGCGGGCAGAAGAGCGACCCCTCGCACCTGACCGCGGGTAAGCGGGTCAAGCTCGCGATCACGGGAAAGGAGTACGAATACCTGTTCGGCGCGGACGCGCAGGCCGAGCGGCGGTTGGCGCAAGCGGTGCGGTCGACCCACAAGGGGAAGTTTCAGCAGAAGCTGGCGCGCGTCCAGGCGGCGCTGGAGAACTTCATCCCCGAAGTGCGCCCCGGCAATCAGACGGCGCTCAACACCCGCGCGGCGCCGTTCGCCGCGTACATCACGCGCATGCACCGGAGCATCCACCAGCTCTGGGGCTTCGGTCAGATGGAAGACTGGGACGAGAAGTCCGGCTCGAGCCCATACAACAACCCGAACCTGCTCACCACGCTGGAGTTGGTGCTGAACGGCGACGGCACCATCGACAAGGTGACGGTCGTCAAAGCGTCCGGTTACCTGCCGTACGACGTGGCGGCCATCGACGTCGCGTACAGCGCCGGACCCTATCCCGATCCCCCGCGGGAGATCCGTTCGGCCAACGGCAAGATCTACATTCACTGGCGCTTTTATCGGGACGGCCGCGCCTGCGGACCGGCGGGCGTCGACTACTTCATCCTCAACAATCCGCCCGAAAATGGCGACAAGCCGGCGGTCGCCGAACCGCAGCAGCCGCGTGCCGTGGGGACGGCGCTACCCGCGTCGGCGCCCACCGCGGCGGGGCCGCGTCGCTTGCAACACCTCGATGGCGCGTACGGGCGTCGGGGTGGTTCGGAGACGCGGGTCGCCTCCGCCGACGGCGAGACGGCCGAGCCGGGCGATGAGGGTGCGCACGCGCCTGCGCCGCAAGCGCCTGCGACCTCGCCGCTGCCGCCCGCCAACGATCCGGCCGCCCGAGCGGTTGCCGAGCGCTGGTATGCCGCGCTGGCGTCCGGTGACACCGCGGGCCTGCTGGACATGGCGGCGCTGCCGTTCAAGACCAACGACAAGGAGGTCACCCACCGAGCCGATCTCTCCGCGATGCTCGCCGGGCTGGCCAGCGAAGGGGTGCGCCGCCCGCAATCGATCCAGCTGGTGACAGCCGCCAGGCTCCGCGCGGCCATCGGCAAGCTCCCGCCGAACCTGGACGATGGCGGCACCGGCCAGCTCTACGCGGCGGTTCTCGGCGGCCCAAACGACATGCTGATCCTGGTGCTCGGCCAACGCGCCGGTGTCTGGAGAGCGATCGGTTTGGTGCGGCGCTAGCGCAGCTCGACCTGGCCGACGTGCCGGAGGTTCAGGAAGTTGACCAGAAAGTGGGCGATGACCGGGCCGGTGAGATCCCCCGTCCACATGAACATCGCGCCGAACAGCAGACCTGCGGCGAACGAGCTCGCGGTCCAGGGGAGGTGCCGCAGCTTGGGTCCGATGTGAAGTAACGCGAAGATCGCGCTCGAGGCGATGAGCCCGACCACCGGCAAGAGCGCGCCCCGAAAAAACATCTCCTCACCCACCGAGGAGGCGGCGGCCAGTACGATGATCTCCGCGTCCTGGAGCGGGAAGAGAAGGTGGCGCAGCTCGCGGTGCAGGGCGCGCGCCCAGTCGAATCGATAGAGCGCCATTCGCGAGGCGAACACGATCAATAGGCCGGTCGCGAGGCCGCAGACGATCCCCGCGAGCGTGAGCGACATGGCGGGCTCGTGCCCGGACAGGCGCCAAACGTTCGGCTGCCCGCGCAGGGATCCCCAGGCCAGCGCCGCCGCGCCCATTCCCAGGTAAAGGGCCATCACCAACAGGGGGCGTGACCAGCTAGATCCGCGGGACCACACGGTTTCCGTCCGGGCTCATGACACGTGCCGTCGACATATTACGGCATTTTCCCGACCCAGCTGGCGAACTTCTATGACGCAAGGCGTATACCAGTTAACCGAATAAAATCATGGAGATATTCTCAGGCGCAGCGGGAATATTTTCACCCCTGTTTTGGCAGGCTCGCTCGTCGGTGACATGGTAAACGAACGCAATGGCGGTCGCGGCACTTCGGACCCGGCATCGAACGTCGCGCGGCGCGCCGCTCTTGCCGACGACGGTGGTCCGCGAAGTCGGCCAGCAGAAATTGCTCGCGACCCGCATCTGCGATCTCGATCTGCGTCCGCTCGGCACACTCGCCGAATGCGTCGAGCAGGTGATCGGCGAGCTGCACGCCAAGGGGATCACCTTCGTGCCGGCCTACTACCTCGGCGACGACGACTTCTGGACCGCCGACCGGGCGGTGAGCGTCAACGTCCCCTGGTATCTCTCCAACCCAGCGCTCTGGGGTCTGGTCAACGATCACCTGTTCGAGTACACGCGCGAAGAGGTGCTGATGTACCTGCGCCACGAGGCGGGGCACGCGATCAACTACGCGTTCGAGCTGTGGCGCCGGCGCGACTGGACCCAGACCTTCGGCGACTTCCGCCGCCCGTACCGCGACGTCTACAACCCAAACCCCTGGAGCCGCGACTACGTTCGCTACTTGCACCGCGCGGGCATGTACCACTACGCCCAGAAGCACCCCGACGAAGACTGGGCCGAGACGTTCGCGGTGTGGCTGGAGAGCGGTCCCTGGCGGCGGCGCCATCGGGACTGGCAGGTGGCGCTCGCGAAGCTGGAGTACGTCGATCGGATCGTCGGCATCGAGCGCAGCTGCCGCGGCAACCCGACCAACGTCCGGCTCGGCATGCGCGTGCCGTACACCGAGATCAAGGAGACGGTCGCCGAGTATTTCGACATCGGCGACGCCCTGGACCTGGACCTCCTCGAATACCGCAAAGATCTGCTGGAAATCTTCGCGCGTCGCCCGCCACGCGCGCGCGCCATCGCCGCCCGGGGTCTGACCTCGCGCACCGCCAACGCCCAGTCGGCCGCCCGCTTCATCCAGCAACACCAAAGCATCCTCGTCGATCGAATCAGCCGCTGGATCGGCGACAGCGACAAGCGGGTGATTCTGCGGTTCCTGAGGCAGCTCCAGGCGCTATGCACCCACGAGCACATGGTCGTCCCCGACAGCCGCCGCACCGAGAAGCTGGTCGAGGTCACGGTGGTCGCCACCTGGCACGTCGTCGACGGGATACATCGACTGTCATAGGGACCCTGGGTCACTCGACCCTAAACGCGCTTGTTTCCCGGCAGGGCGGCCCGGACGGCTAAGGCCTCAAGTACTTCGCCAGCCCAATGTTCTGGGTTTTGATCGCATTCGCCAACAGGCCCGCGAGCTTGTCGGCGCCCGCGAGGTTGGTGTGCGTGGCGCCAGCGTTCGCGTGGAACGCCAGCGCGGCCTGCTCGTTGGCAAGCGTGTCGTACCACGCGGTCGAGAGCGCCGTTAGATCGATGTAGGCGCAATTCTTTGCGGCCGCCGCGGCTTTGGCTGCCGCTGCGTGAAGACTGGACTGGTCGGTAATCGGGAACCCCTGAACGCGAGCGGGAGGAGAGACCACGATCGGGGTTACGTTCGCGGCCTGTGCGTCGGCAATCATCTTCTCGAGATTGGCCTGGACCGTGGCATCCGAGTCATTCTTGTCGTTGTGCCCGAACTGAATCATCACCCAATCTCCGGCCGTCCATTTCGCCTTGATCATGTTCCAATAAGTACCGAAACTCCCCGAGGCAGCTCCGCTGTTTGCGTAGTTGGCAAACCCAACGGGCGGCGCGAAATACTGAGGAATCATTTGCCCCCAACCCCCAAACGTATTCCCGCTCTGGTCGCAGACCGTGGAGTCGCCCGCGATGTAAACCATGACGGGCTTGGTGGCTGCCGAGGCCAGCGCATATCCGATTCCCGTCACCTTGAGCCCGGTGGGGCCCGAGAAGAACAGATTCAGGCCTCCGTATCCTACCGGACCCCCAGCGTGGTTCGGCTGTCCTTCCATCGCTCGCACATCGACCACGAAGGCGTAGGGTTGCGAGGCCATTCCCTGAGCCAAGAGGCCGCGACTCGACTCCGCGCTGACAGAGACTGGACCCACGCTGCCGAGCTGAACACTCACGGCATAGTCTCCCGCGTCAGCGACGGCCTCCGCCGGGGCGGGCGGTGATTGGGTGTTGTCGAAGGTGGTGCTCCCGAACAGGCACTGCAAACACACGGGACCGGAGCCGCCGCCGGGGCAAAAACCTCCGCTCATGGCCACCGTCGTGCACTTGGCGGCGTTGTCCGCAGTGGGCGCGGGGTATCCCGCGGGGATCCCGACGGTTGGAGGAGGACCGCCAGTCGCGCCAGCCACGCCATTGCCTGAACCGCCGGTCCCCGTGGTTCCGCCCGCGGTCCCGGTGCTGCCACCCGAGCCAGCTGTTCCCGTCGTCGGCGTGCTCCCACCAGCGCCAGACATTCCGGCCGCGCCCGATATTCCGGCGGTGCCGCTACCCCCTTGCGGGCAAGTCGAGCTGCAGCGAGCCCAGAGGTCACTCGGTATGACCAGATCGGTCGCACAGCATGCCCAGTCGCAGACCGTGTTCGTGCATTGACCGTCGACGGGAATCGGCACGTTCTCGTCCGAGGAACAGGTCCAGTTGTTGCCGCTCAAGCTGGCTTCACATTGCTCCATCGCGGTGTATTGCGCGTTGCAGATCGTGCCGAATCCCGGCGTCGCGCTGGCAAGCGCCACGCACGCGGTTTGGCAGTTGGCGATGGGGCAAGCACTCGTGGTTTGAGACGCGCACGTCGCGGCGCAGGCCTGTTCCAGGGTGAGTCCAGTGGCGGAACCACCGGAAGCTCCGCCAGTGGAATTGCCCGCACCGGTATTTCCCCCCGTGGCCCCCGAGGTGCCTCCGCTCGGATTCGGAGTCGCGCTGCCGGCGTTGGTGGCGCAGCTCGAGCCGGCGAAGCCGAGCAGCAACGCGGCCGCGAGAACGCCGAGCGTTGAAAAACCTTTGCTTTGGAACATCTGCATAAAGAGTCTCCTACGCGTAGCAACGCTGTGAAGGGGGCCCAAGGGCGCAGCGATTGGCGGGGAAGGTCGTACTGCGTCAACGGAACAGCTGACCTCACACCGCTATGAAAGGGGAGCGTGGGCGAACACTTTGGGTCCTAACGGCGGATGCGCATGACACAGCCCACGAAAACCACAAAGACGACCCACCCGAACTTCGGCAGCTACTTCGCGCCGGGCATCGCAGAGCAGGCAGACGCACGACGCGCCCACGGGCGCCTGCTGGAATCAAAAGTGGCGTGACCGGAAACTGACGCGAGTCGGGAAAGCTCCCGCACATGGCGTCGGTTGACAGACCACCTCGAAGCCCATATAAACCGCGGGCTTCCTCGCGAGGATGGCGGAACTTGGTAGACGCACTAGCTTGAGGTAATCGCGCTTAGCCGCAATTGACAGTGTTTGCGGCTCGTTAGAAGCCAGAGAGCAGTTCCCGAAAGTTCCCGAGTTAGCTCGGGCAGTTGCAACATCAACCGGGGACGCCGTCGGTTCGGTTGTTCGTCTCGAACGCGCATTGGGCCGCCGTAGGGCCGCAAATACTCCATCCGTGAGGCAGGTCGTTCTGCCAGCGAATCTGCCACGATGGTTAAGCGAATCTGCCACGCTCGCGTAGCGAATCTGCCACGAGCATCGTAGGATGGGCCGTGGCTTCCGGTCCCCGCACCCTCGCCAGGCACGCCGCGGCCACGGTCGCTACGGCGCTGGCCGACACGCGGGCCGTCGCTCTGGTCGGTCCCCGCCAGGCGGGTAAGAGCACACTCGTTCGCTCGATCGTCGAGAAATCCAAGGGGGCCGCTTACCTGACGCTGGACGACGACGGAACCCGAGCACTAGCTCTCGCAGATCCCGCGGGATTCGTCCGCGGGCGGGCGGGCCTCCTGGCTATCGACGAGGTGCAGAGGGTTCCCGGCCTGCTTCTCGGCATCAAGAGCGTCGTCGACGCCGATCCGCGCCCCGGCCGTTTTCTCCTCACGGGTTCCGCCCATCTGTTCGCGGTGAAGGACGTCGCCGACTCTCTGGCCGGGCGCATGGAGATCGTCGAGCTGTGGCCGTTTTCGCAGGGTGAGATAGAAGGGCGTCGCGAGCATTTCGTCGATCTGCTCTTTGCGGGTCGCGCGCTTCCCAATCACCGCAGCAGCCTTTCGAAGCGCGACTACCTGGAGCGCGTCTGTCGCGGCGGCTTCCCCGAGGTGATCGGACGTCGCGCCGATCGGCGTCGCGCGTGGTTCCGATCCTACGTCCAAGCGGTAGTCGCGCGCGAGATTCCAGGCGTCGCGGACGTCGAGCGTCTCGCCGAATTGCCGCGCCTCGTGCGTTTGTGCGCGGCTCGGCAGGGGGCGCCCCTCAACGTGGCCGCGCTCTCCCGCGACGCCGGGCTGCCGGAACGAACGACCCATCGCTATCTCGACGCGCTCGAGGCGGTGTTCCTGATTCGTCGGATTCCACCCTGGGCCGGCAGCCTGACGGCGCGAGAGGTCCGGGCTCCGAAGCTTTATGTGACCGACTCGGGATTGGCCGCCAATCTGCGCGGCGCATCCCCGGAGTCCTTGTCCGTGCCCCAAACGGCGCAGGGGGCGGATGGCCCATTGTTGGAAGGTTTCGTGATCGGCGAGCTCCAGCGCCAGGCGGCGTGGTCCGAAGCGCAGCCACGGGTGCACCACTACCGTGACCGAAACGGCCTCGAGGTGGACGCGGTGCTGGAGTCCGACGAGGGCAGTGTCGTGGGCATCGAGGTCAAGGCCGCCGGGGCGGTGACTGCCGACGACGCAACGGGCCTGCGATTCCTGCGAGACAAGCTCGGCCAGCGATTTCGCTCCGGCGCGATCCTGCACTCAGGTCAGCAAGCGGTGTCACTGGGCGACAGGATCTCTGCTTTGCCGATGGACGCACTGTGGACAACCGTGATCGGCTCCCTCCGTGCTGGGAGACGGGTGTGATGCCCCTTGCGACTCGACGGACACGCGGACCACGTCCTCGCCGACAGGGGAGGGTCACGCGCCCCCATCCGCGACCCTAAACGCG
>Ga0209863_10001144_pt1 | contig 10765 bp, 9 predicted proteins | sample OrgsoiDNA2013046_FD_185796 | JGI IMG/M metagenome (GOLD analysis project Ga0209863, IMG submission 185796) | Permafrost soil microbial communities from the Arctic, to analyse light accelerated degradation of dissolved organic matter (DOM) -... | ecosystem: Environmental > Terrestrial > Soil >...
TATACCTTGTTGAACCGGGGTTGCAACTCCCTCAATGCTGCATCCGTCATAACACGAAGAGGGCGCAAGGGGTGGTCTTGCGGTACCCGCTGTTCTGGGCTTACGTAGCTGAATACATCCAGTTGCTGCTTGTCCTCGCCTCGCCTCGCATGCCTTCTTCTTATCAGCTTTGTTTGTGGAAACAAGAATCATTCTTGGTTCTCAAGGCCTTTTTCCGCAGCCTGCTAGGCCCCGTCCGCCTTCCCCGTATGATCAGAAGTGCTCACTCATAATTGGGGCTTGTCAGGTCGACGCTGGCTGGAAGTCGGCTTCTGGAAGTCTCCTGCTGACAATCGCTGAGATTCCTCTCGAGCGACGGGCAATACAGAAGTTGCCTGCGTTTTCGGGACCGAGGATAAACTCCCGTTCGTCACGGTTGTCTCTACGTTTACCTTTGAGGCGCCCCGCGGCGCGGGGCTTAGCTCTAGGGTCCATGCTCTGGCTGCGCTCAGTTTTGCGCGTCCGTCCCCGTGCCATTTCCGTGCCGTTAACGCGGAATTGCACCGAACTAGCCGCGTTAGATGCCATCTGCCGCGGTCTAAGTGTGTGTAACTACATTAGGGAGCGTTTTCGAATCCAACTCTCTCCGCCAACTCCTTTATAATCAATAGGTTGGAGTGATTTTTGATCTACTCATAACCCACTCTTGGCACTAGGTTTTCATCTTTAGAATGAGCGACATGCAGTTTCGCGCGGTCAGAAAACGTGCCGATAAGTCTGAAAGCGAGAAAGCGACTGTTTCAGAATCAGTTGTCCGAATCCAGCTTCTAGGGACCCGCGTCGCTCCAACCGGGCCGCATACCGAGCCCAACGCCCACTAAAACTGCCTCCCGGTTGAGCGCTGCTGCCGTGCTAAGAGATCAACATAGGTGTCTGGGAGTGGTGCTACTTAGCTCTTCGGGACGAAGTTCCACGGAGCCCCTCTCGATATTCATCCCGAGAAGCCGGCTCGTGGGAAGCCAGACGCTCCAGTCAAGCCTTCCGATTAGCTTGTGGCCTCGCGCTCAGGAAAATATTCACAACACTTGCTTAACGTCGCGTATGTTCGATGCCACGGTTTCCAGCAATTCTGTAGTGTTTCCCCCAAACACAAGTTTGCCCATCGCGAGAGCATAGCCTCGTACCTGTTCGAACGTAACCTTCGGCGGCATTGAGAGTGCGCGAGGATCGGTAACGAAATCAACCAATGCTGGTCCTTTATGTTCAAGCGCTCGTTGAATAGCGGGTTCAATACCGTCAGGTGTTTCAACGCGTTGGCCATGAATCCCCATAGCCTGGGCTACCGCGCCGAAGTTGGGGTTCTTCACATCGGTGCCCCAGGGAACATAGCCCGCCACTTCCATTTCTGCCCTCACCATCCCCCGCGTCGAGTTGTTGAAAATCATGAGCTTTACTGGAAGATCGAGCTCAGCCGCGGTCAGCAATTCACCCATCAACATGGTGAAGCCGCCGTCACCGCACAATGCGATGCTCTGTCGTCCGGTCCCCAGTGCCGCCCCAATGGCCTGAGGCATGGCGTTAGCCATGGACCCATGACCAAAGGACCCGAGCATCCGCTGGCCTTTCCGCATGCTGATATAACGAGCGCCCCAGACATTACACATGCCGGTATCCACCGAAAAAATCGCATCGTCAGCCGCGAATTTACTGATCGCGCTCGCCACCATTTCAGGACGCAGTCCTTTTCCGCTACCCGGATGAGTCACATAAGTTTGGAGATTCTCGGCAGCCTTCTTGTGAATGGCCAGAATCTTGTCCAGGAAGTCACGGCCTGAGCGTTGCTGCAACCGAGGCAACAGGGCTTTCAGCGTCTCACGCACATCGCCCACCAGGCCAATATCTACTTTTGCACGGCGTCCGAGATGGCCGGCTTGCTCGTCGATCTGAACGATCGTCGATTTTTCCGGCATGAACGGGTGATAGGGAAAGTCGGTTCCGAGCATGAGCAACAGATCGCATTCGTCGATCGCGGCATACGCGCCGCCCCAACCCAGCAGCCCGGTCATCCCGACGGCATTTGGATTCGCGGCCTCAAGAATATCCTTGCCTCGAAATGTGAAGCCGACCGGGGCGCTCAGCAATTGCGAAAGTTGCAGAACTTCCGCTCGTGCGTCAATGCAACCGGCACCGCCGAAAATGGCGGTGCGCTCGCTGTTCGCGATCAGATCAGCGACGCGGTCCAGATCTCGATCGGGAGGTCGCACGCATGATCTCTCTGTCGCGATGGGATGCTCCAGCATCGGATGCTCAATGGGCGCGGCGGAAACGTCGCCGGGCAGAATAATCATGCCCACGCCGCGTTCCAGGATTGCAGCCTGCATCGCGAGTTCAGCAATACGCGGCATCTGCGCAGCAGAAGTCACATAGCCCATGTACTTGGTGCAATCGAGGAAGACTTGCTCCGGGCGGGTCTCCTGGAAGTAGCTCGTCCCAATCTCTGTAGTCGGGACATGCGTGGCAATCGCGAAAACAGAGGCGCCATTTCGCGCGCAGTCATAGAGGCCGTTGAGCAAGTGCAGCGAACCAGGTCCGGATGAGCCAATGACCGCAGTCGGGCGACCGGAAACTTGAGAGTCGGCTCCCGCAGCAAAGGCGCCGGCCTCTTCATTTCGCACATTGATAAACCTCAGCTTTCCATCGCTCTTGCGAATGGCATCAATGACCGGATTTGCGGAGTCTCCAACAATGCCATAGATATTCCGCACACCAGATCGGATCATCAAATCAACCAGGTAAGAACCAACTATTTGGGCCACGTTTTCCTCCAGATTGGGCTGGGTTTATTCTCAGGTAAATACAACTTTACAGCCACCCGCCAGCACCCTACCCAAAGGTGAACGAAAAAGCCTGTACGCCGGAATCGAAGAATTCGATCTCGAGGGTTCGATCTTTGATTTGACCCTTTTGCCGGATGAGCTGATAGAGGCGAGGTTCACGAATCTCGCCGTTGCCGTCAGGGGTGGAATCGACTCCACAATTGTCGCCGGGCGGGATGCCGTCCAACTTTACCTTGAAGCGAATGGGCTTGCCGTTCTTCGTCGGACCTAACACCATGTGCAGGTCACGGCTGTGGAAGCGAAATACAATCATACCGAGGGCTGACTGCAGCACTCCACTTTCGGCACCGACATTCCACGATCCGCCCAATCCCCATTGATTCAAAGGGGGGCGCTGGCGGACTGTAGGTCTTTTGTGAGTCTTGAGTCACTCGTTCGTGCGCAGTCAAGTTCTACTGTTCAGAATTCTTGACGGAAAGAGGCGCTATATCCAAATGCCGGGCTGCGTTTTTGGGTCAAAGATCGAAATCTTGCTCCATTTATGATCCATGAACTGTTACCGTGCCTTACTGAAACCGCTTCAGGTAGCCATCCGTGTTGCGTAGTTTCAGTGACTTACCATCGGACCTCGTACTTTCACGGCGCAAACGCGGGTTCAAATCCCGCCGGGGACGCCAGATCAATAACTTATGGGAAGGATCTCTACTCTCTGTTCAGCGAGATGCCCGGAAATCATGGGTTTCGCGAGTGCGTTGATGAAGCACATATACGGGGTGGCCAGGCATTTGTTGGTTCGGGCTAAGGCAAGCTGAACCGGGAGCAAATTTGCACTGCAACCGTCAGCCTTTATTATTGGCCTACCCGCGCTCCATCGACATTGTTACTTTTCAATGTCGAAGTAAATCTTTGTTGTGGCGCGGTACTTGGCTATCTTCTTGCCGTCCAGTTCCATTTCTAGTTCCGCTACCCGCGCCCACTTCATGCCCCGAACCGTCTTTGCGGCTTCAGCCACAGCGTTTTCTGCAGCCTTTGCAAAGCTCTCTTTGGACGTTCCGACTACCTCAATAATCTTTTGCGTCATTGCGGTTCTCCTTTGAGTTTGATTTCTCACTGTGGATTGTACCGCTGTCATCTCCGCCCCCACGCGTCAGTGAACCGACCGTTGCTGCTACGTTGTCAAAGTGGTGCGAGGCGTACCATCGGACATGAGCAGAATACATCCAGAATGCCCCGAATCAGACCCTTCTGATCGGTCGGTAGCTGCCGATGTCCTTCTTCGACGAGAGCCAGCCGAGGAAGAAGGCGAAAGGGAGAAGAAAGCACTTTCAAACATGTGTTCTTTTTGGCTCGTAGAGGCCCTAACGCGTTCGAGTCTGGCACTGCCTGAAAAGCTTGACCAAGCCAGGCTGCTGTTTGAACGGGTGCTGGGCTATGCCAATCATCTCGGGCTTTACGCGGAACGAACCGGGCAGCAGGGCGAAACGCTGGGTAATTTCCCGCAGGCCTTTACACATCTCGCATTGATCAGCGCCGCATTCAATCCGGACCGTATGCTGGGCAGCTAGAATGGCACGATGCAAGTCTTGCCATGAAACATCGTTAGGAGACGTTCATGCCGGATCTCAGACAAGGATGCACGACAGGAAAGAGCGCGGAAGATATCGCGCCAGCCGATGCTCTGGTTCTATTCGGAGCCATGGGGGACTTGGCCCATAAGAAGATCTTCCCCGCTCTTTATCATATGGTTCGACATGGTCACCTGGATGTGCCAGTGATTGGCGTCGCCAGGGCCGGACGCACGAACGAACATCTCAAAGAGCGCGTGAGTGACAGCATCCAGCAGCAAGGCGGCGACATTGATCAGGAAGCCTTGGCCAAGCTGCTGAAGTTGCTTCGCTATGTCGGCGGCGACTATGAGAAACGTGGGACCTTCGACGAACTGAAAAAAACGCTCGGCTCGACCAGTCGCCCCGCGCACTATCTAGCGATTCCACCAAGTCTTTTTATAAATGTTGTCGAGTCTCTCGCGAAGTCGAACTGCATGGAAAATGCTCGAGTCATTATCGAGAAGCCCTTTGGACACGATCTCGCCTCGGCGCAGCAGTTGAATGCTGCTCTCCATGCCGTCCTTCCGGAATCGAGAATCTTTCGGATCGACCACTACCTCGGCAAAGAAGCGGTTCTCAACCTTCTGTTTTTTCGCTTCGCCAACAGCTTCCTGGAGCCGATCTGGAATCGGAATTACATCGAGAGTGTCCAGGTCACAATGGCAGAAAAGTTCGGGATCGAGGGGCGGGGGAAATTCTACGAGGACACTGGCGCGATCCGCGATGTAGTCGAGAACCACATGCTCCAGGTCGTAGCTTTTCTGGCCATGGAGGCCCCCACCGGCATGCATTGCGACGCTATCCGCGATGAGCAAGTCAAGGTATTCCGCACGATTCCGCCGCTGGACCCCAAGCATCTGGTTCGAGGCCAGTTCAAGGGCTACAAAAGCGAGAAAGGAGTTGCACCGGATTCCAGCGTAGAGACCTTTGCCGCCATGCGCCTGGAAATTCAGTCATGGCGCTGGTCGGGTGTCCCATTCCTGATTCGTGCCGGCAAGTCCCTCCCGGTTACGACCACTGAAGTGCTTGTCAAACTGAGAAAACCTCCACTCGACAATTTGGCTGGCGAATCGACCAACCATTTCCGCTTTCGTCTCGGTCCGGGGGAGATTTCGATTAGCCTCAGCGCCCGAGTGAAACGTCCCGGCGAAGAACTCGTCTCCATGCCCACGCAACTTTCGGCATTTGAGGAACCCACAGCGGACGAGGTTGATGCCTATGAGCGTCTACTGGGCGATGCTATGCATGGAGATGCCATGCTCTTCGTTCGCGAAGACGCGGTGGAAGCTGCCTGGGCCATCGTCGACCCCATTCTCGCGAAAGAAGCGACCTTGCATCAATACGAGCCAGGTTCGTGGGGACCTCATGAAGCGGATCGTTTGGCTATCGATGTGGGCGGCTGGCATGACCCCGAGGAACGTGGGGAGAGTACAGCTCCTGCTCCGCGCGCCGCGTAACAAAAATGACCTGGACTTCCAATCGCGGACAAGATGGCTTCGACGGACTGCTGCTCGTCGTGTGCGATTTCCGTCCGCGTCGTTTTCTTCTAGAGAAACTCCCACGCGACGGTCCGGTCTTGCGCGGCGTGCACCTTAGACAGCCATTGATTGCGTTGACGCATGAGTGTGCCCCTGATCCACTTCTGCAAAATGTGCGAATCTCCCCAGCAGGGTTTACGGCTGTCGGTAACGCTGAGTTTGTGCGAATTGATTTGGCGAGTACAGTTGTCCGTTTGGCCGACTGTACGAGAGTACAAACGGCATCGATAGACATCGCCGTATTTTTCAATGCTATCTGGCGTGGCATGGCTAGGAGTGAATCGCTGCGACTCACGAGTTCGTGCCCGAAAGCAAAATGCCTTGAGGGAACTATGACAGACAATTTGATGTGATCGCAATCGGAACAGGATCAGCCGCCTCAGCGGTGGCGTCGCGCTGTCGCGAAGCGGGATGGCAAGTTGCGATCGTGGATTCGATGCCGTTCGGAGGTACCTGTGCTCTCCGAGGATGCGACCCAAAGAAAGTGCTCGTCGGAGCTGCCGAATCCGTTGACTGGACTCGTCGAATGAAAGGAAGGGGGATTCAGGCCGAGAAGCTTCAGATTGATTGGCCCGAGTTAATGCTTTTCAAGCGTTCTTTCACTGAGCCTGTTCCAAAGCGGCGCGAAGACGGGTTTGCGAGAGCCGGCATCGCAGCGTTCCATGGTACGCCCGCTTTGCCGCTCAGACTACAGTACAGGAGGGGGAAGAGACATTAGTAGGACGGTACGTCGTTATTGCGACCGGGCAGGTACCGGCAGATTTGGATATTCCCGGTGCTGAGCACCTTACGACGAGTGATCAGTTCCTGGAGCTAGACGAGCTCCCGAAGAGGATTCTGTTTATCGGAGGCGGGTATATTGCCTTTGAGTTTGCGCACGTAGCGGCGCTTGCAGGATCGCAGGTCACAATCCTACACCGTGGCTCGCATCCTCTTGCCCTTTTTGACCCGGATCTCATTGATCAGCTCGTTGAGCGAACTCGCGAACTTGGCATTGACGTTCAGCTAGGAACCGAAGCAATAGGGATCGAAAAGAGCTCCGCTCAGTTGACTGTCCGGGCAGTGGCTTCCGGGAAGACGGGCATGTTTCAGACAGATATGGCTGTGCATGCTGCGGGTCGCGTGCCTGAGATCAACGACCTGAATCTGGATGTGGCAAGGATCGAATGGGAGAAACGGGGGGTGCGAGTCAACGAATTCTTGCAAAGTGTATCTATTCCGGCTGTGTATGCGGCGGGAGACGCAGCAGCCAGTGGAGGTTCACCGCTGGCTCCTGTGGCGAGCTATGAAGGGCTAATCGTAGCCGCAAACCTCCTGGAGGGGAACCATCAGAAACCAAACTACCTCGGTATTCCGTCGGTCGTCTTCACGGTCCCCCCTCTTGCAGCTGTCGGTCTCAGTGAACGCGGGGCACGTGAGCAAAAGCTTAAGTTCAGGGTCAAGAAGGAAATGACCTCAACCTGGTATTCGTCTCGGCGGGTTGCGGAAACATATTCCGGCTACAAAGTGCTCATTGAAGAAGGTACCGACCGCATTTTGGGCGCTCATATTCTAGGGAGCGAGGCCGGTGAAGTCATCAATCTCCTCGCGCTGGCCATCCGTTCCGGGATGCGCGCCTCCGATCTAAAGCACATGATATTTGCATATCCAACGAGCGGCGCAAATATGACGCGCATGCTTTAGAAGGGTCGGAAAGAGACCACGATACCGTCCACAGCAAGTGGGGTAGCTCGTTCAAAGCAAGTCTCTGAAACTCGCGGGATTGTCTCACAGTTGGCGGATCAGTCCAGCCTTCTTGCGGGCTACACTTTCTTGAGCGACGGTTGGTGGAGTCTCGTACGACCATCATCATCCCATTTGACAACTGCGTCATCTTCGTTCGTTTGCTCAACTGAACCGAATTCTCCAGTCGGCTGTCCGAAGTGGCCCACACCTTCGACGCGATCTCCGGGATTCAGTTCCTCGGTAGCACGGCGCTCGCCGAGGGGTGGTTTCTTGGCGCGGTCTGAGTCAGACGTTGCGCCGGGTATGACAGGGGCGCTTGGGGAGCTTTGCGAAGTTTGGGTATCGACTTAATTGCAAGAGGGGTCATATTCCATTTCCATTGCTTTTTTCCAAAAGGCCACAACAGCGCCTTCAATGTGACGTGCTTATCCTGGCGTTGGACTCTGGATCGGCGTAGATAACATGTTGGCTCCGTTCAGAGAAACAGTAAAAATCTGAACATCACTGCCTTATACCCTCCGCCGATCTTCTGACACTGTTCATCTTCGATAGTCCAACCCTCCGACGGTGTGAAAGGCGACACGCTGTTTCACACTTGAGATGCTACGCTTCGTGGATTGGTCCAGACTGTTCAAAACTGCTCGGTATATGAAGACAATTCTGAAACTGCCAGCTGTGTTCCAAATTGACCTGTAATCCCTTTGGACTCGTGACATCGTGCAAGTATGCATCAGAACGATCCCAAGCAAGAATCCAACCAAGCGACACTCGCTCGCGTCAAGAAAGAAATGGATGAGCCCCGCATGGCTGAATCCACGCGAGAAGAAGACATCAACCAGACCACGCGCCAGAAGCTGGAAAAGCTGCCATAATCCAACGTAGTAAAAGAGTTTCGGACCGCCGTGCAGCAGGGAGTGCTCACGAGGGAGAAAATAATGGCCAAGCTAACCAAGCCAGCTCGTGATCAGATATCCGCAACCAAGGTCGCTTTTCCCAAGCAACGCGAGGAACCGCTGGAAAATGCCTCTCACGTACGCAACGCTGCTGCGCGATTCAAGCAGGTGAAGGGCGTTACGGAAGCGGAACGCCGTGCGGCGTGGAAGCGAATCCAGTCGGCCGCAAAGCGATATGGAGTGGAACTTCAAGGGCCCGACTAGCGCGAACGCGCCACGTTGCACGCATGCCATGACAGCTGGAGGGGGACTCGACGATGGGGTGTTCGACCGCGAAGTCGAAAGTGGCTGGGGTCTCTAAGAGAGCAGAGGTTCCTTTTTTCGGAACAAAGTTCTAGTCGTGCAGAACGACATTGAGAAGTGAACTGTGAACTTGCAGTCCGCCTTCGCCGTAGTCAACGAAGCCCAACTTTCTGAACCGGTTCATGAAAAAACTGACCCGCGACCGGGTTGTACCCACCATATCCGCGAGGGTCTCCTGACTGATCTTGGGGATTACAGTTTCGGGTACGCCTTCCTTGCCGAAGTGAGACAGCAACAGCAGAATCCGAGCTAGTCTCTTCTCGCTGGAGCTAAACAGTTGGTCAACCAAATCCGCTTCGTATCGGATGTTCCGCCCCAACAAATATGCCGTAAACATGTCCGACAATTTACTTTCGCGGTGAAGCGCAAGCATCATTGCCGTCTTGTCGATTCGCATGAGTTCGCAATCCGTCATCGCGATTGCAGACCCCATGCGTAAAGGCTGCCCTGCAAGGCCCCCTTCCCCGCAGAAATCGCCGGGATTCAATATGGCTATCGTAGCTTCCTTGCCTTTTTCCGAGACGACGGTAAGTCTCACCTTGCCCTTCTGGATGTAGAAAACTGTGTCAGCCGCGTCCCCCTGCGTGAAGATTGTTTGTTTCCCGGGAACCAGCACAATTTTCCGACCCTCGCCGATGGTGGCAAGGAACATCTTCGGGTCGAAATCATGTTTCTTCTTGGTTGCAATAGTTCTTACCAATCTTTGTAGTTCAGCTGGAATCTTGCCGGGTGGCAGAACGAAATCAATACAGCCTGAAGCCTGCGCACTGAGAGGCATGCCGTCTACTTCCGCAGACATGTCCTGAGCAAAGGTTTTTCCTCCGTTTGCCTTGATGTGTTTGCATCCCTCAGTACCATCGCTCCCATACCCAGAGAGGATAATGCCAATCGCACGCGACCCCATAGCCTCTGCTAAAGAACTAAACAACGAATCTATCCGCTCATCCCTACTAGCGCGTTGGGCAGCAACTTTGAAGGTACAGCTCTCAATTAGCAGGTTCGCATTTGGAGGAATCACGTAGACGCGATTCGCCCGGATCGGCATCGCCGTGGAAGCCAGTATTACTGGCATTTTAGTGTGACGCGAAAGAATATGAGCTAGCTGACTACTGGCGGTAGGATGAATCTGAGAACCGATGACAAAGGCCATACCGGTAGTAGACGGCAGGGCGTCCAAGAGCTTTTTGTAGGCGTTAAGAGCTCCAGCTGAGCCGCCAATGCCGACAATGAAGTTAGGATGCAATTGTCCCATGATTCAGGCCAGATCTCCGACTCTACATCCGATACTTTTATCTTCTGATTAATGTTTGTCTTACGGTGATGCGTTTACCAGCCCTCTCTTTCTGTTTGGGGCCTGCGGTAGCGTCCTCATCCATGGGTACTAATTGAATCCCATCATCACTCAGGATTAATTTGTGGACGTCACTGGAGTGGCCCATGCCACGGGACTTAACAATGTAAAGTCCACGAATGCGCCTTTTGCCCTCATTGTCTTCCAATTCTCTAACTACGATCCAAGTGTCAATCAAAGACGAGACGCCGATTTCGCCACTAGTGTCATTTTGTGCGGTTGAAGAAACCAGACTTGTAAAAAATCCGGTTATGCCCTTGGATTTCAAAACATCAATCGTGCGAGTAAGCATTGATTGAACTTCAAGCTGGTTCCCCTGTCCAATCAGACTTGTCAGCGGATCGATGACAACAGCTTGCGGTTTGAAATCTGCAATGATCTTGTATACCTCTAGTAAATGCATCTCTAAACCAAAAAAAGAAGGTCTCGTAGACACAATCTTCAGGAGTCCTTTGTTTACCCACGGCCCAAA
>Ga0209863_10001145_pt1 | contig 10761 bp, 10 predicted proteins | sample OrgsoiDNA2013046_FD_185796 | JGI IMG/M metagenome (GOLD analysis project Ga0209863, IMG submission 185796) | Permafrost soil microbial communities from the Arctic, to analyse light accelerated degradation of dissolved organic matter (DOM) -... | ecosystem: Environmental > Terrestrial > Soil >...
TCCCGGCGAAGATGGAGTGATAGAGTGGGCTCATGAGACTGCTTCTGACTGCGCTGTTGGCCGTTGCGGCAGCGTCCGCTCAGCCGCTGCGCCTGCATCCGGAGAATCCGCATTACTTCCTTTTCGCGGGTCAGCCCGCCGTGCTGATCGGGTCGGGCGAGCACTATGGGGCGGTCCTGAACGGTGACTTCGACTACATGCGCTACCTGGACACGCTGCGCGCCGACCATCTGAACCTGACGCGGACGTTTTCGGGGTCATACCGGGAGGTGCCCGGAAACTTCGAGATTGCCGGCAATACGCTGGCGCCGGCGCCGGGGAAGTTCAGGGCGCCCTGGTGGCAGCGCGACGGCAAGTTCGACCTGACGAAATGGGATGACGCCTACTTCGCGCGTCTGAAGGATTTCGTGACCTGCGCGGCGAGGAACGGCGTGGTAGTGGAGTTAGTCCTGTTCTGTCCACTGTATGAGGACAGCATGTGGAGCGTCAGTCCGATGAATATTCGCAATAACGTGAACGGTATCGGCGGCGTGGCCCGCGCGGATGTGCTGGCGTTGAAGGACGCGCGACTGACGGAGGTGCAGGACGCCATGGTGCGGAAGATCGTGAGCGAGTTGGGCGGCTTCGACAATCTTTACTATGAGATCTGCAATGAGCCGTATTTTCAGGGAGTGACACTGGCGTGGCAGGAGCACATTGCCGAAGTGATCGCCCAAACCGAGGCGGGTTCGGCGAAGAAGCACCTGATCGCCCAGAATTGGGCGAACGGGTCGGCGGCGATCGACCGGCCGAATCCGCTGGTCGGCTTGTTCAATTTCCACTACTCGCGGCCGCCGGCGTCGGTGGCGATGAATCGGCAGCTCAATCGCGCCATCGGTAACAATGAGACAGGGTTCGACGGGGCCGCGGATGCCACCTATCGCATTCAAGGCTGGGATTTTCTGATGGCCGGAGGAGCGCTGTATAACAACCTCGACTATTCCTTCACCGTGGGGCATGAAGACGGCACATTCACGCCGCCGCCGGCGACTCCGGGAGGCGGCAGCGCGGCGCTGCGGCGGCAGTTGCGGTACCTGCGAGCTTTCTTTGACGAGATGCCGTTCTGGCGAATGCAGCCCGCTGCCGAGGGTACGGTGCGCGGGCCGGAGGGCGCGGCCGTGCGCGCACTGGAGGAGCCGGGCAAGCTGTACGCCGCTTACATCCATCATGGCCGCGTAGTGAAGGATGGCAAGCCGCGGTTCCAGGTGGATGGGTTGGCCATGTCGCGTCAAGTCACGCTCCAACTACCGGGCGGGACCTATACGGCAAGGTGGCGCGACACACGGAGCGGATTGGACGTGAAGGTGGAAGAGTTCGCGGTAACCGGCCCGGGCCAGGCGGCGAAGCTGGCCTCTCCCGTTTACGCGGAAGACATAGCCCTGGTAGTGCGCGCGGAGAACGCCCCTGGCAAATGAAAGCTCCAAACGCGGCAGGCGGATTGCCAATCCGCCGCGGATTGCCAATCCGCCGCAGATTAACAATCTGCCCCACAAGATTCCAGTTTGAAGATGCGGCCCTGAAACGCCGGGCGCAACCCGTCTTGCGCCGTCTGCCTGAGTTTTTCGGGGACCCCATCCGCGTCCAGAACGCGCGCGGTCTTCGCGATGCCCGAGGCCCCGTCCATGGCGGCTCCTTCCTCCGCGAACGCCGCATCGCGTTCAATTGCTCCCGCCAGGAATTCCCGCGCATTTTCGTTCACGAACTGGCCCACTTCGTCTGGCTCCGCTTCGGCAACCCGGCCCGCCGGTCCTGGGAGGGCGTGCTGCGAACCGAACGGAGCGCCGGCGCACGCGGGGAACTGGGATGGTCTGCCGAACGGCGCAAGAAGGAACTCAGCCCCGCCCAAATCCGCACGCGCCACCGTCGCTGGCGCGAGTACTGCTGCGAGAGTTTCTGCGATACCGCCGCCTGGCTTTACTGCGGAGTCCGCCGCCACCCCGAATTTACCCTGGCTCAATATTTCCGGCAATGCCGCCGGGCTTGGTTCGCAAAGGCTGTTGCATCGAACCAATTGTCGATATAATCGAATGAGGAAGGAATCTGTGTCCCTACCGCGCCTGTCTGCCGCATTTGCCACCGCAATCCTGCTGAGTTGCTTCGTTCAGGGTTGCTCGTCCGGCCCACGTACGGTGAGAGCCGCCAGCGTGAAGCCGGCCCAAGACCGCAAGGAGGCGCCTGAATTCACTCTCAAAGACGCCGACGGCAAGGTGGTCCACCTGGCTGACTACCGCGGCAAAGTGGTGCTGCTGGATTTCTTCGCCACATGGTGCGGCCCGTGCAAGATCGAGATTCCCTGGTTCACGGAACTGGAACGCAAGAACAAGGACCGGGGCTTCTCGGTTCTGGGCGTTTCCATGGACGACGAAGGCTGGGAGGTGGTCAAGCCGTTCCTGGTTGAGTTGGGTGTGAACTACCGGGTGGTGATTGGCAACGACCAAACGGCCCAACTGTACGGCGGCGTCGATGCGCTGCCCACTACCTTCCTGATCGACCAAGCCGGAAAAATCGCCGCGGTCCACGTTGGGCTTGCGGCCAAGAAAGATTTCGAAGATGGCATCCAACAGCTCCTGTCTCCCACGCCTGGCGGCATCAAGCCCGACCAGGCTGCAGTGCCTGTCGCTCCTGATCGCGAGCGGCGTCCTTTACCAGACCCTCTGCCCGCCTTCGCTGTTCGCGCAAAGTAGCGCCGGCGGGTACATGACGGCCGGCGAACCGGCGAAGGTGGCCGGCGCCCGCAACGCCGCGGTGCAGGCCAGGATTCCGTTGTCGGTCAAGCCCGGCTACCACGTCAACAGCAACACCCCGAGCGACGAGTACTTGATCCCGCTGAAGTTGACCTGGACCGCCACCGGCGCGCTGGAGGGCGGGGCCATCGCGTATCCCAAGCCGACCATGGAAAAGTACGAGTTCGCCGAGAAGCCACTCTCGGTCTACACCGGCAATTTCGAACTGGTGGCGAATTTCAAGGTGGCCGCCAACGCACCCGCCGGCCCCGGCGCCGCAGTAGGCAAGTTAAGATACCAGGCTTGCAGCAACAAGGCCTGCTACCAGCCGAAGACGATCGAAATCACCGTGGGGTACCAGGTGCAGTAGGACAGACCATCGTCCTTAGTGGTCTGTCGACTCGTCAAATCGCGGCCGGTGACAGACGACAAAAAAAACGATCGTCTGTCCCACCGTGATTTACTCTTTCAAAAACTGTCCGATGGCCCGGGTGGCTTGACGGATGCGCTGGTCGTTCTCCACAAGCGCGAAGCGCACATGGCCTTCGCCCATCGGGCCGAACCCGATGCCCGGCGAAACCGCTACCAGCGCCTTCTCCAGAAGCAGCTTGCAAAACTCCAGCGATCCGATCTCCCGGTATCGCTCCGGAATCGGCGCCCACACGAACATGGAACCCCGCGGCTTCTCCACGGGCCATCCGGCGCGCTGCAGACCCGTCACCAGCACGTCGCGGCGCCGCTGGTACACGGCGCAAATCTTTTTCGTGTCCTCTTCACACTCCCGCAAGGCGATGATCGACGCGATCTGCACCGGCTGGAACACCCCATAATCCAGGTAGCTCTTGATGCGGGCCAAGGCCGCAATCATCCTGGGGTTGCCCAGGCAAAAGCCCACCCGCCACCCGGCCATGTTATAGCTCTTGGACAGGGAGAAGATCTCCACCGCGACGTCTTTGGCGCCCGGCACCTGCAGGATACTCGGCGGTTTGTAGCCGTCGAAGCCCAGGTCGGCGTAAGCAAAGTCGTGGACCACCAGGGTTCCGTGCTCATGCGCCAGCCGGACGATTTCGCGGAAGAAGTCCAGGTCCACGCAGGTCGTCGTCGGGTTGTGCGGGAAGGAAACCAGCAGCAGCTTCGGCTTCCTGTCAGCCGTGCGATACAAATGATGCAGCCGGTCGAGAAACGTGGCCGCGTCGGGCATGGGGAGCATGCAGGCACAACCTTCGGCCATCAACACACCGTACTGGTGGATGGGATAAGCGGGGTTCGGCGAAACCACCACGTCGCCAGGGCCCACCACCGCGAACAGCAGGTGGGCCAGCCCGTCCTTGGCGCCGATGGTGACAATGGCTTCCTTGTCGGGGTCCAGGTCCACGCCGTAATTGGTTTTGTAGCGCCGGCTAATCTCTTCCCGAAGCCTGGGTATCCCTCGCGATTGCGAATACCGGTGGTTGCGCGGATTGCGCGCCGCCTCGATCAATTTATTGACGATCACGCGCGGGGTGGCGCCGTCGGGGTTCCCCATGCCGAGATCGATGGCGTCGATCCCCGCCGCCCGTGCCTTCGCCCGCATCTCGTTGATGACGGCGAACACGTAGGGGGGCAGCTTCTGAATCCGGTAAAACTCCTCGGCACTGTCGGGCATTAATTTTTATTGTACGGATGCTGAGCGCACGCCGCAAACGTGCCCGTGACGCGGACTGGCGAGGATTGCCAATCGGCGCAGGTTTTCAACCTTACGAGCCCGCTACATTTCGGCGAGGGCGGCCCGGCTGGCTTCGATGGCCTTAGCTTGGTCGCGCAGCCGAATGGCCATCGCCATCGACCTTACGTGCGGCATGGCGCGCAGCACTTTCTGGGTGTCCAGAGACTGCGTGCCGGCCTTGACCTTGTCCGCTTTATACGCCTTGCCCAGCCCCCGGGACATCTGGTGCATCTCGAAGAGGCAGGCATTGGAGGATTCCACATGGTCGTCCCAGGCGGTGCTTTCCGGGCTTTCCAGCGACCGCAGGATGTTTCGCAGTAAACCTTTCGTGCTGTCGTATAGCATAGGTACGCCGCTTTCGGGGGTGATCTCCGATTGTACCAGATCCGGATATGACATGATGTAACGATAAACATGTATCGGTATCTTCTCTTACTGTTTGGTTGGGCGTCCGGTTATCTAGCCGCCAACTACTTCGCTGCCGGCGGTTTATTCGACCACGGGCCAGGTGCGCTCGCAGGTCGAAGATGGCTGGGTGCTTCTGCGAAAGCCACTGCACGCGGGTGACGCCGATCTCTATGTATTTGTTCGCACAGCCCGTACCGGCCGCCGCGAACTCGACGCCGGTTGATGGGGCTCCTCCTGGTTACCGGGGTCCGGCCACCGGGGTCCGGCCACCTCTGGCCGCGGCTGACAGCGCCGGCCATCCATAAACTGATGTAGCGAGGACGATGGTCCGCGGCCATAATCGGTGGGGGTGAGCCGTGGGCCAGTTTCCGGATGGCCGATTCTGGAGTTGAGGAGCATCCGTCTACACTGCGGCGAATATACGCTCAGATCGCTTCACCACACACAATTCTGTGTCCGTCCGGTGTACTCAGACCGAACTCTCTCAGGCCCCATGGTTTGTTCGTTGGCTTCGATGAAACGAACGCCCCTTTCGCCACAAATTCCCGGTAAAGGTCATCCACGCCCTCAACATTCCAGTACGCAAAGTAGGAGTGATTTCCCAGTTCGCCCGCCGGTCGCTCATCCACGCACTCACCGAGCATCACCCGGAATCGATCACGCGTCAGGAAGCTCCAACCCTCGGCGTCGATCGGGTCCTTTCGGAATCCGAGAACGTCCATGTAGTAGCGAGTCGACACCTCAAGATCGCGGACCGCCAATACGCACCGGGAATTGACAATTTGAGCCATGCTTTATTATCGCCGGCTTGAGAGTGCAACGAAATTAGGTAGTGCCTGAAAAGCACTTTTCAGGCACTACCCGAAATTAAGGCAATAGGCCGCGATCTCTCGCCAAGGGCGGTTCTGAGCGGTACCGAGCGGTACCCATTCGACGAAATCGGTTATGGCGCGATCATGGCTGCGCTCCGCTTTTGGACGCCAGGGTGTTCAGGACGGCCGCTTTGGAGCCAAGACCCGCTTGGGCGGCCGTTTTTTCTCGCAGTTTCGACATCGGCGGCGGCCTCCTTCGGCCGCCGCCAGTCAGGATGCCCAAAATTCCGCACTACGCCGTATCGCGGCCTTTTGAAGCCGGTGCGGAGCTCGAGCAAGCGGGGTCAGACTCAATAATGCGATAGCGAGGCTCGATTCAGTGCGGCGTGGATAAGCATCCCCGCGTAGGCATTGTCTACGCTGACTGGCGTAGTGAAGGTCATTCCGCGCCGCCAACCCGCCGGAGCTTCAGGGTGAACTCCGGTGAGGATCACCCACCCGCTTCCGAATGTTCCTTCCACGATTGCGGGGGTTCCGTCGGGATACTTACCGGCAACCGCACCCCAGCCGGTAAACTGCGGGCCATCCTCCCAGTACTGATCGAGCGCTGGTGCTCCGGCGCCGGAAATCGCCACCGCTCTCTTGCGGATACCCCGACCTTCGGCGGCGTAGAAACTGAACCTCACACCTGAGGTCAGATTCAAACCGTTATAGCCGGAATTCCCGGCAAAGAAACCGCCCGCACAGATTCCGAGGTAATTCAAACCATTCTGTACCGCGTTTCGAATGTTCGCGGTTGTGCTCGAAGTCAGGCTGTTGCCGATGTCAATGAAATTTCCACCCGGAACAATCAGCAGACGATATCCCCGGATCTGCGATTCGCCCATCTCGTTCAACTGTGAAGAATTCACGGTCGAATAGCTGAGGTGGTTACCGTTCAGGATTGTTTCAACGGCCGCGACATCGCTAGGAGAAGTTCCGGTTCCATTGAACAGGAGAATGGGAGCGATGCCGCCCGATCTTAGCGGCGTTGGGGTAGCCACATCGGAAGCGTTCGCGCCCTTCGCAGGCATGCTGCCTTTGTCACCACGGACCCCGCAGGCGGTAAAGGCAGTTGAAATCAGGACGAGAGAAGCAATGATGAGAACTCGACACGGAGTATCCATTCCCGGGAGTGAAACACGAGAGTACACCACCTCATTGGAACGGGATTGACTCATCGCCGGTTGCTCCGACAAATCGGCCCCCCAGACTGGTGACTAACGAACGGGTTCAGCGCCCGCACGCCGTGATCCCGTCTCTAGATTCTAGACAGGTCAGCTTGTGTCATGTCAGCTAGTGATTGTACCGCGGTTCAAGCAGCCAGGGCGGAGTAGGCGGAGTAGGGTGTGCCGGCCTAACTTCATATAGGCGGAATGCGCCAATTGCCGGTCGATTGCAAGGGATTACTGCCGGCTTGTCGCCCAGCATTTACCGATGCTGCACGGACGGATCGCGGCCTCACGGCCCCCCTCCGAAGCCGATCCGCAACCCGGAACCGCGACTGTGCCGTTGATGGGGTTCGTCCCCGTTGCCACCGGACACTGGCTGCGGCTGACGGCGCGCAGGCCGGAGGCCTATGCCACAATCGCCTTCACCACCTCGGCCTTTTCGACGCCCGTGAGCTTCATATCCAAGCCCTGATACTTGTACGTGAACTTCTCGTGGTCGATGCCGAACTGATGCAGGATGGTGGCCTGGAAATCGCGCACGTGAACCGGGTCGCGCGTGATGTTGTAGCTGAACTCGTCGGTCTCGCCGTGGACTACGCCGCCTTGAATGCCGGCGCCAGCCATCCATAGACTGAAGCAGCGGGGATGATGGTCGCGGCCATAATCGGTGGGGGTGAGTTTCCCCTGCGAGTAAATGGTGCGGCCGAATTCACCGGCCACGATCACCAGCGTGTCGTCGAGCATGCCGCGCTGTTTCAGGTCCTGCACCAGCGCGAAGCAGGGCTGGTCGATTTCCTTGCACTGGCTGGCCAGAACCTCGGGCAGGTTGCTGTGCACGTCCCACCCGCGGTGGTAGACCTGAATGAAGCGCACGCCGCGCTCAGCCAGGCGGCGCGCCATGAGACAGCTTTGCGCGAAGGAGCCGGGCTTGCGCGAGTCGGGGCCGTACGCCTCCCAAGTGGCGGCCGGTTCCTGGCTGGTGTCGGTGAGTTCGGGCACGGAGGTCTGCATGCGGAACGCCATTTCGTACTGGGCGATGCGGGTTTTGGTCTCGGGGTCGCCCAGTCTGCGGTACGTCAGTTCGTTCATGGCGCTCAAGCCATCCAGCATGGTGCGGCGAACGGTGGGCGCCACGCCATCGGGATTGTTGATGAACAGCACCGGGTCGGCGGTGGCGCGCAGGCTCACACCCGAATACTGTCCGGACAGGAAACCGGCGCTCCACAGCCGCGCGGAGATGGCCTGTACGTTGGCTTTGGGATGGTAGTGTTTGGCTTGCAGAACCACGAACGCCGGCAAGTCTTCGTTCATGCTGCCCAGTCCGTAGCTGAGCCATGAGCCGATGCAGGGGCGGCCGGCGATCATGAACCCGGTCTGGAAGAACGTGATGGCCGGTTCGTGGTTGATGGCCTCGGTGTGCATGCTGCGGATGATGGCGATCTGGTCCACCATGCGCGCGGTGTACGGCAGCAGCTCCGAAACCCACGCTCCCGATTTGCCGTACTGCGCGAACTGGAAGACGGAAGGCGCGATCGGGAAGCGGGTCTGGCCGCTGGTCATGGTGGTGAGGCGCTGGCCCTGGCGGATGGAATCGGGCAGATCCTTGTCGTACCAGTCCTTCATGGCCGGCTTGTAGTCGAAGGTTTCCATTTGCGGCGGCGCGCCCATGAGGTGGAGGTAGATGCAGCGTTTGGCCTTGGGCGGAAAGTGCGGCAACCCGGCCAAGCCCCCGGTCTGGACGGCTTCGGCGTGCCCGCCCAACAGCGATGCCAGCGCCAGGCCGCCGATGCCTTGCGCCCCGCGGGCGAAGAAGCGGCGGCGGGTTTCCTGCATGGCCATTTCCCGCGCAAGGCCATCGATCGGATGGCGGCCGGGCGCCAGGCGGCTGTGCGAAACCTGGTCCAATTCATGCGCGGCGCGCGCGTAGTGGCCTTCATCGTCGGGCTGCAGGATTTGTCTTGGGCCGCTCATTTATTGAGAACCTCATCGAGATTGAGCATCTGGTTGGCGAGCATGGTGAGGGCCGCGAATTCGGCGGGCGGCAGCGCCGGGTCTGGCTTATTCTCGCCAACGTTGAGGAGTTTGCGGGCGTCGGCCGGGTGGGCATCGTAATAGCGGCGGAAATCCTGGAAGGCCTTGCCGGCGATCTGCCGCTCGGAGAGAGCCAGTGGGCGCGCCAGCACGCGGGTGGCGAGGAAGTCGAGCCGCTGGTCGAAGCCGGCGAGCGCTTCCATGCTGCGCTCGGCCAGCCCGCGGGCGGCTGCAATGAACTGCACGTCGTTCATGGTCACCAGCGCTTGCAGCGGCGTGTCGGTGCGCTCGCGGCGCACGGTGCAGCCTTCGCGAGTGGGCGCGTTGAAGATGTCCATGCTGGCCGGCGGCGCGCTGCGCTTCCAGAAGGTATAGAGCGACCGCCGGTACAGGCCGTCGCCCGAGTCGCGTTTGTAGAAGCGCGTGTTGGAGCCCTCCATCGCCACAGCTTCCCAGACGCCGTCGGGCTGGTAGGGCCGGGTGCTGGGGCCGCCGATCTGCGGAGCCAGCAGTTCGCTGGCCGCGAGCGCATAGTCGCGCACCATTTCGCCTTCCATCCGGTAGCGAGGCCCGCGGCTGAACAGCCGGTTCTCGGGATCTTTGGCAAGCTTTTCCGGAGTTGCCAGCGCGGCCTGCCGGTATGTGGCCGACATCAGGATTTGCTTGTAGAAGCGCTTCACGTCCCACTGGTGGTCGCGGAAATCCAGCGCCAGCCAGTCGAGCAACTCCGGATGACTGGGCCCTTCGCCCTGGCTGCCGAAGTCATCCACGGTCTTGACGATTCCGGTGCCGAAGATTTCCTGCCACATGCGGTTCACGGCGACGCGCGCGGTGAGCGGGTGGTCTTTGGTGAATAGCCATTTGGCAAAACCCAACCGGTTCTTCGGAAGGTCGGATGTCATGGGCGGCAGCACCGCGGGCGTGGCCGCGTCCACGCGCTGGCGCTTCTGGTCGTAAGCGCCGCGGTAGAGCACATAGGCGAACGGCGTGCTGTCCGGCTTTTCGTGCATGATGTGGGTAGTGGCGGCGCGGCTCTCGATGGCTTTGGCTTCGGAGCCCAGCGAGTTCAGTTCGGCTGCGAGTTTGCGGAACGGTTCGTACTTGCGCACCAGGAACCAGGTCAGCGCTGCGTCTTCATCGCCGGTTTCGACACCGGGCCACTGGCTCAACAGCGCGGCCTCGCTTTCCGTCACAACCCGATCGAAGATGCGGAAACCCCAGACCGCGCCCATTTCCATCGCCCGGCCCAGCACCACGTCGCTTTCGGTGTTGATGCTGCCGGGCAGTTCCAGCGCGCCATTGCCGCGGCCCTGTACGGGTACCGCCTTACCGTTCACGTACAGGCTGAGGCTCCCATGGTGGCGCTCGCCATCGTAACTGACCACCACGTGATTGGTAGTCCCCGGCTTGAGCCGCTCCGACTGGCCGGCGCGGATGTCGAGGCTCTTGCCATCGTCGCCAATCAGGCGGAAGCCGGGCAGGCGGCCGTTCACGTCGAGTACCCAGCCGCGGCCTTTCTCCTTGGTGTTCTGCTGCGCGGCGATGACGTAGGTCTTGTCCCCGGCAACAGAGCCGCGACCGTCAGAAGGCGGAAGCGGCAGCACAAAACGCACGCCGATGGAAAACGGCTTCCCGGCATCGAACTTGGGAACGGCCGGCAGGGTTTCGCTCCGGTCGCCCAACGGCTGATCGGTAGCGATCGGTTCCCGCGGTTCCCTCCAGCGGCGGAAGTCCGCCGCGGCGGTGGTTCGCATGCTCTCCATCTCAGTGCGAAGCGCCGCCCGCCGCGACGCGATCCGCTCCCAATCGGCACGGTCTTCCTGGCGGGGCAC
>Ga0209863_10001148_pt1 | contig 10759 bp, 11 predicted proteins | sample OrgsoiDNA2013046_FD_185796 | JGI IMG/M metagenome (GOLD analysis project Ga0209863, IMG submission 185796) | Permafrost soil microbial communities from the Arctic, to analyse light accelerated degradation of dissolved organic matter (DOM) -... | ecosystem: Environmental > Terrestrial > Soil >...
TGAAAGTCCCCTACCATTATCTGCAATTTCCAAGTAGATATCATTGTTCTCCTTTTTCTTCATCTCAATTTTTATCCTGCTGCCTGCCTGGCTGTCAAACGCATGTTTGATACAATTGGTCACTGCCTCGTTCAAAATCAACCCGACTGGAATAGCCTGGGAGATATCCAGGTCTATGGGATCAATGTTAAGCTCAAAATGTATTCTGTTACCGGAAATAGAACTGTTTCTGAGATATTCGATCAATTCATGTATATAATCGGGCATTGCCACAGATGCGACATTGTCTGACTGATATAGCTTTTGATGGATCAGCGACATAGCCTGCATCCGGTGCCGGCTTTCACTGATCGCTGCAATAGCCTCTTCGTTATTCAGGAACTTGGATTGTGTATTTAAAAGACTGATAACGATCTGGAGGTTATTCTTCACCCGGTGGTGGATTTCCTTGAGGAGAAATTCTTTTTCATCTACCAAGTGTTCCAGTTTCCTGTTTGTTTTTTGTTTCGACCGAAACTGATAATATAAATAGCATAAAAACAAAAAAAGAACGGCGGCTCCTGCAATGGTTACATATCGCGTCAATTGATCTCGCTTTAATTCAATTTGCTGAATCTGGGATTGCTGGTTTAAAATTTTTATGTTATTATCTTTTTTATCTGACTCGAATCTCTCTCTCATTTCCGCTACATCCCTGGTTGCCAACTTCCTCATTATAGAATCATGAAAATTATTGTACGCCATTAAATGGTTGAAACCATTTTCGAAGTTTCCATTTACGGAATCTATTTTGGCCAAATTATAAAGCATACCGGTGTATCCATGAAAATCTTCAGTATTATGGGGGTAGGTCATAGCTGTTTTATAGAATTGCTGGCTTTTTTTATATTCGTGTATGTCAAAGTAAAATATTGCAATTTCATTGTACACGCTAAACCCTCTGATTGTCCCTCTTATTTTTTCAGTTTCTTTTTGCAAACTTTCAGATGCAAGTAAATATTTTTCAGCTTTCGGGAAATCCTTTATACCCTTATATGCCCTTCCCAGAACTATAAATGCGTTCTGCCTGTCAATTGGGCTTATAGGCGGAAATTTATTCAGTATATTTCGTAAAAGTTGAATGGTTTCTTTTTCCTTTCCCGCTGTAATCCACTGGCTTGCTAAAGGAATCATTGCAGTATACAAGGCAGGATCACCACCGAGCCGGATGAATTCGTTGACTGCTTTTATATTCCATTCCAGTCCTTCTTTTACATTTTCGTTGAAATCCAAATCTGCCTCGTATCTTCTAGAATAAAAATACCCGAGTGCCGCACTGTCCCTGGTTATTTCTGCCGCATTGATCATATTAATTGCATATCTGAGCTGTGCTTCATGGTCACCCTGGGTGACACTAATTAAAGCCAGCAAGTCCAGCGAATATTGGATAAATGGGAATCCAATTTTTTTTTCTAAGGTAAGCGCATCTGAAAAAGCCTGTTTGGATTCTGCCATTTTTCCTGCGGCAAAACTCAAATATCCGATGTCCGTCAATACCAGGATCTGCTTTTCTCCCTCTCCAGTTTGTTGATATAAAACTTCTGCTTTCCTAAGATGAACGATTCTTTCTAAAATAGTTGCTGGCTGAAAAGGACTGTACGCTGCCCAATAAGTAAGGGCCATTGCCTGACTCATCTTATCTCCGGATCGGATTGATAAATTGATAGCATGGTTAAAAGTGCTCGTAGCAAGCGGCAGATCTTCGAGCTCTAAATAATATTTCCCCAAATAACTGAGCGACTGACATAGGCTCTTCACATCTCCGCTGGATTCCGCTTCTTTTTCTGCAATCAAAAGGTAGCGTAGGGCGCTGTCCAGATCATTCTTCTTACTGCCAGACTGGAAAACATAGTAAGCCCCAATAAGATTTAATAGTTGAATTCGTTTTGGCCCCGGCGTGGCAGAAGCCTGTTGTTTGGCTCCCTCAATATCTTCTCTAGCAATCCATCGATTTTCCGGATCGCGAATAATGTCCTCATCATTTTCTCCAATTACAAACATTGGGTTGAGGTGATTCCGGCTGGCTGCCAGCTGCAGTCCGCTATCCAGATCAATTTGGTTCTGCCTTGCGACATTCAGGTAACCGGCACCTAGTTGCATCAGCAGGACCTGGGATTTAAAATCCACCTTTGTTAATTGAGCAAAGGAAATTAGAGGAAATAGGATAATTGAAACGAAAATGGTTCGTATAAGATAGCCGGCGGGAAAGATTTTTATACTTTTTTGTTGCATAAAGTATGAACTCTATCAAAATTAATAAAACAGTCACGATCCGGGGTCAATTCCCGATAATATTCCAGGCAGTGAGTAATATCACCAAAACTAGCCTGCCCTGATTCCCAGACAATGGAATGAGTACGGAAGAACTTGTCAAATTACAGAGACGATTGGAAATAAAATGAACAGAGTGATTTCTCCATTTATTATCATGATTTGTACATTGAACTGACTGGAGCTAAAACTTAGATTTGATTTAAAAAAATGCAAATGCCCGTCGTACATCACAATCCCGCGCTTTATAAAATCGGAGATCTTGTTCATGTGTCGGTTCGTTTTCCCGTTGGTCATTACCGGGTGCCGATGTATATGCGGGGTAAGCAGGTGGAGATCATCCGGATATTAGGGCTTTATGTGAATCCCGAGGAGGAGGCCTTTGGCAGAAATGCCGGTAATAAAATGTGGTGTTATATGATCCGCATCCCTCAAAATAAACTATGGTCAGGTTACTCCGGAGATGAGGGAGATACACTGGAAGTGGAAATATTTGAATCCTGGCTGGAAGAAATTAAAAACTAAAAAGATGGAAAATGGTCACGACCACGCGCATGATGAACATGCACCGATTGTTCATGATGCGCCACCCGGTTATTATGAAATATTGGAAATCAGTATTCGGGAACTGATGATTGAGCGGGGACTGATCGGTCCGGATGAAATCAGAAAGCAGATTGAGCTGCTCGACTCCCGTTCGCCGGTGCTTGGTTCTAAACTGGTGGCCCGTGCCTGGGTAGATCCCGCATTTAGAAGTAGACTTTTAAATGATGGCAACGCGGCGGCGGAAGAAATGGGAATCTCCATATATGATAGTACCGACTTCACTGTGTTGGAGAACACGGAAAAATTACATCATATGATTGTTTGTACATTATGTTCCTGCTACCCAAGACCCGTGCTGGGTTTACCACCGGATTGGTATAAGAGCAAGGAATACAGATCGAGGGCCGTGCGCGAACCCAGGGTTGTGCTCGCAGAATTTGGAACCTTTATACCGGAGGAGATTGAAATATGTGTAAATGACTCGACGGCCAATCTGCGCTATATGGTGTTGCCTCTGCGTCCGGAGGGAACAGAAAATTTTACGGAAGAGGCGTTGGCGGACCTCGTTACAAGAGATGCCATGATTGGAGTTACAACTGTAAAAATATAACCATGTCAGATACAGAATATTTAGTGAAACACCTGCCCAATGATATCGGCGGGATCGAATGTGAAGATAAAATCAACCGCGTTGAACATGCGATGCTTCCCTGGGAGAAAAGATGTCATGCGCTGCTCGACGTATTGGATTATCATAAGATTGTAAACACGGAGGAAAAAAGACGTGGAACGGAAAATATCGGATCAGAGATGGCTGGTAAGTTGACCTATTATGAAAAGTGGATTATATCGGCCACCAACTGCCTGTTACAAAAAGGAATTATAACGCCCGACATGGTGGCCCGTAAAACGCAGGAAGTGGGCAAAAGGTATAACGTAAATACCTAAGCGATATGGCCATCAAAGATCTTACGAAGATTAAGAAGCATTTATTTCTGTGCGCCGGTGGAAGTTGTAAGCTACTGGGTTCGGAAGACAGTGCAGCGGCCGTGCGCCTGGCGATTGCAGATCGTGGTTTGTCAGATGAAGTTCACACCACCAAGACACTTTGTAATGGACGCTGTAAAGATGGGCCCATCATTATTGCCCAACCGGATGGAATCTGGTTTAAGAGAATGGTAAAAGAAAAGGCGGAGGCGTTTGTTGGTGAATTCCTGGTCAGACAAACTGTCCCGAGGGAACATGTGCTTTACGAATACGGCTGGGAAATAATTAACACTGAGGACTGAAAGCGTTGAGCCTTATGCGTTAGGCGTTAAGCGTTTTTCGCTTTCAGCATTTTTATTTCTTCCTCGAGGTTCGTTATATATTCCCTTTGTGGAGCAAGCACTTCTTCCAATTCCGCCAGGGTATAGCGCGGCGTAATATGCTGCTGGCAATTCCAGTCGTAAGCCTCTACCTGAAATAACATCATTCTTTCGGGGTGAAATTTGTAATTTTCCAAATCCAGTAAATCGTATAGGGTGGGATCATCTTTAAGTTCCACAATTTTTGCCTTTGCAAAAATCTTTAACCGGGCTCTTGCCGGATAGTCCACCATAATCATTGCTATATTCTGATGGGTGGCCAAATTGCCAACAGAAATATACTGCGAGTTTCCCCGGAAATCTATTATACCAAGGCGATACTTATCAAGTACTTTCATAAATCCCTTTGGACCGCCACGATGCTGGATATATGGGAATCCGTTTTCGCTGATGGTGGCCATATAAAAACTATCTCTTTGCGAAATGAATTCAGTTTCATATTCTGTCAGGCCATCGACAAAACTAATTTTTTCCTGTCTGGCATAAGCAGCCCTGCTGCCCAGTTTTTCCTGCATTTCCTTAACGGCTTTGGTAAATGCCAGTTCTGCATAATTTTTAGCCATCTTAACAAGTTAATCGGTATAATGTCTTGTCTCTTAAAATTAATGCAATTTATTCTTCTGACCGCCGGTGGAAACAAACCGGTTAGCCCTTCCATCATTGCAGTCCGAACTACTTCCTTGTCCTGCAGCTCCGGTCGGGTAACCAGCGTTCCATTTTTTCATGCCGTGTATTTTTTCAACCACCTGGATTTAATCTCAGCCCGAGCATTGATGAATTCAGCATCGGTTCCCTCAGCAATGGCATCCAGTGGATAGCGAAGCGGACGGGTACCATCTTTCATATTGACCAAAGCCAGGACGCCATTTGCAATCACCTGCGGATCCATATTGAATTGTTGCATCTTGCCAAACAGTCCCGCACCCAATGTGTTGAACATTTTTGTGGCAACCGGCTCATACTGCTGTGTAATCTCCGGTTTATCTGATGAAATTCCCTGTTTCTTCCCATTGTTCATTTCAGTAGGATATACACCGGGTTGTATGCTCACATTTTCAATTCCGAATTGTGCGAGTTCCTCCTGTATGCCTTCTGTGATACTTTCCACCCCGAACTTAGAGGCCAGGTAGGGAATCATGAATGGTAAGGTATGGCCACTTGCCCCCGAAGTCAGATTAATGATCAGTCCCTTTCGCGCTCTGCGCATCTCCGGCAAAACCGCCTGATAGGTCCGGATGACACCATAAAAATTTACCTCGAACATTTCTTTGATCCGTTCTATACTATATGCTTCCAGCAATCCGAACCCACTGACGGCGGCGTTGTTTACCAGCACATCCAGGTGCCCGTATTTCGCAAAGACATGTTTAAAAGCTTCCTGTACAGAATCGTCATTTAATATATCAATGTCTGCGACTGTAATATTCGAATAGTCTGACAATACTTCGGCGACTGCTTTGTTTCTACCTGCCACATCACGCATTCCGGCAATCACTGTATGTCCTGCTTTTGAGAGTGTGATCGCCATCAGTCTGCCGAAGCCGGTACTTGTGCCTGTAATAAAAATTATTTTGCTCATTTTTTGTCGGGAATAACAAATGTGATCAATTTACTTTCTATGATTTTATGCGTGGGATCGGCCAGTTCGATGAGTATACTATGCGGCCCGGGTTGAAAACCGTTCATGGTAATGGGCTCTCCGCTTGCATCCAGCCAATGCCAGGTCGAATGATCCACTGTAAGATGAAGATGACCGACGCGTGGTGAAACATCCAGTGCGGCCTTGCCATATACCGCAAGGATTCGCAGGTTTTTTGTACGATACTGTATAACGACCCTTCCAAAAGTCAATGGCTCTTCCAATGGTTCATCGACAATCAGCTTTGGGGGAGGTTCCGAAATGAGTTGCACTACGGGTGCAACTCCACGAACCTCCCGCGCTGACGCTACCACTCCTTCATTCAATTTTTCATTCATTATTTCCGCGATAAAAATTTGAAAAATGCATTTATTCTAATATTAATAATCGAATGTTATCAATTATTTGGCCTTAAGCTTTGCGCTTTAAGCTTTCGGCTTACCAAAGGTATTTCTTTAGTTCAGCAGCAGCCTGGACAAAAAGAGAACGAACAGCCGGAACGGTTGCGAGCCCGTTCAACAAACCAAAATCATGAATCATGCCATCGTACCGTACGGTAGTTACTTTAACTCCAGCTTCATCCAGCTTTCTGCCATAGGCTTCTCCTCCGTCCCGCAGAATGTCGTTCTCTGCTACCTGTATCAATGCGGGTGGTAGTCCTTTCAATTGTTCAACACTGGCCTGCAGAGGAGATGCATGAATATCCTGGCGTTTTTTGGGATCTTTTATATACATATCGTACATCCATTTCATAAGCGGAGTGGTCAGGAAACGATCCTTGCCGAAAAGTTTATATGATTCCGTTTCGAAGCTGGCATCGACAATCGGCCACATCATGATTTGCAGTTTTATTTCTGGCCCTTTATTTTCTTTTGCTTTGATGGTTGTAACGGCAGTCATATTTCCGCCTACGCTATTGCCTGCGATGGCAAGTCTTTTTCCATCCACATTTATTTCAGCGCCATTTTCAGCCACCCATTTCGTGGCTGCATAAATTTCATTGATCGCTTGTGGATAAGCCGCATCGGGTGTTCTTGTATAATTGACAAAAACGCCGGCAGCTCCTGATAAAACAGCGAGGTCGCGCACCATGCGTTTATGAGTAGGATAATCACCGAGCACCCAGCCGCCGCCGTGGATGAAAATAAAAACCGGGAGCGTCTCTTTCACACCTGCCGGCCTTACGATATTTAATTTGATGGTATAACCATCGGCTGTAATTGTTTTTTCAGATTCTTCGATTCCGGAAAGGTCCACTTTTACTGATGCCTGTGCATTCACCAATACTTCACGCGCATCGAGTGCGGACATCTCTTCCAGTGGTTCTCCACCGGGCGCGTTTAATAATTTTAGAAATGCTTTTACTTCCCTGGAGAGATGGGGATCGGTTGCGTAATCCACGATCTGAGAAGGTTTGGTTTGTGTCGCTGTTGTCATTGTTTTATTTTTAGTTGTGAATATTATCGTTGACGGTTGACGGTTGACGGTTGGCGGTTGATTAAAGGTTTTAGGCTTTAGGCTTTGGGCTTTACTTCAGGTATCTCTTCAATTCAGCACCACAGCGAATGAAAAGAGATTTGGTTTGCGGTGTATTGGCGAGTCCGTTCAGCAGGCCCCAGTCATGGATCATGCCATTGTATCTGACGGTGACTTCGGGAACACCTGCTTCATCCAGTTTTCTCCCATAGGCTTCTCCTTCATCCCGAAGAACATCGTTTTCGGCAGTAAAAATCAATGTCGGAGGTAATCCCTTTAATTGATCCACCGTTGCCCGCAAAGGCGATGCATAAATATCCTTTCGTTTTTCAGGATCCGGGATATACATATCATACATCCACATCATGGTGGCTTTCGTCAGGTATCGCTGATCTCCATAGGCTTTATAAGATTCGGTATCAAAGTTGGCATCTACGATGGGCCAGAGCATGATGGACAATTTAATTTCCGGGCCGTGTTTTGCCTTGGCCATTAACGACATCACACCGGTCATATTCCCACCGACGCTGTTTCCGATTACCGCTAGTTTTTTTCCATCCACCTGGATTTCTGAACCATGCTCGGATACCCATTGAAGTGCTGTATAAATTTCATTGATGGCCTGCGGATAAGCGGCATCCGGTGTGCGGGTGTAGTCAACAAAAACGGCAACGAAGCCTGATTCTACAACCAGGTCACGCACCATGCGTTCGTGCGTAGGGAAATCTCCCAGCACCCATCCGCCCCCGTGAATGAAAATGAAAACAGGAAGGATGCCTTTAGCGCCTTCGGGCCTGACAATTTTCAATTTTACTTTATATCCTCCGCTGCTGATGATTTTATCTGAGATGGTGATGCCCGATAAATCGACTTTTGCACCAGACTGTGCGTCCTCGAGCACTTTTCGCGCGTCGTTGGCCGACATGGTTTCCAGTCCGGCCCCTTTATTTACTTCTTTCAGAAAAGCCCTGACGTCAGCGGAAAGTCGAATATCCGTTGCATAATCTAATATCTGAGCAGAGGTATCGCCGATGAGCATGAAGAGGAGAACAAATACAATAATCAGTTTGAGCCAGATCTGCGTTTCTACGTTGTGGAGGGATCCTTTAATCAGCTGTTTCATTTTAAATAATTTATTTCAAAGGTATCCGGCGTATCAGGGGCAGACAATTGACGGGTGAAGGCAAAACTTGTGAATATCACCGAATGAAAAATGCGTTGTGATTAAACTGGACGGATAAAGAATATAGTTGCCGATATCACCGATTTCAACCAAATTAAATTAGAAGAAATTTGAATTGCTTCGAGAGTTTTTAAATTACAGGTGCCACTCAAAGAGTATGGTCTCCACGATTTAAAAAAATATCATGGACGAAAAAATGATCATTGCGATTCTTTCAGGAGGGATCATTTTTGTAATCGGGATCGTTATCGTGACCCGTTATTTTGTCAAACGATCAATTATTCCCAACCTGAAATCAGTAGAAGAAGTGTTTGCTGAAAAAAACAAAGCGATTGAAAGTCTTGAAAATGAAAAAAAACAATTGCTCGGAGAAAGGGCGGAGATCATCAAGGAAATGCATGACCGGATAATCAACAATCTTCAGATTGTGGTCAGTCTTTTAAATACACAATCTTATTATCTCAAAAACGGAGCGGCACTAAAGGCGATTCGCATCAGTCAGCAGCGTATGTATGCGATTTCGCTGATTCATCATGTTTTGAATCAGTCAGAAGACTATTCGCGGTTGAATATTCGAAATTATATCTATGAACTGGTGGAAAGTTTAAAAGATCGCATGGAAGTCGGCGGAAGTATCCATTTTGATATACGGGTTGAAAATATTCTCTTGGATTTGAACAGGGGTGCGCCATTGGGATTGATTTTGAACGAGGCCATCGCGAATTCCATTGCTTATGGATTTCCGGATGAGTCAGGCGGTACCATATCCATTTCGTTAATTCATATTCCGGAAGAAAATCAGCTGCTGCTAACCATTTCGGATAACGGGCGTGGCTTTCCTGAGAATCGGGATATTGATAAAATGGATTCTTTCGGCATCCGGCTGATGGAAGGCCTTTGCGGTCAGCTGGGAGGTCAGTTCAGGCTGGATGGCCGGGAAGGTGTAAAAATTCGGGTTTCATTTGCATACCCGGGGGATACGAAAACGATCTGACCGGTATTATTTTTTTTGAATAACTTAGGGTTAATGCCGATGAATAAGAAAGTTATTATTGTGGAGGATGAGTTTATCGTAGCAGATGACCTTCGCCTCACATTGGAAGAGGCCGGGAATATTGTTTCCGGTATTGCCTCTTCCGTTGAAGCTGCCCGGGTGCTTGTCAGGTTGCATAATCCCGGCATGGCCCTGCTGGATATTCATTTAAAGGGAAAATTGACGGGGATTGATTTTGCCGGCGAACTAAAAGAACAGGGTATCCCTTTTATTTTTTTATCTGCTTATTCAAATCAAACCATATTGGAAGCAGCTAAGGCAACTCAGCCTTACGGATTTTTGGTGAAACCTTTTCGCGATAAAGATGTGCTGGTGGCAATGGATATTGCAAGGTATCGTCATGAAAACAGCCTGGAAACGGCCCTTAGAAGGGAGAATCAGTTAATGAGCTCCCTGGCAGAAATTGATAAAGACGAAAGTGAACCGGGTCAGCGTCTTTTGAAAATAGTAAAAAAACTGCAGTCGCATATACCATTCGATTATCTGACCATCGGTAAAAAGGTCACCGGTGATATACCTTATGAGGGAATCAGCTTCCTCCGGCTTGGTATGGAAGAATACCAGACCATGGGTATGCAAGAATTGCTCACGGTGACCGGACTGAAAATGGATTCATTTAAAAAGATCCTTCGGGAAAGCATCGCTGAAAAAAAGCCAAACTGGTATAACGGGGATGATTTTAAAAAACTGAGACTGACGAATCCATTCCGGGATTTGATTGCGAGAACTTTTGATCTGGAATCGAATCTGACGATTTCTTTTATGGACCTGAATGGAAACGAATGCTATTTTTCGTTTTACAGCCGCAATGAACATGCTTATCATAATGAGCATCTGGCTCTGCTCAGCCGTATATATAATATGCTCATCACGGCAACAGGCTATATTTCTTTACAGGAAAAGAAGAAACTTTCTGAACATCCCGGCATTTCTGGTTTCATAGATATCATTGGCAGCGACCCGGAGTTGTTAAATGTATTGGATCAGGCTTCTCAGGTAGCTCCATTTGATACTTCTGTTTTGATTCAGGGTGAAACCGGTACTGGCAAGGAAAAAGTGGCTTCCTGTATTCATGAGCTCTCCTCCCGGTTTTCAAAACCATTTATCAAAATAAATTGTGCAGTACTTCCGCCGACCCTGGTGGAATCTGAATTATTCGGTCATGAAAAAGGCTCGTTTACGGG
>Ga0209863_10001149_pt1 | contig 10748 bp, 8 predicted proteins | sample OrgsoiDNA2013046_FD_185796 | JGI IMG/M metagenome (GOLD analysis project Ga0209863, IMG submission 185796) | Permafrost soil microbial communities from the Arctic, to analyse light accelerated degradation of dissolved organic matter (DOM) -... | ecosystem: Environmental > Terrestrial > Soil >...
CGCTGGGACCAACGGAATGGCCGGCACGATGGGCAACGCTGGGACCAACGGAATGGCCGGCACGATGGGCAAGGCCGGGACCAACGGAATGGCCGGCACGATGGGCAAGGCTGGCACCAACGGAATGGCCGGCACGATGGGGATGGGCGGCGGCGGCGCGGCCAAGAACTGCATCGACGCGATCAAGCTGAACGGCTACTCGGCCACGGGCGCGCCACCGTGCAGCATGTGCAAGAACAACCAAACTGACGAATCGTCCAAGTGCGAGAAGACGATCGACTGCGAAGACGCCGCCTATCCTTGCGACGGCAGTTGCAAGCTCAATTGCCAGAACAGTCAGGGCGACGACAGTGTAGTCAGCGGCTGCGTCAACAGCTTGCTGACCGCCGCCTCGTGCAGCTGACGAAAGACCTTGCCGTGCAAGGCATGGTCAATTCCTTGCGGCGCTACGCCGATTCGTGACCGAACGCGCCGCAGGGCCGGTCGGTAGTGGCTATTTTGGCTATATTAGCTAAAATAGCTAATATGAGCCGACCGATGAGCCAACGTGGATCCCATGGGCGCTTGAAACCTGTCGCGCTGGGCGCGCCCAAAGCAGCCGCGGCGCCCGTGCCCCGCCCTCGCGCCGGTCTGACCTTCGACAATCGCAAAGGTGAGGAGGTCGAGCTGGTCTCGTTCAATGCGACCGAGGCCAAGAACGTCTTCGGTCGGGTTCTCGATGCGGCTCTTCGCGAGGGCGCGGCGGTGATCACGAAGCACGACGTGCCCAGGGCCGTGCTCTTGTCCTTGGAAGAGTTCGACGCCCTCATGTCGTCCCGTCGCGCACAGCTCGAAGTCCTGGCCTCCGACTTCGACGCTCTCCTTGCGCGGATGCAGACACCCGCCTCTCGCCGGGGCATGCGGGCTGCCTTCGACGCGTCGCCGGCTCGACTCGGCGAGGCCGCCGTGAAGGCTGCGCGCAAGCGTAGCTGATCGCGACCAGATGCCCTGCATCTACGTTCTCGCGGGGACCAACGGCGCGGGGAAGAGCAGCGTCGGCGGCGCGATGTTTCGTGAGATCGGTGCCGACTACTTCAATCCCGACGAAGCGGCGCGGTCTGTGATGATCGCCAATCCAGCCCTGACCCAGACGCGAGCAAATGCAATCGGTTGGCATCACGGAAAGCGTCTGCTCGAGCGGGCGATCCGCGAACGGCTCGACTTCGCCTTCGAGACCACGCTGGGCGGAAAGACGATAGTCGGACTGCTCGAGAAGGCTCTGCAAAACGGGCTGGAGGTCCGGATTTGGTACGCAGGGCTCAGCAGCCCCGAGCTTCACATCGCCCGCGTCGAAGCGCGTGTGGCGAAGGGCGGTCACCCGATTCCCGACGCGGATATCTATCGGAGGTTCGAAGCCAGCCGACTGAATCTGGCGCGACTCCTTCCCGCACTCACCGAGCTCCGAGTATTCGACAATAGCCGACAAGCCGATCCCGGGACGGGGGCGTCGCCGGCGCCGACGCTCCTGCTCCACATGAAGCAGGGACGCATCATCAACATCGGCGATCTCCATCGAATTCCCCAGTGGGCAAAGCCGATCGTGGCGGTCGCCCTGAAGTCGGTTCTGCCCAGTAAGAGGTAGGCGGGTGAGGCAGATCAGGGAGGTGCTGGGACGGAGGGTGATGCCAGAGCCGCCTCGGCGGCGGCCAAGCGCTGGCGCCAGCGGCCGGCGTCGGCGTTGCGGGGGTCGCGCCGGAGGAGATCGCGGTAGGCCGCGGCAGCCTCGGCCCAGCGCCCTTCCGAGAACAGGCGATCGGCGTGCGCAACCGACGTCTCGGCCTTGCGCGCGCTCTTGTCGGACTCTTTCTTCTTGCGCGCGACGGGGGCCTCGTCGTCGACCATGTCTTCTTCGGACGCGGCCTCGGCTCGATCTCTCTTGGCGGGCATGGGAGCGCTCGCCGGAGGTGGCGGCGCGGGTGCCGCAGGAGGCGCTGATTCGGCTCGGCCGGCGCCCGCGTTCCTTTCGCGGGGCGGCGCCGCTTTGGCGAGCGTGCCCGGTGATGCCTGTCCGGCCGGTGCCCCGGCGCCGCCTTCGAGATCGTTGCCCAGCCCGCCGAATCCCTTGGCGGCCGATTTTGCGGGGGCCGAGCTCTTTTTTTCGGCGAGCCTCGGGTCAGAAGCGCCGCCCCCGCTCCCGCGCCCTTCGCTTTGGCGTGAGACACCGGATCCCTGGCGATCGAGCAGCACGTCGCCGTCGTCGGCCGCGACCACCGGGGCGGGTGCGGCGCTCCTCGGCGGCGGCGGCTGAGCGAACGCCCTGTCGGCGCGCCTCGGCGCCGGTGGCTCGACGTACGCTTCACGGTCGAACTCGCTACTTTCTTTCGCGAGTCGCTCCGGTGCGACTCGCCGCTTGTTTGCGATCTGCGCGGAGCCCGAGCCGAGCGCGCTCAGCCCGCCGGTAGCGCCCGGTCCGGCGTGGGCACGCATGGCGGACTTTCCCTCGGCCGGCGCGTCCGCCGCCGGCGCGGCCATCTCGGGCGCAGCCGTGCCCGGCGCGGAGCGCACCGCTTCCGCCGCCGGCGCTGTCGCAGGCTCGCCGGCCGTCGTAGGTGCGGGCGCCGGCGCCTCGACGGGGACCGGCACGAGGCCCTGGCGTCCGCGCTCGTACGTCTTCTCCGGTTCCATGAAGATCTTGCTCGCGAGCAGGAAGACCGCCACCGCGCCGACCGTTGCCAGTGTGGGGAACGTCCAGCGCGCGCGAAGTTTCTCCCAGAACGTCGGGCCCGTGGGTTGGGAAGGCCTTTGGTCCGCGCGCTGTCTCTCGGCCACCGTCGACACCGTCGACACGGCCGCCACCGCGACCGCGGCGCGCAGGATCGCCTGGTGCGCCCGCGCCGGTGGCGTTTCGTCCAGCACCTGGCGCGCGATCGCGCGGGTGGTGCGGAGGCCCGCCAGCTCCGCGCGGCAGCGCGCGCAGCCATCGGCGTCGGTTTCGAGGTGGGCCTCGATCGCCGTGCGCTCGCCCTCCGGCAGCTCCCCGTAGAGGAGCTCCATCATCCGCGCGCTCACGTCTTCACAGCTCTTCGCCATCTGTCCCTATCCTGACCCCGTGGATTCGGTGGCGCCCGAAGTCACGCCCGCGCCCAGATCGGCCAGCGCGCCGCGCAGCTTTTCGAGCGCGTAGCGCATCCGGCTCTTGACCGTCGGCTCCGACGCGCCCACCACGGACGCGATCTCGGCGAACGGCAGCTCCATCACTTCGCGCATCAAGAACACCTCGCGTTGATCGTCCGGCAGCTCGGCGATGGCCCGATCGATCCGGCGCGCCGCCTGCCGGTCGGCAACCACCGCGTCGGCCGGCGCGTCGGTCGACGCGATCCGGTCGTGCAAGGTCTCGGGCGACTCGGTGCCGGCGGGCCCCGTTCCATCCAGCGAAGCCGCCTCCCGGTGAACCGCCCGGCGCGCCCGATCGATGCAGAGGTTGCGGGCGATCGTGTAGAGCCAGGTCGAAAACTTCGCGTTTCCCTTCCAGGCCGCCGTCGATTCTTGGGCGTCCTTCACGACGCGCAAGAACACCTCCTGCAAAAGATCCTCCGCCGCTTCTGCATCGCGCGAGAAGCGGCGGAGGAAGTTCCAGACCGGTTTTTCATGGCGGTGGAGGAGCTTTTCGAACGCGCGTACCTCGCCGGCCCGGTACGCCGTCATGAGGGCCTCGTCCGACTCGTCGCCGTCCACCAGGGCGGCATCCTCGCCGGGCCTAACGCCAGCCGCAAGCGCGCCGCCATCCGGGCGGGGGGGCTGCGAACCGGCGATCGGTCGCGGGAAACGGCTCAGCCGAGAGCCGCAGGTCGGCGTCGGAGGCGCAGGTGTCGTCGGTGCCGTCGACGGGGATCCCCATGGCGAGCAGGCCTTCGCGATCGTTGTAGCGCGCGCCCAGGACGGCGCTCGGGCGGCTCGAATTGGCCCGCACGAATTCCACTTCGTAGATCTGCGAGCTCACCGCTTCCCCGTATTCGGTGCCCAGGCCGGGGCGCGACTTCTTGTTCGGTGCCTGCGCCTCCGCGTGCGCTCCCTTGGCACGTCCGCTCTCCATGTCGTCGGCCATCGGCGCCTCCTCGGCGGACGCCGACTTGTCCATGGAGCGTGCCGCCGGGGGGGCCGCTGCGGCCGACGGGGCGTCATATCCGCCACCGCGCATCGCACCTTGTGAGCTGCGGGGGTCGTAGCGGTAGTCGCGCATCCGCGACGATTCGGGGAGCGCCGGCGGGCGGCGGGGCGGATACAGGATCGGCGGCGGGACGTAGCGCTCGGGGAAGACGGCGACGCCGATGACGCCGACCTCGCGGGCGCTGCCGGTGCGGGCGGCGTACGAATCGCGGACGCTCGAAAAGCGAAAGGCGGCCGCCTCTGCGTGCGAGATCCGCCAGCCGTCGATGTCGACCGAGCCCCAGGCCGGGACCAGGTAGCCGCGCTTGCCGCGGAAGTCGGCCGGTTTACCGTCGACGACGTCGCGCCCGTCGACCGACACCACCGCCTCGATTCGCCGCCCCGAGTGGTTGGCGACCCGCAGCGTGTAGCGCGCGCCGAGCTGGCCGAGCACGTAGGTGTCACCGTCGTACGTGTAGGTCGGCACCGGCACGCCGTCCACCAGCACGGTCATCTCGTAGCCGGCCACCCGGTCGCGCAACGCCGTCGGTCCGTTGGGGAGCGGGGACGCCGCGCACGAGTCCGCGGTCAGCAAGAGCGATCCGATTCCAAAGAGCGTGGTCAGCAAAGAGATCCTGGTCATGATGAGCCTCCTGTCTCTTACCGACGCGCGACCGGCCGGAAAGATCTGGCCCGCTAACTTTTCGGGGCGGCAGCGTGTCAACCGGCCGCAGCACCGAGACCACGAAGGAGACACCTCATGCGCACCAAAAGCTCGCCCTATGTACGACAAGTCCTGCCACCCGAACGCCCGCGCCGGTTCGGGCTCTGGCTCCTCGGGCCGGTGGTCGCGACCCTGGCACTCGGGGGCGTGTCCATCTCGGCCGCCCACGCCCAAGCGACGGGCGAAGGTCAGCAGGTCGATCCGACCGACGCGGGGGCGATGGCGGGCGGCTTCATGGCGCGCCGGATGGAGCGGATGCTCGACAAAGTCGGCGCGACGGCCAGTCAGCGCAGCCAGATCGAAGCGATCTGGAGCGGTCTGCGTCCGCAGCTCAAGGCGATGCACCAGCAGCACGGGGCCGTGCGCCAGCAGATCGTCGGCGCTCTGACGGCAGCCACCATCAACCCGTCCACGGTCGAGCAGCTCCGGCAGCAGTCGATGACGCTCGCCAACCGAAGCTCGACGCTACTCACGCAGGGCTTCGTCCAGACCGCCCAGGTGCTGACACCCGATCAACGCCGTCAGGTCCAGGCGATCTTGGCGCAGGAGCACGGGCACTTCCACCACGGGCACGGGCAGGAGTAACCGCAGCCGACCCTTCGCGCCATCCGGCGACCCAGGCGTCCAGGTTCAACCTGGCGATTGGGTCGTTTTCGTTTTGGGCGCCACGGGCTTTCCGAGACTTCTGACGACCTGAAACAGGACGGTGGCGAACAAGACGGCGAAGGCCACCATCATCGCGGCGGCGAGTCCCTTCATCGCGTTCGGCGTGGTCGGCAGGAACCTGCGACAGCCCGGGCAGACCTTGGCGATCGTGAGGACCGGTTTTCCACATCCAGTACAGGGCTTCAGTGCCAAGGTTCGTCCCTCCTGAGCGGACGATGACGATGATACCGGATACCCGCGCGGCCTCTTGAGAGGGTTTCCGGAGCCTCAGGTCTGGGCCTGGGCCTCGGCGGCCGTCGTCTGGTGCTCGACGGCGTGGTCGCGGCGGAGGCGGTCGAGGTAGAGGTAGATCACCGGCGTCGAGAAGAGGTTCAGCAGCTGGGAGACGCAGAGGCCGCCGACGATCGTGATGCCGAGCGGGCGGCGGAGCTCGGAGCCGGCGCCCAGCCCCAGCGCGAGGGGCACCGCACCGAACAGTGCCGCCAGGGTCGTCATCAAGATCGGGCGGAAGCGGAGCAGGCAGGCCCGGTGGATCGCCTCCTTGGGATCGAGCCCCTCCTTGCGTTCGGCCTCGAGCGCGAAGTCGATCATCATGATCGCGTTCTTCTTCACGATGCCGAGCAGCAAGATCACCCCGATGAGGGCGATGATGCTGAAGTCGAAGTGCAGGATCATGAGGGCGATCAGCGCCCCCAGCGCCGCCGACGGCAGCGTCGACAGGATCGTGATCGGGTGGACCAGGCTCTCGTAGAGCATGCCGAGCACGACGTAGACCGCGAAGAGGGCGGCGGCGATCAGCCACGGCTCGCTGGAGAGCGACGCGCCGAAGGCCTGCGCCGTCCCCTGGAAGCTGGCGTGGATCCCGGAGGGCAGGCCGATCTGGCGCTCGGCGATGTCGATCGCCTTGACCGCGTCGCCCAGAGCCGCACCGGGCGCCAGGTTGAACGACAGCGTCGTGGCCGGGAACTGCCCCTGGTGGGTGACCGCCAGCGGGGTGGGCGTTTCGGTCACGCGCGCGATGCTGGGTAGCGGAACGAGCTGTCCGCCCGCGCCGCGCACAAAGACGTGGGCGAGCTGATCGGGGCTGGCTTGCTGTTCGGGGGTCGCCTCCAGAACCACCCGGTAGTAGTTGAGCGCCGTGAACGAGGTCGCCACCTGGCGCTGGCCGAAAGCGTCGTAGAGCGTGTCGTCGACCATCTGCGAGCTGATGCCGAGCCGGCTGGCGCTGTCGCGATCCACGTCGACCGCCAGTTGCAGCCCGGCGTTCTGTTGATCGGTCGCGACGTCGCGAAGCTGCGGCAGTTTCTTGAGACGGTCGAGGACGCGCGGTCCCCAGGTCTGGAGCTCGCCGAGGTCGGCGTCCTCGAGCGCGTACTGGTACTGCGTGCGCGAGCTGCGGCCGCCCATCCGCACGTCTTGCACGGATTGCAGAAACAGGGTGATGCCGGGGACCCGGGCCAGCTGGGGCCGCAGGCGGGCGATGATCTGATCGGCGTTGCTCTTCCGCTGGTTGTAGTCCTTGAGCGTGATGAACATGTTCCCGGTGTTGCCCGCGCCGCTGGATCCGCCCACGAAGGCGATGGTGTGCGACACGTCGGGATCGCCGCTCACGATCTTGTTGACGCGCTCCTGCGCCGTGCGCATCGCCCCCGACGAGATGTCCTGCGACGCCTCGGAGAAGCCCGAGAGCATCCCGGTGTCCTGCTGCGGGAAGAGGCCTTTTGGGACCTTGATGGCCAAGAAGATCGTGAGCCCCAGCGTCGCGAACGTCAGCAGCAGCATGATGGGCGCGTGCTCGAGCACCCAGGTGAGCGCGCGGTCGTAGCCGTGCACCATCGCCGTGAAGACGCGCTCGGAGACGCGCGTGAACCGGCCGGGCCGCGCTTCGCTCTCTGCTCGCAGCAAGCGGCTGGCCATCATCGGGGTGACGGTCAGCGAGACGATCGCGGAGAGCGCGACCGCCACGCTCAGGGTGACCGCGAACTCGCGAAACAGGCGCCCGATGATGCCGCCCATGAAAAGTATCGGGATGAACACCGCAATGAGCGAAACCGTGATCGAGATGATGGTGAATCCGATCTGGCGCGCGCCCTCCAGCGCCGCCTGCAGCGGCGGCTTTCCCTCCTCGATCAGGCGGGCGATGTTCTCGGTCACGACGATGGCGTCGTCGACCACGAAGCCGGTCGAGATGGTCAGCGCCATCAGCGACAGGTTGTCGAGGCTGTAGTCGAGCAGGTACATGACGCCGAAGGTGCCGATCAGCGACAGCGGCACGGCGACGGTGGGGATGACGGTGGCCCGCGCGCTGCGCAGAAAAATGAACACCACCGCCGTCACCAGGAACACGCTCAGCAGGAGCGTCGTTTCCACGTCACGCACCGAGGCGCGGATGGTGGCCGTGCGATCCGACGCGATGTCGAGCTTGATGGCCGGCGAGATCGATTCCTTGAGGAATGGCAGCGCGGCTTTCACCCCATCGATGGTCGACAGGATGTTGGCGCCCGGCTGCCGGCGGATGATCATGAGGACGCAGCGCTTTCCGTCGATCCAGCCCGCCAGGCGGTTGTTCTCGACGTCGTCGAAGACCTTGCCGACGTCGCCGAGGCGGACGGTCGCGCCGTCCTTGTAGGAGATCACCAGGTCGCGGTAGGCGTCGGCGCCCAGCAGCTGATCGGTGGCGGCGATGTTGTAGGTGACCGCCGAGCCGGTCAGCGTCCCCTTGGGCTGATTGGCGCTCGAGGTCGCCAGCGCCGCGCGGACGTCTTCGAGGGAGAGTCCGCGACCGGCCAGGGTCTCCTGGTCGATCTGCACGCGCACGGCGGGCTGTTGACCGCCGCCGACGAAGACCTGGCCGACGCCGCTTAACTGCGAGATCTTCTGGGCCAGCACGCTGTTGGCCGCGTCGAAGACCTGCGCCAGCGGCAGCGAGTCCGAGGTGAGCGAGAGGATCAGAATCGGCGAGTCGGCGGGATTGACCTTGCGGTAGTTGGGGAGGCTGGGGAGGTTGGGCGGCAGCTCTGAGAGGGAGGCGTTGATGGCGGCCTGCACGTCGCGCGCGGCGCCGGTGATGTCGCGGTCGAGATCGAACTGCAACGTGATCGACGTCGAGCCGAGCGTGTTGACGGAGGTCATCTCGGAGAGGCCGGCGATCCGGCCGAAGCGGCGTTCGAGCGGCGTCGCCACCGAAGAGGCCATGTTGTCGGGGCTGGCCCCGGGCAACGCGCCCGATACCTGGATGGTCGGGAAATCCACCCGTGGCAGCGGCGCGACCGAGAGGTTCTTGTAAGCGGTAATCCCGGAAAGAATCACGGCTGCGGCCAGCAGCGAGGTCGCGATCGGCCGCCGGACGAACGGCGCCGAGATGTTCACGGGGCCTCGGGCGCCGCGACCGGCGCTCCGGGGGTCTGCGCCGGGAGCTTCCGCTGCTCTTCGGGCGCCGGCTCTGGCTTCTTGCCGCGACGCAGGCGTGCCGCCAACCGCTCCATGTACAGGTAGATGACCGGCGTCGTGAAGAGCGTCAGAACCTGCGAGAGCAAGAGGCCGCCGACGATGGTGATGCCGAGCGGGCGGCGGAGCTCGGCGCCGCTTCCGGTACCGAGCGCCAGAGGCAGCCCGCCCAGGAGCGCCGCGACCGTGGTCATCATGATCGGCCGGAAGCGCAGCAGACAGGCCTGATGGATGGCGTCGCGCGGAGACTTCTTCTCCTCGCGCTCGGCCTCGAGCGCGAAGTCGATCATCATGATGGCGTTCTTCTTGACGATGCCGATCAGCAGCACGATCCCGATGAGGGCGATGACCGTGAACTCGGATCGGGAGATGAGCAGCGCCAGAAAAGCGCCCACGCCGGCCGAAGGGAGGCTCGACAGGATCGTCACCGGGTGGATGTAGCTTTCATAGAGCACGCCGAGCACGATGTAGACGGTCACGATCGCCGCCAGGATCAGCAGCGGCTCCGTGGAGAGCGAATCGCCGAACGCCGCGGCGGCGCCCTGGAAGTCGCCGTGCAGACCGATCGGCGCGCCCATCCCCGCCACGGCCTTTCGCACCGCACGCACCGCATCGCCGAGCGCGGCGTGGGGCGCGAGATTGAAAGACAGCGTGACCGCCGGGAATTGTCCCTCGTGCGCGATCGAGATGGTCGTCTGCGTCGGCACGAAGTGGGCGAAGGCGGAGAGCGGCACCGCCTCCCCGCTGGCGGCTTTCAGGTAGATCTGGTTGAGGCCCTCGGGGCTCTGCTGGTACTGGGGCGCGACCTCCAGGATCACGCGGTACAGGTTGAGCTGCGTGAAGATCGTCGACACCGGGCGCTGGCCGAAGGCGTCGTAGAGCGTGTCGTCGATGGCCTGCGCCGTGATCCCGATCCGGGAGGCGCTGTCGCGATCGATCACCAGCGTCATTTGCAAGGCCCCGTCCTGTTGATCGCTGGCCACGTCGGCCAGCTCGGGGATCTTCCTCAACCGATCGAGCACCTGGGGTGCCCAGGTGGCCAGCTCTTTGGGATCGGCGTCCTCGATCGTGTACTGGTACTGCGTCCGGCTCACCTGGCTCTCGAGCTGAAGATCCTGGACCGCCTGCAAATAGACGCTGACGCCGCTCAACGCGGCGAGCTTGGTGTTCAGCCGATCGATGATCTGCTGCGCGTTCGAGTGCCGCTTGTCGCGGGCCTTGAGGTTGATCGACAGCCGCCCGCTGGACAGCGTCGCGTTGGTCCCGTCGGCCCCGATGAACGACGACAAATTCTCGACGTCCGGATCGACGCGGATGACGTCGGCGACCGCGCGCTGCCGGTCCACCATGGCTGGGAACGAGATGTCCGGCGGCGCTTCGGTGATCCCCAGCAGCATGCCGGTGTCCTGCTGCGGAAAGAGTCCCTTGGGAATGACCACCGCCAGCACGAAGGTCAGCGCCACCGTGGCGATGGTCGCCATCAAGGTCAGCGCCTGGTGGTCGAAGATCCAGCCCAGGCAGCGGTCGTAGACCTTGACCATCCAGTCGAAGCCCTTCTCGGAGGCGCGCGCGAGGCGACCTTCGTCTTCGGGTTTGATCGGGCGCAGGATGTGCGCGCACATCATCGCCGTCAGCGTGAGCGAGATGATCCCGGAGGCGACGATCGCGATACTGAGCGTGACCGCGAACTCGCGAAACAGCCGTCCGATGACCCCGCCCATGAACAGCAGCGGGATGAGCACCGCGACCAGCGACACGGTGAGCGACAGGATCGTGAAGCCGATCT
>Ga0209863_10001150_pt1 | contig 10726 bp, 9 predicted proteins | sample OrgsoiDNA2013046_FD_185796 | JGI IMG/M metagenome (GOLD analysis project Ga0209863, IMG submission 185796) | Permafrost soil microbial communities from the Arctic, to analyse light accelerated degradation of dissolved organic matter (DOM) -... | ecosystem: Environmental > Terrestrial > Soil >...
GTGGGTGTTGAAAAACTAAGTCAAACGAATGTCTTTTTGGCTGGGAGTATCACTGCTGGCGGGTGTTTTTCTACGATCACCTCAGCTAAGTGGTGGCTGCGAGCACGGGTCGTGTCGGCGAACTGAGGAACCGGACCAGTCGCTTTATGTTCTGGGCAGTCGCCGCCAGGAAGAACTGCTCGCGAACGAACTTCATTCTCCGTAAGCGCAGGCGACGGAGTCCGATCTGATTCTTGAGTTCTGCAAACAATGCTTCCACCTTTTTTCTTTTCCTCTGCGCGTCCACAAAGGCAGGTGTATTGATTAGATCGCGTGCGCGTTGCCGGGCTGGCTCGTGAACGTGAATGGCAAGATACTTCAACGGTGAACTGGTGCATTGCGCTTTGTCTGCGCAGGCCCCACAACGTTTGCGGGTTCCGATGTAGACGTGGGTACGATTCCCAGCATTGTGTCCGCCGTAGTTAAGTTGCTGGCCTGCGGGACAGAGGTAGCTGTTGCTTTCCGGCTGATAGGTGAACCGCTCGGGGCCATAGAATGGGCTGTTCCTTCTGTGGATACTGTCGCGAGTTCGCATGTAGGGAGTGATGTTCCGCTCCATTAACCACTGCAAGAACTCACCATTCCCATACGTGGCATCAGCAACCACCGACTCGGGTTCACGTCCTTGCCATTCGGCGAAGCGAGCGATCATATCTTGAGCAGCTACCGTCTCCTGGCTCATGCGTGCCGCCGTCGCTTGCACCCCGACGATTACGCAACTGTGATTGTCAACCAGATAGTTGTCATAGTAACCCAGTCGGGCAGGAGTTCCCCCCTTGGTGGCGTAGGTCGAATCCGGATCGGTGGTTGAGACCTGATCTTGCTGATGCACTGGTTCTTCCACCGGGTTTTGCTGTGCCAGTTCCACCAGATACTGTCTCACCGTATGGTTGACCTGGGCCGCTTCCACCAACTGTTGACGCGGAATGCGGCTCTCCTTGGATGCATTGGCCTCCACGAAGCTGCCATCCACTGAGAGGTGTTCGCCGTGCACCAGTCCCACTTCCACACACTGCCGCACGATCTCTTCGAACAGTTGCTCAAATAGCTTCGACTCCTGGAACCGTCCGTGCCGATTCTTGGAAAAGGTGGAGTGGTGCGGTATCTCCTGATCGAAACCCAGTCCCGTGAACCAGCGCCACGCCAGGTGCATGCGCAACTCCTCCACCAACTTGCGCTCGCTGCTGATGCCGTACAGATAGCCGATCAAAAGGATGCGCAGCAGAAGTTCGGGGTCAATCGACGGACGGCCCGTATCGCTGTAACTCTGTTTCAGCTTCTCGCGCACGAAAGCAAAGCTGATGTGCTTCTCAATGAGCCGCAGCAGATGGGTCTCAGGAACTTGATCTTCCAGGCGGAAGTAGTAGAACAACGCTTCGGAACGGGAATGCTGCCCCATCATGATTAGCGCACCTCCGAGATTGGTCATCCAGCACAGCATGGCAAGGAATTCTTCTTCCTTTTACCACGCTTCTGCCACCATTCCCGTGCTAATTACAGTGACTTTTTCAACACCCACAGGCGTTGTCGCTCAGAACTTGTCAACGAGCGACATGGCGATATTGCGCCAGCTATAGGACCGTGTCGTCGCTCGGCAGGGGACGCACCGCGCGAAAACCCTCCGCCGTTGCTTGGAACTCAATGAAGCCGAATAGCGAAAGTTCGGCCTTGATTCTTTCGCTCACCACTGCACCAATCACTTCAAGCACGGTGTAGGGATGTTCGGCTGAATAGCTGCCGTGATGAAGGTCGATTGTGTTTAGCTCATTGATGAGAGCGTCTTCGGGTAGCCAATCGTCGCCGATTTTGAACGTGGTAACACCCAAATGGCTGCCCTTGGGATGCATTGCCCAAACCTTCCGCGCTGCCGCCCGGTTTAACGTAGTATCCACAATCCAGATTGGCCCTATTCGAGCAAGTTCGGAAAGACGCTCGCCATACGCTCGATCGAGGACAACAAAGACGCGATATGCCTGAGCCATAAGCCAGAAGATACATCCTTGCATCAGTTGTTGTCGATAACAGGCATTACACCGGTGATCCTGTAGTCGCGATCTGAAGCTTATGAAACAAGCTGGACATTTCTTCCAGGGACATGGCTTCAGCTCGCGCGTCAGGACGAATGCCGGTCTGCTCTAATGCGGACTTGATCAGCGCGGGTAAATAAAGCGGTTTCAGATTGTTGAGCAGGGTCTTACGTTTCATGGCGAATGCCGCGCGCAGAAACGGAATGAACGTTTTTGTTTCCACCTTAAGTTCGTCAAAGCGAGGCCGTACGGTGAGTCGTAGGACGCTGGAGTGAACCTTGGGCGGTGGTGAGAACGCTGATGGCGGCAGAGTAAAGAGGTTGTCCACACGGCAGTAAAGTTGTGTGGTGGCGGAGAGCATGCCGTAGTCGCGGGTGCCGGGTATGGCGGCAATTCTGTCAGCCACTTCGCGCTGCACCATGATCACGATTGCATCAAACTGATCATGGAATTCGAACAGGCGTAGGAGGATATCTGAGGTAATGTAATACGGCAGGTTGCCGATCACGCTGGCACGCGAAGGCTTCAAGGGTCGCAGGTCATTGAGCGGTCCAATGGTGCGGTGGAGCACAGTGCGAAAGTCAATCTTAAGTACGTCACCTTCGAGGATCTCGACATTGGGAAAGCGGGAAAAGTTGTAGCGGAGCTCGGTGGCCATGAGACGATCGAGTTCAATGGCGATCAGACGACCGGCGCGCTTGGCCAGAGTTTTTGTGAGAGCGCCCTGTCCCGGGCCGATCTCGACGACAAGTTTCTGGGTTATATCGCCCAGGGCGTCAATAATTTTTTCCGCGGCGCCAATATCGGAAAGGAAATTCTGCCCCAGCTTCGGTTTTTTAACACGACTCAAATTGACCCCTGCTCTTTCCGCCATTTAGACTTTTTCGGGCGAATGCGCTTTATCTGCGCTTTCCGCTTTGTGTTGGGAGGGCTCCAATGAACATCGCATTTGCCGCTTCTGAAGGTGTTCCATTTTCCAAGACAGGCGGCCTTGCCGATGTTGTGGGCGCATTACCGCAGGCTCTGGCCGCGCTGGGGCACAAAGTCTGCGTTTACCTTCCCAAATATCGCCAGACGCGCGTTGCCGATCCCAAGCTGCTTTTGCGCAGCGTTACCATCCCGTTCGACGACCAGTATCGTTTCTGTTCGGTAGTCGACGGAGGCAAGCACTCCGGCGTTCAAGTGTACTTCATTGACTATCCCGCATTCTTTGATCGCGATGCGCTCTACGGCACCCCGGCGGGCGACTACCCTGATAACGCAGAACGATTTGCCTTATTTTCCCGCGCAGTGATGGAGGCGTCAAAAATTCTGGGTGTGCCGGATATTTTCCACTGTCATGACTGGCAGACAGCGCTGATTCCCGTTTTACTGCGCACCAGCTACGCAGACGATCCGGTATTCCAGAGCACGGCAACGGTCTTCACGATTCACAATATGGGATATCAAGGCCTGTTCCCGCCGGACACGCTGCCGCTGCTCATGTTGCCATGGGACCTGTTCAGCATGGACAAGATGGAATTCTGGGGCAAGGTAAATTTTCTGAAGGGCGCGCTGTCCATGTCCGACTACATCACCACGGTAAGCCGGAAATACAGCCATGAGATACAGACAGCGGAGTTTGGCTTTGGGCTGGACGGCGTGCTGCGCAGCCGATCGAATACGGTGACGGGAATTCTCAACGGAGTTGATTACAACGAGTGGAACCCGGAGAAAGACAAGTTCACAATTCGCCCATTCTCGCAGGAACAACTGGAAGGCAAGCGGGAATGCAAGTCTGACCTGCTGCGGCAGTTCGGTCTGGAGAACGCGGATGTGGAATTGCCAGTGATCGGCATTGTGTCCCGGTTTGCGGCGCAGAAAGGGTTTGACCTGATTGCGGAAGTGGCAGACGATCTGGCGCAACTTCCCGCCATCTTCACCATCCTGGGAAGCGGCGACAAGGAATACCAGGACCTGTTTCTAAAACTGAATCGACTTTATCCGGAAAAGTTCGCGGTGAAGGTTGCGTATGACAATGCGATTGCCCACAAGATTGAAGCCGGGGCTGACATGTTCCTGATGCCGTCACGCTACGAGCCCAGCGGACTGAACCAGATGTACAGCCTGAAGTACGGTACAGTACCAATTGTGCGTGCCACCGGCGGACTGGATGACAGCATTGAAAACTGGAATCCGCAGACCGGGAAGGGGACGGGGTTTAAGTTCGGGGGCTATTCCGGCGCAACGCTGCTGGCAACCATTCACGATGCGTTGAAGGCATTTAAAGCCAAAGATAACTGGAAGAAGCTGATGCTGAACGGGATGAAAAAAGATTTCTCGTGGACGGCAGCTGCGCGTGAATATGTGAAGGTTTATGAACGGCTGGTTTCACCCAAGCCGAATCTTCCCACGGAGAAGGTGCTGGAGTTTAATAAAGCACAGAACCTTTAGCCAACAAGGCAAAAGCCTACCGCTGATAAACGCGGATAAACGCCGATCAAACCAAAAAGCAATTCTGGGATTGCCGTGGGCGGCGTAGTGCTTACGGTATAGAACTGCGTCAGGTGTCAGGAGCCGCAGCCGGGGGCGGTTGCGTTCCGCCAACTGAAGGTAAACAAAGTAAATCCTCGAAGAACACAGGGATCCCTCGCTCCGCTCGGGATTTAAGAAAGTACTCGGATAAAAGAAAAGTAGTTAAGCAGCAGAACGTCTTTTCGCGAAGTACCAATACACCGGCACGCCGGCCAGGATCACGATAACTCCGGCAAAGGAGTTCCGCAGGTTGTCAGTGAAGGTGTAAAAGAGCAGAACCGCAGCGGCGATGATAAAGAGCGCGGGCACAATGGGATAACCCCAGGTGCTGTAAGGACGAACGACGTTTGGTTCGCGCTTGCGGAAGACGAAGATGGTGCTGGCGGCGATCATATAGAAGAGCCATTCAGCAAAGATCGCCAGCGAGAAGAAATCTTTGAATGCGCCTCCGCCGAGAAGCAGAACAATGGCCATCACGCATTGGACAATGATGGCGAGCGACGGCGTATGAAATTTCGGGTGAACATCGGCGAGGGCTTTGAAGAAGTATCCATCGCGTGCGACGGCGAAGGGTACACGTCCGCCGCTCATGATGGTGCCGTTCAGCGTTACGAACATCGAGATGGCCATGCCTGCCGAGACGAGCAGAGCGCCGAGGCGTCCGATGGCGATCTGCGTTGCGGCTGAGGCCGGGACCTGTGAGGCTGCGATGGCGCTGGATGGCATCACGTACTGAACAGCGGCGTTCACGCCCATGTAGAGCGCGGCGACGATGAAAACGCCGGCGATCAGCGCGATGGGAATGGACCGCTCCGGCCGCTGTATTTCTCCGCTGACCATGTTGAGGTCATTCCAGCCGTCATAGGCCCACAGGGCGGCGACGAGAGCGGCCATGAATCCGGCCATGCCGCCTTTGGCGCCCATGAACGTTGTGCCGAAGTTGCTCCAGGTGCCGGTAGCGGCTGAGAATCCGGCAAAGATGATGGCCACGATCATGACGAGCTTGAGCGAGGTAAGGACGAGTTGAAAATTTCCGGCCTTGCGGATGCCGATGTAATTCAGCGCTGAGATCAGGATGGTTGCGGTGATGGCGACGAGCTGCCCGTACGTTACGGAGTAGTGCGCGACCGTGAAGACTGGCTGCGGCAGGAATCTGAAAAAATAAAAATTGCCCAGCACGCGAACCAGACCGCTGACGATGGTAGCGATGGAAGCGGGCTTGGCGATCAGGAACCATGTCCATGCATACAAGAATGCGGGAAGCGGACCGTAGCCATCGCGGATGTAAACATATTCGCCGCCGGCGAAGGGACGCACAGCACCCAGTTCGGCATAGGTAAGCGCTCCGAAGAAGGAGAGCATGCCGCCGACGATCCACGCGAGATACACGAGTTTGGCAGAGCCCACGGCCTGCATCATTTCCGCGGGCACAAGAAAGATGCCGCTGCCGATGATGGTGCCAACGACGATGGCGGTGGAATGCCAGACGTTGAGATCGCGCACCAGTTCGCTGCGTTTAATTTCGGTGGCTTGCATCCGCCTCCAGCGGCTCCGCGTTCGCGGGCATGAGAGTGTTGTGTTCGATCAAGCTTATAGCGTACCCAACAGTGAAAGTCATAGCAGACCCCAGCGTGACGTACCAGGTGAATGGAACGGTGGTCCACTTCCACAGAAAGATGTTCAGGATCAGCCCGCAGAGCATACCAATAATGGCGCCGAATTGAGTGGCCCGTCTGGTCAGCAACCCGAGAAGAAAGACGCCGAGCATACATCCGTAAGCGACTCCGGCGATGCTGAGCCCCAGTTCCAGGACTTTTCCCCGTCCGCGCGCGAAGATCGCCAGGGCAAACAAGATCACGCCCCAGACCAGCGTGGAAGCGCGTGAGAGGGCGAGTCGCGTACTATCGGTGGTTGCCGGCCGAAAGCGCAGATAGAAGTCGATCATCGTTGTTGACGAAAGCGAATTCAACGACGCGCTCAGGTTGGACATGGCAGCGGCCAGGATCGCGGCGATCAGCAGTCCGGAAATGCCGTGTGGCATGTGATCGACGATAAATGTGGGGAAGACGTTGTCGACTCGAGCGAATGGTGCGGAGGGTGGATAAAGACCGTAATAGACCCAGAGAGCTGTTCCGACCAGCAGAAATAAGGTGAACTGTGCCAGAATCACAACGCCGCTGGATAGCAAGGCAATTTTGGACTCACGTTCATTTTTGGCGGCGAGCAGGCGCTGGACCATTAACTGGTCAGTGCCGTGACTGGCGGTATTCAGGAACATGCCGCCAATCAGTCCGGCCCAGAAAGTGTATTTGGAGAAAAAGTTGAAAGAGAAGTCGAACACCCGTAGTTTGTCAGCGTGAGCGGCCGCAATGTGAATGGCAGACCAACCGCCCGGTACTAAATGGGTAAGAGTAAAGAAGCCGACGATGGTTCCGGCAACGTAAATGCCGAGTTGGACGACATCCGTCCAGATCACAGCAGCCATGCCGCCTTCAAAGGTGTAGATCAGGGTCAGGGCCATGACGATAGCGACGGACAGGATTTCGCTGGTGCCCAGAGCGATCTGTACGACAATAGCAACGGCCCATATGCGCACGCCTTCAGCGGCGGCACGCGTAGCAAGAAAGATACCGGCCGTAATTTTATGAAGCGTTTTGCCGAAGCGGCGATCTATAAGTTGATACGCGGTGAACATTTCGCCCCGAAAATATTGAGGAATAAAGAGCAGGCAGATGACGATGCGTCCGGCGAGGTAGCCGAACACCAGTTGAAGGAAGCCAAAATTTCCCCCGTAGGCGATGCCCGGTGTGCCGATAACGGTCAGTGTGCTGGTTTCCGCGGCAACGATCGAAAGACCTATGGCCCACCAGGGAATGGAACGGTCAGCAAGGAAATAATCGCGCAGGGAGCGTTGAGACTTTCGGAACCTTAATCCGAAGAGCGTGATGCACAGCAGATAGGCGACAATAATGACGACGTCAACGAGATGGAGTCGCATGTAAAAGGATTATCCGGAAAGTCATTGGGTTCGCAAACATAATTCGTAGAAATCCCGCAATGCAAGGACAAAAATGTGGGAATATGATCAGACCCTTCCCTTATGTCACTTTATCTGGGCATTGATGCCGGCGGCACCAAGACCGACTGCGCCATTAGTAATGGTGCGGAGTTGCTGGGTCAGGCCACGGGCGCATCCTGCAAACTGGCGCGCGTAGGCAAGGATCTGGCCCGCGCGAACCTGCAAGACACCATGGTCCGTGCGGCCGAATCAGCCCGTGTCCTGTCGCGTGACATACAACATGTGTGCATCGGCATGGCAGGCGCGTCTCTGCCAGAGGCCGTGAGCTGGGCACAGGAGACGATCCGCGAGGTCATACCTGAGGCCACCATCTACGCCGCAGGTGATCACGTAATTGCCCATCGTGCTGCTTTTGGAACTTCCCATGGTGTGCTGGTGATATCCGGTACGGGATCGATTGCCTTTGGCCGCAATCAATCGGCTGAGACCGCGCGTGCCGGCGGCTGGGGGCCCAATGTGTCTGACGAAGGCTCGGCTTTCTGGGTGGGACGGGAAGCCGTGGCAGCGACGCTGCGGGCCTACGACCGGGGAGAGAATATCGGCCTGATGAATGTAATCGCACAGCACTGGCGGGTCGCGCCGGAAGAAGTGGTGCGGCTGGCCAATGCGTCAGAACCTCGTTTTGCGGAACTTGCGGCAGCAGTTGCGTCCGCAGCGGAAGAGGGAGACGCGAGCGCGAATGAGATTACGGAACGAGCCGGGCGGGCGCTGGCTGCGCTGGCATCCGCGGTGATCAAGAAGTTATGGCCCGATGGCGGAGTAGTTCCAGTGGCGCTTTCCGGCGGCGTGCTGCAAGGCTCGGCCGGAGTACGGAATGCGTTTCGCGACGCGTTGAAAGAGGAACGGCCGGAAGCAGCGGTGAGCTTCACCCACGTTCGTCCGGTGCTGGGAGCGCTGGAGATTGCGGCGCATCGCGGGCGGCGCTAAAGCGTCGCGTGCATACACATACGATTCATGCCTGATACGGTATCAACCCAGCGCAAGAAGGTGACGCTCCCGCCGGATGCGGTGCTGGATGAATTGATCCATGATCCGTCGCCGAACATTGTGATCGCCGTGGCGGGCGACGCCCGGCTCAGCGAAGATCTGGCACTATCTCTGCTCAGCCGGCGTGATCTACCGCGCGAAGCACTGGAAGAGCTCAACCGCAACAGCGCGGTGGCCAAACAGCGCAAAGTCAGGCTGGCGCTGGTAATGCATCCGCAAACTCCTCGTCATGTTTCGGTTCCCACCATTCGCCATCTCTATGTTTTTGAATTGATGCAGATTGCCTTGCTCCCCATGGTGGCGACTGATGTAAAGCGCGCGGCGGAAGATGTGCTGATCAACAAGCTGGCGACAATTTCAGCCGGTGAGCGATTCACGCTGGCCAAACGAAGTTCGGGCCGCGTGGCCGCATCACTCCTTACGGACAAAGAAGACCGGATTGTCCAGGCCGCATTGATGAATCCGCAGATGACGGAAGCCTGGATTGTCAGGGCGCTCAAGAAGGAAGCTGGGACTGAGTTGCTGGCTCCGGCTGTTTCACGACATCAGAAGTGGTTCCCTCGTAATGACGTGAAGGCGGCGCTGCTGGGCAATAAAAACACGCCCTTCGCGCGCGTGGTCCAGATTGCAGCCGACCTGCCAATACAAGCCTTGCGCGACGTCCTGTCGCACGGCCGCATCGCACCCAACGTCAAGAGCTATCTCTCGGGAATGATGAACAAGAGAATGGGACGGAATTCCTAAACCAAAGATCAGTTAAAGTCCTAACGAGCCAGCTCTGTTCCACGGACAGGGCTTTTGTTTTTGTGCTTTCGTCGATCGGCGCGTTTTAGCGCGCCCACCCCCCGTCATTCCTCCCACCCGATCCCAGTCATCCCAATTTGGCGTAGGTTTGAAGCATTAAAGCATTGAGCATTTAGAGCCTTCAACGATTTTCACCCCAATTGCTTCGCCTTTCTCCGTGTCTCCGCGCCTCCGTGGTGGGTGTTTGGTTTTACCTTTTCCGATCTCGGCGATGTCGTGCGATGACGGCGCTCCCGGCGATTCCAATTAAGTTGTCAAAGAACTTTTCCATCGCTGCCTGGGCAGCTCGCTTTTCAATTACCCGATTACCAAACTACTCAATTACCAATTCTCGTTGTGTCTCCGTGGTGAGGTTTGGATTTGGAGCTTCCGGCAATCTTGGTAATCTCTTCCCTGATCCGCGACCATCCGCGTTAATCCGCGGTAAGGTTTGGCTTTGGCTCTTGCTGTTGGTGTTATCAGTGTCATCTGTGCAAATCAGTGGTGAGCCCTGCTTTCCGATGACGGCGATGACGCGCGATGTCGGCGATGTCGGCGATTCAACCATCTCCGTCACCACATCCTTCTTGTCTTTATTGGTAAACGTCGTGTGCTTCAGATTGACCGACGCCAAATGGATGGAATACAGCAACAGCCGGGCCTTCTTCTCGCTGATCTCGTCATCAATCAGCGCCTTCTGCACCCGCATAATCGCCATCTGAATTCCGTTCGCATCCTCCAGCGCCGGCAACTCAAGCTTCTGTGATTGCTGTTGCAGCATCCGCTCATGAGCGTAGCAGTACCGGTAGCTCTTCATCTGCGGACTGCCGCACCTCGTCCCATCTTCGCGGACTTTCTCGCACCGGGGAGCCCGGTCGGCCGCGCCCAGGCTCCGGCGCAGCCTCTCGTAAATCTCATGTTCTCGCGCCTGGGTATCGCTCTTCACCCCGTAAGGCGACGACGGATGTTCCTCTATGAACTTGTCGCACGCCGTGAACGCCTCGCCCAGCACGTTAATCAGGCGCCAGGTTTCCTCCTGCGCCTTGTTGTATTGTTCTAGTTGTTGTTTTTTATACTCAGCATATTCTGCTTCGTCATATTTCTTGCCATTGATAGTCCAATAGCCCACGTTCTGCCTTCACTTTTCTCAGCCCGGAGAATAAGTTGGGGTAGTGGGCCAGCTTGAAAAGCTGGTCCAGTAGCTGTATCAGCGTCTAGCGATTCGCGCGCGAATCGCGTGCCTTTAGGCAGACGTTCATCGCGCAGCGATGAAATATTTGCTGCCAAAAACCTGGGA
>Ga0209863_10001151_pt1 | contig 10718 bp, 9 predicted proteins | sample OrgsoiDNA2013046_FD_185796 | JGI IMG/M metagenome (GOLD analysis project Ga0209863, IMG submission 185796) | Permafrost soil microbial communities from the Arctic, to analyse light accelerated degradation of dissolved organic matter (DOM) -... | ecosystem: Environmental > Terrestrial > Soil >...
CCGTTTCCAGGACCCCGCGCGGTTTTCGCTCGCGCATGGCGGCAAGGACCGCCATCCCTTTCCGGTGCCGATCAAGGTCTATGATGAAACGATCCGCGTTCTGAAGTCGGCTGTACAAAAAGCCAGGCTCGGCGGCGACGAGGAGATGCAGGCGCTCAAGCGGCTCGACGATCAGGCGCGGCGACTGGAACGGACAGCGACCGGCCCCACGCTGGAAACCCACATGGAAAATGAACGAAACGCATCGCCCTTCCTGGACGGACGCTCCGTCTTCGGATGGGAGGCCAATTTGTCAGCGCACCGGCAGCGACGCGGATAGGGTTCAAAGCTTTCGAGGAAGAAGGTCAAAGGCCGTGCGGAGGCGACCGAGGCCGTCAGGTCGACGTTCGGTCACTGGAACGAATCCTGATCAGGATCGTGACGCGAGCCTGCGCATTGTAAACTCAATCTGCCCGTCAGGAAGCTGCCGCCAGTTTTCGACAATCATCATGTAGCCGTCCTGCGCCTTCTCATCGAGAATCTGCCGAGCCTTGAGGCGCGCGGCGTGCAGCGGCAAGGTAAACGTCTCCCGCAGAAAGTCGGCGTCCGCCAACTTGCGGAGGTCACGCAGCTCGCTCGATCTTCCGGCGATGTCCAGGGGCCGGGGCCGTTTCATGTGATCGGCTCCCGGTCGCGCGGCGGAGATAGGCTCGGCATATCACAACCTGAGTTCTCGCCTTGTCTGGGACGCCATCGGACTTGCCATGTGGGCTTCACCAACCGCACCGGCTCTTGCGATGACTTCTGCGACATGCGGCTTGCGTGAGTTCGGAAGAGGCGCGCGCGAAGGATGCGGCGACGATCGAAAAAGAACAGAAAGCGTCCTAAAGTTGCAACATTCCGGCAAAAAACCGGAGCATTCATGACAGAGCCAGCTAAGCCATTGATTCAATGGCGCGAGAGACGGGGCTCGAACCCGCGACCTCCGGCGTGACAGGCCGGCGCTCTAACCAACTGAGCTACTCCCGCGTGATTGCGAAACCCGCGAGAGGTGGGACTTAAAGGGGCCATCTATCCAAGTCAAGGTTGTTGCGAATCCCGCTGCCAGCCGGGCCTTTTTGAGATGCCGATGCGAATAATAGGCTATTTACAGGCAAAACAGCGTAGTCAGCCTCCCCCCGAATCGTTTAAGGCCTGCTACGTCTGATGTTCTTAAGCCATCAACAACGAGGAGGGCCAAATATGGCGAAAAAAGCTGCTACCCCGACCACCGTCACGCTCAAGCATCTCGCGGCAGCTCTGTCCGAAGAGCACGAATTGTCGAAGAAGAGCGCCGAGGCCATTCTGAACGATTTGGTCGGCCGGATCGCCAAGCACCTGAAAAAGGGCGAGCGCATCCGCATCGTCGGCCTCGGCATCCTGCATGTGCGCAAGCGCGCCGCCCGCATGGGCCGCAACCCCGCTACCGGCGAAGCAATCCACATCAAGGCCAGCAAGAAGGTTGCCTTCCGTGCAACCAAGGAGCTGAGGGAAGCCGTCTGACAAGGCCGCTCCCAACTTTGACCTCGCGTCATTCCGGCGCGGCTGACCCGGCCTCCGGAATGACGCTTTTCTGTCGAATGGCTTAGCTGTCCTCGTCCCATCTTGCCCGCGGTTTTGATTGTGACCTCGCCTGTCAGGTTCACGCATACGGTGACCGAGCGCTTTCTGCGCTATGCGGTCATCGACACCCAGTCGGACCCGGCTTCGCCGTCCTGCCCATCCACAGCCAAGCAAAAAAACCTGGGTGCCCTGCTTGCTCGCGAACTGCAGGAGATGGGAATCCGCGACGCCCATCTCGACGAGCACGGCTACGTCTACGCCACGATCCCGGCGAATACCGACAAACACGTTCCGGTGATTTGCTTCTGCTCGCACATGGACACCTCGCCCGACTGCTCCGGCAAGGACGTCAAGCCGCAGATCGTACGGAATTACCGCGGCGGCGACATCGTGCTGCCGGCCGACCCCACGCAGATCATCCGCGCCGCGGAGCACGCGGCGCTTGAAGATCAGATCGGCAACGACATCATCACTACGGACGGCACCACGCTGCTCGGCGCCGACAACAAGGCCGGCCTTGCCGAGATCATGGATGCGGCGCAATTTCTGATTGATAATCCGCAAGTCAGGCACGGCGAGATCAAGATCCTGTTCACGCCCGACGAAGAGATCGGCCGCGGCGTCGACAAGGCCGATCTGAAAAAACTCGGCGCCGATTTTGCCTACACCATCGACGGCGAAACCGCGGGGAATATCGAGGACGAAACTTTTTCGGCGGACGCCGCCACCATCACCATCGAAGGCGTCAGCACCCATCCTGGCTTTGCCAAGGGCAAAATGGAGCACGCGATCAAGATCGCCGCCGCCATCATCGATCGCCTGCCCAAGGACACCTGCTCTCCCGAAACCACCGAGGGCAAGCAGGGATTCCTGCATCCGATCGGTATCGCGGGCACACTGGAGAAAGCCACGGTCGGCTTCATCGTGCGCGATTTCACCGATGCGGGACTGAAGGAAAAGGAGACGCTGCTGGAAGGTATCGTCAAAGCGGTGATGAAGGATTTTCCGCGCTCGACCTACCGGCTCGAGATCAAGCAGCAGTACCGCAACATGAAGCAGGTGATCGACCGTCATCCTGACATCATCGACAACGCCATGGAGGCGGTCCGCCGCACCGGCCTCACGCCGGTGAAGAGTTCCATCCGCGGCGGTACCGATGGCTCGCGGCTGTCGTTCATGGGGTTGCCCTGCCCCAATATTTTCGCCGGCGAGCACGCGTTCCATTCGCGGCTGGAATGGGTCAGCGTGCAGGACATGGAAAAGGCCACGCAAACCATCGTGCATCTCGCCATGATCTGGGAAGAGCGGGCGTAAGCTGTCCGTTCCTCCGCTCGCTTCGACGATTCATGACGGGTCCCTCGATGCCTTTTTCGTTTCGGTGGAATCGAAACAGGGCTCCAGAATTGCGATGCTGCTGAGGCGGGGTGCTTTCCGGCCCTGCCTATCGGGATGGCCCGCAGGGGGTGCCGGTTCCGCAACGAAACGATTGTTCGGAACCGGCAACCCATCACATTGTGGCGACTTGGGTGTGGCGCGCGGGACACGCGCGAATGACCGCAATTCACTTTCGCGCGATCAAGCAACACCCCATCATATTGAAATAGCGCCTAACATTGAAAAAGTGCCCGGCCCCAACCGATGTCGGCTGCACGTCAACGGGCTTGGCTTAGCCCTCGCGATCACGCACGGCGCGGCCAACAGGCCGCCGCAAATCGCGCTAATATCTATTGAGACGGGTTATCGTAACGGTGCGATTCGCACTGAACGGCATAAACATTGCTTTTAAATGACGGGACTGGCTTTGACATTCAGGAGCGTGGCAAATGAAACGCATCGTGTTTGGTCTGACCCTTAGTGTAATGGTTGCTTGTATCTTTGGCAGCGTAAAAGCCCGCGACCTTGATGGCCGCTATGCCAATTCGCCGCTCAAAGCTTGGTTCGATCGTCTGGCCAGCGGCAAAGGGCTCTGCTGCTCAATGGCGGATGGAGAAAGCGTCGCAGATCCCGATTGGGAGTCTAAAGACGGCCATTATCGGGTCCGCCTTGAGAATAGCTGGATCGATGTTCCCGACGATGCCCTGATCACCGAGCCGAACCGGGCGGGCCGCACGATGGTTTGGCCGATGCGGCTTGACGACAAAATCTTGATCCGGTGCTTCATGCCGGGCAGCATGACCTAGAAATTCTAGGCGTCGGCTCGTGTTGTCTAAAGATAGCTTCGCTCGTCGAACAACGGGCGGCTGGCCGGTTGGAAAAGCATTTTAGCCAACCGTCGCGGGCATATGCAAAGCAGCGGCCAAAACGAAAGAAACCGCCAACCGCTGCAGCTTACAGGATCGCGTCGACTTTTAATTTGCGGAGCGCGCCGTCGATCCGCAACTCTGCTCTTCGAGCAGCCATGCCCATGAGCTTGGTTCTGGTCTTTCCGGTCGTGGCTGTTTCGCCGATTTGGAATCGCCACTTCCACAAGTCCGGTTCAATCAAGAAAAGGGTAAATTCAACGCCCTTGCGTGTCATGATCCCTCCAGTTCTTCTGCCAGGAGCCTAAGCCTGAAAATGGCCTTGCCAGATTCGTCCAGCACGTCCAATCGCCACTCGGAATCTCCCGTCAGTCCGGTGACAATATCCTTTGCCAGATCAGCGCACATACCGAGTGCTGTTTTTCGCGCGGCATAGCCGTCGCTCAGGACGTCTTCAATAGCCGGGAGTCTTGGTGTCTTGCCGTGCTGCACCTGGAATAAGAATCGCGGCATTTCGTTACCGTGAAGCCACCGCCACCCCTTGTCTGCCCGTTGCAGTGTTTAATGAGCAATATTGCTCATTTATCCAAGATCCAAGCGCTTGGGTGCAATTTGCCGCCCCGGTCCTGCATCGGCGCCGGGATGTCGATGCCGAAAACATGACCCGGTCAGGCCGACTTTTTGTGCAACCGCAACGATAGTGGCTCGGCAACCGCAGCGCGCGAACATCAATATCACTTAAGAGGTTCGCTGCGTCCCGGCAGTGGGCGGCCGGTGGTTGGCCTGTTCATCGGCAAGCAGCTTCAACACGGTTAGCCGCTTCGTCGGATCGGTCGTCTCAGACAAGACCTTACGGTAGTGAGCAAGATTTTGTTCGTGAATGAAGTGATCCATGCAGACCTCGAATGCTGGAGGCGGGAGCGCTACCGAACTCTCAGTCATCAAACCAGGCGACGATGCATCCAACATGCGCCCTAAGTGCCCGGCGCGCCGATCCATATTGCTCATATTGCTTGAAATAAATAATGTCGCCGATGATGTCGTCCCTGTCGGCGCCGTTCGAACAGTGGCAAGTTGCAGCCAAGCAAACCAGAACGGCATCACGCGTTGGCTGCCATCACCAAGCCCAGCCTGAACGGCATATCGGAGGCTCCGTTCGGTGACGGCGCGCTGGAAACGCGACCCGTGCAACCCGGAACCTCAGGGGCCTCGCGCCGTTACCATCCAGAACGACGCCGCGAGCGGGACTTGCGGTCCGCTGGCGAAGGGCGAGAGCATTTCGCGGATCGAATGGGTAGCGGCGGCTATCACGTCCGGCGGTTGCCCCTCCAGCGCGCGGGCAGCCGGGCCTATCTCGACCGCGGTTTCAACCGCCGCCTCGAGACCGCGCCCGATCGCAATATCCAGCGAGAGGTCGCACCGTTCCATTTCGATCGCCGCAAATCCGGCCTCGCTCAAGATGCCGACCACGCGCTGTTCAGACGCAAAGGAAAACGGACCGGGATCGTCAGGTCCGGGCTGCGGCAGCCTCGGGGCATGCTTGTAGGCCGCCTGAAGCGGCGCCATCAGCCAGGGGTTGTCGCGCGGCTCGCGCCAGCAGGCGAACGCCATCCGCCCCGCAGGCCGCAGCGCTCGGCGCATATTGGCAAAGGAAAGCGCCGGTTCGGCGAAAAACATCACGCCGAACCGCGAGACCAGCAGGTCGGCACTTGCGGGCTCGAACGGATACACGGTTGCGTCCGCAAGTTCGAAGTCGACCGGCAACCCCTTGGGCGCGATTTGCCGCGCGCGGCCCAGCATCGGCGCCGAAACATCGATGCCGAAGACACGACCGGCCGGGCCGACTTTTTGTGCAAGCGCAAAGGTGGTGGCGCCGCATCCGCATCCGACATCGATGATCCGCTCCCCGACCCTGGCCTTGGCGCGATCGATCAAGATGTCGGCGACCGGCGCCAGCATGATGTCCTGCGCCTGCTGGCGATCGGTCCAGCGCTGGCCGGCCGGGCCGTTCCAGAAAGCGATCTGATCCGCGTTTTGATCACGGTCGGTAGGTGGTTCCATGAACTTGGCTGCTTCCGATGAAATTATTCGATCGTTCCCGAGGCGCGTAGTCACGTCGCGGCAGCGCTAGCATACGCCTGGGTAAGCGACCCTTATAGCTGGATTAACGAGATGCGGGACCTCGATCTTACAGGACCTAAATCGCGGTTGCCATGTCTGAGATTGCGTCGGCGGCGTACCGTAATTCGAGCGCGGCCAGTTTTCGGATTTCATCGACGACACAACGTCGAAACAAATGCCCACGGAATTGCGCTCTACTCATCCTCTTTCAGCTCCGGCTTGTCATGCAGGACAGCGTCCAGCAGCGCACTGTTGACCTCGATGTGCCCGTTATAACTGATGAGGCCAAGCTTGCGGAACTTGTTCATGAAATGGCTGACGCGCGATCTGGTGGTGCCAATCATCTCCGCCAGTGTCTCCTGGCTGATATTCGGAGTGATCGGCTGTGGCGTACCTTCCTTGCCAAAATGCGACAGCAGCAGGAGCATGCGGGCGAGCCGCCGCTCGCTCGAATTGAAAAGCTGGTCGATCAGGTCTTCTTCAATACGGCTGTTCCGGGTCAGAAGATACGCCACGAACAACTCGGAAAACGCCGGCTGATCGTGAAGCGCGGCCTTCATGGCTTGTTTGGTAATTGACGTGATGACGCAGTCTTCCATCGCGGTCGTGGTGGAGATCCGCAGCACATGACCGTTCATGCAGCCTTCGCCGAAGAATTGGCCGGGACCCATAATCCCGACCACGGCCTCCTTCTCATGCTTGGAGATCACCGTGACCTTGATCTTGCCCCTTTGAATGTAATAGACGGTGTCGGCCGCGTCGCCTTGCACGAACACGGTTTCATTCTTTTGAAAATTGCGGATGATCTTGCCGGCGCCCACCTTGGCGAGAAAGTCCTTGGCGTCAAACGCGCCCTTCGCTGGATTTCCCAATCTGAACCTCCTCTGGCACAAGCCAAATTGGCGTCAGGCGGGAGCACGACACTCTCTGTCACCGAAATAAGCCCAGAGCGGAGCGATGATACGCGCAGTATGCACGCTTGGCTGTCGCGACGCTGCTCCGTATTGCTCAGGAAATCAGCGATGCTACATCTCGACCGGACAACTTAATCTGCTGCTTCGGCCAGTCACCACCTGATTCAAGTGAGCAATATTGCTCACCACAAGCCATGCTACGACGCGGCTTGGCGCGTCATCCGTTCTTCGGCAACTTTGCTGAGCCACTGCCACCTCGCGCCGAGCCGAAGCTTGCTGGAGCGAAGGCTGGTAGGCGGCGACGGATTCGAACCGCCGACCCTCTCGGTGTAAACGAGGCGGAAAAACCCCGGGCAAGCGATTTCATTGCTTTGCGTGCCATCCCGATGCACCCCGTTCTATCTCGGTTCGGGGGTTTCGTGGGCGTTTCGTGGGCGTGAACCCGGTCTGTTCTGCGCCCTTCCCTCCCGGCCCCAAGGAATCATGGGGCCATGCCCGCCGAGCGCCACCTGCGCAGTGTTTGAGAGACTTCAACTGCGCGGCGTAAGCTAATCCCGCGGCATTGATCTCCCTCACCCCGGCGGCCTCACCTTGGCCGCGAGTGCGCGCGAGAGAGACAGGGCTCGAACCCGCGACCTCCGGCGTGACAGGCCGGCTTTTCCGCAGCAAAAACAATGACCGGCCATACTCCACCCGCCCCGAATGACCCTTAATAGGCCAAAAGTATTTCAACATCCCCGGCCAACTTTTCGTCGCGGCGTTAGCCCCTCCCGCGTCGCCGTGCAGCTCTAAATGGCTTTCCAGGGTTCGCGCTCCCGCCAGATCTCCAGACCAAGAAGGAAGGTGAGCCATGGCACCCGCGCAAAAGCGGCGCCGTCAGAGAAGATCGCCCGCGAACAGGTTGCATCTGCCACGGTCGCGACCCACGAATTCAAATTGCCGTTCGGTTGATATCAAAATTTTTGAAGTCTGCGCCACGGTGCCTTAACAACACCCGGCGGCACGGGGCGGGTCAGACGACGGGCGTCGAGACATTTCGGTTTTGGGATTCGGCGCAATCACCTTTTGAAAAGCTGTAAAAACATACCTGATAGTTCAGACAAGGCGACGAATGGCCCTCTGTTATGATCGTGAATCCACATCGCCAAGTTCATAAATGTCTTTCGTGACCTATCACTTCGGTTTGCCAAGACGAGTGCGAATGACGGCGCGAGGTAAGTCATCGAAAAAACGACATCCACGAATATTGCCCAATCGATGCAGGAATCGATGGAGCTGACTTCTAGACCAAAAAAGCTCGTCACATCGGAAGCAATCGCGTGAACGCGAACATAAGCCATTAGCAGTGGACTAAGTGTGAACAAGGCTGCAGCGACGATCACTCCCCAAGAACCCGGCAGCGTGACGGCTAGAACGAACACCAGCGCTGGAAACAAATAACTTAATGTAACCGAAAACAGAGCGGCACCCACCGTGAGGGTTAACCAGCTCGGAGAGGGAAACGTAAAGAAATCTAAGCCTTGGCCAAAAAAGAGTATGGAACCTCCTAAGAACACCAGACTCAATGCGCTTGCAAGTATCGGAGGCGTCGCGATCGCAATAGCAAGGTCCAACGCAACCAGAAGCGCGTAGTAGATTCGCGAGCCCGTTATCTTCGATAGCAGCCGCAGGGTGACATGGAATGAAATCCAAAGCGCGAACGACAGTGGTACTGCGATGAATAGAACGATGAGCACTTCAGAAAAAAGCCGGCCGCGAAAAGGGCGCCGGGATAATCCGAAAGTTTGGTGACGAAATTTTCATAATTCTGCTTTTCTTCGCGCAGGTGTTCTAATTCCGGCGGACCTGTAGGGTTCTTTGTAGAGTCGCAATAGTCGGCCGCTTCAGTTCGATTGTCTCGGATCAAGATGTAGCCGCACTGGATCGCGTAGCGTGTTCCAAAATCCAGTTGAAGGATTCCGAGAAAATTTCCCGGATTTTGTGAAGCGTTTTCCAGACCCGCGATGAAAGCAACAATCGCGCAGATAATCCAAAACAATTGTAAGAATCTGACTCGCAGCGCGCGGCTGCGCCGGTATCGAGACGCCAAAGCTCGATTTAGTTGGTCTTTTACGTTGATGTCTGCAGTATCGAGCCAGAATTTTTCTATTCTTGCTTTGAACCTCTCTTTGTCATCTCTGTCTGTCACCACGTCCAATATTCGCAAGGTACCGCTGATCGCGATAAGCGAAACTGTTGCGATGAGAACGATGTTCCAAAATGTCGACAATTGGTGAAAACCAGATGCATTGGCTGTTCGAGTAGTACACTATTCTTGGTCCGGATCTCGTCCAACAAGCACGGGCCACAACGGCCGGGATAATTTGAAATACCGATCAGAATTGTCCTCTCCTTGATGAAAGCCTTTCAGGGCCTTCGAGAAAGCTCAAAGAATTTTATCCATCTCGGGAATTCATGGATTTTAATCCAATTGAAAGCCCGCCGGCGTGAAGACAAAGTCGCATTGGTGGCACACCTAGTTTGACTTTAGCTTGATGAGGTGTTCGATGCATTCGCGGATGCAGTGGGCCTTGAAGCAATAGGAAAAGCCGGAGGGCATTCCGCCGATTGTAAGTTGTCCCGCGTTAACACCGAGAAGCACGGCGTCGCCTTCAAGTTGCGCGAAAACGGGCGCGCCCGAAGCTCCCTCTGCTGACTGGGTCTGGAAAAGCACCCGGCGCGCCGACTCTTGGTCTGCGGTACGATAGTCACTCTCCGGATCGCTCGACACAATGCCACCTCGCATCACCGGACGCTCGCTGCTCTTATCATAGAGCAATGAATAGCTCGGCATTAAGGTGGGAGCGCCGGGCGCCAATATCTTGAGGTCGTCGCTTGTCGCGAGCATATCAATGTCAATATTCATGAGCGACGGCGGCCCTATCAGCCTTCCAGCCTCCTCCCCCGGCTTTCTCTGACGCCTGTATTGCAATTTCCGGTCCGTCAGGTCCAAGACGGCGACGTCCTCCGCAGGGTTTGTTGCGAAGACGAATGCGACCGCTTCGATCGGGATTGTTTCATAGTAGTGATCCGTGTCGGAGTAGCCAGAGATCTTGATGCCCGCCAATGAAAACCCGACATATTTCTGGTCCTTGAACGAGAGGTCCAAATTGTGCCGGTTCGTGACTGCGTAGAGCGCGACGCCTGATTTCACCAGGAAGCAGGTCCCGTGAACCTCTTTCGGGGACCCACCGGGACCAAAATGCATGGCCGACAGCCTGAACGCGGCGTAAAGTAGGCGTTTGTTCGGGGAGGACATTCGGGGGTCGGCACGCTGTTGCGAGGCACCGGCGCTATATCCCGCCGATCACGCCTCGGCCAGCTATTTTGCCACTGCCCAACGCTGACCTGGCGGAAGTTTTTCTGTGTCATCCCGGAAAAATCCCCGGCCTGGCGCGGCTACGTCCACTAACGCTTTGAGAGATTGAGGGAAAATGCCCCGCGTCTTCCGCTTTTCTACTCCGTGGGTTGCAGGTTCGAATCCTGCTGGGATCGCCACTTCATTTTCCACTCCCAATTAAATCAATAGCTTGACCGTTGTTTTGGCTCACTGGATCCGGAGGTGAGCCAATTCCTGTTCCTGTAATGAGCTTGGCCGCACCCTGGGCCATGGGCTTTCGGTTGGCGGCCTTGGTGTAGACCTGTGCTTGCGAGATCGACGTCCAACCGAACCACGCCATCAGCTGGTGATCGGTGGCGCCCCGCTCCGCCAGATAGGTCGCGGCCGCCTTACGGAGGCCGTGTGACGTGCAGCGCGGGGGAAGGCCGGCTGCGTCGCACAGATCCCGGAAATGGTTCCCGAAGCCCGCCGCGGAGCGGGGCG
>Ga0209863_10001152_pt1 | contig 10716 bp, 9 predicted proteins | sample OrgsoiDNA2013046_FD_185796 | JGI IMG/M metagenome (GOLD analysis project Ga0209863, IMG submission 185796) | Permafrost soil microbial communities from the Arctic, to analyse light accelerated degradation of dissolved organic matter (DOM) -... | ecosystem: Environmental > Terrestrial > Soil >...
TTGAATTATGTTTGAGTGTTTGATCCAATACAAACACATTGTAATTGGTAAGCGGATCGTTTTCAATTTTACGTAGTTTACCATTGTCATCTTCAGCAAGGGCATACTGCGTTTGGGTAATGGCATTAAAAATACCAATGCCCAACCCGCTTTTACTTCTGCCAGAAATTTTTGTTGCGTTCAGCAGTTTACTTTCTGTTGGATTTTTTACAATCGTCTCATTGCTGTTTACTTCATTATAAACATCGTAATAATGCAAAGGCCTACCACCTATGCGCCTGCTGTAAAAAAGATTTCCTTTTGAAAACAGTTCGGTGCCTTCTGTAAAAAAGCTCCTGTTTTCATTATACTTTACTTCAAAAGGTGTAAGGTTTAATACCTGGTTATCGCTTTGTACCTGGCCAAAATCTGGTATCAGCGTCATATCTAAGGTATATGCCTGGCTGATTCCATACTTTACATCCATACCGCCATTTATACTAGTGGTAGTATTTTTTATACCGGGCGTATTGTAAGGATAATTATTGAGGTAAGTAGAAAAATAAGGAGAGAATGAAAGACGAACCGGTGGCTTGATGTTTTCAATACCTCTCCAGTAACCTTCCTGTGTTAAAAATCCATTTACTACCGGGTTTACCGGGTTCCAGAAAAGTTGCTGCCCTGTTTTTTGTCTTCTGCGTACAATATTAAAACCCCAATCCTGCTTGCTTTTGTTGCTAAACCTTATGGCAGAATAGGGAATAAAGAATTCAAATGTCCATCCATCCTTTACAATATTGGTTCCGCTTTTCCAGACGCTGTTCCAGCTAAAATCTTCAATATTGCCGTTGTTATCGGGCGGTCCCATCTTGGCATCCATTTGTTCATTCAGCGGCGTAATAAAATATTCAAATCCATTTATCTTATCGTTGTAAGTATCAAAGATCACTCCTATAAAATCATTGCTGCCAAAATTATCGCGGCCTATTAATTCAGTTTGAATACTATCCTTTGCTTTTTCATGACAATAACCGCCTATATAGATACCCTGATCATTGTATAAAAAATATACTTCCGTTCTGTTTGCTTCTTCTTGTTTTCTATTCAGGTTAGGACTAAGCTCAATAAAATTATTGGCGAGCGGTGCATCTTTCCATGCTATCTCATCAATCTTTCCATCAATTTTAATAGCTGTTGTTGCTCTTTTTGCGGGAATTTCTTTGGGCAATTGCGCATTTACAGCCGAAGCCGTAATAAAAAAACAGAGTAGTAAGAAAAAAAGGAGGCGCAGCATGGTTCAGGTTGAAAAAATCAAAAACGAATAATACAGTAGTAAGGTATCCATCACGATAAGTTTTACTACGCATTGTTTTTAACGCAATGAAGATAGGGCGGGCACCTTTTTATTGTTGCAGAATTATACGGAGTGGCGTATTTACGTGATGAACAGTGTTAATGAAAATAAAAAACGTGAATAAAAAACCTATACGGTTTAAAAAAAGATTCACTATCAAACAAAGAGATCCATCATCAGTTTATGCTGTGGGTTTACTGCATAATGAGTAAAATCTGAAATGCCTTCTGCTTTTAAAACATCTTCATCAATAAAAAAGTTTCCGGTACATTCATAAGAAGGACGTTGTAAAATATAATATGCCGCATCAGCTACTATTTCTGGAGTACGGCTTCTTTGCATTAAAAAATCGCCGCCTAATAAATTTTGAACGGCTGCCGTAGCAATGGTTGTTTTTGGCCATAGTGCATTGGCAGCAATTCGGTCGCCTTTTAATTCTTCTGCAAGACCAAGCACTACCATACTCATTCCATATTTACTCATGGTATAGGCAAGGTGTTTTGCAAACCAGTTGGGATCAAGATTAATGGGTGGCGATAAATTAAGTATATGCGGATTGTGTGCTTTTTTTAAATAAGGGATGCATGCTTTGCTGGTAAAAAAAGAACCTCTTACATTAATGCCATGCATCAGCTCCCAGCGTTTCCATTCGGTTTGCGGTGTTTCTGTAAGACTGAGGGCGCTTGCATTATTAATCAATATATCGATGCCGCCAAAAGTATCGGCTGTTGTTTTTATGGCTTCATTAATACTTTCTTCAAAACGGATATCGGCCTGCAATGGCAGCACCTTACCCGGACCAACCTTTGCTATTTCTTCGGCAGCAGTAAAAATAGTACCGTCTAATTTAGGATTGGGGTCTACTGTTTTGGCTGCAATGGCAATGTTGGCGCCTTCTTTGGCAAGGCGCAAGGCAATGGCCTTGCCTATTCCCCTGCTGCCCCCGGAGATAAAGACATTTTTATTTTCAAATTTCATACGACATAGGTTTAATAAATAAGGTTAAGACATCATCCTAAAAGGATCATTTCTCTATATTATAACTCTAATAATCGATGATTATGATTCATAGCTCTAAAATTGAGTGTTAATACAAAAATTGAATATAGTAAACTTACGATTAAGCCTGTAAATACCGAAGAAAATAAATGGGCGTTTATGCGCTTGTGGCTGGCTGCGGCCGATTGTATTTTTATATTGTTGAATGAATGATTGATACAGTATCCAATATCCAAATCCAAAAAAACCAAACTGTCCCAAGTCCTTAAAAAAACCATTTTTAAACCAATGTCCTGAAAACCTTTTTTTTGAGAGAATCCAATATCAAGTTGAAAACCGAAAAACCTATCCATTTAAAATCCAAATCCTGCAGAACGAACCACTTTAATTTTGTACCTATGATGTAACCTAAAAAAATTTGGTGAGGTTTCGTACAAAAAAATTAAGCCCCCCGGTGAAAACACCGGGGGGCTCTTTTATACCCCCACCCTAAAGGGGCGTTTGCCGGGCGGCATTAACTGCACGGCAAACTTTATAGGTTTTAAAAAACGATTCCTGATGCTACCAATATTTATATCCTGACAATCTTACCAGTTCAACTTTTGCAAGACAAAGCTGGTATTCATATTGAAGCCTGCTAAATTGTGCTCTCTCTACATTAGTACTTGCATTGGTAATTTCAAGATTGGTTCCTATTCCATTCTTAAAACGGCTTGAAGCAATTGTTTGTGCAGCCTGCGCCTGTTCTATTTGTCCTTTGGTATTATTAATTCTTTCCTGGTTCGATTGTATATCTATCAGCGCCTGTTGAATATCTCTTTTATAATTACTGTTCAGCGTTTCTATTGCAAGTTTGTTTTGCGTTAAAACGGTTTCAGATAATTTAACCTGTTGCTTTGTTCGGTTACCATCATAAATAGGTAGTTTGAATGAAATGCCCGCTGCGTAATTAAATTTCATTGTATTTACACTCGGTACATAACCATTTTTAAACCCTGTGCTTGCCCCGACATTGACAGAAGGCTTTGTACCGAGCCTTGCAATAGCGATATCACTCTGAGATTGTTTTACCCTGTCGTTTGCCAAAATATATTCCAGGTTATTTATTTGCGCATCGCTTAATGCTTCTGTAACTGCTTTTAAAGGAATTTCAAAATCAAAATCAGAACCGGTAGTATTGTTTCCACCTGTGCTGTACTGCAACAGGTTTTGTTGCTTCTGAAGATAGTTCTGCAAATCAACCTTCCTGTTGTGTTCTGCATCCAGCTGAGATTGTATAGTTAACAAATCCAGCTTGATGGCATCCCCATTTTTTAATTTGCTTTCTACTACTTGCTTATTATCGTTGAGATAAGCAATCACACTATCTTCTATAGTGATAGCCTTCTGAAAATAAATGATATTGTAGTAAATATTAGTAACCTGGTTGGCCAACCGTGCTTTTGCGTTGTCTGTGCTGTGCTCTGCATATTTAATATCGTCTTTTGCTTTTTGAACATTGGCTTTTATACGGCCAAAATCAAACAGCGCATAACTGGCACCCACATTGGCATTGAGATTGTGTACCGGCGCAAACTGAAACTGCTCTACTTTACCATTTACTTCCAATGGCAAAACAATTTTGGGTTCTACAAAATTATAACTGGCATTGGCGTCTACTTCCGGTAATTTATTCTTTGCTAACAACAACCGTTGATTAGCCGTTTCAACAGTATTTTCTACTTCTTTAATTCCTGGAAAATAACTGAACGACTGGTTAACCAATCCTTTCAATTCATTGTTTACGGTTACCTGTGCCTGTGAGTGATACAAGGTTGTAACAGTTAGAATGGTAAATAATATCCTCTTCATGTAAAATGATTTTTAAAATTAATGCGCTTCCGCAATGGCGGCTTTTGCAGCAGCCTGATCGACAGGCGCCGTTTTCTTTACACGTAAAAAAACAACCAATGGTATAACTACAATAAAAAATAAAGCGACCAGCCTGAATGTATCTAAATACGCGAGGTAATGCGCCTGACGGTCAACCGCATTGCTTATCATACCATAGGCTTTGGTAGTAGCAGTGCCAACATCAAGGCCGCCTTTATTTACAAAATTTTGGGTAAGCGCGTTTGTACGTTCCGTTACCGCAGCAGCGCCTTGAGTAATATTGGCCACCAAATCCAAACGGTGCTGTGCATACTGGTGCGATACATAATTATTAGCCATCGCTATACCAAATGCGCCACCCAACTGGCGTGTCATATTATTTAATGCAATGCCGGATGCATAATCTTTTGGCTGAAGGCCTGCTACTGCCTGGTTAATCAATGGCAATTGCACCATGCTCATGCCTATGGCACGCAATGCAAAGGGGTAAAAGAAATCACCCTTGCTGACATCCATGCTCACTTTTGAACTAACCCATGCAAACCCGGCAAAAAGTAAAAAGCCGGCTATTACAAACGGTATCGGCTTTACGCCCTTACTCATTAGTGTACCTATAACCGGCATCAGTATCACCGTTATCATAGTGGGCGCCAGTAATGTTAAACCTGTTTCAAGAGGTGTATAGCCCAGCACACTTTGCGCCAATACGGGAAAGACAAATACAGAAGTATACAATCCCAACCCTACAACAAAAGTAAAAATGGTTGTAAAAGCAAGATTGGTATTATTAAGAACCCTTAGATTGACCGCCGGTTTTTCGATACTAAGTTCATACCATATAAAACTAATGATGCCTACTATAGCAAAGCCGGTGCAAATTCTTATTGCTTCACTGCTAAACCAGTCGTCTGCATCGCCCCGTTCCAACACAAATTGCAAACAACCGATGCCCACCGCCAGCAACAAAATACCATTGTAGTCAATCTTCATTTGTTTTTTCTTGGTGCCTTCCCCTTCTTTTTTATCAATAAAAGTATAAGCAAGTATAGTTGCAATTATACCTATTGGAATGTTGATCATAAATATCAGCGGCCAGCTATAACTCTCCATTATCCAACCGCCAAGTGTTGGCCCCAGTGTAGGACCAAGCACGATACCCATTCCAAATAATCCAGCAGCAATGGGCCGATCTTTTATTTCGAAGGCATCAAACAAAATAGCCTGCGAAGTCGATAAGAGTGCACCACCGCCAACTCCCTGTACAAAACGCCAGATGATAATTTCTACAAGACTTGTAGACTGGCCGCATAAATACGAGGCCACCGTAAAAATTATCATTGAAGCGATGTAATAATTTTTTCTTCCAAAATATTCAGCCAAAAAACCAGTGAGCGGAATAATAATAACATTTGCGATGGCATAGGCAGTAATTACCCAGCTTATATCTTCAATACTTACACCAAGGCTGCCGCTCATATCATTCAAAGCCACATTTACAATAGAGGTGTCTATGAGCTCCATGATAGCCGCCGAAATCGTAGTTATAACAATAATTGTTCTTGCAAATCCTTTGGGCGTAGCCATAACTTATTCGTTTAATTAGTTGGCACAACGATGTATGCACTTAAACCTGCCCGCAAAATATCTTTGTACTTGTTAATGTCGGTAATGTTAATTTTTACGGGAACGCGTTGGGTAACTTTTACAAAATTGCCGCTGGCATTGTCTGGTGGTAATAAAGAAAACTTAGCACCAGTTGCATCACTTACACTTTCAAGCGTTCCTTTTATTTTAAGATCCGGATATGCATCCAGTTCAATATCTGCTTGCTGGCCGGGATGAAATTTTTTGATTTGTGTTTCTTTAAAGTTGGCAATTATCCAGTAAGTGGTATCGCTAACAATAGAAAACAGCGGGCTGCCTGCCTGTACAAACTGGCCGTTACTAATATTTCTTTTACCAATTTTACCTGCCTGCGGCGCATAAATTTTTGTGTAGGATATTTTTAGTTTCTGCTGATCTATAATTGCTTTTTTAACCGCAAGCTGTGCATCTGCTTTCTGGATAGACGATTGCAAAACAGCAATGCGGCTTTGCGCAGTACCCAGATCGCTCTGGCTGTTATTAACCTGCTGGCTTGCCTGCTCCAAAGCATAACGGCTGTCATCCAGTTGCTTCTTTGTAATGGCCTGGTCGGCAAATAAATTTTTATTGCGGCTATAATCGTCCTGCGCCTGCTGCACTTTTACATCATTTAATGTAATGGTTCCTTTATTACCTTTTAATGAAACCACCGCATTGTTAAGACCTGCTTTGGCATTAACGATATCAGTCTGGGCAACTTTATAGTCTGCTTCCATCTGCGCAAGCTGCGTTTGCAATTCTTCATCATCCAGCTCAACCAGTAACTGGCCGGTCTTTACAGAATCATAATCGTTTACAGCAATGGTTTTTACATAACCTGCTACTCTTGGCAAAACAGGCGAGATCTGGGTATCAACCTGTGCATTGTCGGTAGTTTCATGCGACAGCGCAAAAGATATTTTTTTAAACCCGTAAATGCCCGCTGCTATCAGCACTATTCCAAGGATAATGAACCTCAGTGGTGATTTCTTTTTTGTTGTTTGTGTTTGCTGATTTTCCATCTTGCAGTATTATTTTATTTTTTTTTGAGTTTTTTATTCTGGAGAAGATGCGAACGCATCAGTTCTTTTAAATGATCGCTTAGCCTTTTTACAAACCGCGGATCATCGTAGGGAACATAACCTGTTTCTTTGTTCAATAGCCGGTTACAAAGGCTTTTTGATAACAGCACCTGGTTAATGGTACCAACCATGGTTGCTATTACAAGGGGCACATCCACTTTTCTGAATGTTCCTTTTTTTATGCCTGCTTCAATAACGGTTTTGATAATAACACTGTTGGGATATATAACGTTAACAATACCCTGCTGAAGAGATTCACGCTGGCTCAGCATCATTTCCTGGTGCATTACCCGGTGAAATTTACGGTTAGAAAAAAGTTTGTTTATATATGCATCAATGATGCGGTCCATTTTCTCAATATCGGTGTAAGAAGTATTATTGGCTATTTCATCAAGCAGGCCACGAGTGTAAGAAGCCCTGTCTTCTACCATGCTTTCAAAAAGCTTTTCTTTTGAACCAAAATAATAATTTACCATCGCAACATTTACCCCTGCCCTTGCGGCAAGGTCACGGATAGAACTGCCTTCAAAACCCTTTTCTGCAAACAGTTCGATGGCGTGGTTTATAATATGGGCTTTCTTGTCTGTCATAAGATCAAAAATTCAGGGAGCAAAGTTAAACGTTTGTTTAATATTAAACAAACGTTTAATTAAATATTTTTTATTCCCCCGGGGTTAAATAATTGTTACGGAAATGTAAAAGGCCAGCGCTGGCAAAAGGAATTGAAATGAAAATGGGGTTTACTTATCTGGCCAAACGGGCGGCAAGTTATTGGTGGCTGGCAGTAGCACCTGTGTCTTTTTTTACAGCACTGCTGTCATTTGTGTCGGAAACAGAATTTTTTGGAACAGGCAACTGACCCTTGTTATTGTAAAACACCAGGTCGCTGAGATCTTGTTTTGCCTCCAGCCCGTTTCGGCCGTAATTAACAAAATGATCCCTGGTGGTATAAAGCGCTGGTTTATCTGTATAAAATTTTCGCAGGTTTTTGTCCCACCATAATTCCTGGCAGCGAAGTGTATCGCCTTTGAGTACATTTATTACTACAACGCAATCTTTTAAAAAAACTTTGTTCTCCCATTGCCTGTCTTTTGCATAGCGCGCATCCAGCTGGCTTTCTTTTATAAGCGAATCGTTGTAAAAATCTACATGCAGCGTTTTTGGAAATTCCATGTAAGGAGAATCTGTAGGAGAGCCTGACTGGTAATTATACATTAACGGTGCAGTTAATTTTCCTTTTACTTTTCCATCCTCACTTAAATAAATAGTAATATCGTGTCCTTCATCCAGCGCAGTACGTTTGTCGTGCAGGTTGGGTATATCTTTTATATCGTTTTCACATCCATACAAAATAAAACAGCCCGCTATAAGGGCTGATAATAGTTTGCTATACCTGCGTAAAAAAAACATGAACTGGTTATTTTTTATTATTGCATTCACTGATTGCATACAATCCTTTAAACAGCAAATCAGGATCAGCAAATATCTTGTTTTTGAGATGTGGCACAAAATAGGCGCAATTGCCACCGGTTAAAAGCACGTTAAAGTTGCCGTAGCGTTCCAGGTAGGCATCAATAAATCCATCAATCTCTTTAGCCATCCCCAATATAACACCACTTAAAATATTGGTGCGTGTATCATATCCTATCAACGGAAAATTCCAGTCTTCTTTAATTACCGGCAATAAAGCTGTAAATGTGTTCAGCGATTTAAAGCGCATATCCATGCCCGGTGAAATGCCGCCACCGGTAAACTCATGAAACTTATTTATAAAATTATACGTGATGCAGGTGCCCAGTGCAATTACCAGGTTATTTTTTTGCGGAAAGAATTCTACTGCTGCTGCGCAAAGCGCTAACCGGTCTGCGCCTATTGTTTCGGGCTTGCCCACCGGCGTTGTAAAAGGTAATTTGGTAAGATGTGACAGTTTATGAAATTGTGTTCCTGCACTTAATACCGTCTCAATACTTTCATCGTGTTTAATAACAGAAGATAAAATTGATTTTGATGGCCGATAAGTATCCAGTATCTTTTCTATAGCAGCCGTTGTTCCTTCTTCTAACACGGCTGCTGCTTTTTGAACATTACCATCAAACACAGCGTATTTTAAACGCGTATTTCCAAAGTCCAGACAAAGTGTAATAGTAGCCAACAGTTATGTTTTACTGATTATGAAATATGATTGCCGCCGGTGAGACAAGGGGGACCGGGAGTGCGGGTGAGACACCGGCCGGGTGCGAAAATTATTTTCTGGTGGTGAAGATAAAGATTAGTGCTATTCATTAATATCAAAATCCAATGCTGAAAGATTTTTAAAATGCCCGTTGAGCTTAATTTTTTCTTTCAGCTGATCCATTTCCTCCATTACCGGCAACACTTTTGCGAGGTGCCGCTTAAGATATTCCTGCCTTTGTACTTCCTGCAATAAACCCAGTAATTCATATTCTTCCTCCAGCGATAAACCAGCATGATGCGCAATATCATAACTTTTTAATTCTTCCTCGGGCTTGCTGAATGTTTTTTGCACTTTCAGTTTTGTATGTAATTCGCGAACGCCCCGTATCACCTTATTCATCAAATCTTTCTTACCATCTTCTATATTATCAGGATAATTTACAATAGCGCCGCTAAACAATTTATCGGGCACCTGCTTTATAATTTCAAGTACCCTGAAAACTTTTACACCAGAAGTTTTAATATCCATTTCACCATTTTCATAGGTACTGGTTATTTCATTAATTTCTACCAGCGTTCCCATTTCATTAAGATGGCTATTAATAACAGCGGGAATACCAAACATTTTTTTCTCTGCAAAACATTCTGCTACAAGTTGCTTATACCTCGGTTCAAAAATATGGAGGTTAAGACTTTCTCCGGGATAAACAACAATGCCAAGCGGAAATATGGGAATAAAATTTATCATTCTAAATAAACAACAAATTTAAAAATGATTTTAGAAAAATGCACGCAGGTATAAAATTACAAAACAATATTATTTTACTTCCTGCATATCTATTAACCGCCTGTAAATGCCAGAATGTGCCAGCAATTGTTCATGGGTTCCGCGTTCAGCAATTTCACCTTTTTGCAAAACAATAATTTCATCTGCATGCCTTACAGTAGAAAGCCGGTGCGCGATTACTACAGAAGTGCGGTTTTGCATTACATGATTAATAGCATCCTGCACCAGCCGTTCACTTTCTGTATCAAGGGAAGAAGTGGCTTCATCAAAAATGAGGATGGGCGGGTTTTTCAGCACGGCCCTTGCAATGGTAAGCCGCTGTCTTTCCCCACCGCTAAGCTTTCCACCACGGTCGCCGATATTTGAATTAAACCCTTCTTCTTTATTAGAAATAAACTGGAATGCATTGGCCACTTTTGCTGCCTGCTCAACTGAAGAAAAACTTGCCCCGGGGCTACCAAGTGTAATATTATTGGCAATGCTGTCATTAAACAGAATGGGCTCTTGTGTAACTATGCCCATCTGGCTGCGCAATGAATAAAGGGAATACTCTTTAATATTGATGCCATCAATCAAAACTTCACCGTTGGTAACATCATGAAAACGGGGAATGAGATCTGCCAGGGTTGATTTACCAGATCCCGATGAGCCTACCAATGCAATGGTCTTTCCTTTTTCAACAATAAGATTAATGTCTTTTAATATTACCACATCATCATAAGCAAAGCTTACGTTCCTGAATTCTATAGCTGTCGAAAAATTAATCAGTTCGCGGGCATCAGGCGAATCGGTAACAGTAACAGGGGTTGAAAGAATATGCTCTACCCGCTGTATTGCCGCGCTTC
>Ga0209863_10001153_pt1 | contig 10715 bp, 7 predicted proteins | sample OrgsoiDNA2013046_FD_185796 | JGI IMG/M metagenome (GOLD analysis project Ga0209863, IMG submission 185796) | Permafrost soil microbial communities from the Arctic, to analyse light accelerated degradation of dissolved organic matter (DOM) -... | ecosystem: Environmental > Terrestrial > Soil >...
GTTGAAGTTGATGACGTAGTTTCCCGGGGTGAAGACCGCGTCGGCCGTCAGCACGCTGACGCCCGTGGGGATGGTGATCGGGAACGTCTCCCCCGCGAACGTCACCGGGGGCAGCGCGCTGATGGCGATCACGCGTCCGGGCGGTAGGAGCTTGGTCAGCCCATTAGTCAGAGAGGCGTAGCGGCAGGCCGCCGGCGTCTGGATGCCGGTCGGGAAGACGGCGCCCACGCCCGCCACCACGTCGCTACCGGCAACCGGATCGACGTAGACGTCGGCCCCGAGGGGGTTTGCAAGGCACTGGCAAGCCGGTGGGCCGCCCTTGACGCCGCAGGTGAACCCGGTGGCTGCGCAGTGGGTCGAGGCCTGCCAGATGCTGCAGCCGCTGGCCGTCTCGGTCACGCAGGTCAGAATGTCGTCGTGCGAGCAGGTGGTCGCAGCCAGAGTCGCGCAGCCCGTTCCGGCTGCCGTTCCGATAGCTGGGCACACGCAAGCGCCGCCCGAGCAGAAGCTGGAGCCGAGGCAGGCGGTCGTGCTCTTGACGACGTTGCAAGCCGGGGTGTTGCTGTCCGCGCCGCAGGTCGCCACCGTCGAGGGATTCATGCAGAAGGAGTTGGCCCCACTGCAATTCGCGTCGTTGTCGCAGGTGCAAGCCGCGTTCGGAAGCGCTCCCTTGCAGGTGGTGTCGGTCGGGCAGGCCACCGGGGCCGACACCGAGAAGCAGCCCTGCGCGTCCTGGTGGCAGGTGATGACGTTGGTCGAGCCGCTGCAGAACGTCCCGGCGGCCGTGCAGCCGCTGGGCGCCGCAGGACAGGCGCAAAGACCGGAGCCCGCCGCGCAGGTCGTGACGCCGGCGCAGATGGTCGCCGTGCCCCACTGGGTGCAGCCGTTCGACCCGACCACGCAGGTCTCGGAACCGCCGCCCGCGCAGCGGTGGTTGCCCGCGGTGCAGACGTTGGTACAGGTCGGGCCGGCGTCGCGGGCGTCGGTCGCCGCGTCGCTCCCGGCGTCGGCGACGTGGCCGGCGCCTCCGCCGGCTCCCGCCGTGTTGCCGCCTCGACCTCCGCCGCCGGCTCCCGCGGCGCTTCCCCCGGTGCCTCCGCCGCCGGCTCCCGCGGCGCTTCCGCCGGCTCCCGCCGTGTTGCCGCCTCGACCTCCGCCGCCGGCTCCCGCGGCGCCTCCGCCGGCTCCCGCCGTGTTGCCGCCTCGACCTCCGCCGCCGGCTCCCGCGGCGCTTCCCCCGGTGCCGGCCGTGCTTCCGCCGGTGCCTCCGCCGCTGGTGCCCGCGGCGCTGCCGCCCGTACCTCCGCCGCCGGTGCCTCCGCCGCCGGTGCCCGCGGCGCTTCCGCCGGTGCCTCCGCCGCTGGTGCCCGCGGCGCTTCCGCCTTTGCCTCCGCTGCCGCCGGCTTTGCCGCCGCCTCCATCGGGGGTCGATGGGGTGCTATCACCGCAGCCGACGCCCACGACGAGGGCAATTCCAAAAAGCGCTACTGGGAGCGCAAACGCGAAAGAAAGACGGCTCTTGACCACGACGAACCTCCCCGGAAATTAGGCGGAAAACCTCCGGGATGTTTATGGTTCGTCACAAAGATGTCAATATGTTATCGAGACCTCGCGACAAATAGTTAGAGCTCGATGCTGGCCAGACAGAACTTCATGTTGCTCTCGTCGACGGTTTTGAGGCTCTTGCGGGCCTCCGGCGGGACCATCCCTTCGAGCTGGCTCATCCGGGAGCGTTCGATGAGAAAGAAGGCCCGGTGGCCACGGTGGCGCCCCATCCAGGCCTTGAGGTTCTCCGCGTTGCGATCGCCGAGGAAGATCGTTCGCTCGTCTGCCGGTCCCTCAAACACCTCGTTCTCGGTGTAGAAGTTCTCGCCCCGCCAGTACATCTGCCAGACCAGCAGGTGCTCGTCGGGGGAGCGCCGCATCTTGTAGTAGTTGGCGATGAGGCCCTTCTGGGTCCAGTAAGGCGTCACCTTCATCAGGTAACCGTCGAGCAGGAAGAAAGTGAACGCCACCGCGGCCAGGCACAGCCCCAGGGCGGCCCAGCGCTGAATCCGCCGCCAGGCGAGCGCGGCGGTGGCCAGCGCGAACAGCGCCGCGAACGCGATCAGCACCGGGCGGAAGTCGAGCCCCGGCGGCCAGGGGCGTCCCTGCGGCGTGTTGATGTAGTCGTATGAAAACAGCCAGATGAAGAGCTGCGCGTTCTTGGGGACGGCGGCCAGGTCGACGGTCACCAGCGCCAGCAGCGGGATGCCGACGACCGCCGCGGCGCCCGCGGCGCGCACGTCGCGCCGCTTCAGGAGATCGTCGAGGAAGCAGCCCACCACGATGGCCAGGCCCGGCAGCGACGGCAGGATGTAATGGTGAAACTTGGTGACCGACAGCGAGACCAGCCCGTAGGCCGAGACGAACCAGATCGCGCCGAACCAGAGCATCCCCTGCCGTCGGGGGTCCTGGTCGGCCCGGCGCATGACGATCGACGTGAGCGCCGCCGGCGCCAGCGCGATCCACGGGAGGACCGCGTAGCCGAGCTCGCGCAGAAAGTATTCGAAGGTCCCGCGGTCGCCGTGGCGGCCCACCACCAGGCGCCGCCAGTGGTTGTCCCCGTAGAGCTCGTCCCAAAACGGTTTGCCGTGGCGGACCAGCATGGCGTGGTGCCAGGGGACGGCGACCACCGCGCAGGTGAGCAACGCCAGCAGGACGCCGAAGCCGAGCTGCGCGCGCGCCAGCCGCTTCCAGTTCCAGGTGAACCCGAGGTAGGCCAGAAAGACGATCACCGGCAGACCCAGGCCCGCGATCCCTTTCGCCAGCGTGGCGAGCCCGCAGAGCGTGGCGGCGATGTTGAGGTAAATAGGTGCCTTGGTGCGCAGCCGCGCCACGAGGGCGAAGAAGACCACGAAGCCGGCGACATACGGCAGCATCACCAGCACACCCGGCAGCGAGAAGGGGCGGTGCCCGATGTTGAAGGTCCAGCGGAGTTGCACGACGTTGACCACCAACTGCGGGAGCGCAACCGCGGTGAATAGCCCGACCGCCGTGTAGAAGAGCGGGTGGTCCGGCCAGCTGAGCGTCCAGCGCCCGAGGCGCGCCTCCCGGCGGGGCAGCGGCAGATCTTGGTCGTCGAACAGCGCCAGCGCGCCGAGCGCGAGCGCCATCGTCATCGGCCCGACGAAGGCCATGTCGGTCATCGCCTGCCGCGCGACCAGGCTGTAGAGCGGCGAGGTGGCGGTCACCACCGCCGCCAGGACGCCGGCGCGCCGGCTCACGAACCGCGAGACGCACAGGTAGATTCCGTACATGCCGAGCACGCCGAGGAGACAGAACGGAAGCCGCACCGCCCACTCGGCCCGGCTCGAGAGCGCCATCGTCCCGGTCGCGGCGTGCGCCAGGCCGAAGAGGCGCATCGACAGGCTCATGATCCAGAACGACAGCACCGGCTTGGACCAGAAGTGGTCGGCGTCGATCGGCGCACCCGGCCACCAGAGGCTGATGTAGTCGCCCCGCTCGGTCATCTGCCGGGCGACCTCGGCATAGTGCGTCTCCCACGGATCGTAGAGGCCATACGAGCCGGCGAGCGGGATGTAGAGAAGGAGGCCGAGGAGGATGACGGCGATCGAGACCTGCCGCTCGCTCCAGTCGTCCAAAGCTAGCAAAGCTCGCAAAGAAGGGAGGCGCATGAAAGCGGCGATGCTATGCGCGCGCGTCGCCGTGCGCAATTGCGATGCAAGGTCGACCGGGGCTAGCTATGCTGCCCTCCCATGTGCGGCATCGTCGGCTACGTCGGGCCTCGGCAGGTGACGCCAATTCTCATCGCGGGATTGCGGCGGCTCGAGTATCGCGGCTACGACTCGGCGGGGGTCGCGGTGGTCGGCCCGCGCGGCACACAGGTCTTGCGCTGCCAGGGCAAGCTGGCCGGCCTCGAGGCGCTCATCGCCCGCGAGCCGCCCGAGGGCACGCTGGGAATCGGGCACACGCGCTGGGCGACCCACGGCCGGCCGAGCGAGGCGAACGCCCACCCGCACAAGGCCGGCGGCGTGTCGGTGATTCACAACGGCATCATCGAGAATTATCTAGAGCTGCGCGCGCGGCTGCAGGCCTTCGGGCGAAAGTTCGCGTCGGAGACCGACACCGAGATCGTCGCGCATCTAATCGATGAGGCGCTGCTGGCCGGCGCGCCGTCGCTGGTCGAGGCCTTGCGGGTGGCGCTCCGGCAGGTGCACGGCGCCTACGCGCTGGTGGCGATCTCCGAGAAGCACCCGGGCCAGATCGTCGCCGCCAAGAACGCGTCGCCGCTGGTGGTGGGGCTCGGCAAGGGGGAGACCTTCCTGGCCTCCGACGTGCCGGCCATTCTCGAGCACACCCGCGACGTCATCTTTCTCGACGAGGGGGACGTCGTCGCGGTGACCGCCGACGGGGTCACGCTCACCGACCTGGAGGGCAAGCCGCGGCAGCGGCCGGTCCGGACGATCACCTGGGACGCCGCGCAGGCCGAGAAGGGCGGCTACCCGCACTTCATGCTCAAGGAGATCTTCGAGCAGCCGCGGGCCATCGCCGACACGCTCCGCGGACGGCTGCTCCTCGAGGCGCACGACGCCGATCTGGAAGGCTTCGAGATCGATCCGCGCGGCCTGCGGCGCGTGCTGCTGCTGGCGTGCGGCACCTCATACCACGCGGGTTTGATCGGCAAGTTCTTGATCGAAGGGGCGGCCCGGATCCCCTGCGAGGTCGATCTGGCCAGCGAGTTTCGCTACCGCGACCCGGTGGTCGGTCCGGAGGATCTGGTGATCGTCATTTCGCAGAGCGGCGAGACGGCCGACACGCTGGCGGCGGTCAAGGAGGCGCGCGCGCGGGGTGCCCGCGTGCTGGCGATCTCGAACGTCGTCGATTCGGCGATCCCCCGCGCCTCGAACGGTGTGCTCTACACCCACGCGGGGCCGGAGATCGGCGTCGCCTCGACCAAGTGCTTCACGGCGCAACTGGCGGCGTTGGCGCTGATCGCCATCCACCTCGGGCGGCGCAGCGGCAAGCTGGCCCCCGAAGCGGCCGCCAAGCTGGTCGCCGAGCTGGCATTGACGCCGACCAAGATGACCGAGGCGCTCGAGGGGCTGGGCGATCTGAAGCAGCTGGCGCGCGAGTACCGCTACGCGCGCGACTTCCTGTTCATCGGGCGTGGCACCAACTACCCGATCGCGCTGGAAGGCGCCCTCAAGCTCAAGGAGATCTCCTACATCCACGCCGAGGGCTACGCCGCCGGCGAGATGAAACACGGTCCGATCGCGCTCATCGACGACGGCGTGCCGGTGGTGGTCCTGGCGCCGCGGGGTCCCGGCTACGAAAAGGTGCTCTCGAACCTGGCGGAGGTCCGCGCGCGCAACGGCCACATCATCGGCATCGGCACCCAGGGCGACGCGCAGCTGGCGGATCTCTGCGACCGGGTGCTCAGCATCCCCGACGCGCCGGCGGCGCTGCAACCCTTCCTGACGGTGCTGCCGCTTCAGCTCATGAGCTACGCCATCGCGGTGGCCAAGGGGAACGACGTCGACCAGCCGCGGAACCTCGCCAAGAGCGTCACCGTCGAGTAGCCCCGGACCGACTCGATGAAACCGATTGCTAGGGGCCCGGCATCCAACTAGAGAATCGGTGTCCTCCATGCCCATGCCCCTGCCCGAAAGAACCAAAGTTGCGATTGTCGGCTCCGGCCCCGCCGGCTTCACGGCGGCGATCTATGCCGCCCGCGCGAATCTGGAGCCGGTGCTGTTCGAAGGCGGCGGCGCCGCCATCGAGCCGGTCACGCTCCCGGGCGGCCAGCTCATGATCACCACCGAGGTCGAGAACTACCCCGGCTTCCCCAAGGGCGTTCAGGGGCCGGAGCTGATGGAGCTGTTCAAGGCGCAGGCCGAGCGCTTCGGCACCCGGGTTGTGACCGGCGACGTGACCGCGGTCGATCTCTCCGACCGGCCGTTCAAGATCACCTCCAGCGAAGGCGATCTGGTGGCGGAGACGCTGATCATCGCCACCGGCGCGTCCGCCAAGTGGCTGGGGATCCCGTCGGAGCAGAAGTTCGTCAACTACGGCGTCTCGGCCTGCGCCACCTGCGACGGTGCGCTCTTCAAGGGGCGGGAGCTGCTGGTGGTCGGCGGCGGCGACACCGCGATGGAGGAGGCAAATTTCCTCACCCGCTTTTCGCCCAAGGTCACCATCGTCCACCGCCGCGAGTCCTTCCGCGCTTCGAAGATCATGCTCGACCGAGCCACCCGAAACCCCCGCATCGAGATGGTCACCAGCGCCGTCATCGAGGAGATCCTGGGCGAGCTGCCGAAACCGGGCGTCACCGGCGTGCGCCTGCGCGACACGCGCGACAGCTCGATCCGCGAGCTGTCCGTGGGCGGCGTCTTCGTCGCCATCGGCCACGAGCCGAACTCCAAGCTCTTCAAGGGCCTCCTCGACATGGACGACGCCGGCTACCTGCGGGTCAAGCACGGCTCGACGGCGACGCGGATCCCGGGCGTCTTCGCCTGCGGCGACGTCGCCGATCACGTCTACCGCCAAGCGATCACGGCCGCGGGCACCGGCTGCATGGCCGCGATCGACGCGGAGCGATTCCTCGGATAGCGTCGAGGGCCGTGGAGGCGGCCCGGCGGTTTCCGGCGCGTCGCGCGGCAAGGTGGCCCGCGCCGATGGCGCTGGGGTTGGCGCTCATCGCGGCGCCGCTCGCCGCGAAGGCCGACGGGGAGCAGCCGTCGGCCGTCGACCGCTGGCCGCTCGCGTACGTGTTGCGCCCCCAGACACTCCCCGAGAAAATGATCGAGCTCGATTTTTTGAGCGAGACCTTCTGGCCGAACCACCTGGTGAACGTCAATCCCCAGACCCAGGGGGTGTACGAGTTTCACCCCGACACGAATGCCGGCGCCAGCCTCGAGGTCGGGATCACCGATCGGTCTGAGGCAGCCATCGCGGTTCCGCGCGTCCTTTGCTTCGACTCGGAAAAGCCGAGTGGGTGCTCGCCCACGAATCGTTACCGGGGCGCCGGCGCGGGCCTCAGCGAGGGCGTCGTGCGCGCGGCGCGCGTTCAGGTGTTGCTCGGGATCGCCTTCGAGGTGGCCAACTCCTCCCCGGTGGCGTTCGAGTGGAAGATCAACGGCGCGCTCAAGTTTTTGGCTACCCATCGACTCGCGCTGACTCTAAGTCTGATGGCCGTCCGCGAGATCGATCCACCGGCGACTCAGCTCGACAATCCCCTCTATGCCTACCTGAGCGGTGGGATCGACCTTCAGATCACGGATCACCTGCTGTTTTGGGTCGGCGCCGAGCCGTGGGCGCCGTTGTCGCATCTCGACGAGGGGCTGGCCCTGGAGCTCTACGGCGGTGTCTCCTTCACCTTCAATCACCACGTGCAAGCGGCCGTTACGGCCGGGACGGACAACGCGCTGGCCGAGCCGCTCTGGTATGGAAGCAAGGTGCCGGGATCTTTCGGCACGCTCGCGGTTGCGTTCTGGCTCTGACAAAGGGACCCAATGATCCCGTCGCGTGAGGGCTCACCGGGCAAGCCCAGCCGGCCTCACGCGACGAGTAAGCGCTGCTCTGACGGCGGCTTCCTGGCATACTGCGCGGGATGAGCGACGAGCCGGCCGCGCCGATCGCGGCTTCCGAGTCCGAGGCCGAGCCGGAGTTCGAGCTGACCGAGGCCTCGGGGGTGAGTGTCTCGGCGATCGAGCCCAATCGGGAGCCGAACGCCACCCCGTCGCGTTCGACAATCCCGCCCGAGAAAGCCGTCGAGCTGCTCTCGAAGATCAGCCTGTTCTCGGCGCTGCAGCCGAGCTACCTGCGCCGCATCGCCAACCTCGGCATCGAGGAGGACTACCAGTCGGGCGGCGTGATCTTCAAGGAGGGCGATCAGGGGGACAAGATGTACCTGATCTTTTCGGGCGCGGTGCGCATCGGCCGCCAGGTCCCCGGGATGGGCGAAGAGGCGCTGGCCATCCTGCGCGCCGGCACGCACTTCGGCGAGATGGCGCTCATCGACGACTTCCCACGCAGCGCCGACGCCCGCGCCCACGAGGCCTGCAAGCTGTTCGTGATCCGCAAGGAGGACATGGAAGACCTCCTCTTCGTCGACCGCGATCTGGCCTACGATCTCCTGTGGTCGTTCGTCCGCACGCTGTCGTCGCGCTTGCGCGAGACCAACGACAAGATGACCTTCATGGCCGTCACGTCGAAGTTCTAGGCTGAGACGACATGAAATCCAAAGTGTCCCGCAGCTAGCAATTCACCGCACGCTTTGACCTGTCGGGGCGTGGGCCTCACCGTGTCATTCGATCGAGAAGCGACGCATCTCTACTCCGAGGAGGTCGAGGGACCGATTCCGGCTCACCTCGAAGTGAAGCGCTGGCAAAATGGATCCGTCGAGAAACGTCGGTTTTCCTTGGCGCGAGCGCGGGTTATGGACTCGGTGATTCCAGCAATCTGCAAGCCTGCTCTAGCTCACAGAGCACAGGGATCTCTTGGGGCTCCCAAATGGCTTCTGCACGGATTCCCGATCCCGGGTAACCAGAGACTCCGCGTCGTCTTGCGACCGATCGGACCTACTGCATGGGCGTGTGTTTCCGCCTACGCGGTCAAGGATGCCCATTTCCAATCGACCAAAAGGGCGGCCGAGCGATTCCCTCCATAAAAAAACCCCGACAGCCTTTCGGGAGTCGGGGTCAGGCACGATTGTCCAGTCTTCTTGCTTCCGACCGGATGCCCTTCGCCGCCCGTGAGGGCGCTCGACGTGCTTGGGACTTGATCTGAGGTTAGTTCCCTGGGCGTCGAGGTCCAAAAGAAATCCGCCTCGCCGGTCATTACACGTCACTGTGCGTCAGATGCCTCTGATGCTAGGCCAGCCGGAAACCGGCGTACCGCCCCATGACGAAGTGGCCTGGCGAAGACGTGGCGGAGGTCGTGGACGTGGGTGCCGCGGCAGCAGACCCCTTCATCCCGCGTTCGCCACACTCAGCTAGTTCGCGCTGCAAACCCGGAACACCTGGGAACACCCAGGACGTCAAGTACGGTTCAGACGTTGAACTTGAAGTGGATGACGTCGCCGTCTTTGACGACGTACTCCTTGCCTTCGAGCTGGAGCTTGGCGTTGGCGCGGCAGGCGGCTTCGGAGCCGTACTTGATGAGGTCTTCCCACCAGATCACCTCGGCTTTGATGAAGCCGCGTTCGAAGTCGGTGTGGATGACGCCCGCGGCTTGCGGCGCCTTGGCGCCGCGCTTGACGGTCCAGGCGCGACACTCGTCGGGGCCGGCGGTGAGGAACGTGATGAGGTCGAGGATCTTGTAGGCGGTGTGCGCGACGGCGTGGAGGCCGGGCTCCGCGAGACCCAGGCTCTCCAGGAAGGCGGGGCGATCGGCGGCGTCGAGCGCGGCAATTTCGGCCTCGGCGGCCGCGCAGATCACGACCACCGGCGCGCCCTCCGCCTCGGCGTGCGCGCGCAGGGCGCCGACGTGCTTGTCGGTCGCGGCGGCAGCGCCCAGCTGTTTCTCGGCGACGTTCGCGACGTAAAAAACCTTCTTCTGCGTCAGCAGGCCCATGTCGCGCAGGAGCGCGAGCTCCTCGGCAGAGAATCCCTGCGCGCGGGCCGGCTTGCCGGCGTCGAGGCCGGCGCGCAGGCGCTCGCAGAGGTCCAGGACCTGTTTCTCGTCCTTGTTGGCCGGCGTCGCCGGTCCCTTGAGCGCCTTCTTGGCTCTGTCGATCCGCTTGTCGACCGTCTCCAGATCCTTGAGGCAGAGCTCGGTGTCGATGGTGCCGACGTCGGCCACCGGGTCGACCCGTCCCTCGACGTGGATGACGTTGTCATCTTCGAAGCAGCGGACGACATGCGCGATCGCGTCGGTTTCGCGGATGGTGGCCAAGAATTGATTGCCGAGGCCTTCGCCCTTGGAGGCGCCCCGGACCAACCCCGCGATGTCGACGAAATTCACCGTCGCCGCGACCACCGATTTCGGGTGGTAGAGCGCCACCAGCGCGTCGAGGCGTGGATCGGGAACCGGCACCACGCCGACGTTGGGCTCGATGGTGCAGAACGGATAGTTGGCGACCGCGGCGCCGGCCGCGGAAAGCGCGTTGAAGAGTGTCGACTTGCCGACGTTGGGCAGACCGACGATGCCGCAAGAGATTCCCATGGAGCGCGGAGACTACTGCAAAAAATAGATCGGGGCCGCAGACAGTCGCCGCGGCCGCCGATCGGTCGCCGCTCAGCCGCCGATTTTGCCGCTCAGCGCGTTCGCGATCAGCCACGCCAGGAGCACCAGCGACTCGGTCAGCGCGAGCGCGATGATCATCGGCGTGAAGATCTTCCCGGACGCCTGGGGGTTGCGGGCGATCCCCTCGAGGGCCGCCCCAGCGGACCGACCTTGACCGAGACCGCCGCCGAGTGCGGCCAGACCGATCGCCAGGCCGGCGCCGATGGCGAGACCCATCTCGCGGGAACCGTTACCCCCGCCCCCGGTGGCGTCGGCGGCGAATGCGGCCGAGCTCGCGAAGAAGCAGACGGTGGCGAACAACAGTGTCGAAAGGACCTTCAGATTTCGGCGCATGGATGAAATTCCTCCTCGGAAACGGACGGGGTGACGCTCAGTGCTCCTCGTGGGCGACAGCCAAGCTGATGTAGGTAGCGGACATCAAGGTGAAGACAAGGGCCTGGACCACCGAAACGAACACGCCCAGCAGC
>Ga0209863_10001155_pt1 | contig 10713 bp, 8 predicted proteins | sample OrgsoiDNA2013046_FD_185796 | JGI IMG/M metagenome (GOLD analysis project Ga0209863, IMG submission 185796) | Permafrost soil microbial communities from the Arctic, to analyse light accelerated degradation of dissolved organic matter (DOM) -... | ecosystem: Environmental > Terrestrial > Soil >...
ATTGGCTGCCAGACAGCCCCTGAAAAAAATAAAGAAATTATCGTTCGGGAGAACGGGAGTAAAAAATATTTCGGGACAATTGATAGCGACACGGTATATGCGTATACACTCAAAAACAAAAAAGGACTCAGGGCCATCATTTCTAACTATGGTGGAACATTGCTGGAATTGTGGGTGCCCGACAAGGCTGGCGTGACCGGAGATGTGATCCTCGGCTATGATTCGCTTTCCGGTTATCTGCAAAAATCGAATCCTTATTTTGGTGCCGTTGTAGGCAGGTATGCCAACCGGATCAGCCGGGGTACTTTTACAATTGACGGAAAAACCTATACCCTCGCTCTCAATGACCATGGCAATACCCTGCATGGCGGATTAAAAGGATTTGACAAAGTGATCTGGACCGTTGACCAGGTAAATGATTCCAGTCTGGCCCTTTCCTATACGAGCCGCGACGGGGAGGAAGGATTTCCCGGCAATCTGAATGTGAAAGTCGTGTATACGGTAAATTCTTCAAATGGATTAATGATTGAGTATACTGCGCTGACCGACAAGAAAACACCTGTAAATCTCACAAACCACGCCTATTTTAATTTATCTGCGGGAAAGGATTCGACGATACTCGGTCAGGAATTGAAAATTTTTGCAGCAAAGTATACTCCGGTCAATGATTCGCTGATCCCCACGGGTCAATTGGCTCCTGTTAAAAACTCATCAAAAAAAAATTCGCCAATGGATTTCGGATTACCCAAAAAGATCGGAAAAGATCTTGAGCAGGTAAAAGGAGGATATGATCATAATTTTGTGATTAACAAAAAAGATTCTGTTCTGGCGCTGGCTGCTACCGTATATGATCCAGGTTCCGGGCGGTTACTCGAAGTGTGGACGACCCAACCCGGCATTCAGTTTTATACCGGTAATTTTCTGGATGGAACACTAACGGGCAGGGATGGAAAAAAAATTATGAAACATGGTGCTTTTTGTCTGGAAACACAGCATTTTCCGGATTCACCAAACCAGCCATCTTTTCCGAAGGCGATACTGGAACCGGGACAGACCTTTCATGAACTGACGGTCTATAAATTTTTTACAAAATCCTGAAAGATCCTGTTGACAGATGACAGATGACAGATGACAGATGACAGTCGAATATGAGTTATGAGTTATGGGTTATGGCTAAAACGATAAACGATACATGATATACGATATACGATACGAAACAGTTTTAGGCTTTAAGCTTTAAGCTTTAAGCTTTAAGCTTTAGGCTTAAAAAGGTTTTACTCTGATTTCAGGCTCTTCGCCGGATTGACCAGGGCAGCCCGGAATGATTTATAACCGACCGTCACCCAGGCAATGCATACCGAGATTAAGACAGCCAGGATGAATATGACAGGACTCATCGGAATCCGGTAAACAAAATTTTGCAACCAGGTGCTCATCATATACCAGGCAACGGGTGCGGCTATGAGAAAAGCGATCAGTATCAGAACAGTGAATTCCTTTGAAAACAAATAAACAATTTGTGATATACTCGCACCCAGCACTTTCCGGATACCGACTTCTTTTTTTCTTTGCACAGCCATAAAAGAAACCAGGCCGTATAAACCCAGGCATGAAATAAAAACAGCAATACCCGCGAAAATTTTATATAAAAGCGAAAGATGGTGTTCCTGTTCATAAAAATTTTCAATGCTTTCATCCAGGAAATAGGTCTGATTGGCGTATTCCGGAAAATACTTGTCCCAGACCTGTTGTATCTGATCTTTAACGGCTCCCAGATTGGCGGCCTTCAGTTTCAGACCCGTATAAGAATAATCTCTTTTACTGCCGGCAATTAAAGTAGGTTTGATTTCATCGCGCAAAGAATTTGTTCTGTAGTCCTTCGTTACACCGACAATTTTTTTCCAGGGACCCTGTCCTATGCTGATATCCTTGCCAATGGCATCCCGTGAGGATTTCAGTCCCAGTTTCCTGACAAGTGTTTCGTTTATGACCACGTCCCGGATGGTATCAGATTCAGCAGGAGCTCCGCCTGCGGCAAATTGCAGTCCGAATGTTTTATAATAATCTGCGTCTCCGAACTTGAGATACAGTGTGTAGCTTTCATCAGGTTTATGATCAAACGCAAAATTTGATCCCCAGCTGTTGTCAGATGATGGAACGTCGCTGCACAGGGAAGAATATTGAATGGATTTGTTCTTTTGTAATTCATATTTAAACAGACCCATTCTGGATAACTGCGTGCTGTCGCCGTTGCCTCTCACAACCAGCACGGCCTCTTTATCAATACCCAGGTCTGCGTTCTGTATAAACTTCATTTGAGAAACTGCGATCAGGGTTCCGACTATCAGAACCTGGGAGATGGCAAACTGAATAACGACCAGGGACCGTCTGAGTGAAATTCCACCGACGCTGGCAAAATTGATTTTATTTTTTAATGCAAGGATGGGACTGAATCCGGAAACAATCAGTGCCGGATACAAACCCGCCATAAAAGTGACTATAAAAAAGACAGCAACGAGAAAAACAAGGGTTTTCAAATTAAACAGGCTGATTATTTCATTAATAGAAGCCACATTTTTGATGTAGGGGAGACAAATTTCTGCTAAAGCGAAAGCCAGTACAATTGAAACCATAACGAGCAGGGCCGTTTCCCCTAAAATCTGGCTTAGCAGGTTCCACCGGTTACTGCCCAGCACTTTTCTCACGCCGATTTCCCTGGAACGGTTGACTGCCTGAACCGTAGACAGATTCACGAAGTTGATACACGCCATGACCAGGATGAACAGGGCAATCAAGCTAAGTGTCCATAAAGTGCTTTTGCTGGTCACATGATCACCCATGTTTCCCATCCGCGAATCAAAATGAATCGTGCTGAGTGGCCGGAGAAAAAATGTACGCATGGCTGATTTTCCACTGCCAATATTTACGTTTTCTTTCGCAAATTGAATTAACTGTTTGTCGATAGCCGCCGGGGATTGATTCGGAGGAAGCAGCATATAAACCTGTTCATTACTGCTGGTTGAGTTCCAGAATTTAGAATAACCATAAAGCGACGTATTTTTCAATATGCGGCGCGAGCCGATCGCCTTAAAAGGAAAATCTGAATTACCCGGAGCATCATTTATGATTCCGGCCACCTGAACAGTATTTAGATTGTCAAGCCGAATATATTTTCCAGTTGCATCCTGCCAGCGGCCAAAATATTTCTCCGCCATCTTTTTTGAAAGAACGATAACATTCGGACGATCCAGAACTGCGGGCGAGCCGGAAAGCCATCGTGATTTAAAAATTTCAAAAAATTCCGGGTCCGCAAAAAATACTCCCGATTCTTCGATAAACCTTTTTTCCTTCGAAGGAGCGCCATCAGGCCCGATTACAGTCAGCTGACTGCCATAGCTGGAAAATAATGAACCGCTGACAATCTGTGGGAATTTGGCCCGCAGGGCTTCCAGGGCGGGATAAGGCGTGCCGGGCGTATAGGTAACCCCACCCGGAAATTTATCTTCAATGGCTACATGATAAATATTTTTAAAATCCGGCTGAAAACGGTCATAACTCAATTCATAGTTGACCACAATAAAAATCAGAATACAGGAGGCGATTCCAATGGCCAGCCCGGAAATATTGATCAGGCTGAATTTCTTATTTCTGACCAGGTTGCGGTACGCCGTTTTGCAATAATTTTTAAACATGGGAACTGGTTTGAACGGGTGTTTGACTCACAGGGTATGCCATTTTATAATCCATTGACAAACATATGGATGTATTCCCGCAAATATAAAGCCTGTTCGTAATTGATACATTGGCCGTCCTGTGATGATGCAGACGCAAATTAAAAAATTGAAAATGGGGCCAGCTTTCGTTTTTCAAAAATCTAAATCATTTATCTGTCTTATATTTATTTATATTAAAAGTTTTCATCCGCCAGCCGGCGGCCCTTTTTTTTAATTTCTAAATAAAGCAAATTGAGAAAATCTTTATTTATTGTACTGACCTTTTTCTTTTTGAATATAGTGACTGCGCAAAATGGACGGCCGGTTTGGAGCAGAGAACACGCGACTCACTGGTATGCCGTACAAGGCTGGCTCCGGGGATGTGATTTTATTCCCAGTACCGCGATCAACCAACTGGAAATGTGGCAGGCAGAAACCTTTGATACGGCAACCATATCAAAAGAATTGGGGTTTGCCAGTTCCATCGGACTCAATTGCATGCGCGTATTTCTTCACCATCTCGCCTGGCAGCAGGATCCGGTTGGGTTTAAAGAACGGATGAATCAATACCTGGCCATTGCAAACAATAAAAATATCAAAACCATTTTTGTTTTTTTTGATGACTGCTGGAACGAAGCCTATCAGGCCGGAACACAACCGGCGCCCAAACCCGGTATTCACAATTCGGGCTGGTTACGGGATCCGGGAAAACGGTTGTATGACGATTCGGCGTTAATACAGGTATTGGAAGCCTACGTAAAAGATATTCTCACTACTTTCAGAATGGATCCGCGCATTCTGCTCTGGGATTTGTATAATGAACCGGGCAATTCAAATTATCAGAATAAAAGTATGGTCCTGCTGAAAAAAGTTTTTCAATGGTCCTGGGAAGTCAATCCGTCGCAGCCCATATCTGCCGGTATCTGGAATAATAGCCTGGTCGATTTAACCCGTTATCAGCTCGCCTCATCCGATGTGATTACGTACCACAATTACGAGGATGAAAAAGCGCATAAGCTGGTCATTGATTCTCTGAGAAAATATGGTCGACCGATGATCTGTACCGAATACATGGCCCGTCTGCGGAACAGCACTTTTTTTAATATCATGCCCCTGCTGAAAAAAGAAAACGTGGCGGCTGTTAACTGGGGGCTGGTGAGTGGCAAAACCAATACCAAATATGCCTGGGACACACCCATACCTGACGGTTCAGAACCAAAAATCTGGTTCCATGATATTTTTCGCCCGGATGGTACACCCTATAGTCAGAAAGAGATAGATTTTATTAAGTCCCTGACCGGTATTAAACCTTCCAGCCAAAACCAGCCAGCAATTTCTTTGTTGTATTGAAATCCTCATGAATGATTCCCCGGATTCCCAATGTATCCGCGACTTGTACAAAAAGCGGCCGATCCTCCAGGTATATCACTTTGTCGGGCGAAACCTGGGCGATATCCAGCGCCACTTTAAAAATGTCGGCGTCGGGTTTCCGGAAATGGACGAAGCAGGAACTGATAAAAAAATCAACGAATTCACCCAGTTTAAATGTATTGATCCGGTGTTTGTTTAACTCCCTTCCCTCATTACTGACGACGGCAATTTTAATTCCGTATTTCTCCTTGATGCCCCGGATGAGAGCCAGCATTTCAGGATATGGTTCTGACTGATCAAACATGAATTTTCTGAAATCTTCTTCAGTAAATTTTCTTTTCGTATAAAAAACCAGTCTTTTTAAATATTCAGTGAGCGAGATCTTGCCGGATTCATACGTATCAAAAGTGAGGTGATGCCTTTCTTCCGTTTCTACCGGATCCAGTTTAAAATGCTGAATGGCTTTTTGTCTTCCGGTTCTGTCCCACCCATTGGTCAGCAGGACCCCGCCAATATCCGTAAAAATGGTCGTGGGCGCGGTAGGTAATTTTTTCATGCGACGGTAATAAGTTTTTCCAGATAAACATCCTGGATGCTGTTTAATAACTGAACACCTTCCGTAAAGGGACGTTGAAATGCTTTTCTTCCCGAGATCATTCCGCTTCCGCCGGCCCGTTTGTTGATAACAGCGGTTCTCAGGGCTTCCTTCAAATCCTTGTCACCTTCAGATGCACCGCCTGAATTGATCAGCGACGCCCTTCCGGAATAACCATTTAAAACCTGGTAACGGCAAAGGTCGACCGGATGGTCGGAAGAAAGATCGGTATAAATTCTTTCATCCAGTTTTCCATAGTGGCTGCTGCCCGTATTCAGCGCCTTGTAACCGCCATTGAGTTCCGGTAATTTTTGTTTTAGTATATCAGCTTGTATGGTCGCGCCAAGATGATTGGCCTGACCCGTAAGATCTGCTGAAACGTGATAATCTTTTCCATCTTTCACGAATGCATTATTGCGAAGGTAACACCACAATACCGTTGCCATGCCCAGCTGATGCGCTTCATCAAATGCGTGCGCAATTTCGGTTATCTGCCGGTCAGATTCAGCAGAACCAAAATATATGGTTGCACCTACGGCGGCTGCTCCCATATTCCATGCATCTTTTACCGAACCAAACAAAACCTGATCAAATTTATTGGGATAGGTAAGCAATTCGTTGTGATTCATCTTAACAATAAAGGGTATACGATGAGCCCATTTGCGCGCCACCATGGCCAGCACGCCAAAAGTACTGGCTACTGCATTACATGATCCTTCCACCGCCAGCCGGACGATATTTTCCGGATCAAAATACTGGGGATTTTTCGCGAATGATGCCCCGGCACTGTGTTCCACTCCCTGGTCCACGGGCAGGATGGACATATAACCCGTTCCGGCGAGCCTGCCCGTATTATACAGTTGTTGCAGACTGCGCAGGGTTTGCAAATTGCGGTTCGACTCAGCAAACACCTCCTCGATAAAATGTGGAGAGGGAAGGTGAAGTGTTTCTTTTGGAACTTTTTTGCAGACATGGGAAAAAAGACTCTCATTTTCTTTTCCCAACAGGTCGGTGATTTGTTGGTAAGTCATATAAAAAACTTGATTATAAAATTAAGATTTCAGAAATGAAACGGATTTTCTTTTTACAACAAAGAAGCCCTAAAGATGTTAATGAAGCAAAGAAATTAAATGTTCCGCATCAGCATCCTTGACCAGTCCATCGTACCCAAAGGTAGCACGGCTTCCCAGGCGATTGCCAATACCATTCAACTGGTCAAATGGGCGGAGAATTCAGGATTTCACCGGTTCTGGGTTTCCGAACATCATAACTCTACGATGATCGCAGGATCCGCTCCGGAATTACTCATGGTGAGGCTGGCCAGTGAAACCCGGTCCATCCGGATTGGCTCGGGCGGTATCATGCTGCCCAATCACAGCGCATTGAAAGTGGCCGAAAATTTCCGCTTGCTGGAAACCATGTATCCCGGCCGGATTGACCTGGGTATGGGGCGGGCGCCGGGCGGGGACCGGATCACAGCCAGCCTGCTCAATCCTTCCAATAATTTTTCAGAAGAATCCTATTTGCGGCAACTGGAATATTTACAGGCATTTTTTCATGACGAGGCCTCGTCCCAGTATGGACCCTTACTGGCCGTTCCGCAGTCGGCCGGAACTCCGGCTCCCTGGATACTCAGTTCGAGCGGGGGCAGTGCAGCGATTGCAGCAAAATTTGGAATGGGGCTGGCCCTGGCGCGTTTTATAAACGGATTTGCGGGACCGGGTATCGTAGAGACGTACAAACAGACATTTCAACCTTCCCGTGAAATGAAAGAACCGCAAACCCTGCTGGCGATTTCCGTGTTGTGCGCTGACACAGAAGAAAAGGCGCGTCAATTACGTAAACTGGCAGATTATACGCTGTTGCAATTTGAAAAAGGAAATTTCAGAGAAATGGTCCGTTATGAAGATATTCAGGATTATGTTTTTTCCGACACAGAACTGGAACGTATTCAATATAATCAGGGCCGTATCATTTCCGGAATGCCGGATAAAGTAAGAAAGGATCTTGTTTCTTTGTCTGATGAAATGGGTGTGGATGAAATCATGATCACGACGATGACGCATGCACAAAAAGACCGCATAAGGTCCTTTGAATTGATTGCGAAAGCATTCGGACTAGGGGGTTCTTGATATGAATTATTGATTATTGATTATGGATTATGGGTACTTTATTTCTAAATCAAATCCATAATTCATAATTAATAATCAATAATCAAATTACGCCAGTCTCGGTTTTTTTAAATATTTATTCAGGTTAATCAGTAATACACTGATCAATATGACGAGCAAGCCCGCGATCTGCAATGAATTGATACGTTCCGCAGCCAGAAACACTCCGAGCAGAACAGCTACAACAGGGTTTACATAGGCATAGGTACTCACTTCTGCAGGAGAGCGCACTTCCATCAGCCATACATAGCAACTGTAAGCGAGTATGGAGCCGAATACAATGAGATAACCAAGAGAGGCCCAGGCCTGCCAGGAAACGGACGCTATTTTAAAACTTTGAAATTCCCCGGTTAATCCGGCGCCAACAAAAAAATAGAGTCCTGCGAAAAACATCTGCCAGCTTGTGTTTACCGTCGCGGGTGCCTGCGTTTTTTTATATTTTACGTATAGCGAGCCCACAACCCAGGACATCGAACTGAGAATGACTGCGAACAACGCGATGTGTTCATACGGATTCCGGTCGGTTTTATAGGCAGAAGATATATTCGGAAGAAATAATAAAAATATACCGATCAGTCCCAGCATCAACCCGGTAAGAATGGATTTGCTGCTAAAATTTTCTTTCCAGTGCCTTTTGTCATACAAAACGAACCATAACGGAGCGGCGGAAATTATGATAGCGACCCAGGCCGTGCCAACATATTGCTCGACGAAGATGACGGTTCCGTTGCCGACAAAGAGTATCAGAAATCCACTAATAGCGGCTGATTTTATCGTATCCCGGTCGAAAAGATTTTCTTTTTTCGAGACGGCCCAGATCATCATGAACAGGCCGGCAACAAGAAAACGGATAGCCCCCAGCAGGAAAGGGGGAAAGCCATACAGGGCCTGACGAATAAAAAAATAAGTTGAACCCCATACAATATATACGGTTAAGAAAGCCAGGATCACAGAAAGGGAACCGGGCGTTTTGGATCCGGAATTGTTCATCAGCTGCTGTTTTAACTTCTCCTGAAAATGACTACCCAAAGTTAAAAGGAAATTTATTAACTTTGCTTACGAAATAACGGAATTTATAAACAATTGCTTTCGAAAAGAAGATAATTTGCTCTAAATGCCTTCTATATGGAATTAGATAAAACGAGCTGGTCCATCCTGGCATCCCTGCAGGAAAATGCAAGGGCCTCATTTGCAGATATTGGAAGAGAAGTGGGATTGTCGGCGCCCGCCGTGGCGGAGCGAATGGTCAAACTGGAAGAAGCCGGTATTATCCAGGGTTACCGGATAGAAGTGGATTATGAAAAAACGGGATATGGTTTAAAGGCCCTAATCGCGTTTACGGCGCATTCTGGGAAACTGGTCCCTTTTTTAAATTATATCGGGAAGCTGGACGAAGTGGTGGAATGTCATCGGGTAACCGGGAATTATTGCATTTTTCTGAAAGTCATTGTCGAAAATTCCGGGCATTTGCAGGAATTATTAGCGCATATGATGGAATATGGGGAAACAACCACATCCATTATCCTTTCCAGCCCGATTACGCACCGGGTATTCACCAGGCATGAAAAGTCTAAAGGAAAAGGTCCCGCTGCAAGGGGCCGCCTGGCATGACGGAATAAGAATCGAGATCCCGGATGCCTTCCCCGCGCAACACGTCTTCATCAATAAAATGGTTTCCCGTCGTGGTGCCGGCATTTTTCCCCAGGATATAAAAAGCGGCATCCGCCATGATATCCGGTTTGCGGCTGACCTGAAAAAGTTTTTCACCACCCAGTAAATTTTTTACTGCAGCAGTTGCGATCAGTGTTCCGGGCCAGAGACTATTGGAAGCAATACCATCTTTTTTGAATTCTTCGGCCCAGGCTGCAGACATCAGGCTCATATTGTATTTGGTCAGGGTATAAGCCAAATGGGGTGTAAACCATTTCATATCGAAATTTAATGGCGGCGATAAAGTAAGAATATGAGGGTTTGAAGATTTCCGTAACAGCGGATAAGCATACCGGACCACCATAAAAGTTCCACGCACATTAATATCAAACATCAGGTCGAAGCGTTTGGGTTCCGTATTTTCCGTATTGCTGATGCTGATAGCGGATGCGTTATTGATAACCATGTCCAATCCCCCGAATGCGGCAACCGTTTTTTCCATTGTATCCTGGATGAGTTTTTCATCCCGGATGTCACAATACACGGCAAGCGCTTTTCCGCCTGCCGCTTCCACTTCAGCAGCTGCAGAATAAATGGTGCCTCCCAGGCGTCCGTCTTCTGCAGTTGATTTTGCGGCGATCACAATATTTGCTCCCGCAGATGCCAGTTTTAATGCGATGGCCTTTCCGATTCCCCGGCTGGCTCCGGTAATCAGTATGGTTTTATTGTTAAAATCCATAAGTGGTGGGATGATCAAGCTTCTCTGATAAGCATGGCATGAAGTATGTAATTATCTACCTAAAGATAATACGATGTCTGCGACTTCTTATTTCGTTTTTCATCTGGGCCGTATCGAAAATTCTTCTCCAAAACCCGGACCCGAATGGCCCCCTGTTGAACCCACACCCCTGCCACCCACAACGGATCCGGTTCCTACCGTTCCTCCCGTTATCAGTTGTCATTTTCTATTCTATTCTTTCCTGCTGAATTAGCGGGCCCTGAAGTAATTATATTTGGGCCTTAAGGGGGATTATGGAATATTTTCTCGGGATCGATATTGGAACCACCTCAGTAAAATCAATTGCTTTTTCCAGGGATGGAAAGGCATTGGATGAAGCCACGCTTTCGTATCCGATCAGACATCCTTTTCCCGATTGGAGTGAACAGGATCCGGAAGAAATTTCAAACGCTGTTTTTAAAACTGTAGAGAATA
>Ga0209863_10001160_pt1 | contig 10652 bp, 7 predicted proteins | sample OrgsoiDNA2013046_FD_185796 | JGI IMG/M metagenome (GOLD analysis project Ga0209863, IMG submission 185796) | Permafrost soil microbial communities from the Arctic, to analyse light accelerated degradation of dissolved organic matter (DOM) -... | ecosystem: Environmental > Terrestrial > Soil >...
GCCCGTCGGGCACTTGATGTCGCCCTTGCATGGGGAACACTCCGACCCGCAGGCGAACGTGCAGACGCCATTTGCACAGGAGCCACCGGCGGTCTGGCATGCGAGGCAGGGGCCACCGGCATCGATCGGCCCGCAGGTCGGCGGCGTACCGGCGTCGACACCGCGGCCGCCAGATCCGGCGGCGGATCCGGCAGCACCGCCGCGTCCCCCGCGGTCACCACCGCCGCCCCGGCCGGCGACTGGTCCGATTCCGCCCTGCCCCATTCCGCCTTGGCCGGCGTCGCCTTGGCCCGCGCCGCCTCGCGCGGCACCGCCCCCGAAGCCGCCGCTGCCCGCGCCCGCGCCCGCGGCGCCCGACGCTCCCGCCGCGCCCGACGTTCCCGCGTCGAGCGTTCCGCCCGAGCTACCCGCCGCGCCCGTGCCGGCGGCGCCCGACGTAACGCCGCTGTCCGAACCCGCGCCCGTGATCACCACTGTCCCGCCCGTGCCGGGGGACGAGCCGCCGGTCGCGGACAGACCGGATCTGTCCAACCGGCAGCCGACGCCGAGCAGCGCGGAGAGAGTCAGGAACAGTATCCGGAAGCGCGAAGCTACCTTCAATGACCGCTCCTTTCAACGGCGCCTATGCGCTTGAACGGCACCTATGCGCTGGGCGAAACCTAAATGCCGGTATCGATCTTGATGGCGACCTTGACCCACTGCGGGACGTGGTTCCCAAAGGGAGTCGTCTGCATGGGGTTCTGCCCCGGCAGCCACACGGGCGCGTAGCTCGGATCGCCCAGGTTGATCTCGCCATCCGAGACGCCGGAGAACCAGAGCTGCGGTTGAGTCTGAGAAATGGTGGACGTGGTGTTGACCTGGACCCCATAGGGACGGCGCGACGAGAAGGCGACCCAGTAGAGGCTCTTTCCCCGGAAGGTCCCCACGTCGGGGCTGAACCGCGGCCAAGAATTGTCGTAGTTGTTGCTGCCGCCGTTTGCGTTGTCGAGGCGGGTGGTGGCGCCCCCCCCGCTCGAAACCCACCACAGCTTGGCCGACGAGTCGTCGTAGCCGTCGCAAGATCCCGTCCCGTAGCCGCCCCCGACGGGGTCGGGATTGGAGCCGCAGGTGCTCTGGTTGAAGACCACGAACCGGCTGTCCTCGCTGATGCACGGGTAGTAGTTGGAGAGGTTGCTGCCGCGGCTCACCAGCGTCTTGGCGTCGTCGTTCACGCCCGTGGCAGTCGCCGTCGCGATCCCGATCGCGCCGCCGGTCTTGAGATCGCCGTTCAGGCCCTGGGGATTTCCAATCGAATCGGCCGGCGCCGGCTGATTGAAGGAAGTAAAGGCGAACAACTTGCCATCGTGGCTCCAGAACGGATCGGAGACGTAGGGATCGACGTTCGAGACGTACGTCGGAACCACCGCGCCGGTGCGGGTCGCCGTGGCACTGGTGCCGTTGATCGTGACCGTGCTCTGATAGAGCTTGGCCATGTACATATTGACCATGGTGGTGCTGTCGGGACTCCAGGCGGTCTCCGTCGCGTAGGCTTCCTTCCGATAGCTCTTCCAGTAGTTGACTGAATCATTGGTCGGCGTGGCGCTGGGATCGCTGCTGGTGTCGAGGCCGCCACCACCGACCGGGTTGATCAGCTCGAGCGCTTGACCCGCGATGTCGAGCAGCTCCCAGTTGGCGGCGTTGTACGTAGAGGATCCGCCGATCGTGAGCGCCATAAATCTGCCGTCGTTGGTGATGGTATGGCAGCCGATGCAGTGGCCGCCGGCGACACCGTTGTCCCACGCTTGTGGCGACCCCTGATACGGCGTAGCGCCCGCTGGTCCCCCATCGTCGGTCCAGACCTTTTGCGGCGTAGGATTGTCCTGGGCGAAATCGTAGCGGTAGATCGCCGTGCCATTCTTGGGTGTCTGGGTGGTGTCCTCCAGACAATAGGTTCCGGGGCTCGCCGATGTCGCGCTCGGGCAGTAGTTCTGGTTCGGCAAAACCGTCCAGAAGTAGAGGCCACCGGTCAGTCCCACCTGGGTCCAGGCCGTGGTGATGGGGGCAGAGTCGCCGGTCAGGCTGGTGCCGTTCAGCACGCGCGCCGTCAGCGTGATGTCCTCGTTCTGGCTGGCGGGGATCAACATCTTGGTGAAGGCGAGCGGAAGGGTCACGGAGCATCCCGACCCCGGCGCCGGCTCGCAGCTGCCGAAGTACTTCACGGCCACGTTGCCGGAGGCGGTCTGAAAGGAGATGCGCGCCGCGCTTCCCGGGGTGGTCATTTGAACCTGGATGGGTCCCAGATTGGACGGGAACAACGACTTGTCGATCGGGTACGCGATCGTCGTCGACCCCGACGGCGAATTGTCGAAGGAGCCCTCCGTGCCGGTATCGAAGCTGGCGCAGGCGCCGGTGGTGTCGAAATCCGCGCAGGTGTGGTTTCCGCTGATGGGCGTGATCGGAAGTATCGTCGGTGTCCCGCCGGTGTTGCCCGAGCCGGTCGAGCCGCCCGGGCCGCCGGAGCCACCGCCTCCCGTGGTCGCCATCGGCTTGACGCCGGCACATCCGAATCCGACGGCGAGCGTGAGGGCCAGGGGGAATGAGATCGATAAACGCATAGTCTTGCTCCGGAGATGGGGACCGCGGCTGCGGGCGGCGCCGCTAAGCGCCACCCAAGGCTTGTCGACCCGCGACTATACCGCCACGGGCCACCGGCCGCTAGCGACCTCGGGCGCCCAGGATTGGCAGGATTGGGTTGACGCGACCGGAGAAACCGTCCCACGATGGTCGATCATGACCACCCGTCGAACGAGCGATCGAAACCTTGCGCCGACCCCTCTGCTTGTCGTGGCCGGCCTCTGGCTATCCAGCGCCGCATTCGGGATCGGGTGCGGCGGCGGCCTCAAGTACAAGGTCGACGACACGGCGCTGGATGCGGTCCCGGCCGGTGAGCGGCAAGACGTCTTCGCGGCTCAAAACGAGGTCGAGATCGCCCGCAGCGAGCAGCGAACGGCCAAGAGCCAGATGGACCAGCTCGATCGCGATCTCGACGTCGCCAAGAACGAAAAAAAGCAAGCCGACCTCGAGGTGGAGAAGGCCGCGACCGAGCAGGAGTCTGCCAACGCGTCGCACGACGAGAACCTCGCCAACTCTTCCAAGCATGGAAAGGAGGTCGCCGACCTGGGTGTCAAAGTCTCCACGGCCAAGCTGGATTGGCTGGATCAAAAGGGAGACTGGCTGAAAGCGGCCAGCAAGGCCGCCGAGGCACACCAGGAGGCGGCGCAGGCCAAGGTGGAGCTCGCGAAGGCCAAGCTCGCGAAGCAGAAGGGCATCAAGCCCGGAAACGACTTCTCGGTCGGGAACTACGAAGATCAGTGGAAGGACAAGAACGACGATTGGCAATCGGCGAAAAAGAAGGCCGACTCGGAGGAGAAAAACACCAAGGAACGCGAAGAGAAATGGAAGGACATCTCCACGCAGCAGGCCAAAATGAAGGGGTGAGCTTGCTTCTCCCTGGCTATAGGCCCCCCCCTGGACTAGGATCTTTTTTACCTCCGCAAGGGGACTTTTTCGGCGGAATTCGCCTGGTTCCCGCGCGGCAAACGCCCTCGCACCCACAGGGGAATTCTTGAGCACGAGCGAACGAGAAGCTCCACTCGCCAGCGCCGTCGCTGCCGGCGTCGCCGCCGCCCGCGCCGAATCGACGCCCGAGCCATCCGAGTACGTCCCCGCCTACGAGACCGCCCGGATCCTGGTGGTCGACGACGAGAAGGTCATTCGCGAGATCCTGGCCGACTTTCTCAGCATGGAAGGCTACGTCGTGCAGGCGGTGGAGGACGGCGTCGCGGCGCTCGAGGAGCTTCAAAAGCGCAGCTACAACCTGGTGATCTCTGATCTGAAGATGCCCAAGATGGGCGGTCTGGATCTGATCCAGAGGATCGCCGAGGAGAGCATCCCGGTCCTGAGCGTGATCATGACCGGCTTCGGCACCGTCGAGACCGCCATCGAGGCCATGAAGAAGGGGGCCTACGACTACATCCTCAAGCCGTTCAAGGTCGAGGAGGTCATTCACATCGTGCAGCGCGGCCTCGACCGGCAACGGCTGCAGCACGAGAACATCCGCCTCAAGGACGCGCTGTCGATCTACAAGATCAGCGAGGCGATCGCGACCTCGCTCTCGGTCGAGAAGGTGCTCGATCTGGTGCTCGACGCGACCATCGAGACCATCGACGCCGACGTGGTGAGCCTGCTGCTCGAGGATCCCAAGCGCGAAGGGCGATTCACCGAGCGGATGCGCAAGGTCTCCGAGCGGGCCGCGCCGGGCCTGGAGGCGCCCGCGCTGAACCTGGAAGAGGTACTGACGCTCTTCAAGGAGGACCGCCCGCTCCTGGTGAACGGCAGCCGCGCGTACCGCTTCCTGGCCGCGGCGCCGCACGACATCGATCGGAGGCTGGTCAGCCTGTGCAGCATTCCGCTCAAGCTCAACGGCCGCATCATCGGCATGCTGAACGCGTACAGCTACACGCGCGGCAACCGGTTCAGCGAAGGCCAGCGCAAGATGCTCTACGTGCTGGCCAGCCGGGCGGCGGTCTCCATCGAGAATGCGCGCCTCTACGAGAATTTGGTCGACGCCAACAAGGACCTGACCGTCGCCAACGTCTCGCTGGAAGAGAACTTCAAGCAGACCATCATCGGCTTCGCGCATGCGCTCGAAGAATCGGACCGCTACACGCGCGGCCACTCGGAGCGCGTCGCCACGTACGCGCGCCTGATCGCCGTCGGCCTGCGCATGAGCGGGCCCGAGATCGATACCGTCGTCAAGGTGGGCCTCATGCACGACGTCGGCAAGATCGGCGTGCGCAACGACAAGCTCAACAAGCCGGGGAAGCTGACGCCCGAGGAGCTGGCCATGTTCCGCTCGCACCCCGCCAAGGGGAAGCGGATCCTGGAGCCGATCCCCTTCATGCGCGATATCGTCCCCGGCTGCTACTGCCACCACGAGGCCTGGGACGGTTCGGGCTATCCGCAGGGGTTGATGGCCGATCACATTCCGCTCATCGGACGCATCGTGGCCGTCGCCGACGCCTACGACGCGATGACCTCCGATCGCGCCTATCGCAAGGCGTTGCCCCACGAGATCGCCTGCGGCGAGCTGGAGCGTTGCACGGGCGCGCAGTTCGACCCGGAGATCGTGCCGGTGTTCCTGGCGCAGATCGAAGAGCTCAGGCAACTCGAAGCGACCGCCGGACGTTTCATCCCGCGCTGATCTCCCGGCGCAAGAAATCGCGTCCGGCCGTCGATTCGGTGCACCGCGCGCCCTCCCCTGCGCAATAATGTGCGGATCCTTTTCTTGAGCCCCCACGAGGACAGCCATGAGCGCTGACGGCGCCGCACCTTTCGCAGGAAACCGCATCCCGATCGCGATCGAGGAGGAGATGAAGTCGGCGTTCATGGACTACGCCATGAGCGTCATCGTTTCGCGGGCGCTGCCCGACGCGCGCGACGGCCTCAAGCCGGTCCACCGCCGGATCCTCTACACGCAGCAGCAGATGAGCAACTTCTGGAACCGCCCGTACATCAAGTGCGCGCGCGTGGTCGGCGACGTCCTCGGCAAGTTCCACCCGCACGGCGACACGGCCGCCTACGACGCGCTCGTGCGTCTGGCCCAGGACTTCGCGATGCGCTACACGCTCATCGACGGCCAAGGGAACTTCGGCTCCGTCGACGGCGATCCGGCGGCCGCCTACCGCTACACCGAGTGCCGGATGGAGAAGATCGGCGGCCAGCTGCTGGCCGACATCGACAAGGAGACCGTCGATTTCAAGCCGAACTACGACGACAAGGAGCTGGAACCGACCGTCCTGCCGGCGCGTTTCCCGAACCTGCTCGTCAACGGCGCGGCCGGCATCGCGGTCGGCATGGCGACCAACATCCCGCCCCACAACCTGCGCGAGGTGATCGACGCGACGATCGCGCTCATCAAGAACCCCGAGATCACCACCGACGAGCTGATCGAGATCGTCCCGGGTCCCGACTTCCCGACCGGCGGTTTCATCTGCGGGCGTAACGGCATCCGCAACGCCTACGAAACCGGACGCGGCGCAATCCTGATGCGCGGCCGGACCACCATCGAGGAGCATCCCAAGACCGGGCGCAAGTCGATCGTCGCCACCGAGATCCCCTATCAGGTCAACAAGGCCCGCCTCATCGAGAAGATCGCCGAGCTGGTGCGCGACAAGCGGATCGAAGGAATCGCGGACATGCGCGATGAATCCGACCGCGAGGGGATGCGGATCGTGATCGACCTCAAGAAGGATGCCGTCCCGGAGATCGTCCAGAACAACCTCTGGAAGATGACGCCGCTGCAGGAGTCGTTCGGCATCAACATGCTGGCGATCGTCGACGGGCGTCCTCAACTCCTGACGCTCAAGAAGGCGCTCACCCACTACGTCGCGCACCGGCGCGACGTGGTGACGCGCCGGACGCTCTTCGACCTGCGCCAGGCCCGCGATCGGATGCACATCCTCGAGGGCCTCAAGATCGCGGTCGATCACATCGACGCGGTCATCGACCTCATCCGCTCGTCGAAGGACACCGAGACGGCGAAGGCCAACCTGATCGCCAGCTTCGAGCTGTCGCCGCGGCAGGCGCAGGCGATCCTGGACATGCGCCTGGCCAAGCTGACCGGCCTCGAGCGCGACGCCCTCGTCGCCGAGATCGCGGAGGTCGCGGCGCTCATCGCGCGGCTCGACGAGATCCTGGGCAGCGAGCAGATCCTGATGGCGGTGGTCGTCTCGGAGCTGGAAGAGGTGAAGACGGAGTTCAGCGACGATCGCCGCACCGAGCTCATCGATGCCGGCGCCGACATCGACACCGAGGACATGATCGTCCAGGAGGAAATGGTCGTCACCGTCACCCACGGCGGCTACGTCAAGCGCAACCCCAAGACGCTCTACAAGGCGCAGCGGCGCGGCGGGCGCGGCATCACCGGCGCGGCGACGCACGAGGAGGACTTCGTCGCGCAGCTGTTCGTCGCGTCGACGCACGACGTCCTGCTGATGCTCACCAACAAGGGGCGCGCCTATTCGAAGAAGGTCTGGGAGGTCCCGCAGGCGGGCCGCACCGCCAAGGGCAAGGCCTTCGTGAATCTGATCCCGCTGCAGGAGGGCGAGCGCGTCGTCGCCCTCTTGCCGGTGCGCGAGTTCTCCGAGGGTGCCTTCGTCGTGATGGCGACCCGGCGCGGCTACATCAAGAAGACTTCGCTCGACGCCTTCGGCAACGTGCGCAGCTCCGGGATCATCGCGCTGACGATTCCCGAGGATGACGATCTGGTGAGTGTCCGCATCACCGAGGGCGCGGCCGATCTGCTGCTCGGCACCCGCAACGGCTGGGCAATCCGTTTTCGCGAGGAGAACGTCCGGCCGATGGGGCGCAGCGCGCGCGGCGTGCGGGGTATCCGGCTGCGCGAGGGCGACGGCGACAAGGATCAAGTGGTCGGGATGTCGGTCATCCCGCGCGAAGAGCCGGCCACGCTCCTCACCGTGTGCGAGCGCGGTTACGGCAAACGCACGCCGACCTCCGACTACCCGACCAAGAACCGCGGCGGCAAGGGGGTGATCACCATCAAGACCACCGAGCGCAACGGCAAGGTGGTCAGCCTGCGTTTGGTCAGTGATGACGACGACCTGATGCTCATCACCGACGGTGGAAAGCTGATCCGGATGCCGGTGGACGGGATCCCGACCATCGGCCGCAACACCCAGGGCGTGCGCCTCATTCGGCTCGAGACGGAGGAGAAGGTGGTCGCCATGGAGCGGATGGCGGAGAAGGAAGAAGGGGAACACGAGGTTTCGCCGGAGGTGGCGGCGGCCCGCGCCGAGCAACAGGGGGAGCCGCTGGCCGCCGAAGATCTCGGCGACGAAGCGGGCGCCGACGAGCCGGACGAGCCCGAGGATGCCGACCCCGGCGAGAGCGATCCGGAACCCGGATCGGATAGCGAAAACTAGGGCGGCAGAGCCGCGGCACTCCGAATGGCAACAAATCCAGGTTCCTCCAAGCGACCCCGTTCCTCGACGCTCTTCGAGCGCGCGAGCGCGCTGTTTCCGGGCGGTGTCAATTCCCCCGTTCGCGCCTTCAAGTCGGTGGGCGGCACGCCGGTCTTCATCGACCGGGGCGTGGGTCCCTTCCTCTACGATGTGGACGGTAACCGCTACACCGACTTCGTCGGATCGTGGGGCCCGCTCATCCTTGGCCACGCCGATCCGGACGTGGTGGCCGCCGTCATTCGCGCCGCCTCCCTGGGCACCACCTTCGGTGCGCCGACCGCCCGCGAGGTCGAGCTGGGCGAGCTGGTCCGGTTCATGATGCCCTCGCTCGAGAAGATGCGGTTCGTCTCCTCGGGGACCGAGGCCACCATGTCGGCGCTGCGCGCGGCCCGCGGCTTCACGGGCCGCCACCGGATCATCAAGGTCGACGGCGGTTACCACGGCCACTCCGACGCGCTCCTGGCGAAAGCCGGGTCGGGCGTGGTGACGCTGGGCCTCCCCGGATCGAGCGGCGTCACGCCGGCGGCGGTCGCGGATACCCTGGTGGTGCCGTACAACGATCTCGACGCCATGCGGGTCGCCTTCGAGGAGCACCGCGACGAGATCGCCGCGCTGATCGTCGAGCCGATTCCGGCCAACATGGGGGTGGTGTTGCCGCGCCCGGCCTACTTGCCGCTCCTGCGCAATCTGTGCGACGAGCACAGCACGCTGCTGATCTTCGACGAGGTGATCACCGGCTTCCGCGTCGCACGCGGCGGCGCCCAGCAGCTCTTCGGGGTGCGCCCGGACCTGACCTGCCTCGGCAAGGTGGTCGGCGGCGGCTTGCCGTTCGGGATCTACGGCGGCCGCGCCGACGTCATGGACGTGGTGGCGCCCGCGGGGCCGGTCTATCAAGCCGGAACGCTGGCCGGAAACCCGGTGGCCGTGGCGGCCGGCCTGGCGACGCTCAAACGTCTGGACGAGCACGCCTTCGTGGCGCTGGAAGGGCTGAGCCGGGTGCTCGAGGACGATCTCGGCCGCGCCATCCGGCGCTCCGGCGTCACGGCGCGCGTGCAGCGGGTCGGCTCGGCGTTCACCCTCTTCTTCGCGCCCGAAGAGGTCGTCGACCTCACCAGCGCGAAAAAATCCAACACCGACCTCTACGCCAAGTTCTTCCACGGGATGCTCGAACGCGGCTTCATGCTTCCGCCCGCGCAATTCGAGGCCGCCTTCGTCTCCCTCGCGCACACGCTGGAAGAGGTGAACGCCTTCACCGACGCCGCCCGCGAGGTGCTCGGCAGCTTGGCGAGCCCAGCACCCTGAGATCGGCACGATCCGCCCTTGATTCCGGGGGTGTCGCGTGTTAACCGAACGCCGACCCATCGATCCGGACGCTAAAAAGATGATTCAGATCGCCGGCAACACCGGCGCTCTCGGACTGGAGATATTCGCCTATCTCTGCCTCGCCTACCTCGGCAAGTACCTCGACAACAGACTCCACACAAAACCCTGGCTCATGTACCTCGGACTCTTCCTCGGCATCACCGCCTCGATCAATGCGCTCGTGCGGGTGAACCGGGAGTACCAGCGGTCATTGAAACAAGACGATGAATCCCGACCCGATCGCCGCTGAACCCCTGGCGCGCGCGCGCGGCATCGCCGTCGTCGGCGGTGTCCTCGTGCTGGCGCTGGCCGCCATTTTGGGAGGCCGCCGGGCGTTCGTCTCCGCCGCCGCGGGCTCGGTGCTGTCGTTCGCGAACGTCTGGGCGCTCGAACGCTTCGCGCAACGGGCGGTCGCGCAAGCCGCGCTCCTCGGGGGGGGCGCGGTCGCCGCGCCGCTCACCGCCGCGCTGGGTGCCAAGACCGTCGTTCTCCTGACAGCCTCCTGGGTGTTGATCCGGGTAGGCGGCCTCGAGACGCTCCCGTTCGGTCTCGGGTTCATGGTCTCGATCTTCTCTCTCTTGGGTGCGGGGCTCTATGCCGCGCAACGCGCGGAGTAGCCCGGTGGGACCGCACGGCACATGGTTCGACTTCATCCCTGGAATGGGACGATTGAGCGAGTCGCTGCAGGGCCCGCTCGGCCGGAGATGGACCTGGCAGGTCTTCCAGACCACGCACTTCGAGATCACGCACGTGCTCGTGGCGGTGGTTGTCTTCCTGTTGCTCGTGCTGGGTGCCGCTTCCTACAGCTCTTCGCTGCGCAAGCTCGGCGAGGAAGCCATCCTGCCGTCGCCGCGCTTCAACGTCCGCGCGATCTTCGAGAGCCTGGCGGACATGGTGTTCGGGCTGCTCGACGGCGTCATGGGTGAGAAGAACGCCCGCAAATACCTCCCCTTTCTGGGCTCGTTCTTCCTCTTCGTTCTCTGCTCCAATCTCATCTCGCTGGTACCCGGCTTCCGGGCACCGACCGATACGCTCAAGACCAACATCGGCCTCGCGGCGCTGGTATTCCTCGCCACCCACGTCCTGGGCTTCAAGGAGCACGGCATTCGATATCTCGAACAGTTTACCGGGCACATCCCGCTCAAGAGCCCCCTCGTGATCCTGGTGCCGCTGATGTTCGTCATCGAGATCATCAGCCACCTCATCCGACCGGCCACGCTGTCGATCCGCCTGATGGCGAACATGTTCGCCGATCACGCGGTGGTGGGC
>Ga0209863_10001161_pt1 | contig 10650 bp, 9 predicted proteins | sample OrgsoiDNA2013046_FD_185796 | JGI IMG/M metagenome (GOLD analysis project Ga0209863, IMG submission 185796) | Permafrost soil microbial communities from the Arctic, to analyse light accelerated degradation of dissolved organic matter (DOM) -... | ecosystem: Environmental > Terrestrial > Soil >...
CGTGTCATCACATCCTCCCAATGTATGCGCCGGCCGGTTGATCCGGCCAGGCGGCCGTCAGGCTAACCCGGTCCGGGTCCGGTTGCGAGAGCCGCTTTCGATTCAGCTCACGGTTGAAGCGCGTGCAAGGCGGATGACAACCCATGGTCATGGGAAGCGCCGCCGTCGAGGCGCACACCTGACAGGCGCTCGAAGACATCCCTTTAGCATCCATAAAGATGGTAAGTGGATGGTAAAAATCATGGCCGACAATGTTCACGAATTCCGACAAAAGCCGCTGACACCGCAAAAATCACGATCAATCTTGGTTGTGTCGACCTAAGTCACGTCGATCTAATGGTGCAGGAAGGGTTCTACTGTCTTTCGCATGAGGTAGTTTATGAGCGCCTCAGATTGGAGGCCCGCTTCTCCCATCGGTGACTGCGTCGCTTGCACCGGCAACGAATAGGTGGCGAACGAAATAGCGACATCTCTCTTCAACGGACACATGTTCACCAGCAGCGGCGCTCTTACCGCTCCAGCCGGATTCCTCGCCCGCAGGTGATGCGCAAGGCCGGCATCTTCATCGCCGACGGGGTGCAGCCCGACCTCGGGCGGCTCGGCAAGCACATGTGGGCTTCCCGCGCCACGAGCTGTTTGCCCGACATCGTCACGGTCGGCAAGCTCATGGGCGACGGCCATCTGGGTGACAGGGGCACTATTGCGGCCGGAGGTGATCGCGGCGTTCGGCAAGCGCATCCGCTATTTCAACAACTTGGCGGCGACCCGGCGTCCTGCGCGGGGCCCACGCGGTTCATCAAGGCCGGCCGGCGGCTGGTGCTGACCAGCGCGACGGGAAATGAAGGGCAGATCCTGAAGATCCCCCGCCGCTGGTATTCTCGTCGAAGGATGCTAAGCTGTTCCTCGCCACCTTGGACGAGGTGCTGACGGCGCTGTGGCGGACTCCACCTGCAGGCCTGCCAGTGCAGGCGCGCGGGCGCTGGGATCAGGGGCGCCTGATCGAGCCGACCCACAGCGTCAGCGCGCCGTTCGTTCCATTGTCGACCACGCTTTCCGGAGAAAACACCGCACATGGCCAGTGGCAAAGAAGTTTTGATTGCTGAGTCCGATGTTGATTGTTGCCGATGGTCTTTGCGGATTGGTCACGTACTGGACATAGCGCTCGTACACCGTCGTAGAGTCGACGCCGCATCTTCTGGAAATCCTCGCTGATGCTAATTCAGACCTGGTGCTCATCAACGGGACAGGAGGAAGGAATGGAAGGCGGCATGGTCACGCCGGCGCCAGCTTTGGTGCGTTTTACCGGTATTCAGAAGACCTACGACGGCGAACACCTTGTGGTGAAGAACCTCGACCTCGACATCAGGAAGGGCGAGTTCGTCACCCTGCTTGGCCCTTCGGGCTCGGGCAAGACGACCACGCTGATGATGCTGGCGGGCTTCGAGGTTCCGACCAACGGCGAGATCTACCTCGCTGACCGGCCCATCAAGAACATGCCGCCGCACAAGCGCGACATCGGCATGGTCTTCCAGAATTACGCCCTGTTTCCGCACCTGACGATCGAGGAGAACGTCGCCTTCCCGCTGTCCGTTCGCAAGATCAACAAGGCGGAGGCGCAGGAGCGCGTGCGGACGGCGCTACGCATGATCAAGCTGGAAGACTTCGCGCACCGGCGGCCGGGACAGCTGTCCGGCGGCCAGCAGCAGCGCGTGGCGCTGGCCCGCGCACTGGTTTTCAACCCGCAGCTCGTGCTGATGGACGAGCCCCTGGGCGCCTTGGACAAGCGCCTGCGAGAGCAAATGCAACTAGAGATCAAGCAACTGCACGATACAATGGGCATCACCATCGTCTACGTCACCCACGACCAGAGCGAGGCGCTCACCATGTCGGACCGCATCGCCGTTTTCAACGACGGCATCGTGCAGCAGATCGACAAGCCGAACGCACTGTACGAGCACCCCGTGAACAGCTTCGTCGCCAACTTCATCGGCGAGAACAACGTGCTGGCCGGCACCGTCGAAAATATCGAACAGGCATATTGCCGCGTCGCCCTGACCTCCGGCGGCTCGGTCGTGGCCCAGGCGGTCAACGTGGCGGGCGCAGGCGCCGCCACCTCCCTTTCGGTGCGGCCGGAGCGGATCTCCATCCTAACGGACGGGGCGGCCAGCGAGGGGCCGAACCGCCTGCCGGCCACGGTGCAGAACACCATCTACCTCGGCGACCACGCGCTGGCCGTGCTCCACGTCGCCGGCAATGCGGAGTTCATGGTCAAGCTTCAGCCGGGCGCGCATGGAGGCCTGAAGCATGGCCAAAGCGTGTCCATCACCTTCCGCCCCGAGGACTGCCTGGCCCTCGATCCCGTGTGATCGAACCCTGCGGTCGGCCCCCGAGCGATCGGGCCGGGACGCATCCAGCTCTAAGACGCAACCTCACATAAAGAAGGAACGAAGACGATGCCGAAGCTTAAGATAGCGCTGGGATTCGCCACGACGTTCACCGCTGGCGTTGTGCTGGCCACAACAGCGCAGGCGCGTGACCTTGCCGTAGTGTCGTGGGGCGGTGCGTATCAGGATGCCCAGAAGAAGGTTTATTTCGAGCCGTTCAAGAAGGCGACCGGCGTTCCGATGAACGACGAGTCCTGGGACGGCGGCATCGGTGTGCTGCGGGCCAAGGTGCAGGGTGGTGCTGCCACCTGGGATGTTGTCCAGGTCGAGAGCGAGGAACTGGCGGTTGGCTGCGAGGAAGGCCTGTTCGAGAAGATCGAGTACTCGAAGATCGGTGGCGAGGCCGCCTATCTGCCGCCGACCGTCAATTCCTGCGGCGTCGGCGCCATCGTGTACGATTTCGTTCTCGGTTACGACAAAAACAAGCTGAAGGACGGGCCGAAGAGCTGGGCCGACTTCTTCGACACCGAGAAGTATCCGGGCAAGCGCAGCCTGCGTCAGGGTCCGAAGACCACGCTGGAGATTGCCCTCATCGCCGACGGTGTCGCGCCCAAGGACGTCTATAAGGTGCTGCCCACCGACGAGGGCATCGAGCGCGCCTTCAAGAAGCTGGACACCATCAAGAACGACATTGTCTGGTGGAAGGCCGGCGCCCAGCCGCCGCAGCTGCTCGCGTCCGGCGAAGTGGCGATGACTTCGGTCTACAACGGCCGCATCGATACCGCGAACAAGAACGAGAAGAAGAACTTCGGCATGGTATGGGACGGGGCGCTCTACACCCTCGACAGCTGGGTCATCCTGAAGGGCAGCCCGAACAAGGACGCCGCCTACAAGTTCTTGGACTTCGTCGGCAACGCGGAGAACCAGGCCAAGCTGTCCGAGAACATTGCCTACGGTACCTCGAACAAGGACGCTACGGCCCTCCTGCAGCCGACCGTGCTGAAGGATCTGCCGACCGCGCCGGACAACATGAAGAACGCCGTGGAGATCAACGTTACCTTCTGGCTTGAAAACATCGACCGTTTGACCGAGCGCTTCAACAAGTGGGCAGCGAAATAACGTTCCCAAGTCCGCTCGACTCCGGCAAGACGGTGCTGAAGAAGCCCTCGCGCAAAATGCTTCTGCAACGGACGTGGCCGGCCGCGTGACCCGAGGGCGGTCGGCGAAGGGGTGCAGGCAAAGGACTGACACTTTGATTGCCTGTGCTCCTCCTCGCGGCGTTCCTTGGACCGGGTGAGAGATCTTGATGAAGAAGGCTCAACCTATGACGGCAGCGTTCTTTACCGGCGCCGATACGCCGACCGAGGTGCCGCTCAAGCGCCGCCTGAAACGGGCGGAGCGGGGGCGCCAGCTCAAGGCGTTGGCGCTGGTCCTGCCGCTTCTCCTGTTCCTACTCTTCACCTTCCTGGGTCCCCTCGCCGGTATGCTCTGGCGCTCGGTCGACGACTGGGAGGTGCGTCAGGTCCTGCCCCATACGGTGGCGGCGCTGGCCGACTGGGACGGCAAGGACGTACCAGACGAAAAGGCCTACGCGGCGCTGGCGGGCGACATACAGGCGGCGCGCGCCTCCGGCATCGTCGCCATCGCATCCAAGCGGCTGAACTACGCACTGAACGGCTTCCGTACCATCCTGGCCAACACCGCTCGCAACCTGAAAGCCGCGCCGGAGCCCGGCACGGCCAAGGAGACGCTGGGCAAGATCAACCCGGCTTGGGGCGAACGCGCCACCTGGACGGCGATCAAGCGCGCCAGCGGCCCAATGACCAGCTTCTACCTGCTGGCGGCGCTCGACCTGACCCGGAACGTGGACGGAGCGATCGTTGCGGCCCCGCCGGATCAGGCGATCTACCGCGACGTGTTCGCCCGCACCTTCACCATCAGCTTCGGCGTCACGGCGCTTTGCCTGATCCTGGGCTTCCCGGTCGCCTACCTGCTGGCGACGCTGCCGGCCGGCCGGTCGAACCTGCTGATGATCTTCGTCTTGCTGCCTTTCTGGACTTCCCTTTTGGTCCGGACCTGCGCCTGGATCGTGCTATTGCAGCGCGAGGGCGTGGTGAACAACAGCTTGCGCTGGCTGGGCATCGTCGACGAACCGCTGCGCCTGATCTACAACCGCTTCGGCGTGTACGTGGCGATGACCCACGTTCTGCTGCCCTTTATGATCCTGCCGCTGTACAGCAGCATGACGGCGATCTCGCCGGCTTACATGCGTGCCGCCGCGTCGCTCGGTGCGTCGCCCGTCACCGCCTTCCTGCGGGTCTACCTGCCGCAGACGCTGCCGGGTATCGGGGCGGGATGCCTGCTCGTCTTCATCCTGGCGCTCGGCTACTACATCACGCCAGCACTCGTCGGCGGCGCCGCGGATCAAATGATCAGCTACTTCATCGCCCTCTACACAACCGAGACGGTCAACTGGGGCCTGGCCTCGGCGCTGGGCGCGGTGCTGCTGCTCGCCACCCTACTGCTGGCCGCCGTCTACGGAAAACTGGTCCATGGCCAGCAAGTCAGAGGAGGAGGAAAGAATTGACCGGCAACCCTTCCCCCCGCACACCGAGCCAGCGCATCGCGTGGACCACGACCATTGTTGCCTCCACGCTGGTGTTCATCTTCCTGATGGCGCCAATCCTGGCGATCATGCCGCTGTCCTTCAGCTCCGGCTCCTACCTGACCTATCCGCTGCCGGGCCTCTCCCTGCGCTGGTACGAGGACTTCATCAGCTCCCCGCGCTGGATGACGTCGCTGAAGAACAGCATGATCATCGGCGTCGCCTCGACCGTGCTGTCCATGGTGCTCGGCACGTTGGCCGCGCTGGGTCTGGCGCGGTGGAAGAGCAAGTTCAAGCCGCTGGTGCTGGCGGTCGTGCTGTCGCCGGTCGTCGTGCCAGGCGTCATCACCGCGGTCGGCCTGTACTTCTTCTTCGCCCCGATCGGGCTTACCGGCAGTTACCTGGGTTTGATCCTAGCGCACACCGCGCTGGCGACGCCCTTTGTGGTGATCCCGGTCAGCGCGACGCTGCAAAGCTTCGACATGAACCTGGCGCGCGCCGCAGCCTCGCTCGGCGCCTCGCCGCTCTACGCCTTCCGCCGGGTGATCCTGCCACTGATCCTGCCCGGCTTGGCGTCGGGCGCGCTGTTCGCCTTTGCGACCAGCTTCGATGAGGTGGTGATCGTGCTGTTCATGGCCGGGCCGGAACAGCGCACCCTGCCCCGCGAGATGTTCAGCGGCATCCGCGAGAACATTAGCCCGACCATCACCGCGGCGGCGGTGATCCTGACGACGGTGTCGGTAATCCTGCTCGCCACCATGGAAGGCTTGCGCCGCCGCAGCGAGCGGCTGAAGCGCCACGACGCTTGACCGGCGACCTTATCCCTTGCGGCGGACCGGGAGCACCGTCCGTCCGGCTGGCTCTTCTCCTGGAAGCTGTTGAACGCTCCCAATCCACGAGCCGCCATCTTGATCAGAGAGCCGCGTTCAAGCTTGGCGTCTTGAGCATCCGGATCGGAAGTGCACCGCCCGCAGTACTTTTCCAGAGTTGTTTAATAGAGCATCAGATCGGCGTGCTGTTGGACTGGCACCGCGTGGTGACGAAATCGAGTATCTGGTGAAAGGTTCGTGCGCGTTGTTCTCGAACGTAACGTCTTGCCCTGCATTCTTCGCGATCAGCTGCTCGAAGTTGCGTGAATTGGCACCCAAGAATAGCTTTCGGGATGTTCGGTCGACCACAGCCTGCTTGCGTTGACGATGTCTCGTCGTCCGCTGCGCTCGCGTCGCGATGAGATGCACCCGCCGAAGCCACCTTGTTGGATCGGGCGATGACGATCAGTAGCCGGCAGCCAGCCCGGTGTTGCGGCGCGGGTCGTTCGCCCCGTAGAAGCGATTGTTGCCGACCGGCTGGCCCGTCAGCGACGGCGCGCCGATGATGATTACCGCCAGGTGGTTGGCTGGTTGCGGCGGACCGAACTTGTGGCCCTTGCCCTCCAGGATCTTGCGGGTGTCCGGCGACAGCGCGTAATTCTCCAGATTGGTCAGGTCCGGGAGCCACTGCTGGTGGAAGCGCGGCATATCGGCGGCTTCCTGCGCGTTCATGTCGTAATCGATGGCGTTGATCATCGTCTGCAGCACGGCCGTGATGATGCGGCTCCCGCCAGGGGTGCCCACCACGATCACCGGCTTGCCGTCCTTGGTGACGATGGTAGGGCTCATGGAGGACAGCGGACGCTTGCCGGGCGCGATGGCGTTCGCCTCGCCCTGTACCAGGCCATAGAGGTTCGGTACGCCGATCTTGGCGGTGAAGTCGTCCATTTCGTCGTTCAGAAGCACGCCGGTCTTGGCCGCCGTCACCCGGGCCCCAAACCAGTCGTTCAACGTGTAGGTGACCGACACCGCGTTGCCGTCCTTGTCAGCGATCGAATAGTGCGTGGTGTTGCTGCCCTCATGCGGCTCGACGCCCGGTTTGATGTCCTTGGAAACAGCCGCCAGTTTCGGGTCGATCACGGCACGGATCCTGGCCGCGTAATTCTTGTCGAGCAGGCGGTCGAGCGGATTTTTCACGAAGTCCGGGTCGCCGAGATAGCTGTTGCGGTCGACATAGGCGTGGCGCATGGCTTCGATCTGGTAGTGCACGGCCTCCGCGGAGTGGTAGCCCAGCTCCTTAAGCGGATAGCCCTCCAGTACGTTCAGGATCTCGCAGATGATCACGCCGCCCGAGCTCGGCGGCGGTGCGGAGACCACGTGATAGCCGCGGTAATCGCATTCGACGGGTGCCAGCTCACGGGTCTTGTAGCCGTCCAGGTCCTCCTGCGTGATCAGGCCTTTGCCGGCCTGGCTCGATGCGGCGATGGCGCTGCCGACCCAACCCTTGTAGAAGCCGTCGGTGCCCCGCTTGCTGATTTCACGCAAGGTCTCGGCGAGCTCATGCTGCACGAGCTTCTCGCCTACCTGGAACGGCTTGCCGTTGTTGAGGAAGATGGCGGCTGACGCAGGATCCTCCTGAAAATCCATGGTCGCCGTGAGCAGCAAGTCGACGTCGCCCTGGTCGAGTGCGAAGCCATCCTCGGCCAGTTGGAGGGCCGGCGCGATCAGATCCGCGCGCTTCATGGTGCCGTACTTCTCCCTGGCGTATTCCATGCCAGAAACGCTGCCGGGCACGCCGACGGCGAGGTGCCCTTTGGTGGACAGACCCTTGATGACGTTGCCATCCTTGTCGAGGTACATGTTGGCGGTGGCGCCCTTGGGCGCCGTCTCGCGGAAATCCAGGAACGTCTTGCGGCCATCGGCAAGCTGGATGGTCATGAATCCACCGCCGCCCAAATTGCCGGCCGCCGGATAAACCACGGCGAGCGCATACCCAACCGCTACCGCCGCGTCGACCGCGTTGCCGCCGCGCTTGAGCACATCCACACCCACCATCGTGGCCAAGTGCTGAGCGGAAACCACCATCCCGTTTTCGGCGGTGACGGGCGCCACGGACGCCGCGTGGCCGGGCGCGAAGGCCGTGATGCTGATCGACGTGATCGCGGCGACCATCCACCGCACGCCTATTCTGGGGTTTTGCATGGGAGTTCCTCGGAAGCGCCGGCCTTCGCAGCCTAGGTTGCTATTGAAGACATACGTCTATCAGGGCGCGCGCCGGCGCACCATGGGGTCATCACCGTTCGGCGAACAGAGCAGAGCCCGCCGCCTGCCCTTCTCCACCCGTCCGCGGAGACCACGATGGGTCTTGGCGGCGAGGTCCTTCAGGAACAGCGCATCCGTCGTGCCTTTGAGGCCGACACGAAGCTCGAAGATTTCGCCTTCGGCCAGGGTACGAACTGCACGCCGGCGAAGCGCAGATGCTTGAACAACGTCGCGACGTTGCCTAGCCGCGACAGACGCGGTCCAAAGCCTCCCCGAGCACAATGTCGAACCTGCCACGCTGGCGTCCTGCAACAGTGATTGGACACCCGGCCGGAGAATGACACTGGCGCCGCTGATGGCGGCGTCGTCGTAGGTATCGACAGCTTGCCAACGCTCCCTACCCGCATGCTCACGACAGATATGGAACTGGTCCTCGATTGACACCACGCTCTGACTGTCCGTCAAGTAGCGGGCGCAAAGCGTAACCTCGTGCATGGCCTCGTCTCCAGATTGGGCCTCACATCGATTCTACAATTTGCGCCGACATCAAGGCACGAATTGATCGAGTGCTCGTCGCACTCCGCACTTGTCAACGCTATCCCGGAACTTGACCGTTATCTGTGCGAGTAAGCCACACGGGATGAAAACGGGGCTGGATCAGAAAAGCCAAGCCCAGCTTTGGGGAAGCCGTTTCCAACGTTGCTATCGTCGCCGTGGTTCATTGTCATTGGCCGCGACCGGAGGCTAACCCTGTGCGCGAGCAAGCTGTCGGCCGATGGCTTCGGCAATCCGCCGAATGCGAGGATCGAGGAGCTCGCCGCTGGGCGATCCGTTGTCGTTGGCCGGACAAGGCCCCTTCCGTTCCTCTTCCTTTGCTATGCCGACGCTCCTCGTCAGGATCCATCAGATGAAAACAGCGAGCAAACGCGCGGGGGAAGTTCGAAATTCGAGTCGTCGACTTGCGGCGTAGAAATCCATGCATGCGGCGGGTTGCTTCTGCCTTACTTGGGTCGAGCCGACAAGCAGGCCGCTGACATACTCGCCGGTCTTGGCGGTGGTGAAAGTCAGTCCACCTTCGACGGCCATACGGTCGCTTCCGACTATGGTGGCGCCTAGGTAGAGACTGCCTGTCGGGAGATTTTAAGTCCCGAAACACGTTGTCTGATGCAATCAGAACGCGTTGATCCTAGCCTCCAGATAAGGCAAGTCCTCGGCGCTGGTGTGCGTTCACTACGAAAACGCGCTGGCACGATCCTTGCGCCTCACCAAAAGATTCCATAACGGAGGTTGCGCGTATCCGCTTAACCAGTTCGCGCATGTTGCTATCGCCTTGGGCACAAACATGGCTAACGAATCGTTAAGGCGATCGAACAGCGAACGCACCCCGGCCTGTGAGATAGGTGGCCGACCTCCACCGCCGGCCGGGCGAGCTACCGGGCACCTGCGGAAAACGCCGCCTCTCGCGAAAGAGCTATGTGCCCTGGGTCGCAATCGCTCTCCACTGCAAAAGTTCAAAATCTGAATTTAGAAGAATGCCCAGACAAGTGCGAAATTTCAGGGTGGAAAACCTGCCCGCGCCCGGCTAGGTTGTAGGCCTGAATGAAGGTGGATCAGAATGGCTGGAGTGTTCGACTACAAATCGATTCGAACGGCGCGCGGGTCGTAGTGGCGCGGCTACCGCTGACACCGGACTGCCCGGATGGCGACGCGATCGATGCGGCCATCGAAGTGCTGAAGGATGATCTTGACAGCGTCGCCGTGAAGATGAAAGCAGCGCTCCGCCGGCAAACGACGCAACCAAAGGCAACCGTGTCGCTCGAATCGATCCGCCTTCACGGCCGGTGAGAGCCATATCAATACATTGCCCGCGTAGAGAGCCTAGACTTCTGGCGGATTTGGTCTGGCGTCCACATCACTCGCAATTGAACGTTGACGGCCGCGCGGTGGCAGAAATGGCAATGCGCGGTCAATTTAAAACCATCGCCCCGCTACGCGTCATTATAGTGCAGACGTCGCGAGCAATCTGGCCGGGATCGTCTTCCCCTTCGAGAACCCCAGAGGCAATAATCTGGCCGTCCTTTTAGGGCCACAATGCCCACGCCTGCATTGTAGAGTCGGGTGTGAGACGCTTGATCGCCATGTTGCACCGAGCATTGCTGGCAAATTGCGCCAAGAGCTTGGTGTGAAATGCCCGTACTTCGGCGATGGGGCCAGACACCGGCATTAATATTGAGAGCGCGCCGGCATAGATGGCTTTCGCCGCACTGATGCGCTTTGCTTAAGTACTGATCGGCCTTGACCTCATTCTCTGCCGAATCGCAGGAGGATTTTGCGGCAATGACATCTCGGGGGTCGTTCAACATCAGAACTGGCTCCGCCGAGCCTCCACCAGCGGCGATTGCAGACAAAGCAACCGCAATCCCCGTTGCATAGCGTGTTTCATTCGGTGTGCTCCCGTTGAACGAACATATTGCGCGGATTTCAACCTATGAGACCATAAGGAAAACTGGTAACGCAGGCCGCTAACGACCGACCCGGCTAGAAGCCACATCACTGAGACCTCCAGGCGCCTCACGAATGACAGGCCCTA
>Ga0209863_10001163_pt1 | contig 10643 bp, 9 predicted proteins | sample OrgsoiDNA2013046_FD_185796 | JGI IMG/M metagenome (GOLD analysis project Ga0209863, IMG submission 185796) | Permafrost soil microbial communities from the Arctic, to analyse light accelerated degradation of dissolved organic matter (DOM) -... | ecosystem: Environmental > Terrestrial > Soil >...
TGTGGATGCGGCTGCTCGACGCGCTGCGGCGCGGGAAGGAACCCGACCAGAACGTCTATGACGCCGTGACGTGGAGCGTCATCTCGCCGCTCAGCGAGCGTTCCGTCGCCGTCAAGAGCACGCCCATCGATTTCCCGGACTTCACCCGGGGCAAGTGGAAGAACACGCCGCCGATCAAACTGGCGTAAGCAGTCCACCCTTCAGGTTGTGCCAAACTGAACCCGCCGGCGGACAGCGTCCCGGTGTCAATCTGCCTGCGCGATGCCGGGCGAGCCGCGCCCGCCGTGTTGCCCGCCGCGCCCGCCGTGTTGCCCGCGCCGCCGACGGGGCCGTGATGTATCATGCGAGTTGGCCAAACAACCGCCCAACACTCCCGTGGATACGGGCGCGGCGCGCCGATACCTTCCGCTCTTGCTGGTCTTGTTCGCCGCCAGCGGCTGCTCGGCGCTGATCTACGAGATCGTCTGGTATCAGTTGCTGCAACTGGTGATCGGGTCGAGCGCGGTTTCGTTGGGAGTCCTGCTGGCAACCTTCATGGGCGGGCTCTGTCTGGGGAGCCTGGCGCTGCCGCGGCTACGGATGGCGGGTGAGCATCCACTGCGCGTCTACGGAAAACTGGAACTGGGAATCGCGTTTTCGGGTGTGCTGGTGCTGTTCGGAATGCCGCTGGTGGATTCGGTGTACACAGCGGCGGTGGGGCACGGTCTGCCGGCGATCCTGCTGCGCGCCCTGGTTTCGTCGCTGTGCCTGCTGCCGCCGACGTTCCTGATGGGCGCCGGGCTGCCGGCGGCGTCCCGGTGGATTCGCGCCACCCCGGCAGGCGTCTCGTGGCTGGGCCTGCTTTATGCCGGGAACACGGTGGGCGCCGTGTTCGGTTGTCTGCTGGCCGGGTTCTACCTGCTGCGCGTATTCGACATGGCCACCGCCACCTGCGTGGCGGCGTTGACTAACGTCGCGGTGGCGCTCGGGAGCTTCGCCCTGGCGCATCGAACCGCGGCCAACGTGGAGGTGGCCGAAGCCGCCGCCGCACTTGGCGCCGTACTTGGCGCCGCGCCCGTGGCCGCACTTGGCGCCGCGCCCGCCGCCGTTTCCAAGGCTTGGCCGGTCTATGTGACCATTGGCCTCTCCGGGGCCTGCGCCCTGGGTGCGGAGGTGATCTGGACGCGGCTGCTGGGGTTGATGTTGGGGGCGACGGTTTACACGTTTTCGATCATTCTGGCTGTGTTCCTGGTGGGGCTGGGAGGCGGCAGTGCGATCGGGTCGCAGATGGCGCGGAAGGCCGGGAACGCCAGGGCCGCGCTGGGCTGGAGCCAGATGCTGCTGGCCGCGGCGGTGGCCTGGACGGCCTGCATGCTGTCCCAATCGCTGCCGTATTGGCCGATCAATCCGCTGCTTTCCACAAGTCCGTGGTTCACGTTTCAGATCGACCTGGTGCGCTGCCTTTGGGGCCTTTTGCCCGCGGCGTTTCTGTGGGGCGCCAGTTTCCCCCTGGCCTTGGCGGCCGCGGCCGGGCCGGACCCGGACCCGGGCCGGCTGGTGGGCGGCATCTACGCGGCCAACACGGGTGGCGCCATCCTGGGTGCGCTTAGCTTCAGTCTGGTCCTGATCCCCTGGCTAGGCACGGCGCATTCCGAACAGGTGCTGGTGATTCTGTCCGCCGCGGGCGGTCTGCTGATATTAGCGCCGTTGGTGCTGCGGCCGGTGCGGGTGTGGGCCGCGGCGGCGGTGCTGGCGGCCACCGCGGGCGCGGTGCTGCTGGCGCTGGGCGTCTCGGGGGTTCCGGGAATGCTGATCGCTTACGGGCGGCGCATGCCCACTTCCGCGAGCCGTTCGAAAATCCTGTTCACGGGAGAGGGGATCAACTCATCGATTGCGATTTCGGAGTGGGACGATGGCGCGGTGCAGTTCCATGTCAGCGGCAAGGTGGAGGCTTCCACTGAGCCTTACGACATGCGGCTGCAGCGCATGTTGGGGCACATGCCGGCGCTGCTGCATCGGGATCCGAAATCGGTGCTGGTCGTGGGCTTCGGCGCGGGGGTCACGGCCGGTTCGTTCGTGCCCCATCCCGGGATCGAGCGTATCCTGATCTGCGAAATGGAGCCGCTGATTCCGCCGACGGCCACCAGGTATTTCGGCAAGCAGAATTACTACGTGGTGAACGACAGGCGCACCCAGGTGATCTACGACGATGCGCGCCACTTCGTGCTGACCACGCCGGAGAAATTCGACATCATCACGTCGGACCCCATTCACCCGTGGGTCAAGGGCAGCGCCACGCTGTATTCGAAGGAATACTTCGAACTGGTGAAGCGGCACCTGAATCCTGGCGGCAACATCACCCAGTGGGTGCCGCTGTACGAGAGCGACCTGCCCACGGTGAAGAGCGAGATCAAAACGTTCTTCGAAGTTTTCCCGAACGGTACCATCTGGGGCAACGACATCAGCGGCGGCGGCTATGACTTAGTGCTGCTGGGACAGGTGGACCCGGCGAAGATCGATATAGATAGGATGCAGCAGCGGCTGGATCGTCCGGACTACGCGCGGGTGGCGCAATCGCTGCGCGAAGTCGGCTTCCCTTCGGTGGTAGCACTGCTGAGCACTTATGCCGGGCAGGAGCCGGACCTGCGGCCGTGGCTGGAGTCTGCCGAGATCAACCGCGATGGCAACCTGCGGCTGCAGTACATGGCCGGTCTGGCGCTGAACGTGAGCCGGGAAGGCTCGATTTACGCCGAGATGCTGAACTACCGGCGGTTCCCCGACAATCTGATTGCGGGCTCGGAACAGCACAGAACGGCGCTGAAGATGGCGCTGGAGATACCGGCGGGCGGGGGGCGGTAGGATCGAGTTCCGTACCGGCATGAGCACCCGCCCAGCCAAAGGGAGGGGCAACACATGCGGCGGAGCCAGCCGCGATGCTCATTGTCCGGTTCATGCCTCCCAGGGATTCAAGACCTGAACCGGCGCGTCCTTAAAATCGACGACGTTGCGGGACACTACAGTGAGGTTATGGTGAATCGCGGTCGCGGCCAACAGCCCGTCAATGACCGCCAAAGACGTTCCTTTGCGCTTGGCCTCCGAGACCAGGAGACCCCACCGGTCTGCTACCGCCGCGTCAATCGGCAGGACCCTCTTGGAGAACCGTGCCGGCAAGTCAACTTCCAGCCAGGTCTCCAAATGCGTGCGCCTCTTGCCTTGAGCAAGCATGGCCGCGCCTTTCCGAATCTCACCCAGTGTCAGGACGCTGAGATGAAGCAAGCCTTCATCGGCCGCTTCCATCCATTCCATAACCCGGGGTTCAGGCCGCGGGCGGACCAACTCGGAAATGACGTTGGTATCGAGCAGAAACCCGCTCATAGCTCAATATCGCGGCCTGTATCCTTATCGCGCTCCAGATCGAGATCGAGGCCAACCAGCGGAGATTCCCGGAAGAATTGCACCAGGCTCTTGGGCTGGCGAGACCGGTTCACCAATTGATCGAACTGCTCCACCGGAATCATGACAACGCCCTCCTTGCCCTGCCGGGTGATGAGTTGCGGACCCGCAGTGCGGGCTAGCCGGAATACCTCGCTAAAACGGGCTTTGGCAGTTTGGAGTTGCCATGCCGTTTCCGAGAGTTCAGCTTGATCGGGGATATCTAAGAGTTTTGACATAACTAGTCTGTCTAGTCATAATGTAACGCAACTCGACTGCTTTTGTCAACCTGCCGAAAACTGTCGGACTCTCCACCAGCCCGGTCGCATTTCCCGACACTCCACCTAAACCGCTGATTCTACGTGAATTCATCGCGATTCTCGACAGGTCTCTGTTGTAATCCACCACGCCAGTTCGGTGCCGAGAAACGCAACACCCGCCATCTGCATGAAACTACAACAGATAAAAAGGTAAAAAACACCATAATTTGGCATTCCCCGTGCCCTTATAGCAACCGGAAAGGGTGGAACGAATATGACAGTCTTACTGGTTCTTGCAACATTCCTGGTTTTCATCGCATTGGATTACGCCGTCAACCGGCGAAAAGCCGTCCGCACCGTCGGTGTGGAGACACCGCAAGCAGTCCCGGCCTTGTCAGGCGGAGACTATATCGATGGTTTTATGGTCCCCGGCAACATTGCCTATCACCCCGGCCATAGCTGGCTGGTCCGCGAGCGGAAAAACGTAGTTCGCGTCGGCGCCGACGAGTTTGCCGCTGCTTTGGCGGGCAATGTGGAGAAGATCGAGCTGCCGAAGCCCGGCCAATGGGTCAGGCAAGGCCAAAAAGTGGTTTCTTTCTATCGCAATGGAGAGCAGACCGAGATGGTTTCGCCCACCGAAGGCGAAGTCATGGAAATCAACCATGAGGTCATCGCCAATCCCGCCCTCATGCGGCAGGACCCGTACGGCAAAGGCTGGCTGGTTTCCGTCCACGTGCCGGACGAGGAGAATACCTCGCGCAACCTGATCCCCAAAATGCTGGTTCGGGAATGGATGAGCGAAGCGGTGGCGCGGCTCTATGCGCATCAGCCGGCTCTGGCGGGCGCGGTGGCTGCCGACGGCGGCCGGCCGGCCGCGGACCTTCTGGAAGCCCTGCCGGGCAAGAACTGGAAGGAAGTCACCAGCGAGTTCTTTCTGACCAATTAGCGCCGACTGTAAAGATTTCCAACACATCAGACGTGAATTCTGTTACAAGTATATTAGGGTCTTAAAATGTCTAAAGCGATTCTGTACGACAGTACCCTGTGCATCGGTTGCAAGGCTTGCGAAGCCGGTTGTGCCGAACGCTGGGGACTTCCGTATGACGCCCGGATTGCCGCCGAGGAACTCATCTCCGCGCATAAGCTGACCGCCGTTGAAACCCATGGCGAACGGTTCAGCCGGCGGCTGTGCATGAACTGCATACAGCCGGCCTGCGTTTCGGTTTGCCCGGTGGGGGCGTTGCAGAAAACGGCGCTGGGCCCGGTGACCTACGATGCGGATAAATGCATGGGCTGCCGTTATTGCATGCAAGCCTGCCCGTTCCAGGTGCCGACCTATGAGTGGGCCAAACGGCTGCCGAAAATGCGGAAATGCGACATGTGCTACGAGCGGCAGAGCCAGGGCAAGCCGACGGCCTGCGCCGAAGCCTGCCCGGTTGGGGCCACCAAATGCGGAGATAGGGACGAGTTGCTGGCCGAAGCGCAAAAGCGCATCGCGGAAAAGCCCGGCGAGTATTACCAAAAGATCTACGGTGTGAAGGAAGCCGGCGGCACATCGGTGCTGTATCTTTCGGCCGTGCCGTTCGAACAGATCGGCCTGCGCACCAACGTGCCGAACGAGCCGCTTCCCGAAACCACATGGCGGGTGCTGGAACTGGTGCCCGACGTGGTGTCTACCGGCTCGGTGCTCTTGGGCGGCATCTGGTGGATCACCAACCGCCGCGCCGAAGTGGCCAAAAAAGAGGGACGGCGGAAATGAACCGAAAACTCCCCAAGATTAAATTCCCTCAGGTTACCCTGTGGCGCGCAATCTTCGCGGCCATCATGCTGAGCGGCCTGTACGCCACTTACCTGCGCGTGATGTACGGGCTGGGGGGCTCCACCAACCTCAGTGACAAGTTCCCGTGGGGCCTGTGGATCGGCTTCGACGTGATGTGCGGCGTGGGGCTGGCGGCCGGCGGTTTCACGCTGGTGGCCGCCGTGCACATCTTCAACATCGAGGAGTACAAGCCGGTCTTGCGGCCGGCGATCCTGACGGCATTTCTGGGCTACACGCTGGTGGTGGTCGGGCTGCTCTTCGACCTGGGGCGGCCGGATCGGCTATGGCACCCGCTGGTGATGTGGAACCCGCACTCGGTGATGTTCGAAGTGGCCTGGTGCGTCACCCTGTACAGCACGGTGCTGTTCCTGGAATTCATTCCGGTGGTATTCGAAAAGTTCGGCTGGCACAAACCGATGGCGTGGATCCACAAAATCTCGGTGCCCTTGATGATCGTGGGCGTGCTGCTTTCCACGCTGCACCAGAGTTCGCTGGGCACGCTGTTCCTGATCGTGCCGGAGAAAATGTATCCGCTCTGGTATACGCCGATTCTGCCCGCGCTGTTTTGGGTTTCGGCTATCGCCGTGGGCCTGGCGATGACCATCTTCGAATCGTGGCACAGCAGCCGGGCCTTCGGCCGCGCGCTGGAACTGCCGCTGCTGGCCGGCATGGCACGGATTCTGGCGGTGCTGATGAGCGTGTACCTGTGGATCCGCTTTCTGGATATGAGCCACCGCCACGTGTTCGGGCTGCTCACGGTCAACCGGATCGAAACCTGGCTGTTTGGGCTGGAGATCGCCCTGATGGCGGTGCCGACGGTTCTGCTCTTTCAGGCCAGGCTCCGGAAGCGGCCTGGCGCGCTGTACGCCAGCGCGGTGATGGTGGTATTCGGGTTCATTGCAAACCGGCTGAACGTGAGCATCACGAGCCTGGAGGCCGGGTCGGGCGTGCACTATATTCCCAAGTGGAGCGAGGTGGCGGTGACGCTTTCGATAGTGGCCGCGGGCTTCGCGATTTTCCGCCTGGTCGCACAGTACTTCCCTATTTTTGAAGCGCACTCGCATGAGACCGCGCCCTCGATGATGGAAGCAACGGAGGATGACTTAGTCGAAGCCGGCTAAGCGGGAAACCAGACAGCATGAACGCCCGTGTCACCGTTCTCCGGCTGGGACTGGCCGCCAAACTCGCCATCTGCGTGATCGCGAGCACCACGGCCTTCTTCGCGTTATTCGGGTACATCAACCTCAAGATGGAGCGCGCCCACTCGGAAAGCCTGATCGAGCAGGCCGCCGACCGCGTCACCAACGTCATTCTGCGCAGCACCCGTTACGAAATGCTGCACAACGACCGCGACGCGCTGGCCAACATCATTCAGGAACTGGGCAGTGAGCCGGGTATCCGGCGGGTCCGTTTCTTCAACAAAGACGGCCGGATCACCCTTTCCACGGAAGCGCCCGAGGTGAACACCGTTGTGAATAAGACCGCCGAAGCCTGTTACGGGTGCCACGCGCAATCGGCTCCGCTGACCAGGCTGAATCGGCCCGACCGCTCCCGCACGTTCACGGACATGCAGGGCCATCGCGTGCTCGGCGTGATCCGGCCGATCGACAATTCCGCCGACTGTTCCAACGCCGCCTGCCATGTCCATCCCGCCAGCCAAAAGGTGCTGGGCGTGATTGACGCCCATCTTTCGCTGGCCACGGTGGATGGCCAACTGTCGCAGCACCAGGCTAACCTTGCCGGCTTCCTGGTGGGCGCCATCGTGTTCGGCTCGCTGCTGGCCGTGCTCTTTATCTGGGTGGTGGTCTATCGGCCCGTCAAGGAGTTGATCGACGGCACGCATCGTGTGGCCGGCGGCGACCTGGACTACCGTCTCCCGGTGCGCTCGGATGACGAACTGGGCGACCTGGCGCGGTCGTTCAACAAGATGACCGGAGAAGTGGCCGGCGTGCAAGCGAAAATCGAGGAGCAGGTGCGCCGCAAGACCGCGGAATTGGAGCGGGTGCACAAGACGCTTCTCGGGACCGAGAAGATGGCTTCGATCGGCAAGCTGGCCGCCACGGTGGCGCATGAAATCAACAACCCGTTGTTCGGCATCCTCACCTACGCGCACCTGACGCGGCGCGGCATCCTGCAACACGACTTCGAAGGCCGCGACGAACTGGCCGGGCATCTCCAGACCATCGAGCGCGAGAGCAAACGTTGCGGCGACCTGGTGAAAAACCTGCTGACCTTCTCGCGCCAGGCGCCCAGCCATCGTGAGCCGAACGATCTGAACACGGTAGTCGAGCGCGCCATCTTGTTAGTCAAGCACAAGCTGGACATGCAGAATATCGAGCTCAAGCGGAATCTGGCGGAGGGACTGCCGCCGGTGGAGTGCGACGCCAACCAGATCCAGCAAGTGGTTCTGGTATTGATGGTGAATGCCTCGGAGGCCATGCCAAAGGGAGGCACGCTCGAAGTCGCCACCGCGTTCGACGTCCTGTCCGAGCAGGGCGTGGTGACGGTAAAAGATACCGGGAACGGCATCCCGCCCGATGTATTGCCGCGTATTTTCGATCCGTTCTTTACCACCAAGGAGGACCAGAACCGCACAGGGCTGGGTCTGGCCGTGGCGCACAGCATCGTGGAGCAGCACGCCGGAGAAATCTCGGCCCGCTCCAAGCCCGGTGAAGGAACGGAATTCAGGGTGGCGTTGCCCACCGTGACGTTACCCGCCGTGGCGTTACCCGCCGTGGCGTTACCCGCCGTGGCGCGGACGCTCTCGCCTGCGGGAGTAACCGGGGGTAAAGCATGAGGGAGAAGAGTGTGCAAGGAATTACCAGGAGGACCCAATGGTAAGCAGTTTCGTGGAACCGTCGACGGCAATCAAGACAAAAGGCAGAATTCTGATCGTCGACGATGAACTCGTAGTGCGCGATTCGCTCGGCAAGTGGTTTACCAGCGAAGGTTATACGGCCCGGCCCACTGGCAGCGCCCGCGAGGCGCTGGAAGTCATCCAGCACGCGCAGTTCGATATCGCGCTGCTCGATATCAAGATGCCGGGCATGGACGGCATGGAGCTCCAGGCCCGGCTGCACGAGGCGGAGCCCGACCTGACCATCATCATTATGACCGGCTATGCGTCGGTGGACACGGCCGTACAGGCGCTCAAACGCGGCGCCTACGATTACATCACCAAACCCGTGGATCCCGATGAGCTATCCCATCTGGTGGCCAACGCGCTGGCGCATAAACGCGCGCGCACCGAGGTGGCCCGGCTGCGCGAAAACCTGCAGGAGGCGGCACCCAGCACGGAGTTGATCGGCCGGAGCCCCGCCATGAAGAAGGTGGCGGAGCTGATCGAAATGGTGGCGCCCACAGAGGCCACCGTGCTCATCACCGGCGAGAGCGGCACCGGCAAGGAAGTGGTGGCGCGCGGCATCCATGCAGCCGGTCCGCGGCGCTACATGCCCATGGTGACCATCCACTGCGGCGCGCTCACCGAGACCTTGCTCGAGAGCGAACTCTTCGGTCACGAGAAGGGCGCCTTCACCGGCGCGCAGTATCGCAAGAAGGGCAAGTTCGAAGTGGCCGACGGCGGCACGGTCTTCCTGGACGAGATCAGCGACATCAGCCTGAGGACCCAGACCGACCTGCTGCGCGTGCTGCAAGAGAAGGAAATCGTGCGGGTGGGCGGCAATCAACAGATCAAGGTGGATTTCCGCTGCGTCGCCGCTACCAATAAGAGCCTGGAAGCGTTGGTCAAAGAAGGGACCTTCCGCCCCGACTTGTATTACCGGCTGCACGTCTTCTGCATCGAATTGCCGCCGCTGCGCGACCGCCGCGAGGACATTCCGCTGCTGGTGAACCACTTCCTCAACAAGTTCTGCATGGCCACCAGCCGCCCCATGCCGCAATTGTCCGCCGAAGCGCTGGAGATCCTGATGCATCACGACTGGCCCGGTAACGTTCGCGAACTGGAGAACGCCGTGGAGCGGGCGCTGGTGGTGGGACGCGGTCCCGAGATCCGGCCGGCAGATTTCGCCTTCCAATTCCAGTCGGACGAGACAAAGGGCGGCAAGACGCTGGACGATGTCGAGCGCGTGCACATTGAGCGCATCCTGCGGGAGACGCAGCACAACCTCTCGCGCTCCGCGCGCATTCTCGATATCGACCGCACCACGCTGTACAACAAGCTCAGGCGCTACGGACTGCGGTGAAACCGATTCATCTCATCCCGCTGGCGAACGGTAACGGGTTGGCGGAGCCAGGGCTCGATGTGCTGGAGTACCTGGCGGCGTCGCTGGCCCGGACTTTCCGCACCCCGTGCCGGATCCGGCCCGAAACTTTCGACGTGACCTTCTCGCTGGATGCCGGCCGGCACCAGTATTACTCCACCTCCATCCTGCAGCGCATGGAGCGGGCCGCCGACCCCGACGTTCGCGTGCTGGGCGTGACGGCCTGCGATCTGTACGTGCCGGTCCTGACCTTCGTTTTCGGCGAAGCCCAGCTCGACGGCTACTGCGCGGTGGTCTCGACCGCGCGCCTGCACGAGGAGTTTTACGGCTTGCCGCCCCGCCAGGACCTGATGCGGGAACGCCTGGTTAAAGAGGCTGCGCATGAGCTGGGCCACACCTTCAGCCTGCGCCATTGCTCCGACTGGCGCTGCGTGATGGCATCGAGCCACGCCGTGGAGCGGCTGGACGTGAAGGGCGCGGAGTTCTGCAAAACGTGCAAGAAGACGGTGTTCGAAGAGGGGTATTGGTAGGGCGGGCATCCTGGCCTGGCACCTAGCCCGCTTCCGAACTGCCCGGTTTCGCGGCGCAGAGTGATCCCGCTTCCCGCGGGCCCCGGCTTAGGGCTGGAATTCGACCCGGAGTTCCTGAAGAAAGCCACGCTGGTGAAGCCGGCGTAATTGGCAGTGCCAGTGCCCCGCGGCGGCATGCGTTTGACCGGTATTAAATTGCACCGGCATCTTGCCGGCTGCTGCGTTAGAATGATCGCTGGAGACATGCCGCCCTGGGAAAAGCTTCTTGAACAACCCCCTTCTCGAAGCCACTTCGTGCAGCTTTACGGGACCGGCGAGGGTGCGGGGGAGCAGACTGCGCTAACCGAGAACGCCGGGCGTTATCTTTGGGAAGGCCTCCGGCGAGGGGATGGTGCGCTCGCCA
>Ga0209863_10001164_pt1 | contig 10642 bp, 9 predicted proteins | sample OrgsoiDNA2013046_FD_185796 | JGI IMG/M metagenome (GOLD analysis project Ga0209863, IMG submission 185796) | Permafrost soil microbial communities from the Arctic, to analyse light accelerated degradation of dissolved organic matter (DOM) -... | ecosystem: Environmental > Terrestrial > Soil >...
GTCGAGCAACCGATTGTCCTGGCTGCCGCCGCCCAGGACCAGCGCAGCGCCGGCATTGAGTGCCAGATTGCGGGTGAACCAGTGCCGACCTCCCAGCATGCTCACCGCGACGTCGGGACAGACGGTGGCCGGGGCCGGGGCCGCCGAGGAGGCAGGGGGAACCGGGGCGGTTACCGTCGAGCCGACCCCTGCCGCTCCGCTCCCGAGCGATGGCGGCTCCGCACAACCCGTGGCGGCCCTGCGGGCGAAGACCGGCAGCGTCGTGGTCACGCGGCGCGCCTCCACACCCCAGGCTCCGACAACCGCATCGTGGTCTGACGGGGACGCGGAGCTGTCGGCCGTGGGCACGACCCGAGGCCCAGCAGATGGCGACTCCGCGGGGCTGCCGCTGGCAGCCGCCTCGAGCGGCAGCGCGGGCGAGGGCGCAATCTCCGCCGTTGGGGGCACCGGGCTCGGAGAGATAGCGCCTCTGGCGGCCTGAGGACCAGGAGGGCGAGCGGCAGCCGGGCTCCCCGTCGGGAATGCCCCCGATGGCGTCGGCTGCGCCGTCGTCGCAGGCACCGTCACCGGCGTCGCCGGCGGTCCTTCGGCCCTGGCTGTCCCCCCGATCGCCACTTTCGCCGCCAGCCCGACCCCCAAAATGAGCGAACGCATCAGCCGCATCGGTGTAGCATGATTCGCCCGTGCAATTCGAGTTTCCAGCCACGCCACCATGGAGGTAAAAGCGCCCACCGCTGCGATCTTGCTGGTCGGCAACGAGATCCTCTCGGGCAAGGTGGATGACGAGAACGCCCGCTACCTGGTGCGCGAGCTACGGGCGCTCGGCGTGACGGTGGGACGCATCGAGGTGGTGCCTGACGATCAGGTCGACATCGCCGACACGGTGCGAGCCCTCTCCCGTCGCTTCGGGCTGGTGTTCACCTCGGGCGGAATTGGCCCCACCCACGACGACGTGACCCTGCCTGCCATCGCGATGGCGTTCGGTCGCCAGATCATCCGTCATCCCGAGCTGGAGCGGCTCATGCGCACGGCCTTCGGGCCCGGGCTGCACCCACGCGATCTGCGCATGGCGGACGTACCGGCCGGCGCACGTCTCGAATACGGATCTCCCATCGGGGGCACCACCTGGCCGGTGGTCGTGGTCGAGAACGTGTGGATCTTGCCGGGCGTCCCGTCGATTTTTCGCCGCAAGTTCGAGGCCATCCGCGAGCTCTTTCGCGCCCAGCCGATCTACGCTCGCGCGGTGTATTCCCGCGAGGGAGAGAGCCCCATCGCCGATGCGCTCGATGCGGTGGTGGCGGGTTGGCCCAGCGTCGAGGTCGGCTCGTATCCGCACGTCGACGCGCCCGGCTTCAAGGTGAAGATCACGCTCGACGGCCGCGATCGCGAGCTGGTGGACGCCGCCACGCACGCGCTGATCGAGCGGCTGGGGCCGGCGGTGGTCAGCATCGAGTAATTGCGGTAGGAGTCCCGAGCCATGTCCGACGTGCCCGCGTCCGTTAAGGGAATGAACGACATCCTGCCGCCCGACGTGTCCAAGTGGCACTTCCTGGAGGAGAAGGCGCGGTCGGTGCTGGAGGCCTTCGCCTACCGCGAGCTGCGCACGCCCGTGCTGGAGTACACCCCCCTCTTCGTGCGGTCGGTGGGAGAGGTCACCGAGGTCGTCGAGAAGCAGATGTATACCTTCGACGATCGCGATGGCCGCTCGGTGTCGCTGCGGCCCGAGGGCACGGCTCCCGCGGTGCGGGCCTACCTGGCGGCTTCCCAGTGGACCCGGGAGCCGGTCACGCGCTGGTACTACCTCGGCCCCATGTTCCGGCACGAGCGCGCCCAGCGCGGGCGGTTGCGTCAGTTTCACCAGATAGGCGCCGAGCTGTTCGGGGTCAGTGCGCCGACCGTGGACGCCGAGATGATCGCGATGCTGGCGTCGCTGCTCGGTGAGCTCGGAATCCCGCCCAGCGCCTACACCATCACCCTCAACACGCTGGGCGAGCCCGAGGAGCGACCCGCCTACCGCGAGGCGCTGGTCCAGTACCTGACGGCTCACAAGGACCGGCTGGACGAGGATGACGTGCGCCGCCTGGAGCTGAATCCTCTACGGGTCCTGGATTCGAAGAGCCCCGAGGTCCAGGCACTGGTGGCCAAGGCCCCGGTGATCCTGGATCACCTGAGCGACGAGTCCCGCCAGCGCTTCGCCCGGGTGCGGGAGTCACTGGCCTCCCTGGCGGTTCCGCACGAGGTGGATCCCCGACTGGTGCGGGGGCTCGACTACTACACGGGCACCATCTTCGAGATCAAGGTCACATCGGGCGAGCTGGGCGCGCAGAACACCGTCTGCGGGGGCGGTCGCTACGACCGTCTGGTGGAGTCGCTGGGGGGACCGAGCGTCCCGGCGCTGGGGTTTGGGATGGGCATGGAGCGCGTGCTCCTGGCGATGTCCGAGCCGGCGGCAAGCTTCGAGCCCGTCCTTGGGGTATTCGTCGCGACCCTGGATCCGGCGGCGCTCGGGTACGTCCTGCCGCTCGCACATCGCTTGCGAAACGCCGGGATCCGGGTCGAGGTCGAGCACCGGGGGGGCAGCCTGAAGTCCCAGCTCAAGCGGGCCGACAAGATGCGGGCCCGGCTCGGGCTGATCGTTGGCGAGGACGAGGTGATCTCGCGGCGAGTTCAGCTGAAAAACTTCAGTACCGGCCAGCAGCTCGAGATCTCGGAGATCGATCTCGAATCGACCGTCCATCAGCTCCTCGATTGATACGCGAGGACGCCGGCGACGGCCAGGGCTGCGGCCTCCTCGTCCCGGGCGAGGCCGCCTCAGGCCTCGGTCTCGAGCTCGTCGCCCCGCTTGGGGCGGCGCGCCTCGCGGCCGGAGCGCGCGGTCGTCTTACGCTGGCTCAGCAGGTACTTTTCGTTGAGCCAGATCAGGATCGGGCTGGCGATGAAGATGGACGAATAGGTTCCGACCACCACGCCAACGTTCATGGCGAAGGCAAAATCCCGGATCACGCCCACCCCGAAAACGTTCATGGCCAGGGTCACGAAGAACACCGTGGCGCTGGTCCAGATGGTGCGCGAGAGCGTCTCGTTGATGGATTGATTGACCACCCGATCGAACTTGCGATCGCGCAGCCGCGCCGCGTTCTCGCGGATGCGGTCGAAGACCACGATCGTGTCGTTCATCGAGAACCCGATGATGGTCAAGATGGCCGCCACGGTGGTCAGCGAGAATTCCTTGTAGGTGATCGCGAAGGCGCCGACCGTGATCACCGCATCATGCAGCAAGGCCGCCGCAGTGCCGGGGGCATAGCGAAAATCGAACCGAAACAGGATGTACACCATGATCAACAGGATGGCCGCCACAAGCGATCGCACCCCGTCGAACTGCAGCTGCTTGCCGGCCTTGGCGCCCACCGACTCGACCTGCGGCACCCCTGAAACGGTGCCCGGGCCCAGCTTCTCGTCGAGGTGACGCCAGATCTCCTTGTCGAGGCTGACCAGCGTGACCTCGTAGGTGTTCTCCTCGAGGCGGCCGAAGGGTTGCACCTGGTTGGCGTTGATCCCGACGGCCTGCAACGAGCTCGAGAGCGTCGCGGTCGGAACCGCCTTGTCGTAGCGCAGGTAGACCTTGTCTCCGCCCTCCGACCACTCGAACTTCTTCAAGCTCGCCTCGCCCAGCTTGGCCAAGGCCTGCTCGGCCTGTCGGGCCTGCGTGGTGGACAGCACCGAGACGGCCCCGAGCCGCACCATGTACACGTTCTTGTTCCTGCCGCTCGGGTCCTCGTAGCGGACCACGTCGGAGCTCTCGTGGCCGATCTGGCGCAGGGTGCTCCGGAGCTCCCCGGCGTCGACCGGCCGCGAGAACTCGATGACCATCTCGGTGCCGCCGCGAAAGTCGACGCCCCAGTTGAGCAGGTGACCCCGGCTCTTGATGACGAAGGCATTCAACGGGAGCATGATGATGGTGAGCACCACCAGGAATATGGAGGTGCCGATCCAGTACTTCTGGTTGCCAATGAACTCGTAGGTCGAGTGTGGCTTGATGATCTCTAGGAATTTTTGCTGCTTGGGGGCCGCCATGTTCGCCTCTGAGGTGTCCTGGAGATCAGATCGACAAGGTCGCCGGCGCGCCGCTGCGGCGACCGACCATCAACTCGAACATCCAGCGTGAAAGCCAATATGACGTGACCAGGTTGGTGATGATTCCCACCAGCAAGGTGACCGCGAATCCACGAATGGGACCGGAGCCATAGGAATAGAGCACGACGCCGGCGACGAAGTTGGTCACGTGGGCGTCGAACACTGTCCAGAAGGCCCGCGCGAACCCCGCGTCGACCGCGCTGCGGGGCGACTTCCCGTTGCGGAGCTCCTCGCGGATGCGCTCGTAGATGATGATGTTGGCGTCCACGGCCATGCCGATGGTCAAGACCAGGCCTGCGATCCCCGGCAGCGTCAGCGAGGCCTCGAAGGCGGCCAGGATCGCCACCATGAAGAGCAGGTTCACGACCATGGCCACATTGGCCATCAGGCCCGCCAGCCGGTAGTAAATCAGCATGAACAGGACCACGGCGGCGGCTCCGATATACATCGAGAACTTGGCCTTCTCGATCGAATCACGCCCCATGGTGGGGCCGACCTGTGTCTCGAAGGTCTTGCGCAGCGGCGCGGGCAAGGCCCCCGAACGGAGCACCGCCACCAGGTCCTTGGCCTCCTGCTGCATCTGGAACGGATCGCCGAAGCTGCCGAGCGTGATGCGTCCCCGCGAGCTGATGACGCCCTCGATGACCGGCGCGCTCGTGATCTTGTCGTCGAGCATGATGGCCATCTTGCGGCCCATGTTCTCGCGGGTCATGCGCTCCGAGAGCACCGCGCCCTGGTGGTCGAACTCGAAGCTGACCTCCGGCCGCCCCGTCTGCTGATCCCAGGTCTGGTCGGCGTTCGAGAGATACTCGCCGGTCAGGACCGCCCGCCGCTTCAGGTACAGCGTGCGCCAGCTCCGGTCCTGGGTGGCCTCGCCCGCATCGTTGCGCAGCGCGGTTTCCTCGTAGCCTATTTCGTGGTCGGGCGGAAGGGCATTCTCCCCGATCAGGCCGGCGAAGAACTTCTCGAGGACATCCCGGCTCTTGGCCCGCAGATAGACATCTTCGTGAGGCTTGCCCGAGTCCTTCTCGGTCCAGGACTCGGGCAGGACCTCGATCCCGCTGCCCTTGGGGAGCTGGGCGGCCACCTTGCGCATGTACTCCGCGCCGTCGTCGACGATCTTGAATTCGAGCTGCGCGGTCCGACCGATGATGGTCTTGATGCGCTCGAAGTCGGCGGTCTTGAGGCCGGGCAGCTCGACGATGATGTCGGTGCCCTTCCGGATGATGGTGGGCTCGGCCACGCCGAACTTGTCCACCCGACCCCGGATGGTCTCGATGCCCTGGCGCAAGGCCGAGTCACGCACCTCCTCGATCTGGTCCGGATCCAGGCGGAGGCGCACCGTACCGCTGACGGGGTCGCGCTTGACCAGATCGAGCTGCCGACGAAACTCGCGCAGCAATTCCTCGTCGATCAGGCTCTGCTCCGTCGGGTTCTTGAAGACCGCGATGATGTCGTCGCGGCCCTCCCGGGTGATGGTCACGCCCGACATCTTCTTGTTCTTGTTCAGGCGGTCTTCGATCTCCGAGGCGATGCGGTCGACCTTGTCGGACACGGCCTTGTCGACGTGCACCTCGTAGACGAGATGCAGGCCGCCTTGAAGATCGAGCCCGAGCTGGATCCGTTTCTGGAAGTGCCTCCTGATGAAGTCGGGCTGCTTCTGCTCAGGCACCACGGTGGGTACCAGGTACAAGCAAGCGACCGCCACCATGCAGCCGTAGAGCAGGGCTTTCCACCACCAGGACCGTTCCATGGTTCGTCGTCGTCCTTACCGCGAAGAAGCGTGAGTTTGAGGGGCAGAGCGTGGGAGCGTGGGAGCGCTACGAGGCCTTGGCGTCCGCCTTGGCGATGTCTCCGGGGCTGTGCTTGTTCGTGATGTGCGAGCGAAGAACCCTCAGGCGAACCCCTTGCGAGACCTCGATCACCACCTCGGGATCCTTGATCCCCGTGATCTTGCCGATGATGCCACCCTGGGTCACCACCAGATCGCCGGCCTTGAGCTCGCTCAACATCTGCTGGTGGATCTTTCCTTTCTTCTGCTGGGGCCGGATGACGAGAAACCAGAACACCCCGAATATGAGGATCAGGGGCAGGAACTGAACCACCGCCGAGCTGCCCCCCGGGGGGGCGGCCTGCGCGAGATTTACGAGGGCTGATGTCACGGGCTGGGCCTCCAAAGGAAAGGGAGGAACCCTTAGCAGACGGGTGATCCGCGGTCAACCTCCCGGCGGGATTAGCCGAGGCCCGAACTCCGAGGTCCGAGGCCCCGGGGCCCCTCAACCAAACGGTATCAGACCTACGGGTAGAGAGAAAGTCACGAGCGCCGGCACGGCCCAGACCGCACTGCTTTGGCCGGCTCAATCGGCCCGGTGCATGCAAGCGTTTCCCAGGAGGCCCGGGGCCCGAGGCGCTGAAGATTGGCCATATCCTTCATCAGAGGGGGCTCGAGGGCGAGTCCGAGGGCGTGTTCGAGTTCGTGTTCGAGTTCGTGTTCGAGGGAGGTCCGCGTGCGATCCAGTCGCGGCCGGATCGGCTTCAGTCGGACGCCCGGAGCACCTGCTTGTGTTTCTCGCCGACTGTGGCCGATGCTGATCCCGCCCTGCTGGGACCCTTCCTCCGCCCGAGTTCCGCCATCCGGCGCCTACCCCCCAGCACGCTCGCCCCACCTCCCCCTCGAACACGAACTCGAACACGCCCTCGAACACGGACTCGCACTCGGGCTCCCCTGCCCGAGATGTGACCAATCCTGAGAGCCCGAGGCCCGAGGCCTCTTCACCGAACGCCATTCGGTGTCGGGCCGTTCGTATGAGGTCGCTGGGCGCGCGGTGCTGGCAGGGATGGCCGGCTCGTCAGACGTCGTTTTCCGGAAATGCGATCACCTCGTCGATGGACCTCGCGCCCAAAACCAGCATCATCAGCCTGTCGAAGCCCAGGGCCACCCCGCAGGTGGGCGGCATACGCGCCAGGCTCTCCAGCAGCTTCTCGTCGATCGGATAGGTCACCTTGCCCCGCGCCCGGCGGGCCGCCGACTCGGATTCGAAGCGCGCCCGCTGCTCCACGGGATCGGTCAGCTCGCCAAAGGCGTTGGCCAGCTCCAGCCCGCCCGCGTAGAGCTCGAACCGCTCGACCAGCGTTCGATCGTCGGTGCGCCGCCGCGCCAGCGCGCCGAGCGGCACCGGCCAGTCGTACACGAACAGGGGCCCCGACGCCGCCGCCAGGGCGGGCTCCACTCGGTCCAGCCAGATTTGAAAGAAAATGTCATCCCAGGTCTCGGCGGCCCCCACCTTCACGCCAGCGGCCCCGGCTTTGGCCGCGAGCTCGGCGGTTGATTCATCGCCACGGAGCGTGAAGCCGGCGTGCGTCATGAGCAGTGCGCGAACAGTGGTGCTGCCGAACCGGGCGGTTGACTCCGCCCACGTCGGCTGGGGCCTGCTTGGCGCCCCCCGGTCTTGGGTAGAGAGCGCCGAAGCTGGTTCAGCCACGATTCGGGCCGCCAGCCGCAGCAACTGCTCGCAATCGTCCGCGATCCGTTCGAGCGGCTCCTCGGCCCGATACCATTCGATCATCGTGAACTCGGGCTGATGGTGTGCACCCACCTCCCCCGCCCGCCAGCACTTTCCCACCGACACGATGCGCCGGTAGCCCGCCCCGCACAGGCGCTTCATGGCGTACTCGGGGGACGTCACCAGCCAGCGGTCCTCGGACGCGATCGCATCGAGGTGAGCTTCCTGCCCAGGTGCCCTTACCCGGGCCGGCGTCTCCACCTCGAGGAATCCCTGCTCCTCGAACCAGCGCCGGATGGCGGAAAGCACCCGGGCCCGCGACTCGAGCGCCGCCCTCCTCAGCGCCAGCCCATCCGGAAGACTCACTGGATGCCCTGCTCGATCAAAATGTTGACGTATGAAACAAGTTTCCGCTCCGACGACTGCGCAGTAAATCGAAGCACGGGGAGGTCCAGCTTTGCTGGACCGGCCACGCCGTCAAGCAACTCCGTGGGGGTCTCGCAGGGGTCGTGCCTAGGTCTTGCCCAGGCCCCTTGCGGCGGCGAAGCCGCCCTAGGCGCGGCCGACGCGTTCCAGGTATTGCCCGGTGCGTGTGTCGATCTTGACGACGTCTCCGGCCACGATGAACAGCGGGACCTGGACCGTCGCGCCCGTCGAGATCTTGGCAGGTTTGGTGGTGTTGGTCGAGGTGTCGCCGCGAAAGCCGGGCTCGGTCTCCACGATCTTCTGCTCGATGAAGTTCGGCAGCGTGACACCGACGGCGCGGTTGTCGAAGAACAGAACCTCGACGTTGATGTTCTCGGGCATGAAGTCCTTGGACTCGCCGACCGTGCTCTCCGGAATGCTGACCTGGTCATAGGAGGTCGTGTCCATGAAGACGTACGAATCGGCGTCGCGATACAGGTACTGCATGGTCTTGACCTCGACGTTCGCTTCTTCGAGCCGCTCGCCGGACCGGAGGTTGCGTTCCAGCACCGCCCCGGTGAGGAGGTTCTTCATCTTGGTGCGCGTGAAGGCGGCGCCCTTGCCCGGCTTCACGAACTGGAACTCGACCACGGTGTAGGGAGCCCCGTCCATCATGAACTTCAACCCCTTGCGGATATCGGACGTATCGTACGGCATGGGAGCGGGGATTTATCCCGCGCTCCCGGCGCCGTCAAGGTGAACCTACGCCCGCGACGGGGCGACGAGGAGCCGGCGGGTATTTTGCACTGATGCCGCCGGCGCGCCGGCCGGTCGCCGGGCGGGCGCCCGGGGGTTATGGGGCGGAGGTGCCGGAGCGCCCGTAGGCGTCCTCCAGCCTCACCACGTCATCGAGCTCCGGGGTGGACACCTCGAAGACGTCGCAGTCCTCGAGCGCGATCATTCGATGTCGTAGCCCGGGCGTGATGTGAAACGATTCACCGGGGCCGAGATCGCTGTGCTGCTCGGTTTCGCCCTCTCCCTCTCCCTCTCCCTCTTGGAAATGAACCAGGCGCATGCGCCCCGACCACACCATCACGGTCTCGTCCTTTTGGCGGTGAAACTGCAAGGACAGTCTCTCGCCCTTCTTGATGTGCAGGACCTTGCCCACGTAGCGATCGGTCACGGCCCAGATCAGCTCATGACCCCACGGTTTGTCGACCTTGCGCATCTAGTCCCGAATTCTATCCCGATCTGGACGGTGAAAGGTTGTGCGATGTGGATGATGGTGGCGGATCAGGGATTCGAACCCCGGACCCGGCGCGTATGAAACGCCTGCTCTGACCAACTGAGCTAATCCGCCGGAATCAGTCGCCCGCCACCCCGCGGTGATGGAGCAAAAAGACGCGGCGATTTTGCGCATACACGCTGCCCTGTCAAGCGATGTCGGAGGAACACTGGAGGAACACGCCAGAGAAAGGCCAGATGCGATGCCAAGGGCGATGCAGAGGGGAAGGTCGATGGCTGGCTTCCTGACGGGTGCGGACCCAGAGGAGAGGCGCGTGCCAATCGGACCGCACCCGTGCCAATCGGGCCGCAATTGCAAGATGGAACCTTGACGACGGAATGCTCGACCCCTATAACGCGCGAGGAGAATCATGAGGCTTTACAGCGGGAAGATCCCAACGATAGCGGGAGAGATCGTCAAGACGCTCGTCGACGCGGGCGACATCGCCGTGGTGGATCGGGGCGAGGCCGAGATGGACGCGCAGGCGGTCCTCAAGGAGTATTTGCGCTTGGACCGCGAGATCACCGATCGGGCCAAGGACGTCCTGCAAAAGCGAGGGCTGCCCTACGAGCAGTTCGGCAAGGTGAAGCGGACCCTGGCCCATGAAAAAGGCATGGGGCTCGGCGAAGAGGGGCTCGAGTGGATGACCAATCAGATGATCGAGTCATTCATGCAGTCGCCACACGTCGAGGAGATCTTTGCCGAGGATGGCGTCATGCGCAAACGCATGGCCGACGTCTTGAAGAAGCACATGCTGGTGGACGAGGAGCTGGACGAGGAAGTCCGTCGCAAGATCAAGAATCTCGAAGAAGGGACCGCCACCTGGGAAATCGAGTACAGCAAGGTGCTCGATCAGATGAAGCGCAACCGCGGTCTCGGTTGATAGAGCGATAGGTCTGAAGTCCGAGGCCCGAGGCCTCTTCAGGCGTTCAGGTCGGCGTCGAGCGTGTCGGCGCAGTAGGCCGTGAACCGGCCCTCCAGGATCGCGGCGCGCGCGCCCCGCGCGAGGTCGAGGTAGTGGCGCAGATTGTGGATGGTGGCCAGCCGATAGTAGAGGAGCTCTCGGGCGTGAAACAGGTGGGCCAGGTAGGACCGGCTGTACGAGGCGCAGCATTCGCACGTGCAACCTTCGTCGACCGGCCGCGCGTCCCGTCGATGGCGGGCGTTGGCGATGTTGAGACGACCACCCGGCACGAACAGCTGGCCATTACGCGCGTTGCGGGTCGGCATCACACAGTCGAACATGTCGATCCCAGCCGCGATCCCCGCCAGGATGTCGCGCGGGGTCCCGACGCCCATCAGGTATCGCGGGGCG
>Ga0209863_10001166_pt1 | contig 10638 bp, 8 predicted proteins | sample OrgsoiDNA2013046_FD_185796 | JGI IMG/M metagenome (GOLD analysis project Ga0209863, IMG submission 185796) | Permafrost soil microbial communities from the Arctic, to analyse light accelerated degradation of dissolved organic matter (DOM) -... | ecosystem: Environmental > Terrestrial > Soil >...
GCCCGGACGACATGCCGGCGCACATTCGGGCGGCGCTCACTTTGACGCAGCTTTCCATTCCCGTGCAGCAGGGACGGATGGCGCTTGGCACGTGGCAGGGCATCTACCTCTTTGAACACCGCGCCGCGCCCCACCGGCGGAGCGTGGTGCTGCACCTGATCGGCGAAGCGTGTTAGCCTCCAGATAGAGGCAAAGTCATGAGTATTTCCAGGCGCGATTTTCTCGGAAGCGCGGCTCTCGGGGCGGTTGCCGCCAACCAGGCCGGCAGCCCCCTGGTAGCCGCCACCGGCATGCCGATGCGAACACTGGGCAGTACCGGCACGGAGGTTTCGATTCTGGCATTTGGCGGCGGCAGCCGCTTCACGCAATACGGCGAAGAACAGGGAATGGCCGTGCTCATCCGCGCGCTCGATTGGGGGATCACCTATATCGATACGGCTGACGACTATGGCAAGAACGGCGAGAGCCAGGTCTGGATCGGCAAGGTCCTGAAGGATCGCGGACGGAATGGCCTGTGGCTGGCCAGCAAGATAAGCACGCGCAATTACGATGAGTTCATGCGCCAGGTGGACGTGAGCCTGAAACGGCTGCAGGTGGATTACGTGGACCTGCTCCACATCCACGCCCTGATGGGCCCGGACGATCTGGCGGCGATCGAAGCCAGGAACGGCGCGTACAACGCCCTGCTGAAAGCGCGCGACCAGAAGATGGCGCGCTTCATTGGAATCACCTGCCACGCCTATCCCGACGTGCTCAAGACGGCGCTCGAACGGCACGATTTCGACTGCACCCAGATGGCGCTCAACGCCGCCATGCGGAGCCAGGTCAAAGGCGCCGTGGCCAGTTTTGAGACCACCGCGCTTCCCGTGGCGCTGCGCAAGAAAATGGGTGTGACCGCGATGAAGATTTTCGCGCAGGATGCGCTGGCGGGCCAGGCGCCGCCCGAAAAGCTGATCCACTATTCGATGTCCCTGCCCGTGGCTGCGACCGTGATCGGCATGCCGAAGGTGGAGCACCTGGACCACAATGTTCAAGTGGCGAAAGCATTTCAGCCGATGCCGGCCGACGAAATGAAGCGCCTTTCGAGCGAACTCTCGGCCAAGAACAAATTGGCACTGGAAGGCTTCTTCCAGCACCATATCGACGCGTAGCGGGCCGCGTTATTCGTCGGCAAATTTCACGCCAAGGCTGTGCAGGAATTTTTCATCCTCAAGCGTGCTTTCGGCAGCCACGGAAACCAGAACCTCGGTCTTCAATGCGTGGTCCATGGGACAGTCTCGCCAGCAATCCGCCAGCGGACGGGCAGCCGTAACCGCCCTCCCGCATCGCGGACAATACCAGCCCACCAATAGCTGGTGATCTTCGGAACATCCTACCCACTTCACTTGCGAAGCCGTCCTGCCGCATTCGCACGTCAGCGATAACTTCCGGTATTTCATGGCGTCAGATTGTAACCTCTGCCTTAATATATCGGCGAATTGGAGTGTTTTGATTACCCTGGATTGGGCAGGAAACTTGATTAATCCCGCGCGGTTTGGCAAGCTCGGACACAGGAGAATACTGCTTGCAGCAGGCGTTCGATATCAACCGGCGTTACCCTATAGGCGCGGAAATCCTGCCGGGGGGTGGCGTCCACTTTCGGGTTTGGGCGCCCCGGAGGCAGAAGGTGGAAGTGGCGGTCGAGACTGGCGGCCCGATGGAAATACAGCGGGTGGAACTGCAGCCCGAAAACAGCGGTTACTTTTCTGGCGTAGTGCCGCAGGCTGGCGCGGGAACACGGTACCGCTTTCGTCTGGACGGCGGCGATTCGTTCCCCGACCCCGCTTCCCGCTACCAGCCGGAGGGGCCGCACGGGCCTTCGCAGGTGGTAGACCCTTCGGCGTTCCAATGGAGCGATGCAAACTGGCAGGGGGCGGCGATCGAAGGCCAGATCGTTTATGAAATGCATCTTGGGACCTTCACACGCGAAGGGACCTGGGCCGCCGCCGCGCGCGAGTTGCCGGAACTCTCGAAGGCCGGCGTCAGCGTAGTCGAATTGATGCCGGTTGCCGATTTTCCCGGCCGATTCGGGTGGGGATATGACGGTGTGGGCTGGTTTGCCCCGGTCCGAATTTACGGAGAGCCGGACGATTTCCGGCGCTTTGTGGATGAGGCGCACCGCGTGGGGCTGGGAGTGATTCTGGATGTCGTGTACAACCACGTGGGTCCCGACGGCAACTACCTCAGCCAGTTTTCGCCGGACTATTTTACCAGCCGGTATGGGAATGAGTGGGGAGAGGCCATCAATTACGATGGCGAGAACGCCGCGCCGGTACGCGAGTTCGTGCTTACGAATGTGGCCTACTGGGTGGAAGAATTCCACGTGGATGGATTGCGGTTGGACGCCACCCAGCAGATCTTCGACGCTTCTTCGGAGAATATTGTCGCGGCGCTGACGAAGCGTGTGCGCGCTGCCGCCCGCGGGCGCAAGACCATCGTGGTGGCCGAAAACGAACCGCAGGAAACCAGGCTGGTCCGGGCGGTGGAGCAGGGTGGATATGGCCTCGACGGCCTTTGGAACGACGATTTTCATCACACCGCCAGGGTGGCCGCGACCGGCCGGCGGGAGGCCTACTACACCGACTATGAAGGCAAACCGCAGGAGTTGATCTCAACCGTTAAGTACGGCTACCTCTATCAGGGTCAGCACTACCAATGGCAGCACAAGCGTCGGGGCACGGTGTGTTGGGGCCTGCGGCCTGCGCAGTTTGTGACGTTCCTCGACAACCACGACCAGATCGCCAACTCCGGACGCGGCCAGCGCCTGCATCAACTGACCAGCCCGGGCCGCTACAAGGCCCTTACCGCTCTGCTGCTGTTGGGTCCCGGCACGCCGATGCTGTTTCAGGGGCAGGAATTTGCCGCCACAAGCCCATTCTGTTTCTTCGCCGACCACGACGCCGGCCTGGCGAAACTCGTGCGGAATGGGCGGGCCGAATTCCTGTCGCAGTTTCCCAGCCTGGCGCAGCCCGGCATGAGCGGCATCTTCTCGGACCCTGGCGACCCGGATACATTCGAGCGCTGCAAGCTGGATTTTGGGGAGCGCCGGAGCCATGCCGCAATCTACCAGTTGCACAAGGACCTGATGCGGTTGCGCCGGGAAGATCCGGTTTTTCGAGCGCAGACGCCGCGCGGGGTTGACGGCGCGGTGCTCTCCGCCGAAGCCTTCCTGCTGCGGTTCTTCGGTGAGAATGGCGACGACCGGCTCTTGCTGGTAAATCTGGGAGTGGATCTTCTGCTCGACCCCGCGCCTGAACCCTTGCTCGCGCCGCCCGAGCGAAAGCTGTGGGATCTGCTATGGTCGAGCGAGGATCCGCGTTATGAAGGCACGGGTACTCCCCCGGTTGACAGCGATTGCAACTGGCGCGTGCCGGGAAACTCGGCCGTGGTAATGCGCCCCGTGGAGGCCAAATCGGCATGGCAGATCTGATTCGAATCTTGCCCAAACGCGAACTGGGCGACGCTGAATCGGACCCGCACCTTCACCGGGAATGGCTGGTCACCAATGGATTGGGCGGATACGCTTCGGGGACGGTGAGCGGCTCCATTACCCGGCGATATCATGGGCTGCTGATTGCGGCTCTGCCGAATCCGCTGGGCCGCATGATGATGTTGAACGGCCTCTCCGAACGTTTGCGCCTGCCGGACAGGCGGGTGGTTTACACGGGCGCCGAAGAACTGGCGGGCGCCACTCCCGAAAACACGCTGCCGCTCAGTGGATTCAGCCTGGAAACGGGCCTTCCCGTATGGCGCTATGAAGTGGAAGGCTTCGTTCTGGAAAAGCGGCTGCTCATGCCGTATCGCCAGAACACGGTCCACATCTCATACCGCCTGCTTGCCGGCAACGGCAAGTTGCGCATCGGTCTGCGGCCCGCCATTCATTTTCGTTCGCACGACGCTCCAGTCAGTTCCGTGAATGCACATGGCTACGTCGTCACTGTAAGCCACGACCAGTTCGAGATTACGTCGGGGAAGGATCTGCCGGCGTTGCGGCTGATGGTTTTCGGCCGCGGGGCTACGTTCACTTTCGACCGAAAAGAGACGGACTCCATTCCGTATCGCACCGAGCAGAACCGGGGATACGAGTGGGAGGGCTCACTTTGGAGCCCCGGATATTTCCGCGTGGACCTGGAAGAGGGCGAGCACATCACGCTGGTGGCATCCACGGAAGGCTGGGAGACGGTCAACACGCTGACGCCCAATGCGGCCCTCCGCGCGGAGATGGAACGCCGCAAGTTGCTGCTGGCCGCCGCGCCGCCGCAGGCACACGCCGGACCGGGCGCGGAACTGGTGCTGGCCGCGGACCAGTTCATCATCACGCCCGTGGGCCGTGTGGAAGACGCGGCCCGCGCGCGCGCAGCCGGTAACGAGATTCGCACCGTTATCGCCGGCTACCACTGGTTCACCGACTGGGGGCGCGATACTATGATCAGCCTGGAGGGTTTGACTCTGGTCACCGGCCGGGCGAATGAAGCCGCGTGGATTCTGCGCACGTTCGCCATCTACGTTCGGGACGGCCTGATTCCGAATATGTTTCCGGAAGGCGAGAAGGAAGGCCTCTATCACACCGCCGACGCCACGCTCTGGTTCTTCCATGCGATTCATCGCTATGTTCAGAAGACCGGCGATCGATTGACGCTAGAGCTGATCCTTCCCAAGCTGGTGGAGATTATCGACAAACACATGCAGGGCACACTGTTCGGCATTGCCATGGACCCCTCCGATGCCTTGCTCAAGCAGGGCCAGCAGGGTTATCAGCTCACGTGGATGGATGCAAAAGTGGACGATTGGGTAGTCACACCGCGCCGCGGCAAGGCGGTGGAGATCAACGCTCTCTGGTACAACGCGCTGTGCCTGATGGAGCAATGGCTGCGGGAGGAGCGGGACGAAGCGCGGGCGGAGGTGATGGGCGAAACGGCCGCGCGCGTCCGCGAGTCTTTCAATCGCCGCTTTTGGTTCGAAGCCGGTGGATATCTATACGACGTGGTGGACGCGGAGGGCGGAGGCAACGACGATGCCTGCCGCCCCAACCAGGTATTGGCGATTTCGCTCGATCACGCCGTCCTCGATGAATCGCGCTGGAAGAAGGTAATGGATGTGGTTACCGAACGGCTGCTCACGCCCGTGGGTTTACGGTCCCTGGCGCCAGGCCACCCGGACTACAAAGCGAAATACTACGGCGACCTGAGATCGCGCGACGCCGCCTACCACCAGGGTACGGTCTGGGCCTGGCTGATCGGGCCCTATGTCGATGCTTATTTGAGACTGCACCCCGAGGAACTGTCGACGGCACGGAAGTTTCTGGAAGGGTTCATCCCGCACTGGATGAGGCATGCATCGGTTCCATCAGCGAAGTTTTTGACGCCGAAGCCCCCTATACGCCCCGCGGGTGCATCGCGCAATCGTGGAGCGTGGCGGAGGTACTGCGTTGCTGGGTGAAGACCGCCGGCGCGTAAATTTGATGCGGGGCGGCGGGACCATTTGGGCCACCGTTGCCCAACCGTGCCGCTAACTCCCCTGCTCCCAACAGGGTTTTTGGAGTTTTGGGACACCGTGGCCCAAACCGCTAAAGCGGACCGGGCATGCCCGGCCTCTACAGGCTCTTGTAGGGGCGAGGCATTACCAGGTGAGCCGGATCAGTGACACGCCATGGCGCGGCAGATCGAACGCTATGTGAACGCTGCCATCCTGCGGCGTGGTCCACCGGGGCGATTCCAATAACTGAAGTTGTCCGGCCTGCTCGAGTTGCGCAACCTGCCCGGCAGCCGGTTGCGCGGGCGATCCGATTTCCTTCCAATACTCATAAGAGTTACTGTGCCGGTCGTCGACGCGGTAGTGCTGCAACAGGATCCGGCCGCGCGGCAGACCCCCGATAGTAAGATCGATGGGGGCAGCCGCGCCGGGTTTGGCGGAGTCGTGATAATTCGATACCAGGACGGCGGCCGAGTGCGCATCGATGCTGGCCAGGGCGTGTATATCGGGCGTGTTCTTGACGCCCGCGGCTAACATGCTATCGAGCGAGGCCGCTGCCGGATTGTCCACCGCGGCGCGATCCCCGGTCATCATTCCGAGCATGCGGAATACGTTCAGAACGGGCTTGTCTATCCCGTTGGTTGCCAGATCGCGGAAGCCGTCGAAGTAGGGCTGATCTTCAAACTCGAAGGCCCACGTGACCGCACCCAGCAGGTTCACTCCATACTTCGCGGCAAGGTCGAGGTGACGCGGCATGACCGCCGCCGTATAACTCGCATACATGACGCCGTTCCGGTATGCGTTTTGCGGATAGACACGCGAAGAGCAGGCGGCGCAGCCCTCGGGGTCGCTCTCTCCGATGACGATCGGACGGCCCTTGAGTTCCGGTACCGACGCCACAATCTCAAAGCCCCTGGCGAGATCCCGGAGTTGGTTCTCGATCCCCATCACCACATTGCCCTCGACAAACTTCGGCGAACCCTTGGCGTGGAAGCTGACAAAGTCCAGAGGCGCGCCTGCTTTGCCGGTGACATAATTCTTGCCGTGAACTACATGGTCCAGGAAGTTCCGCAGGAAGGCCGCGGCGTTGTTGCTTGCCGGGCCAGTGGAGTCCGGTCCGCCGATCCGGGCCGCCGGAAGTGCCCGCTTGACCGCGTCGGCCGAGTAGTCGTAGAGCTTGTGGTACTCCTCGGGCGTTCCCTTCCAATAGCCGATATTAGGCTCGTTCCAGACTTCCCACAGCCACGACTCCACTTCCGGCCTGCCGTACTTCTGCACGCAGTGCCGCACCCATTGGTAAACCAGTTCCGCCCACTTCGCATAATCCTTGGGAGGATAAGCCCAGCCGGTAAAAATGTCATTGTAGTTATCGCCGGGCTTCCAATGATGGCGATAGGGTTGCGGCCGGGAAGAGAGAGCCTCAGGCATGAAGCCGATCTGAACCAGCGGTTTCATCTTGCGGTCGAGATAGGTATCGAAGATGCGGTCGGTGACGGTCCAGTCGTAGACCGGCGTGCCGGAGGCGTCTTCGGTGTAGGCGTTGGTCGAGCCCCACTTAAGCCCGGCCTTACCGTCGCCCGTCACCAGCAGACTGTGGACTCGCATATACACCGGCACGCGGCTGAGGGCGGATAGCTCGGACAGTAACTTCCGGCCATCCTTCATGTAAGTATAGTTAGGCTCGTCATGGCCGAAGAACGCATATATGGGCTTCAAGGGACCGCTGGTTTTCGCGGCGTCCACGCGAATAGTGACACGGTCTTGCGCGAGGCTGGAAGCCCCGGCCAACAGCAGAAGAGCAATGAACCGCATTTTCAGTTCGAGTATAATGACATCCCTGCGTTCTGTCTACTGCGTAGATCGCTTACCTGGGAGGATTTTCGCTATAGTGGTGCGATGTCTCTGGCGGAGAAGATCGAAGGGCTTGGCCAGAAAATAGCCCACGCTGCGCACCAGTTGCAGACTTTCTGGGACCGCCTGACCGACGGCATGGCGATCGACGCGCTTTGGGCCGACTTCAAGGCCGATGCGCGCGCGGGCTACGATTTCTACGCCAAGGACGTGGATTGGGAAGCCATCGGGAAACATCGCGGCCACCGTCACCGTCTCTATGCCGCGCGGGATTTGGCTTGGGCTATGCTGCGCAAACTGTCGCCGGCGCGGCGGATTTTCCTGCTGCTTACGATTGCCTACGTGGTGATTGCGTTATCCGACCGCGGCGGAAGCGCCGGTATCCTCATCAGCAGCGCGGCATTCATCGTATTGCTGGCGCTGGAACTGGCGGACCGCGTCACGATGAAGCGCGACCTGGAGATCGCGCGTGAGATTCAGCGGTGGCTGTTGCCTGCCGCCTCGCCTGAGGTGGCGGGCTTCGACCTGGCTTTCGCCACGCGGCCGGCGAACACCGTATCGGGCGATTACTATGATGCATTCCTCCGCGACGGCGGCCGCCTGCTGCTGATCGTGGCCGACGTGGCAGGCAAAAGCATTCCCGCGGCGCTGCTCATGGCGACCATTCAGGCCAGCCTGCACACTCTGGCGGCCGCGCCGGTTGCGCTGGAAGAACTGGTGCTCGGCCTGAATCGCTACGCTTGTGCGAATAGCTTGGGCGGACTGCGATTCACAACCGCGTTCCTCGGCGAGCTGGACCTGGCCAGCCGCACCATGCAGTACATCTGCGCGGGGCACAATCCGCCGGTGCTGCGGCGCGCGGCGGGAGCACTGGAACGATTGGAGGCGGGTGGCCTGCCCTTGGGCGTGATGGCCTCCGCCCGATTCGAACAGGGCGCGGTCACCTTGGACTCCGGCGATCTGCTGATTGTGTTTACCGACGGCGTGACCGAGGCTGAGAACGAGCGCCAGGAGGAGTACGGGGAGCCGCGCCTGCTCGAAGTGGTTCGCGGCCTGGGCGCCGGCACAGCGGCCGAAGGGTTGAAGAGCGTGATGTCCGCCGTCGACGGCTTCGTGGGGCCCACCCGGCAGCACGACGACATTACGGCTCTCGTGATGCGGGTGAAGTAGTCGGCTCGTTCGCGAAATCTCAAGGCTTTTAGCGGTTCAGGGAATAAACCTCGGGGCATTCGAGTCTGGAAAACCGAAGGGCAACCAAGACTACTTTTACGCGAGGTGAAACTTGTCGAAACTAATTATTCACGACCACAACGACGATGGCATTGACCGCCGTGGCTTTCTGCAATGCATGGCCTGGGCGGGCACCGGCGTTCTCTGGACTGTCGGCAGCGGCGTCCTGACGTCGCAGGCGTTCGGCCAGAACAAGAAGAAGGCCGCGAATGGAGAACTCCACTTCGTCCAGATCAGCGACAGTCACATGGGCTTCAGCAAGCCGGCGAATCCCGATGTAGCCGGCACCCTGCAGGCCACCATCGACAAGATCAACGGACTGCCGCAGGAGCCCGAGTTCATTATTCACACGGGCGACCTGAGCCACACATCCAAGGCCGCTGAATACGACACACTGGACCAGGTGCTGAAAGGCGCGAAACCGAAGGAGGTCTTCTTCGTTCCGGGCGAGCATGACACGTCGATCGATGACGGCAAAATGTACCTGGAACGCTATGGGAAGAACGCGCAGGGACGCGGGTGGTACAGCTTCAACCATAAGGACGTACACTTCGTCGGGCTATCCAACGTGGCCGCACTGGAAGGACTTGGGAAACTGGGCCCCGAACAAATCCAGTGGCTTGAAGCGGACCTCAAGAGCCAGTCCGCCAGCCGTCCGGTGGTCGTCTTCGCGCATATCCCGCTGTGGTCGGTTTATCCGGACTGGGGCTGGGGGACCGAGGACAGCGCACAGGCGCTCGGTTACCTCAAGCGGTTCGGATCGGTCACAGTGCTGAACGGGCACATCCACCAGGTGATGCAGAAGGTGGAAGGCAATGTCACGTTCCACACGGCGATGTCGACGGCGTTCCCGCAACCCGCTCCCGGCACAGCCAAGGGACCCGGCCCAATGAAAGTCGCGGATGACAAACTGCGGAGCGTGCTCGGGATTACCGACGTGAAATCGGTGATGAAGCAGCACAGCCTGGCCGTGGTGGACTCCACGCTGGAAGGAGAGTAGCCGCGTGCTCAGACGACACCAACCGCACCTCGCCGGAGGAATTCTCGCCGGATTAATGTTGATAGCGGCCGGATGGAGCCTCTTCGTCCCGGCGCGAGCGCAGGCCCAGGCGGACGGCAAGTCGCTATTTGAAAAGCGCTGCGGCGGATGCCATGCGCTTGATCGCGACAAGGAAGGGCCTCGCCTCAAAGGCGTGTACGGGCGTACCGCTGGATCGGTCGATTCGTTCCAATACTCCGACGCGCTCAAGAAATCCAGAGTCAAGTGGACTGAAGAGACGCTGGACAAGTGGCTCACCGACACCGAGAAGCTGGTTCCCAATAACGACATGACATTCCATGTCGAAAAGGCGCCCGAGCGGAGCGAAATCATCGCCTACCTGAAGCAGAACTCAGCTAAGTAGACCAGCCGCTTCCAGTCTACTGGATTCCGGGTCCGGAGAAGTAGCGCTTACTTTACCGGGAGCACGCCCAGTTGTGCGAGCGCGAAGCCGAGCCAGTTGGCGTCGTCCTGGATCTGCTTGTCGAGCGGCTTGCCGCCGGAATGGCCGGCCTTTGTATCGTAATCGAGTAGAACCGGTTTTCCGGACGCGGTGGAGGCTTGTACCAGGGCCGTCATCTTGCGCGCATGCAGCGGGTCCACCCGCGTATCGGCATCGCCGGTAGTGAACATCACCGCGGGATATTTGGCGCCCTTCTCTACGTTGTGATAGGGCGAGTACTTCAGCAGGTAAGGGAACTGCTTCGAGTCTTCCGCGGAACCATATTCGGTGATCCAATAGGAGCCTACTTTGAACTTCTGATAACGCAGCATGTCGAGCAGCGGAAACTCGCAGATCACCGCGCCAAAGAGATCCGGGCGCTGCACCAGGGCTGCGCCTACCAGAAGGCCGCCGTTGGACATGCCTTCGACGGCAATCCGCTCCGGCCGCGTGTATTTGTTCTTGACCAGCCACTCGGCGGCGCCGATGAAATCGTCGAAGACGTTCTGCTTGTTCTCGAACATGCCGGCGTGGTGCCACTTCTCGCCGAACTCGCCGCCGCCCC
>Ga0209863_10001168_pt1 | contig 10631 bp, 8 predicted proteins | sample OrgsoiDNA2013046_FD_185796 | JGI IMG/M metagenome (GOLD analysis project Ga0209863, IMG submission 185796) | Permafrost soil microbial communities from the Arctic, to analyse light accelerated degradation of dissolved organic matter (DOM) -... | ecosystem: Environmental > Terrestrial > Soil >...
ATTGAAAAAGGGAATAATGATTTCGTTTTGATATGTGACGGAAGTATTGGACTCAAAATTAATATTCCCGAGCCGGGTTCCGTCCGCGCTTGACCATTCTTCATGATACCAGGGACCCATCACCAGTTTGGCGTTTGTCTCCGGACTTTGTTTCTGTATGGCTTTGTACAAATTCCAGGCGCCGAAACAATCTTCCGCGTCAAATAACCCACCCACAATCAGTATAGCGGGTTTTATTTTGAATTGCGCAACGCGGGCATTTCTTTCCTGCCACCATTTGTCCCGGTTCGGATGTTTATAAAGTTCACTGAAAAATTCAATGCTGTCGCCTGTAAGTTTTAGTAAATTTTTATCGGCGCCCTGCTGCAAATAAAACTGGTAATTATCCTTACTGTCATAAACATCCGGCATTGGCGATTCCTTACTGACGGGCACCGGATGGGGTCTGCCAAAACCACCGGCAACATAAAAGTCAAAGGCATCCATATAAAAGAAGGCGCCGTTATGATGAAAATCGTCTCCAATGAACCAGTCCGTAACAGGAGCCTGAGGACTGACCGCCTTAAGTGCCGGATGGCCGGAAGCAGCTGCCATGCCTGCATAGAAACCCGGATAGGATGTGCCGAACACCCCAACTTTTCCATTGTTACCTGCAATATTTTTAACTAAATAATCAATAGCATCATAAGCATCTGTCGATTCGTCTGTATCGGACGGTTTTTTATTTTTGATGAAGGGCCGGACGTCTACAAATTTTCCCTCACTCATCCATCGTCCGCGTACATCCTGAATAACCATGATATATCCTTCGTATAAAAAATAACGCTTGTATCCCGACCAGAAATCGCGATATTCATCTGAACCATAGGGAGCGCATCCATAGGGAGTTCTTTCTATCAGGATAGGATGTTTTTCGGTAGTGTCTTTCGGAATATAAACGGAGGTAAATAATTTCACCCCGTCCCGCATGGATATTGATTTTTCTATTTTGTAATAATTATTTCTGAACCAGGCACTGTCCTGGTTTACGTTTTGTGAAAATGCAATCAGACTAGCAAGACACAGGAGAAGTATTAAACCTGATTTCATATTATTATAGTGTGGTCAATGTGGAATTGTATTATCCGTGTGCCGACGCTGAAACTCTGGCGCAAGCACCCGAACTTTAGCGCAGGCAGATAGAAAATGAAAAATAGGGAAATTCACATTGTCATTTCCACATTCAATTCCGAATTCTTACGTTCCCCACATTTACATATTTACCACACTAAATTTAGGTGTTGCCCGGAACTATTGACCTAAATTGAGCTATAAACTGGCTTAAAATGTTTAACCGGAGAAAATTCCTCGGCTCTTCTTTTCTTGCTTCCACGGGATGGTTTTTAAGAACGCAGGATAAATCGAAACCAATCAACGACGGGCGGCCAATGATCGACCTACGACAAAGTAATCCCATCGTGATTTCGACATGGGACTTCGGAAAAGCAGCTAATGCGGAAGCCTGGAAAATTTTAAGCAAACAGGGGAGAGCGCTGGATGCCGTGGAAGCCGGTGTCAAAATTCCTGAAGCAGATCCAACCAATCATTCCGTCGGATATGGTGGTTTGCCAGACCGTGACGGCATTGTAACTCTGGATGCCTGTATCATGGATGAAAAAAGTAACTGTGGTTCTGTTATGTGTCTGGAGAGTATTGTTCATCCTATTTCTGTTGCACGCCTGGTGATGGAAAAAACACCGCATATCGTGCTGGCGGGCAACGGAGCCCTTGAATTTGCGTTGGCCAATGGATTCAAAAAAGAGAATTTACTAACGCCGGAAAGTGAAAAGATCTGGAAGGAATGGCTGCGCATTTCGAAGTATGAACCGGTGATCAATGTAGAAAATAAAAAATACAGTCCCGGTGGCCCGTTCAACCACGATACAATTGGAATGCTGGCATTGGATAGCGAAGGAAATCTAAGTGGCGCCTGCACCACCAGCGGAATGGCATTTAAAATGCATGGAAGGGTAGGTGATTCTCCGATTATCGGGGCCGGACTTTTTGTTGATAATGAAATCGGATCTGCGACATCTACAGGCGTCGGCGAAGAAGTGATTCGTATCGTGGGCTCCCACCTGGTTGTCGAATACATGCGGCAGGGACTAACACCCCGGGATGCCTGTAAAAAAGCCGTGGATAGAATTGTATTACGCGATCAGGCCAAAGCAAAACAACTGCAGGTTGGATTCCTCGCCATGAAAAAAGACGGAAGCTATGGCGCATTTTGTATTCAGAAAGGGTTTACCTATGCAGTGCGCTCAGCTTCAGAGGAAAAAATTTATGAGTCTGAAAGCTGGTTTAGCTGATGGAAAAAAACATTCTTGAAATTTGTTGCTATAACCTGGATTCTGCTCTGATAGCGGCAGATACCGGGGCTGACCGGGTGGAACTGTGCGCAGATCCGGGAGCTGGTGGAACCACGCCGGGAATTGGTCTGATCAAAACCGTCCGAAAGAAAATCAATATTGAGCTCTATCCCATCATACGCATCCGCGGCGGGGATTTTTTATTTTCAGATGAAGAATTCGAGGTTATGCTTCATGAGGTCGAAGCATGTAAAGCTGCGGGATGTGAAGGTGTGGTCACCGGTATGTTATTGCCCGATGGACGGGTGGATAAAACCCATGTGTCCCTGCTGGTTGCAAAAGCTTATCCCATGGGCGTTTGTTTTCACCGTGCTTTCGACTGGACGAGGAATCCATTTGAAGCATTGGAAGATATAATTTCCATTGGATGCGAGAGAATACTGACTTCCGGGCAACAACCCGTCGCCATCCTGGGTGTACACTTGATCAGGGATCTTGTAGTGCAGGCAGACGGGCGGATACAAATCATGCCCGGATCAGGAGTACGTGCTGAGAACATAACAGATTTGAAAAATGCAACGGGAGCTACCCAATTTCATAGTTCTGCGCGCATTCTAAAAAAATCAACCATGGATTTTGTTCAGCCCTTTATGACTGAAGATCAATCGACCGTAATGGCTGACCGGCATGAGATAGAGCAAATGCTTTCTAAGCTTAAAGCGTAAAGCGCAAAGCTTAAGGCTTTTAATCCAAAACCAGGTTCATTTAAATTTTATCATATTTACTCACTTGCTTTTAGCTTTCCGCTTTATGCTTTTAGACGACCTTTGAAATTTTCAGCAGGTTTGTAGGAAGGTGTTCGCTCACAGGAATACTGCCGGTATTGATAATCACATCTCCTTTTTTGATGAAGCCTCTTTGTTTAAGAATCTCCGTAAGGTCGGCCACGATTTCATCCATGCTTTCTTCTTCAGCATAATGGAAAGCGCGCACTCCCCAGCTCAGACTGAGCTGATTAATCAGTGTTTTTTCTTTTGAAAATATGAAGAGAGGAGATTTAGGCCGATAGCTGGACAACATGAACCCTGTATATCCACTCTGCGTCATTCCTATCAATGCATTGGCCTGCGTGTCCTGAGCCAGCTTACAAGCATTATAACATACGGCATCGCTCAGAAATGATGGAGAATGAGGTTGAGGTTCCAGTTCGTCTTCCCGGTTATAGTGATAATCGGTTTTTTCGACTTCCATGATGATCTTACGCATGGTTTCCACAACCAGCGTGGGATAATTACCGGTGGCCGTCTCAGCACTCAGCATGACTGCATCCGCGCCTTCCAGTACAGCGTTTGCGACATCCGTTATTTCACTGCGGTTGGGTTTTGTGCGGTCTATCATGCTTTCCATCATCTGTGTTGCCACGATCACCGGCTTGGCGCGATGAATGGATTTACGGATAATCTGTTTTTGTATCAGTGGCACCTGTTCTACCGGCAGTTCAACACCCAGGTCACCGCGGGCTACCATAATGCCGTCTGATTCGAGAATAATTTCCCGCAGATTGGTCAGCGCTTCCGGCATTTCTATCTTGGCAATGATCTTGGTCTTGCTTTTCTTCTGATTCAGTTTATCACGCAATCCTACGATGTCATTTACCCTTCGTACAAAAGAAAGAGCGACCCAGTCGAGTTTCTGTTCAATGATGAATGCCAGATCCACTTCGTCCTTTTCGGTTATGGCTGGCAGTGAGATCTTGGTATCCGGAAGATTTAATCCTTTTTTGGATGAAAGAATACCACCCAGTTTCACCTGCACTTTCACATCATGATTCTTTTCAATGCTCATTACTTTCACTTCCAGTTTGCCATCATCAATCATAATGATGTTTCCAATTTTCACATCTTCATGCAGGTTGGGATAGGAAACATAAATCCTTTCTTTATTGCCCACCAGTTTCGTATTGGTAAATGTCAGTATTTCACCTTCCACCACCAACATGCTGCCGCCTTCAATTTCTCCCACACGGAGTTTGGGACCCTGTAAATCACCGAGTATGGCAATATTAAAAGGTTCTGATGCATTGATCTTCCTGATATGCTCTATGATCTTTGCTTTGTCTTCATGACTCCCGTGGGAAAAATTCAACCGGAAAACATTCACACCCGCCTTTACCAGGGATAGCAACTTGTCGTATGTGTCACAGGCAGGACCTACCGTAGCGACAATTTTTGTCCGGTGAAAAGTATGTTCAAGACCGGCCTTCTTATCCATCTGGCCGTATATATACTTATCGATATTTTTTGACATGCTAATCGGGTTATTTTAGTTTGATTTCTTTAAGAAAGAAAAAAATAAAAAGCAGAGCATTTTGATATCCACTACAAATTATTTTTCCCCCTTTTTCTTTTTATTGTATTTATGATGCTAGTATCTTGATTATTTTCAGCCAGTCATCACTGATTTTTTGTTTGGCTTTTACAGCTTTTTCCAATGGGGTATAATGAATTTTATTATTCACGATGCCCACCATCACATTAAATTTTCCTTCCAGCAGGCATTCCACTGCAGAATACCCCATACGGCTGGCGATCACACGATCAAGGCAACTCGGAGATCCGCCCCGCTGAATATGACCGAGAATGCAAACACGCGTATCAATATTCGGCAGGCGCTGTCTTACGACTTTGGCCACTTCTTCTGCGCCTCCATAATTATCTCCCTCCGCAACGACGACCAGGTTTACCAGCTTCTTTCTTTTTTCTTTTTCCTGCAGGGAACTCACCAGTTCTTCAATATCTGTTTTCCTTTCCGGTATCAGGATATTTTCAGCACCGGTTGCTATACCGCTGTGTAAGGCAATATAACCGGCATCCCGGCCCATTACTTCGATCACGAAAAGCCTGTCATGTGCATCGGCCGTATCCCGAATTTTATCAATAGCTTCCACGGCGGTGTTCACTGCCGTGTCAAAGCCGATGGTAAAATCAGTTCCGGCGATATCCTTATCAATGGTACCCGGTAGTCCGATGCACGGAATCTCGAATTCAGAACTGAATTTATGGGCACCCCGGAAAGAACCGTCGCCGCCGATTATAATTAGGCCGTTGATGCCCAGTTTTTTGAGGTTCGCATGAGCTCTGGATCTCCCTTCGTATTCAAAAAACTCTTTACAACGGGCAGTTTTTAGAATTGTCCCGCCGCGCTGGATAATATTCGCCACACTGCGCGAGTGCAATGGGATAATATCATTTTCAATAATACCGCTATAACCCCGCATGATACCGAAAACCTCCAATCCATTGTATATTCCGGTACGGACCACCGCGCGAACGGCTGCATTCATACCCGGTGAATCACCACCGGACGTGAGTACCCCGATTTTTGAAACTTTTTGTTGCATTAATTAGAAAAGGGTTGTATTTGTTGAATCGGTTTCAAACAAATGGCAATATGTGTTGAAATTTTTTAATGTTTCTGAAACGACGCCAAAAATAGGCATTTGCATTGAATCCCCATGGAGTAAAGCGGGTTAATTCAATGCAATCTTTATAAATGAATTTCGGCGATCATGCACCTGGCACTACCGCCGCCATTAGTCTCAATATGCTGAAGAGAAGAATGAAGTATCCGGTTATGTTTTGTTAACAACTCTTGTTGTTCGGGGAGCAATGCACTCCATGCGGCAGTAGACATTACCAGTATTTTCTCTTTGCGGTCATTTTCCAGTTGAAGCATATTACCGGCAAATTGGTTCATCTGGCTGATACTGATCCGGACAATTTCCTTCCCGCTTTGCAAAATAGTTTCAGCTACATATCCTTTTTCCGCCGAATCCGGAATGGAATCCAGGCATACCACAACATAACGGTCAGCCACGCACATCATGACATTGGTATGGTAGATGGCTTGTCCCGATTCGTTGACAGAATGAAAAGCAATGGGCCGGTAATTTAATTTCCTGCAGAAATCTTCGAGCACGACAGTGGATGTCCTTGGAGAAATGCATGCATAGGCGAGTCGTTTTTCACGGTCAAGTACCATGCTTCCGGTACCCTCCAGGAAAAGGTTTTCAGATTCGTAACCCGTGAGATCGATCAGTTGATGATAATGAAATTTTTTTTGAATGATTTGTAACACTTCAGCCTTTCTTTCCTTTCTCCTGTTAGGTGCAAACATCGGGTAAAGGCAGTATATGCCAGACGAGTGAAATGAAATCCAGTTATTGGGAAAAATGGCATCTGGTGTATGCGGATCCGGTGAATCTTCCACCACGGTCACATTAACACCCTGATTTTGTAAAGACAGTACAAACGCATCAAATTCCTTTACTGCTTTTTCAGTCAGGTTCTCCTGGTCGCCCTTCACCTGGAAACTGTTGTTCACGGCTGTTTCGGCATTATAGATAAAATGCATGGGCCTGATCATTAAAACTTTCGACGTGGTTTGCATATTGGTTGACGGTTGGCAGTTGACGGTTTTAGTTTTATCAAAGCTTACGCTTTGCGCTTTATGCTTATAAATCATCCCTAAGTAAAGGCATGCTCATGCAATGAAAGCCACCACGCGCACGGGAAAGTTCAGCGGAGGGCATCAGGATAACTGTATCTTTTATCTGATCTGCTTTTACAATACCTTCTTCCATTTGACGAATCAATTCGTGCGCGTGAATAATCTGGAAACCATTTTCTTTAAATGCTTCGATTGTTTTGTCGTTCCGGTCATAACCCAATACCACACCTTCTTTTAATGCCAGGAGATTGCATGAGTCAGTCCACTGTTCCCGGGCATCAAAGGGAAATTCATTATTGCCGGAATAGATAAATTTTACTTTCCCGGAACACTGCAGATCTTCCTTGCTGATTTCGGTCAGCAGGTCTTCGAGGTTATCAAAATAGACCGGGTTCTCAATATCTTTCTTTTTAAATTGTATGATTTTCAATTTTTCATCTTTTTTAGAACCTTCCAAAGCTCTTTGCACTGAATCCTCATTTTCATGTTTCATGGATTTCTTGGAAAACACACCCAGCATAACCCATGCATCTTTGCGAACCTGCGTGAATACGGTATCAATATGCATATAATCCCTTTTTTTTGGAATCTTGACAACCGTAATTTTCTTAACAACATTTTTTTCAAATAACAATTGTATAGTCTGGTGAGCCGCTTCCATCGTGGTTCGTTCGCTCACACCAATCAGCAGGTGATCCCGGGTAACCACCATAACGTCGCCACCTTCCAGGGTAACTTTCCGGTCATCAGATTCCTTTGGCAATAAAAAATGATGATAACCATCGTTGAGTTCAAGAATATTATCCTGATATTCTTTGAAGAAGGGGTGATTGAAGAAAATATATTTCGCGATCAGTGCTTCCCGGGTTCGCGCTTTTTTAGCCGGTTTATTCAACAAAACAAATTCATTGATCACAATTCCGATATCCCGTGTAAAAATGAAATTCGGTATAGGCGCAAACAGCATGCGTCCGCCATCCAGGGTGCCGGTAATAAATGTTTTGGCCAGGGCTATCGGGTTCAGGTCGAGCAATTCTTTCTGGGTATCGTACGAACAGTTTTCGATCGCACAAACAGATGCCGCCAGTTTGAGCCTTATTTCCAGGTCCTCCAGAATTTCGGCGAGCAGCCATTGCAGTTCAATGACTTTATCAGAACGGAAAAAATCCTTGTGTTCGGGTTTATAAAAATTTCTTTTGTTTTTCTCCGCATCGATCGCTTTCAATTTGCCGAGGATCAGATCAGGATCCAGGAAATATAATAGCAGTTTGGTATAAAAATCATATTCCTTTCTCCGGATCGTTTCCAGGTGAACAATATCTTCAAATAACCAGTCCTGGGCTTTGGAGGGCACCACTTTCCCCAATCCGCTGTCGGGACTATGCACGAGCAATCGCCGCAACCGTCCGACTTCGGAACTTACTTTAATCAAATGTTCATTTTTACCCATATTGTTTTTTTCGGAGGGCTAAAGGTAACTAAACGGCTTTCCTGTTCAAAACCTAACCGTTGTTAGCTTTCTCACAGTAATTCTGTTATTTTTGCGCCGATCATCATTTTTACTATGGATTTTTTCCTTACTGAAGAACAGCTGGCTATCCAACAGGCTGCGAGAGATTTTGCCAGGCATGAATGTTTACCAGGTGTTATCGAAAGAGATGAAAATCAAAGACTGCCGCGTGAACAATTATTGAAACTGGCTGAACTGGGATTTCTCGGCATGATGGTTACACCGGAATATGGAGGTGCAGGCATGGATACGGTGAGTTATGTACTCGCTATGGAAGAGATTAGTAAAATTGATTCCAGTGTATCTGTTGCCATGAGTGTGAATAATTCACTGGTTTGTTGGGGCCTTCAGGCATACGGGTCACATTTTCAAAAAGATAAATGGCTGAGATATCTGGCTGCCGGTAAAAAAGACGGTGAACTTTATATTGGCGCTTTTTTACTAAGCGAACCGGAAGCGGGCAGCGACGCAACTTCGCAAAAAACAACAGCCATTGATAAAGGTGACCATTATATGTTGAATGGAATGAAGAACTGGATCACGAACGGAAATTCCGCTTCTGTTTACCTGGTAATGGCACACACGGATCTGTCAAAAGGTTCCAAAGGAATCAATGCGTTTATCGTTGATAAGAATTCACCCGGTATCGCAGTCGGAGTGAAGGAAAACAAACTGGGCATCCGGGGCAGTGATACGCACAGTATCAGTTTCAACGAAGTAATTGTTCCGAAGGAAAACAGGATAGGCGACAATGGATTCGGATTTTCGTTCGCCATGAAAACATTATCCGGTGGAAGAATCGGCATCGCTTCTCAGGCTCTGGGCATCGCCTCCGGGGCATACGAGTTATCATTGAAGTATGTTAAGGAAAGAAAAGCATTTGGAACAGAAATTAAAAACCACCAGATCATTCAGTTCAAACTGGCGGATATGGCTACCCGTATTGAAGCCTCCCGGTTACTGTGTTTAAAAGCTGCCCGCGAAAAAGACTGCGGTTTGGACTACGCTACCAGTTCTTCCATGGCGAAAGTATTTGCGAGTGAAACAGCGATGTGGACAACCACGGAAGCTGTTCAGATACACGGCGGTTATGGTTATGTAAAAGAATACCATGTGGAAAGACTCATGCGGGATGCAAAAATCACCCAGATCTATGAAGGCACAAGCGAGGTACAGCGCATCGTAATTTCGCGCAGTATATTAAAATGATCTTTGCATGAACAGGACATCCTATTCCGAAATCGTCGACATATTAAAACCTTCCGGAGTGCATCTCCTGGCTGTTTCCAAAACCAAGTCCGTCGGCGAAATTCAGAATTTGTATGACCTGGGCCAGAGAGACTTCGGAGAGAACTACGTTCAGGAGTTACTAGAAAAACAGGCCCAGCTTCCGAAAGATATCCGCTGGCATTTTATCGGGCACCTGCAAACCAATAAGGTAAAATTTCTCACCCCTTTTATTTATATGATCCAGTCTGTGGACAGTCTGAAACTATTGCTCGAAATTGATAAACATGCTGAAAAAAACAAACGGGCTGTACGTTGCCTGCTGCAGATTTTCATTGCCCGTGAAGAAACTAAATTTGGAATGGACGAAACGGAACTGGATTCGCTTTTGCTGACTGTTAATCAAAACCGGCAGGATGGCAGGTTCAGTCATTCGCAGATCTCGGGTTGCATGGGTATGGCTTCTTTGACAGAAAACAAAACGCAGGTCCGTGAAGAATTTGACCGGCTCCGCTCTGTCTTCGAAAAAATAAAAGCCGCTTTCCCTTCCGATCCCGTTGACACACTAAGTATGGGAATGAGCGGTGATTATCCTATTGCGATCGAAGCAGGATCCACGATGGTTCGGATTGGAAGCCTCATTTTCGGTAAGCGCTAGAAGAAAGTATGGGAGTATGGGAGTATGGGAACGAGCTTTGGCTTTGGGATTAAAATGAATTAATTTCGCCCCCTGATATATTTATCATTATGGCCGAAATACAAGCTGAAGAGAGATCACTGAATTTTCTGGAGGAAATTATTGAAGAAGACCTGAAAGAGGGCAAATATCAAACGATTCTCACCCGTTTCCCGCCCGAGCCTAATGGCCACCTGCATATCGGTCATGCTAAATCCATTTGTCTGAATTTTGGACTGGCTCTGAAATACGGTGGAAAAACCAACCTGCGTTTTGATGATACTAATCCGGCGAAAGAAGAAACGGAATATGTCGAAAGTATTATTGAAGATGTAAAGTGGCTGGGCTACCATCCTGACCA
>Ga0209863_10001169_pt1 | contig 10628 bp, 8 predicted proteins | sample OrgsoiDNA2013046_FD_185796 | JGI IMG/M metagenome (GOLD analysis project Ga0209863, IMG submission 185796) | Permafrost soil microbial communities from the Arctic, to analyse light accelerated degradation of dissolved organic matter (DOM) -... | ecosystem: Environmental > Terrestrial > Soil >...
CTTGCACCAGTTTTAGGCATTGAACCAGCTTTTCGCCTGTGCTAGCCTGAGCGCATAATCCCGGTTTGGAGGTCTGCTGGATGCTGACTTCGAAGGACGAACTCCTGACCAATCATGAGGAATTCCGCAGATTGGCCCAGGAACACTCGCAGTACTCGCAACGTCTCGATTCACTCACCCAAAAACGTTATCTCAGCGAAGACGAGAAGCTGGAAGAGGTCCGTCTGAAGAAGCTGAAACTGCGCTTGAAGGACCAGATGGAGTCCATTGAGCGCGAGTTTCGCATGCAGTACGGCGTCAACGTAGCGTAAAAATCTGACCACTCTCATGTGGCCTTGCCGCCAAGGGAGAAAAATATCTTGAAGCGGGGCGCGGACCACGCGCCCTTTTATCTTGCCCGGAGTGCGTTCACTCCAGTCGCGGAATACAACTCCACCCCTACTTCAGTGACGATACGCTGGGCTGCAGCCAGGTGAAGATGAAGTCGGTGATGCTCGGGAATATGCGGGTCAGTAGTCCCGCCAAGGGCGCAAATCCGAAGCCGATGATCTTGAACCAAAACTCGGATCCCAGTTCGCCCGGCTTAGTATTGGTCACGTGACTCAGCGTGGAGTCGCGATGCATATCGGCATACACCTTCACAATCACCGCGCCAACGATCGCAAAAAGGACGATCAAGACGGCGCTCAACGCCTGTTGCGGATCGAACGGATAGGCAGACGTCGCCACCGTGGATACGATCAAGAGCAACATGATGGTCAGGGTCATCGTCCGCAATCGGCCCAGGATATTCTGAACAAACCCCAGGTAGTTCAAGCACACGAATTCCTCGGCATTCTGAATATGCTTGTCCGTGGCTGGCGGCGGTGGATTCGGGCTCGCCGTGTCTTTCTCGTCTTTTGCAGTTTCGATTACGAGAGACTCTTCCTCGCTCCTCCAGGCCGGCACCAGCACTTTCGCCAGTAGAGTGCCACTTGCCGATGCAATGCTTTTCTGGAATTTCCGGAAGCTGGTCAAGTCACCCGCGTGCGCCTTCGCGTAGTGAGAGGAATACCATTCCGCAAATTTCAACCCCGCCGCGCGCATATCGGTAAGGGCTTTCAGCGAACTCTGGATCTCGGGGTCACCAGACGCAAGCTCTTCCAAACTGGCGATCGTGTGGTTCATGCACTCCATTTGCCGGGAAATTACCTTGTAGCGCACTTCCAGCACATTCCCGCTCATCCTCCAAACGCCGCCCCAGGAAAAGCCGCGTAGGGCAGCCAGAGTTCGCCGCAGTGGCAAACGATCGAGAAAGGCTAAAAGCTGTCTCAACTCCTCCCACAGCCCGCATAGTCGGCAGGTCTCGACAATCGCCAAAGTGCAGCAGATATCGAGCGATAGAAGGAAGATGATCGCATACTTCTCGGCGCCCAAACTGCGCACCGGCACTCGTTCCACAACTCCAAAGGCTGCCGCGTAAAACAATCCAAAGAGGCTCGCCCCCATGGTAACGATCTTCCATGTCAAAGGCATGGCCGCGCGTTCAATTCTCGCGCCAGCTTCCTCCTGGCTGAACATTCTCAGAACGTGCAGGTTGTTTCCCTTGGCGTCGTGCAACACCAGTCGTCCTTTCTTGGGAAGGCAAGGCCGATCCGGACCGAAGAGCGCCAGCCCATGCAACGTTAACCAAAACGCCGCATACATCCCAGTGAAGACCAATAGGATCGGCACGATGGGCGAAACACCGCTTGTCAGATGCATTGCTCGCCAATAGGTCAAAACTCGATTTTCGGATAACAGCCCGTGTTCCAAAGGAGAAACCAGCGCACGAAAGAACAAAACCACCGCTACGAAGAAAAGAGCGGAGGCCCCAAAAGCCCAGGCCACAAACTGCATTTCCGTCATTCTCGGGACTTTCGGACTGAAGGAAACGTCCTGGGACAGTTTCCAGGCGGTGCGAAGGGTCGCGAGGATGGCTATCCAAGCCATCCCACAGGCCAGTGCCGTGCAAGAGAAGGCGAACCGGGGATAATCCAATCCGGGGATAGAACGGGAAAACACACCGCATCCCCATGCGGTGACAATCGCCAAACATGCAATGCAACAACTCCCGCTGAAAACCAGCAAAAAATGTCGCGTGTCTCCGGTGCTGGCGAAGTGGGCCCGAAACGCAGGCTTGGCAGTGTAGGATCCAGACCAGCAGCAGGCCGCATGAAACAACGAGAAACCGACCAACGCCACCAGGAATACTTTCATTCCCAGCGGCATCTCTGGCCGTCCGCCGGGATCGGTTGCCCTCTGGTCCCCACGATCCTTTTTGCTCGGCACGATCCGAACCACGGACGGCGTCCGCGTCGGGGCACCGGTCAGAGACGCCATGGGCCATAGCCGGTTGGCGCCAATTACGGATACCCATGTCGCCGGTCCAGGGTACGCACAGCCTTCGCCTTTGTTCGGTATCTTTTCCGCGTTTTCTTCAGTCATTTCACCGCACTGATTCGTCAGCGTCCAAAAGGGCGGAGAATAGTCAGGAATCGGCGGGTCCGCCGCGCAGGCGATGGACGGCAGAAAAAGCGACTTGTCCCCGTCGAGCACGTGACATCCGGCAGGCTTCTGCTTCAGGTCGTTCATGCTCTTGTCATTGAGGAGCAACCGGAAAGCAACATAAGTGCCCTCTGCGGTATCGGAGCTAAAAACCCGGTCGGCGGCAGGCAGAGATTGATGCTCCGTCCAATCGCGCTCCAAGGGAAACAGGGGGTAGGTGCTGAGGGTCATGGCGCCGCCCAGTCCGGTTGCACCACGTTCGCGGATGAACATCAGGTCGGAACTGAAAATCACAATGCGCCCGTCAGGATAGCCACGGCGAAGAAAATTTGCCAGGAATATGTGATCCAGAGCGTTGCTTCCGCGTAAAAAAATGTAGCGAGCGTTGAGTTCGTGCAAAGCAGCCACGATCTGCAATAAAACTGCCTCTTGAGCAAGAGGCGCCTGATTGCCTCCATAACTTCGAATCGAGTCGTGCACTTTGCCGGACGGGTCGGCCAGATCGGTGGGAAGATTTCTTCTTTGGGTTTCCGCGGGCTGTGGGGACGTGCCAGTGTCGAACAACGATTTGTTTTGATATGCGCTGCGGAGAGCCGAGATGTCTCGCGGATAATAGAGTTTTAGTGCTTTGCTGAAACAATCTGCGTCTTCACCTTCTGACTTGTGTCCGGAGCTGTCCTCTGGGGCTTTGTTCACTCCAGAGCTTCCATACGCGGTTTCGTCTTCGGAGATGATCGCGATTCTGCCGACTTCAAACCCATGCTGCTCCCGTACGATGTAGTTGCAAAACCGTTGCAGGATCTCATCGTCATCCTGCACAAAACTGTGAAACGTCACTTGGGACTTGTGCTGCGCTTGAAACCCATCCGCTGCTTCCTTGCCGCTTACGCTGCCGCTGAACATAGCAAGGGGCTGGCCGCCAGGCGGCGCGGGCAAATCCAACCCCCTCCTTACTTCGTGTTCGGACAACACTTGCGCCAAGGAGGGAAACGACCCTGTGAACGTGGGGCCGAGCACGGCGACCCGGCCAATTTTGGCATCCGGCTTTGGTTTTAGAGCCGTAATCCAGGCCACCGCGTTCCGGAACTGGTCCCGGTGGATTCCGTGGGTGGGCTCTTCCCCAACCACAAAAACCACCAGGCCTTCGCGATAAGGCCTGGTGAGTACTTTGTCTTTCTTCGCTTCTGTGTTCGAGTCTTCGCAGTCGCCAGGCTGGTCCTCTTTCGGGCCGTTGCAGTTTCCCGACCTTCGAAAGAGGATAATCCCGGGCTGCATTTCCTTCAGTTCGTTTTCCGCGTTGGAAATCTTCTCGTCGTCGAGACGGGAGTAGGAGGTTTCTTCCTCGTCCCATGGAAACCAGGAACTGTCGAAGTCGTACTTCTCGTCTTGGCCGCCTTCTTGAATGGCAACCGTGAACTGGTCGAAAACCACCGGCAGGTGCGTGTGGACCGGGTCCGGCAGCGTGGCGATGACGAACTTCAAGCGTGATGTTCTCTGCCCCAAGTCGGACAGATAGGCGTTTTTCTTGCTGAAATCAGGCGGAGACCCAGGTTCATAGCACAGATCTGGAGCCGCCAACTCGGCGATATCGAGGAAGTCTTCCATCTGTTCTTCCAGGTTGCTGCAAGCTGAACCGACCGGATGAGTTATCTTTTTGGACTTGGACTTGGACGGTTTTGACTGTCGAATCGCACTGGTCCGATCCGCACTGCCGTTTCCCTCAGGCTTGGGACCATTGTGCAGAGAAACCCCCACTACCGCCGCGATGGCGAGGAACGTCGTTACCACTCCAACTGTCCCTTCTCTTTTCATTCGGCGGACTCTCTGCAAAAGCGTTGCACGCCTGGTTCTCGGTTGGATGGTGAACCTGGTTTACGAATCGTTACAATCTGGGCGCAATTTTTCCGCCTCGCCGCTTTCGATCCGATGCCCCGTCGCGGGCTAACTGGCGTTGTCGGCTGATCGGATTTGTTTGTCAAGGCGACTGTGGCATGCGAAAAAGAACGCGATCATCGAATCGTCGTCGGCGGCCTGCTCTATAATTGAAAACTCCCATGGTCCGTGATGGCTACCTTTACGCCGCGCCTCTAATCGCTGCCGCCATTCTTCTCGGGTGGCTGACGAATCCGGCGTGGGCCGTGATTCCTTGCCTACTGGCATTCTTCTTCCTGTGGTTCTTTCGCGATCCCGAGCGGGTGATTCCGCAGGACGCCGGCGCAGTGGTGTCTCCCGGCGACGGCAAGGTCACAGACGTCTCTGCGGTCACTGTGGCAGGCCGCCAGCAGACGCGAATCAGCATTTTCCTGAGCGTATTTAACGTTCACGTGAACCGCTCGCCGATCGCGGGCACAATCCGCGATGTGCGCTACCAGCGTGGAAAATATCTGAATGCGATGAATAAGGCGTCCGCCGAGTTGAACGAACAGAACGTTGTCACCGTCGAAGGTGACGGACAGGCGGTCGTATTCAAGCAGATCGCCGGCCTGCTGGCGCGGCGCATCGTGTTCCATCCGAAAATTGGTGACCGTCTGGAGCGCGGCCAGCGCGTGGGGCTGATCAAATTTGGTTCGCGCGTCGACGTCGTGTTGGATTCATCCGCACGCATTAACGTGAACATCGGTGACCGCGTGAAAGGCGGCGCCAGCGTGCTTGCGTTCCTGCCGTCGCAGGTTGGCTTGGTGGGGGCTGCGAGTTCCTCCTTCGCGAAGGCGCACTGAATGGATCAGCCCACTCCCAGACCGCCGCGCCGCCGTCTCAGCAAGGGAATGTACATCCTTCCCTCCCTGTTCACCACGGCCAACATGGCGCTGGGCTATTACGCGATCCTGCAGGTCATGCACGCCACTGCCAGTGAGTACTGGCATCTCGACAACGCTGCCAAGGCGATCGGGTTTGCCGTGTTGTTCGACGGCCTCGATGGCCGCATCGCGCGCATGACCGGCACCAGCAGTGACTTCGGCAAGGAACTCGATTCGCTAGCCGACGTGATCACCTTCGGCATCGCCCCCGCGATGCTAGCGTTTATGTGGGGATTCAACCTGATGCCCACCGTCCTGCTGACGGAGTGGCATATCAAGTTGACTCAACTGGGCGCGATCGCCAGCTTTCTGTTCCTGATGGCCGGAGCGAGCCGCCTGGCGCGGTTCAACATCACGAACAATCCCCAGCCTTCGAACCCAGGCCGCCCGGGAAAGAAATATTTTGTCGGCATGCCGATTCCAGCGGGTGCCGGCGTGGTCGCGGCCGTGGTTCATTTCGGAGGCGGCGACCCGATCGCCAGCTGGTACACCGCACTGACGTGGTTCGCGATGGTGATTACTATCGGCTATTTGATGGTAAGCACGTGGCGCTTCTATAGTTTCAAGGACATTGATTTCCGTTCCCGGCATCCCTTTCGCCTGATTCTTTTTCTGGCAGCTATGTTCGGATCCATCTGGTTCTTTTCCCGCCAGATGCTCTTTTTTATCGCGTTGCTGTACACAATCTCCGGCGTGTTCTGGCGCGTGCAGTGGATCTTTCGCCGCAAGAGTGATCCGCCGCCTCCGTCCGACAAGGAGGTTTCCCAGACGTCATGAGTGAGACAGTGAAAACGTCTCCCAGCCATCCGCTCGCCGCCCGCGGAAGTCTCTATCGCGCCGCGATCGTCGGCGCCGCCTCGCTCAAGGGCAAGGAAGTCGCCGAGATGCTTAACGCGCGCAACTTCCCCGCCGCCGATGTCCGCCTGCTCGACGACGAGGAGTCTATGGGCAAGCTGGAGGCGATGGGCGATGAGGTGAGTTTTATCCAGCGCGTGCGTGCCGAACAATTTGAGCACGTCGACTTTACCTTCTTCGCTTCGGATCAGGATTCTACCCGCAAGAACTGGAAGGATGCGCGCGACGCCGGCAGCACCATCATCGATCTATCTTCGGCTCTCGAAAATGAACCCGGCGCCAAGGTACGTTCGCTATGGATCGAGCGCGAACGAGGCCAGCTCGCGCCCCCGGAATTGCAGCCGGGCCCATGCATCACCGCTCATCCAATTGCTGTAGCGCTGGCACTGTTGTTGTTGCGCGCACGAAAGACGGTCGCGATCCGGCGTGTAGTAGCCACAATTTTTGAGCCAGCCTCAGAGCACGGTCAGCGCGGCATGGATGAATTACACCAGCAGACCGTGAATCTGCTGTCGTTTCAGCCGCTGCCCAAAGACGTTTTTGACGCGCAGGTCGCGTTCAATCTTCTGGCCCGCTACGGCCAGCAGGCACAACCGCCGCTCGATTCGATTGAGGCCCGCTTGCTCCGGCACTATCGCAAGATTGCGGGCGACGATGCGGCGCAGCCCGCACTCTTTTTGCTGCAGGCACCAATCTTCCATGCGCATGCGCTGGCAGTTTTTCTGGAATTGGACGGTGCTGCGGACTTGCCGGCATTGTCGCAAGTTCTAGCCGGAGATCATGTGACCATCCCGGGCGCGGACGAAGACCCACCCAGCAACGTCAGCGCGGCGGGTCAGCAGGATCTCCAGTTATTGGTGAGAGGGGACGCCGTGCAGCCCAACGGCGTCTGGCTGTGGGCGACCCTGGACAACCTGCGCATCTCCGCTCTCACCGCGGTCGAATGCGCGGAGAGCCTGGGCGCGGCCCGGCCGACGGGAAAGATCCAGTGAGGACGCTGCGTTGGCTGGCGCTGGTTCCCGTGCTCCTGCTTGGCGCCAGTTGCGGATACCACACTGCGGGCCATGTGGCGCAGCTTCCTGAAAGCGTGAAGACCATCGCTGTGCCAGCCTTCAAAAACGAGACGACCACCTACCGCATCGAGCAAATGCTGACTTCATCGGTCGTGCGTGAGTTTACGACGCGCACTCACTACCGCATCTTGAGCGACACCGGCAACGACGCCGATGCGACGCTGGCAGGCACCGTACTCTCCACCTCGACGTCGCCTCTGGCTTATGACACGGCTACGGGACGCGCGGCCAGCGTCATGGTAGTGGTCAGCATGCGGGTCACGCTGGCAGACCGGAGCGGCAAGGTGCTCTATCAGAATCCGGCGTACCTGTTTCGCGAGCAGTACGAAGTGTCGCAGGATCTACAGAGCTTTTTCGAAGAAGATTCACCGGCACTCCGCCGCCTGTCGCAGGATTTCGCCCGAACCCTGGTCTCTAACATTTTGGAGGGATTCTAGTGCTAAAGTGCAAACAGTCGCTGGTCGCCAGTCGTTAGCGAAGAACGATCCCTGTGAAGAAGTTCCGATCCCCGATCAACGCCTGACGCCTGACGCACTATGCGAGCCTTTGCCCAAGCCGACCGCTTTGTCAACGAACTAGAATCGCGCAAGCTGCGCGCGGCCTACGTGTTCGTGGGTGATGAGGCCTTCTTCCGCAAGCGGTTTCGCGATGCGATTCTGGAGCATCTAGTTCCCGTCGACTTGCGGGATTTCAGCCTGTTCGAATTCGATCTTGGCGAGAACGATCTTGCCGAGGTTCTCGACCGTGCCCGAACTCCTTCGCTGATGGCTCCGTTCCAGGTTTTCTTCGTGCGTGGGGTGAAGAATCTTTTTGGCCGTGGATCGAATGACGAGAAGCTTGCTGCCATCGAAGAGTATTGCAAGAATCCGAATCCCGATGCGCTGATCGTGTTTGTCGCCGACCACATCAGCATTCCCGCCGACGTCCGCAAGATGGAGATGCAGGACAAGGAGCGCTACCAGCGCATCCGCGAGACCATGGGATCGTACTGCGGCATCGTCGAACTGGCGCGCGTGGAAGAAGGCGAAGCCGTCCGCTGGATCGGCGAATACTGCGCCAGCCGCGAGGTCAAGATCGAGCCGGACGGCGCCCGCGAACTAGTCGACGCCCTCGGCGGGGACATGATGATGATCTCCAACGAACTGGAGAAGCTGATTCTCTATGTTGGCGAGAAGAAGCGCGTCACTCTGGGCGACGTGGAGACCATGGTGCTGGCCGCCAAGCAGCGATCTTTATACGAGCTTACCGACGCCATCTCCAGCAAAGACCGCGTGCGCTCGCTCGAAGTACTCGATGCGATTCTGAGCTCCGGCGAGGGCGAGGAAGCCGCCATCGGACACATCTACATGCTGGCCAAAACTTTCCGCCAGATGCTGGTGATCCTCGAACGCAACGTCCGCGACCAGCGCATGCTGTGGGCCGCGCTGTGGCAGGGATTCCGCGTGCCTCCGTTCGCCGCCGACGACATCATCAAGCAGGCCCGCCGTTACAAGAACCGCCCCGAACTCACGCGAGCAATCCGTCTCGTGGCCAAGGCGGACCTAGCGCTGCGATCGAACCCAGTGAGCAAGCGCATGGTGCTGGAACGGCTGGTAATGGATTTGACCACCGAACCCAAGAGCGAAACGCCGGGGTGGATGCAGGAGCAGTTACCGGTTTAGATCAAAATGATTCCAACCTCGCGATTCCTCCACACTCTTTTTCTCACGAGCGTGATCTCGGTTGCAGCCTCCTGCCAGTCTCTGCCTCAGCCCCAGCATACCGAGCGTCCGACTCCGCCGACTCGCGACCCGCACACCCCGGGCTATGTTGCGGCGAAGGACCTACCCGACGGTCCTCTCCCTCCGGCGAAAGTAGATGGGAACTTCATCATCGGCCCCACTTACACCGCTCCGGCGGACGAAGGCGTCCGCGGCTCCAGGATTCCCATGGGCGACGTGATCGAGTTCACCATGAGCTCGGCCGACAGCAAGATTTATCCCGGGATTGCGCGTGACGCGAATACATTCGGAACCATGGATCCGAACGATCCCGCGAAGCTCATCGTCACCACCAGCCATCCCGCTCCCTACACGCGGAAGGTGGCCGTCTATGTTCCCAAGCAATATGTGCCTGGGAGCGTCGCGCCTTTCATCGTAGGCGCCGACGGGCCTGACCCGCTGCTCTTCTCCGCCCTCGACACCGTGATCGCCCACCACAAAGTTCCACCCATGATTGCCATCTCCATCGGCAACGGTAGCGGGGATGCGCAGGGAAGTGAACGTGGTCTGGAGTACGACACCATGTCCGGCCTCTATACCGAGTTTGTGGAGAAGGAAGTCTTGCCTCTGGTCGAATCCAAAGCGCACGTGAAACTCACGCATAACCCGGACGGTCGAGCAACGATGGGTGGCAGTTCAGGCGGCTCTTGCGCGTTGATCATGGCGTGGTATCACCCTGAGCTTTATCACCGCGTGCTCGCTTATTCGGGGACGTTCATCAACCAGCAGTGGCCTTCGAATCCGCAGACCCCGCACGGAGCGTGGGGATTTCCTGAGCACCTTATTCCGGAGAGTCCGGTCAAGCCGATACGAATCTGGATGGAGGTGGGCGACCGGGATTTGTTCAATCCCAACGTGATGGGCGACGGCATGCACGACTGGGTTCTGGCCAACGAGCAGATGGCCAAAGTCCTCGCGGCCAAGGGCTATCACTACCAATTCGTTTTTGCCCGCAACGCCGGACATGTGGACCGCGCGGTGAAACAACAGACACTCCCTGAGGCGCTGCAGTACCTGTGGCAGGACTACTCCGCCCCACCCGCCAAGAAATAGCCCGCGTCGCAAAAGAAAGGGCAGACCGCAAAGGTCTGCCCAAATTTCTCTGATCGCTGACGGCGGATCGCCGAAAGCTTTCCTACTTGATCGCCGTCACGCGCTTGCCCAGCCGCGACTTATACCGCGAGGCCGTATTCTCGTGCAGCAACCCCTTCTGAATGCCCTTGTCGAGAGCAGAAACGGTCTTGCGATAAGCCTGCTCGGCCGCGGCTTTGTCGCCCTTTTCGATGGTCTCGCGCAGATCGCGCAACTGGCTACGCAGGGTGGAGGTGTTGGCCCGGTTGCGGGCGGTGCGGCGTTCGGTTTGGCGCGCACGCTTCAGCGCCGAGAGATGATTTGCCATGTCTGGTTCGTTACCTTCGTGTGTACAGCAGGATATTCGGGTGGGTCCGAATTCCTTATTATATGGGAGCAAGTCCTGACCGGTCAAACACATGGCGATACCGTCCATTGCCGACGCCTTACAGCGCCTGAAAACGCTGATCGACTCCTCCACCCCCATCGTCGTAATGGAGACCGTCGAGGAAATGCGGGCCGTGCGTATGGTCCGAAGCGCCTGC
>Ga0209863_10001172_pt1 | contig 10598 bp, 6 predicted proteins | sample OrgsoiDNA2013046_FD_185796 | JGI IMG/M metagenome (GOLD analysis project Ga0209863, IMG submission 185796) | Permafrost soil microbial communities from the Arctic, to analyse light accelerated degradation of dissolved organic matter (DOM) -... | ecosystem: Environmental > Terrestrial > Soil >...
TTATTATACCTGCACATTCACCCAATCACATAAGGCCGGATGGCAGGTTTAAGATGATATTGACCGTTCTTAAAAGCGGATATGAGTGACTTAAAAGAACGGAACACAGGGTAAAATCACAGTTACTTCTACCGGGAATATTCCGAATACGGCATCCTGTCCCTGAAATCATCTGGTCCTGGTCATCCGGTTACCTGCACAATTACGCCATTTACCATTCCGATTAGTCATATGCTCAATCGTGCATCGGAAAGCGGTTTATTCCTGTAGATTCGAAAAGAATTCTTACATTAATGGGTAAGCCAGACTAACACCAGCGCCATGCCATGTTGCCTTACGATCTGCAAGACTTTCATTTTGTTTTTTTTAATCATCCTGGTTTCCGCAACGGAATGCCAAATCCTGGGGCAGCAAAAAGTGGCGGGCGTGGTATCGGATAACGACGGATCGCCATTATATGGGGTTACCGTTTCAATCAAAGGAATCTCAACAGCCACCCGGACTGACAGCAGCGGCGCATACAGCATTACGGCTCCCAGCGGAAGCTCCATCCTGTTTTCATATGTCGGACATGAAACGCGTGAAATTAAAATTTCAAATAATTTTCAGCTGAGCCTGGTGCTGCCCACGCTGGTCACTAATCTCAGTGAAGTTGTTGTCACGGCCTACGGTTCTGAACAGGTGAAGGATATTACCGGAGCGGTTTCCATCGTAAAACCGAAGGAACTGACCGCCGTTCCCGCAGGACAAGTAGAGCCGATGCTGCAGGGAAGGGCGGCCGGGGTAAACGTGATCACCCAGGCAACACCTGGGGCCCCTACGCTGATCTCCATTCACGGATTCGGCAATTTCGGATTAGTCACACCGCTGTATATCATTGATGGCACACCGGGAAATATCAACGACCTGAATCCGGACGATATTGAGTCGCTCCAGGTGTTAAAAGATGCGGGATCGGCAGCCATTTATGGCGTTCGTGGCGCCAACGGCGCAATTGTAGTGACGACGAGAAAGGGAAAACCCGGAAATGCCACGATCACTTTTGAAAATTATCTTGGATACCAGGTGCCGCTCAGCAAAGGATATGATGTGTTGAATCCCACCGAATCGGCCGAAGCAACCTGGCAGGCATATACAAATTCCGGCATACCGCTTGTTCATCCGCAATATAAAAACACGCCCGGAAGCAATATTCCCATTCTTCCGTATTATGTGCTGGCAGGTTCCCAGGGTGGCTTAGCCGAGGGAGATCCGGCTGCTGATCCCAAATTATATAATGCGGATCCATTAGCCGGCCCGATTTACCAGATCGTAAAGGCAAATCAGGCGGGAACGGATTGGTTTCACCAGCTGTATTCGCCGGCGTTCTCTCAAAACTATACGCTCACTGCTTCCGGCGGCGGCGATAAAAACAGGTACCTGTTCTCGTTAGGTTATATGAATCAGGAAGGCACACTGATCAACACCTATTTAAAAAGATTTACGGTTCGGATAAATACCGAATTCAATATTTTAAAGAATATCCGGATTGGAGAAAATCTGGAGCTCCTGTCTAAAGAAACACCTGATGAGGATGCACCTGAGAATCCGGGCACGGGGGGGTCTGCCAGTATCAGCCTGGCAAATCCGATTCTTCCGCCATATGATATCGAGGGCAACCAGTATGGCGGTGTACCGGGTCTGGGACCCCCCGCGCCGGTCTTTGCTTATCTGGATTCCAGAAATTCAAAACGGTTTAACTGGGCAGCATTGGGAAACGTTTATGCGGAGGTTGATTTTGCCAGCCACTTTACTTTCAGAACCAGTTTTGGCGGAACATTTAATTACAATTACTATTATGTGTACCAGCCGAGCTTTCCTTCACTGGGGGGCAGTGCAACCGCCAATAGCCTGACAGAAGGATCTGGTTACGGGCACAACTGGAGCTGGCAGAATACATTACTATTTCAAAAGACATTTCATGAGGATAACCAGGTAAAACTGCTGATCGGAACGGAATTCATCGATAATTACGGAAGGAATCTTTCTGGCAGTGGCGGCGGCTTTTACAGTAATGCTCCCAACTATACGTATCTCTCAAACAGTGATCCGGCCACACGAAATACGAGTAGCAGTGCTTTTACTTCCAGTTTATATTCCCTGTTCGGCCGGCTGGATTATGGTTTCCGGGATAAATATTTATTCGGTGCTACCCTGCGGCGCGACGGATCTTCCGTTTTTGGTCCGGAAAACCGATATGGATTATTTCCATCCGTTAGCGCCGCCTGGCGAATAACCAAAGAAGATTTTGCCCGCGCAACAACGACCTGGCTGAACGATCTCAAACTACGTGGCAGCTGGGGTAAACTGGGATTTGATGGAAATACGCCGGCATCCAATCAATACAACCTGTATGGCGGCAATCCGGGATCCACCTTTTATGATATCTCGGGTACCAATACGATCGTCCAGGGATTTACTGCATTTAGCCAGGGAAACCCACATACCGGATGGCAAACGGATATTCAAACCGATATCGGACTGGATGGAATTCTCTGGAACAGCAAACTGAGTTTTTCCATAGACTTCTGGTTGAAAAAATCTACGGGACTTCTGTACCCACTGGGACTACCCTATGTGCTGGGGGGAGCCGCTTCGCCGTATGCGAATGTCGGCGATATAGAGAATAAGGGTTTTGATCTATTGCTGGGTTCTAAAGGCAGGATCAGCAGGGACCTGAAATTTGATGTAAGTGCAACCGTTTCTGTTTACAGAAACAAGATTATGAAACTGAATGACGGCACGGATTATTTTGATCAGACGGGCAACGGCGGCGCGCCAAACAGTCGGATTGCACGAAATGCGGTGGGTCATCCGGTGGGATCATTCTACGGGTATAAAATCATTGGATTTTTTAACAGTGCAGATGATGTGATCAAATCGCCCTATCAGGATGGTGCTGCTCCGGGTGAGTTCAAATACCTAGACGCAAACAAGGATGATTCCATCAACGATATGGACCGGGTATTTTTTGGAGATCCCAATCCGAAATTTACGCTCGGGCTAAATATCGGACTGAGTTATAAAAATTTTGATTTTTCCACTTTCTTTTACGGCGTTTTCGGAAATGATGTGATCAATACGGTAAAAGCAAGTACGGATTTCTTCGGTGGAAGTGCTATGAGCAAAACCTTACTGTATGACTCCTGGACGCCATCCCACCAAAATGCCAAAGTTTCTATTAACGAAACCTCACCCAGCTTCAGCAATACACTGCCACCCAATTCATATCCATTGGAAGACGGCTCTTACTTTCGCAACAAATCCATGATCCTGGGTTATACCCTTCCCCGGAATACGCTTCAGAAGATCCATATGAAACAGATCAGGATATATGTGCAGGTGACCAACCTGTTTACGATTACAAAATATACGGGCCTTGATCCGGAAACATCCGGAACGGCCAGTTTTTTCGGAATTGACGGAGGTAATTATCCCAACAACCAGAAGCAATGGCTGATGGGATTAAACGTAAGTTTTTAAAATAATCAAACCACTGTTATGAAAATTCATACCATTTTGCTGAAAACCATAACTGGGGCAGCCATATTTTTTTCCTGCAGCAAATCCGTGCTGGACAAGCCGGCACCGGGATGGCTGAATCCGCAGGATCTCACGAATAAAACGGGCGTGGACGGGTTGCTGATTGGTGCCTATTCCCTGTTGGACGGCGTAGGGTCAATCAATGTGGCTATTAATGACAGCTGGCAGTCTGCCGGATCCAACTGGGTATACGGTTCCGTTTGCGGAACGGAAGCGCACAAAGGTTCCAGCGAAGGCGACCAGCCTGATATGGGATCGCTGGAAGAATTTAAAGCTACCTCATTCAATCCATCTATGGCAGGCAAGTGGGCCACGGTATATGACGGCGTTCAAAGATGCAACGATGTGCTCCGGATTATGAGACTGGCCACGGATATCAAACCGGCAGATACGGTCGAAATACGCAGTGAAGCGCTTTTCCTGCGCGCACACTATCATTTCGAAGCAAAGAAAATATGGAACCATGTTCCTTTCGTTGATGAATCGGTTACCTACGACGCTGGAAATTACAAAATGAGTAATGAGGCGGATATATGGCCACATATAGAAGATGATCTTGAATATGCAATCGCCCATCTTCCCGGTGTGGCAAAAGACATTGGCCGGGCAAATCACTATTCGGCGGAAGCGTTGCTGGCCAAAGTGTATATGTTCCAGGGTAAATATGATTCGGCAAAAACACTACTTACCGATATCATCTCCAGCGGGCACTATCAGCTTTCCCCTCATTACGGGGATAATTTTAATGCAGAGAAGCAAAACAATCAGGAAAATATTTTCGTAGCCGAGACTTCCGTCAATGACGGATCGGGAGGCATGAATGGGAATTACGGAGATATATTCAATTATCCCAATAGTGGCCCGGTTGGCTGTTGTGGATTCTTCCAGCCGTCACAATTTATGGTCAATCATTTCAAAACAGATCCGGTATCCGGTCTTCCCAACCTGGATGAAAATAACCTGACGGATATTCCCAGTGATTATGGAAAAACCTCGGGGGATGCATTTACTCCCTACGCAGGTACGGTCGATCCCCGGTTGGACTGGACGGTAGGTCGTCGCGGCATTCCCTATCTGGACTGGGGTCTTCACCCGGGCGCTGACTGGATTGTGGATCAGAGCACTGGAGGCCCCTATTCACCAATAAAAAACATGTATTACAAATCCCAGCAGGGGATTTATTCAGATCGACAAGGATGGACCGCTGCGTCCAATGCGATCCATATCGGCCTGATCCGCTATGCGGATGTTTTACTCTGGGCTGCGGAAGCGGAAGTATTCACCCAGAACGGAAGTCTCGCGAAGGCGCAGGAATATGTGAACCAGGTCAGGATGCGGGCGGCTGACCCGGGGGGCTGGGTGTATCAATATAAAAATGCACAGGATCCCAGTCAGGGATTTTCTGACACACCGGCTGCGAATTATAAAATAAATCCATATCCCGGAGTCTGGACGGATCCGTTAATGGCGATCCAGGCGATCCGGTATGAAAGGATGCTTGAGCTGGGTATGGAAGGCCATCGTTTTTTCGATCTGGTCAGATGGGGTATTGCTGCTAACAGCATTAACACATATCTGTCCAAAGAAAAAAGCATTAGCGGATATTTGTCCAAATCGGTTTTTGTAGCTGGCAAGAATGAATACTTTCCCATTCCCCAGTCTGAAATTGATAAAAGCGATCACCTGCTTATACAAAATCACGGCTATTTTTGATCTTTTGTTTTTTTACTACCTGACGATTGGAATACAGTTTTTAAATGATAAATTAATATGGGAAACCATTTGCAACGATTGCGCTGTCCGGATAAAATACGGATAAATGTATTGAATGAATTTTTTAAGAATAATATTATTACCTGCAGTTTGTTTCTTTTGCGCGGTTTGCAATGGTCAGACCGGTAAACTCGACAGCATGAAAAAAACGATGCTGTCAGGCAGCGACACCCAGCAAATCAATACCCTGAACAGAATCAGCAAAGCAAGCCTGGGCGTTCAGGCAGATACGTCTTTGCGTTACGCTTCGGAAGCTTTCCGGAAAGCCGAAGCCATACAATATAAACAGGGGATGGGGGATGCACTTTTAAATGAGGCGAAGATAAATATTGGCAAAGGCAGATTAGCGGCGGCGGACATCCTGCTGCAGCGGGCGATCCGGCTTTTTGAAGCCACTGATAATCTGGATATGGCAGGATCGGGTTACCTGAATCTGGGTATAAGCCAGGCGGCCGGAAATAATTTCTCCCAGGCCATAGAATCATATAAAAAAGCCGATATGTATTTCCGGCAGGTGAATGATTCGGGACGCAGTGGTTATATATTAACGCTCAGAGGTCTGGCATATAAAAACAACGGTGACTATGAGAAAGCCTTTGAATCATGGAACGACGCATTAAAAGTCAGAAGGAAAAATAACGACCATATAGGGGTGTTGTATTCCTTAAGTAATATGGGCATTTTATTTGAAGAAGTGGGTGACTATAAATCCGCTATAGATTATTTCCTGCAAACGGTTGACTATGCAAAAAAAAATAAAGTCCCCTGGAGTCCTTATGATGATAAACTGGCTGAAGCGTATGCACATCTCCGGCAATATGATTCCGCTTTATACTTTATTAGGCAGACTTTGATAAACTGTCATATTCCGATGGCTGACAGTTCACTGAAAAAACCTACAACGGCAGATGCGGATGTCATGATCGGGCAGATGTACCTGATACAAAACAAATATCCCGAAGCACTGGAAAAATTATTTCAATGGAAGTCAAACCAGAACAGGCTGGACGTTAATTCATATGTGGGTGAGTCTTATCTGGGACTCAGCAAATATGATATGGCCATAAAATATGGCAGGAAATTAATGGGGAAGGCCCAACAGGCAAATTCAAATGCTTATGTCCGGGATGCAACCACACTTTTATGGAAGGCATACGACCGGGAAAAACGGGTCGACAGCGCATATACTTATTTCCGGCGGTATACCGCCATGAAGGATTCCGTGACCAGCTATAATTTCGTCCGACAGATGGCCGTATTTTCAGAAACGACGTTGAGCGAAAAAAAAGACCTGAAACAGAAAAAAGAAAACGAAGAGCGGGAAATTTCATATAAACAGAAGCTCGACCGGGAATCTTCGATCCGGAAAATGCTGATCATCAGTATTTCCGCTTTGTTACTGATAGGATTCATCATCGTGACGAATATCACACTGCGCAGGAAGAATGAAAATCTGGAAAGGGAAAGGCTGAAGAATACACTGAATATGCAGCAACTGGAAAATGAGAAAGAGCACGCGAAATTACAGCATCGGGCCACAGACCTGGAAATGCAGGCACTCAGGTCACAGATGAATCCGCATTTTATTTTTAATTCCCTGAATTCGATCAACCGGTTCATACTTCAGAATAACAAATTGTCAGCGTCAGAATACCTGACCAAATTTTCCAAACTGGTTCGCCTGATACTACAGAATTCGCAGGCTTCCCTGATCAGCCTGGAAAGTGAACTGGAGTCTTTAAAACTATACCTTGATCTGGAGGCATTGCGTTTCGATTACCGGTTCGGATATAAAATCTCGATAACGTCCGGTTTGGATATCGACATACTGAAAATCCCGCCGCTGATCATTCAGCCATATGTGGAAAATGCCATCTGGCATGGCCTGATGCCCAAGGAAGAAAAAGGTCAGCTGGATATAGAAGTTTCCCAGGAAAATGATCATCTGTTTATCCGGATATCAGACGATGGTGTGGGCCGGAAGCAGTCTGCCGCCTTCGGAAGTAAAAATACCACCCTGCATAAATCCATGGGGCTGCGGATAACGGCAGACCGGATTGCAATGGTTCAGCGATCATCCATGAAAGAATCGTCTGTGATCATTAATGATATGATGAATCCCGACGGAACACCGGCCGGAACAGAAGTAACCATTAAAATACCTGTATTGTATGATTAAAGCCATTATCATTGATGATGAAGTGCATTGCCTGGACACACTGAATATACTCATCAGTGATTATTGCCCTGACGTGCAGATCGCAGAGCAATGCATTTCCGCAAAAAAAGCAATAGCAGCGATAGAAACGCATAAACCCGATCTGATATTTCTTGATATAGAGATGCCCGTGATGAATGGATTTGAACTGCTGGAACATTATTCAGAAATCCCTTTCTCCGTGATTTTCACGACCAGTTATAATCAATATGCGATCCGGGCGATCCGTTTCAGCGCCCTGGATTATCTGTTGAAACCCATCGATCCCAAAGAACTGGTCGCCGCGGTACATAAAATTCAAATTCAGAAGCACCTGCCCACTTCGGTACAGTTCCGGATGCTGAAGGATCAGATCCAGCAAAAAGAAAATGCGATCACAAAAATAGCCATGCCGACGTCAGAAGGATTCGAATTGATTACCGCCAGTGAAGTGATACGGTTTGAAGCCGATAATAATTACACGTTCATGTACCTGAAGAACAAAAACAAAATTATCGCCTGCCGCACATTAAAAGATATTGAAGAACAACTTCAGGATTTCCCTTCCTTTGTCAGGGTACACAATTCCTATCTGGTCAACTTAAATGAAGTGTCCAAATATATTCGCGGGGAAGGCGGATATCTGGTGATGAGTGACGGCACAACAGTCAGTGTATCCAGGAGCCGGAAGGATTTGCTGCTAAAGAAATTGCAGCCCGGAAGGGAATATAATGGTTAAAAAACAGCTTGCTATGTTCAATCGGATCTTATTCAGTTTTTTTATATCCATTTGGGCAATACCATTGTTGGCACAAAATAGTACAGCAGACAGTCTGAAAAATTTAATTGCTTCCAGTGAAGGGCGCCGGAAAGCGGACCTGCTGAACGCCATCAGTAAGGAATACTGGTCTGACAACTGGGATTCAGCTGCGGTATATGCCCATGCTGCAAATGTTTTGTCGCAAAATATCGGATATACCCGGGGTTTAGGCGAATCAAACCGGAGCTTTGGAAATATCCAGCATGACAACCTCCGGTCTGCGGCATACTTTTATAAGGCGGTCTCCCTCTTCAAATCTGAAAACGATAAACGGGGATTGGCAGATACCTATAATAACCTTGGAAAGCTTTACAGTTATTATAATTATCCGGCAGCCCTGATCTGTTATGATTCGTCCCTGGCATTTTTCAGGGAAATAGATTACCTGAAAGGCGAAGGGGCGGTGCTGAATTATATCGGCATCGTTTATCAGAACATGGGAAATTTTCAGAAAGCAATTGATTATACCCTTCAGGGACTTGAAGTAAGGAAGAAAACCGATGATCACCATGGCGTTGTGTATTCCCTTATCAATGCAGGTAATATGTATCTGGATGGCGGGCAATTGGAAAGCGCCTTGAAATTTTATAAGGAAAGCGAGAGCTATGCTCGGGATCACGGTTTTCCTCCCGAATCTTACTCTCTGCATCAGATTGGGAAATCCTATTTATTGTTAAAGCAATATGGGCTCGCCGAACCCTACCTGCGAAAATCCAACCCCGATCCACTGCTGATGGGCCAGCTGTTCAGTGAAACGAACCGACCTGACAGCGCCCTGAGTGAATTTAAAAAAAGCCTGTCAGATGCCGTACAGAATAAGGACCGGAAACTCATGGCAGAAACAATGATTGCATGGAGCAGGTTATATACATTAAAAAAACTCCGGAAACCTGCGATGGAATATGCCCGGCAGGCATATGCCATCGCCGATTCTCTGAAAGATAACCGTCTCCGGGCGGAAGCGGCGATCATACTGGAACCGGGATACGAAGCGGCGGGTGATTTCAGGAAGTCTTTATTCCTGTATAAGCTGGCTCATTCTTTTCTGGATTCCGTCTCTACAAAAAACAATGAAAACTTTCAACATAAACTGGCATTCTTTGAATCAAAAAGTGAAATTGAAAAACAACAGGCGCACGTACGGATTTTATCGGCGGAAAAAAACCTGCAGGATCAAAAACTGAATGATGAAAAACATTATAAGGAATTGATCCTGACCGGCACATCCCTGATATTATTAATTTCATTTATAACCATCCGGAATATCAACCAGAAAAGGAAAAAGATCCAGTCCCAAAAAGATCAGATCGATGCGCAGAAAGTCAGGGTCGAAGAGGCATATGAAGAACTTAAAACCACCCAGACCCAACTCATGCATCGTGAAAAAATGGCTTCACTGGGTGAACTGATGGCGGGTATTGCACACGAAATTCAGAATCCATTGAATTTTGTAAGCAATTTTTCGGAAGTAAACGGCGAATTGATTGTGGAGATGGAAGAAGCATTTAAAAAGGGAGACCTGGAAGAAGCCCGGATACTGAGTGACAATATCAGGAAGAATATGGAAAAGATCATGTATCATGGTAAACGGGCAGACGGCATCGTGAAAGGCATGCTGATGCATTCCCGCGGCGGGTCCGGACAAAAAGAGCCATCGGATGTTAACGCAATAACGGATGAGTTTCTCAGATTGAGTTACGAAAGCGCAAAAGTGAAGGACAGGTCTTTCCGGGCAACCATTTATACTTCCTTCGATCAAAACATTCCGAAAATTAATATCGTTCCACAGGACATTGGCAGGGTCCTGCTGAATTTATTCAATAATGCCTTCTATTCGGTAAATGAAAAACAGAAGATTTCCGGCCCGGAATATCAGCCGGAGGTTTCCGCCAGTTCAAGAAAATTACCAAAATCTGTTGAACTGCGTGTACGTGACAATGGTCTCGGGATTTCACAAAAAGTGCTGGATAAAATATATAACCCGTTTTTCACGACCAAACCCACCGGCCAGGGTACCGGTCTTGGACTATCATTAAGTTATGACATCATAATAAAATTACATGGTGGTTCCCTTCAGGTGGAAACAAAAGAAGGTGAGTATGCAGAATTTATCATTCAGCTGCCTGTGTGATATGCATTATGTTGATGTTACTGTTTCCCATTGGTAATTAAAGGTTTTGCATGGTTTGGGGAAAAATACCAGGCGCATGAAATGCCGAAGAAGGT
>Ga0209863_10001173_pt1 | contig 10594 bp, 6 predicted proteins | sample OrgsoiDNA2013046_FD_185796 | JGI IMG/M metagenome (GOLD analysis project Ga0209863, IMG submission 185796) | Permafrost soil microbial communities from the Arctic, to analyse light accelerated degradation of dissolved organic matter (DOM) -... | ecosystem: Environmental > Terrestrial > Soil >...
AATCCATGCCTGACATTTAATGGAGCTTAACCTTAACCTATTTATGAAAAAGATTACCCTTGGAATGATGTGTGGCCTCCTTGTCCTTTTTTCCAACTCAGTTATTGCTCAGAATGTATGGACCCAGCACAACGATCAGGGCCGTACGGGATGGTATCCGCATGAAACGATACTGAACACGACCAACGTCAATAAAAATAATTTTGGGCTCAATTTTAATCATACCACAGACGACAAAGTCATATCGCAGCCATTGGTCGTTCTCCATGTGAATATTCCGGGCAATGGAATACATAATATTGTTTATGTAACCACCGTGAACAATACTATTTACGCGTATGACGCCGACGTGAATGCGCAGCCCTACTGGGTGCAGAATTATACAAATAAAATTGCCCCAACAGGAAGTCCGCAGTGCGCCAATTGCCGGCCGGCTTTCTACACGGATATACATCCCAGTCTCTGTGCTACTTTATATCCGGACTTTGACGGGAATATGGGTATCGTCGGTACACCGGTCATTGATACGGTCGCCGGAATCATGTATTTCGTTACGAAAATCGCAAATCCGAATGATCCGGGTGGAATTGACAATCACATTTTTGTTCCAAACACATTTGACGAGTATAAATATAGAACGACCGGCTTTCATCAATACCTGCATGCCATTGATATTACAACGGGGCTGGACCGGGTAAATAGTCCGGTGGAAATTACCGCGACAGTAAACGGTACGGGCGATGGTCAGGTGCCGGCGGGTTCAGGTCATATTGTATTTGAACCCCGACGTCAGTTCGACCGGGCGGGGCTGGTTTTAAATAATGGCATTCTTTATATCGCATTCGCTGCGCATTGTGATTTTGTTCCCAGCCATGGCTGGGTAATCAGTTATGATCCCAATTCGTTGACACAAACGCATGCTTTCCTGACAACACCTAATGACGGCAGGGGTGGAATCTGGATGAGTGGTACGGCTCCGGCGGTAGATGCGGCAGGCAATCTGTATTTTACAACGGGTAATGCTTTGGCCGAAGATGCGTTGAGTACGGAGGTTCATACCTATGTTTCGGATGCATCTATTCCGGCAAATCGCGGAGAAAGTGTTGTTAAACTGGACCCTAATCTGACTCTTTCCAGTTTTTTTACTCCTTTCGATTATATAGCGCTCAATGACGCGGATAAAGATTTTCCGATACAGGTCATGCTGTTGCCGGGTACCGGCCATCTCCTGACAGGCAATAAAGACGATTCTCTTTTTATACTGGACCAGGCGAACCTGGGAGGATTTAATCCCGTTAAAAACAATGTATTGCAAAGTAGGTTTGTTGTTCATCCCTGCGAAATGCATTCATCCTTTGCATACTTCGGCGGACCCACTCAGTTTGCTTATCAATATGGTGAAAACAGTCCGTTAAAGGCTTACCCGATTACCGCCGGTGGATTATTGGGCACGGAAATTACCAATACGACCATTCTCGGACCTGTCGGAGGCTCGGGTGGTTTCATGTCCGTTTCTTCAAATGGAACCGACGTAAATACCGGAATACTTTGGGCCGTTCAGGCACAAAATGGATGTAATGCGAATGGAAGTACCTGTCAGGGAGTCCTGCATGCCATGAACGCAAGCGACATTACAAAAGAATTATGGAATTCGGATCAGACACCGGGAGTAGATCATCTCAATGTTTTTAATAAGATGTCCTGTCCGACGATCGCCCTGGGAAAAGTTTATCTGGCTGCCAATAAAAATCAGTTGAATGTATATGGATTGAAAACGAATGCGAGTTGTTTAACGGATGTCGCTCAAGGTAAACCGGTAACCGCGCTGTCTTCCGCAGGCGGTTTCCCTGCTTCCAATGTAACTGATGGTGATCCGGGCACCGCGTGGATATCCGGCAACGGTACCAACGTTGATTCCATTTATGTTGACCTGGGAAGCCGTTTTGACGTATGTAGAATTTTGATAAACTGGTCAACATTCGGAGTGGATTTCAATCTGAGAACTTCAAATGACGGGATAAACTGGACGACGCTAGATCCTGTCCGTGGCAATAACAGCGCCACGACTGAATTCGATGGCGCTTTTTCCGGAAGATTTGTGAGTATGGTTGGTATAACTAAAGGATCTGGTCCATATGGCATTTTTGATTTCCAGGTTTTTGGAAGTCCGTCCAGTAGCTGCCCGGCCCCCAGCATTCTCAATGCATCACCAGGATCAGGGGTAACCATTTTTACTACGCAAACGCCAACTGCACCTTCGGGAACTGATAATCCTGTAGAGTTGGGCGTACAATTTACTTCAAGTATTTCCGGATTTATAACCGGAGTACGCTTTTATGAAGATCCTGGATTTGGAGGAACACATACAGGACAATTATATTCATCCGGGGGAGCTTTATTAGCAACCGGAAATTTTACTGGCGAATCCCTGAATGGCTGGCAGACACTGATATTCACTACGCCCTTTGCCATTACCGCCGGAACAACTTATGTAGCGGCTGTTTATTTTCAAAACGGGTATCATATGGGTGATAAAAATGGATTGGCTTCCCCTATAGCGAATTTTCCTTTGACAGCTTTAGCAAGTGGTGGTGTTTTTAATTACAATAACGCGGGTCCAATATTTCCCAATCAAACTTTTATGTCCAGTAATTATTGGATTGATGCCGTTTTCTCCACTACTTCAACTCCTGACCCAAGCAAGGAAATTCTTAGCTGGGATGCAGTACCCGGCGCTCATCAATATATCATCCAATACCGGAATAATCTGTCTTCCAGTTTCGTAACCCGGACCAGTGCCACGAATTCCCAGTCCCTATCCGCTTTAACCTGCGGAACACTCTATGATTACACAATCCAGACAGACTGCGGCGCGACGCAGAGCACTCCGGCCCCCGGTTCATTCACAACAGGAAGCTGTCCCGTAAACTCCTGTGACGCCTTTCCGGTACGGTTTTTTAATCTGGATCTTGGAGATATCGGAGTAGCCGGTTCCACTTGTAAGCTGGGAAATATATATCAGCTCACCGGTTCGGGAACAGATTTCACAACGAATTCGGATGCATTTCAATTTGCGTATACAAGTAATGATGTTGCTGACTACGATGTATGGGGAGATATTATCCAGCAGGATCAGGTGAGTCTTAATGATAAGATAGGCATTATGGTCCGCGACAGTTTATCCAATACGTCCCGGTTTGCCTTTATTGCATCGGTTGACAATGGGGCCAGTTTTGTTTTTCAATATCGCAGCGTAGCTGGTGGTCCGGTCACAACCGTTCCTTTGGCCGGCCACGCGTTGCCATTATGGGTAAAAATAAGCAAGGTAGGCACGACGTATTCGGCATTGGAATCAACAGATAATATAACTTATACGCAGGTTGGTACTACGGTTGATTTACACTTTGGGACTGATCCAACCAACGCCCCTCACTATGGCATGGCCATCACGAGCACAAATAACGCTGTATTGTCAACCGGGGAAATACAAAATTTCACCGTGCTGGGAAGCTCGCCGCTGCCTATCGTCCTGCTTAGTTTCACTGCAAAAAATGTCAACCAGGATCATGTATTGGTTTCCTGGGCCACGTCTATGGAGCACCTGGTGGATCATTTTGAGATTCAAAGAAGTTCTGATAATGCCAGTTTTCAAACTATTAATATCACAAAAGCCATCGGAGAAAGTGAAACTCCGCATTATTATTCAATCACAGATAATAACCCGGCACCCGGAATCAATTATTACCGGTTAAAGGAAATTGATAAGGATAATCATTTTTATTACTCGCCCGTTGTCTCCGTTAGTTTCGACGATCCGAACGGACTGGAGATATATCCAAACCCGGCGGCCGATTTCACGAACATTTATTCCAGGAAAAATCCGATACTAGAAGTGATTGTGTATGATGTTACGGGGAAATTGGTGCAAAACATACAAACAGCCGGGGGTCTGAATACTGTGCGGTTAAGAACAGCGGATCTTTCAAAAGGCGTCTATATTGTCACTATTAAAACGGCCAATACGACTTACAAACAAAAATTATTCAAGCAGTAAGGGTCATTTTATATTGAATAATTTTAGATTCCTGGGTTTTGTCAATCCCCGGTGGCAGGTATTGCAGTTGATGGGAGCATTTATAAAAGAATACAAACTATAATCGTTTTTATAGTTAAAATATTTTTTATTGATCTTCTCAGTCATTCGAATCATATCTCTTGCAATTCCTTTTTCCGGTAATTCCTCGCTGGTAAAGTCAACCCTTCTTGGAAATACATCGGGCTTGGTATTCGGATGACAATGGCTGCAGGTTACCCCAAGACCCTTGTCATATTGAATCATGATCCGCTCCAGCTCATCTTCATCGATATTTTTCGGGAGCACCCGGACATTTTTCCAATCCGGTTTTTCCGGTGGAACATTCGTTGCGGCTACCCCGGCAGTTAGGAATAAACCAATACCTGCATAAATAATTATTTTTTTATTCATATACCGGGCAGGACCTTTTATTTGAATGGAAGAACTATTTTTTCATACCGCCGGGATGAGGTGAGCCGCGGTGGCAGGTCATGCATTCTACGGTGGGAACGGACATGCCCTGTTCATTTTTATTATAGCTGAAAAACTTTTTATTGATCTTGGTTGTCATCTTCATCATTTTACGCGCGATATTTTTTTCGGGTTTGTCGTCACTGGCAAAATCGGGGTGATGACTGGCGGTATCTTTCGAAGGAGCGTGACAAAAACTACACTTTACACCCAGCGCGTCCTTGAATCCACCCATTACTTTACCGAGGTCATCATCGCTGATATCTTTTGGAAGGATCTTCAGGTTTGAGTATCTGGGATTTTTTGGCGCATCTGTTGCAGCGATGCCCAACACGACAAACAGACTGATCATGATGACTACAAGGGATTTCCTGCTGAAGATCATAAACTGGAATTTGAATACAATCTAATAAAAATCTCCGAAATCCAGATCGTTTTTCTGCCCGGTATTGCTTTTCCCAAAAAAACTATTTAAATTACTAACCATACTGCCCACCAGTCCTATCAATACCCTCCGGTTCCCCCATTTATCCTTACATAAATTCCTGAGCGATTCAGATCGCTAGTCATTGTTTAAACAGGATTGCTACAGGCATTTAATTACCTGCCGGATATTAGCATATTAACCTTAACCGTTATGAAAAGAATCAAATCCGGATTTTTTTGTGTCCCGTTAACCCTGGCAGTCAGCATTGCCACGGCCCAAAATGTCTGGACACAACATAACGATCAGGCACGTACGGGTTGGTACCCATACGAAACTACCCTAAACACCAACAACGTTAATAAAAACTCTTTTGGATTTTATTTTGATCATATGACGGATGACAAAATCGTCGGACAACCGCTGGTTATTTTGAACGTCAACATTCCAAATAAAGGGTTTAAGAACGTCGTTTTTGTCACGACGCTGAATAATTCAGTGTATGCATTTGACGCCGATATAAATGCGGAGCCCTACTGGCAACAGAATTATACCAATAAAATTGCCACCGCGCCCAATCCCGATTGTCTGAACTGCCGGCCCGCGAGAAATTCCGACATACATCCCAGTTTATGCGGAGGCGGGTATGGGGATTTTAGTGGAAATATGGGAATCATTGGTACACCGGTGATTGATACGGTTGGCGGGACCATGTATTTCGTTACAAAGATTGTCAATCCCAACGATGGGGCTTTTGACAATCATCCGTATGTTAACAATATCAAAGATGAATATAATTATACAACAACCTGTTTTCATCAATACCTGCACGCCATAGATATAAAGACCGGTAACGACAGACCGAATAGCCCGGTGGATATCACTCCTTCGTTAACCGGAACGGGCGACGGACAAACTTCGCCGGGCATCATCAAATTCAATCCCCGCACACAATTCAACCGGGCCGGACTGGTATTATCAAACGGAAATGTCTATATCGCTTTTGCTGCTCATTGTGATAATAATCCAAGCCACGGTTGGATCATCAGTTACAATGCAACCAGCCTGGCATTGATTCATGCCTATATCGCAACGCCAAATGATGGCAGGGGGGGTATCTGGATGAGTGGTACGGCCCCGGCAGTGGATGAAAGTGGTAATTTATATGTAACTACCGGTAACGCCCTCGATGAGGAGCGGACCAGTCAGAATTATAATACGTATACCGCACCGGCCACTGATCCGGCAAACCGGGGTGAATCAGTTATTAAGCTGGCACCGGACCTGAGCCTCTCAAGTTATTTTACTCCTTTTAATTTTATCGCGCTGAATGACGCGGATAAGGATTTTCCGATCCAGGTGATGCTTTTACCAAATACCAATCTGGCGATGACGGGATGTAAGGATGGCAATCTTTACATTATGGACAGAACGACCATGGGTGGATTTGATCCCACAAAGAATAATATCAAACAAATGTTATCCGTTCAGGGCGGAGCAACCATGCATTCCTCATTCGCCTATTTTGGAGGATCCAACCCGCATGCCTTTCAATTTTCGGAGAATAGCCCTTTGAAGTCATACCCGGTTACAGTGAATGGACTTGGCGCCGCAACGACCAATACAACGATTGCAGGTCCCTCCGGAGGAACAGGCGGTTTTTTATCCGTTTCATCCAATGGCCCTGATCAGGCAACGGGCATACTGTGGGCCTACCAGCCAATACAGGGTTGCAACGCCAATAATAATAATTGTCACGCCATTCTCCATGCGGTGAATGCAAGCAACATTACAAATGAACTATGGAATTCCGATATGGTCGCAGCAGACAATATTCCCGTGTTCAACAAATTTTCATGTCCCAGCATTGCGCTGGGAAAAGTTTATATAGCTGCCAATACAAATCATCTTTTCTGTTACGGATTAAAAACAAATACAACCTGCGTTACGAATGTTGCGGTGGGCAAAACGGCTACTACGCTGACGAACGTCAGCGGTTTTCCGGCCTCTAATGCAACGGACGGAAATCTAACGACCAGTTGGAGATCCATGATTCATGATGTCGATTCTATATATGTTGACCTGGGTGCAGCATATGATGTCTGCAGAATTGCAATCAACTGGGAGAGTAACCGGGCCGGACAAGATTTCGATATTAAAATTTCGGACGATAAAATAAACTGGACGACGGTCAGATCCATCAGGGGGAATTCGGGTCTCTATAACGAAATCAATGGCGGAGCTACAGGACGGTATGTGAGTATGGTTGGGATCAAACAGGAAAATCCGTTTGGCGGGTATGGTATTTTAGAATTCCAGGTTTTTGGAAATCCGGCAAGTCCCTGCCGGGCCCCAACCGGGCTATCCGCCTCCTCGCTGACCTCCAGTTCGGAACATATCAGCTGGGATGCAGTGTCCGGAGCCAGTCAGTACACAATAAAATACAGGTCCAATTATTCCGAGAGCTGGATCAGCAGAGTATGCACCACGAATTCCATCGATCTTTCAGCTTTAACCTGTGGATCTATTTATTATGATTCTGTCCGGGCGAACTGCGGAGCGATTACTGGCGCCGCCAGTCCGGGCTCTTTCACTCCAACCGGTTGTCCGCTAAATTCATGTGATATTTTCCCTGTCCGTTATTATAATGTCGATCTGGGCGATATCGGGTTGGCCGGTTCCACCTGTAAAAATGGGAACATTTATACGGTCACCGGATCAGGAACGGATATCGGTGGTATATCCGATCAGTTTCAGTTTGCTTATACCAATAATGATATTGGTGATTACGATGTTTCCGGACAAATCATACAACAGGATCAGACGGATCCGGTAAATAAACTAGGTATTATGGTCAGGGACAGTTTAACCAACACTTCCCGGTTTGCATTTGTGGCTTCTGTTAGTAACGCAAACAATATTTTCTTTGTGTACCGTAATATCCCGGGCGGTATGGTAACCACTGTTCCTTTGCCCGGCCATTTTGTATTGCCGTATTGGATGAAAATAAGCAAACTGGGAACCAGTTATGCTGCTTTTGGATCGCCGGATAATATCCACTGGTCGCAGATTGGCAGTGCGGTTGATCTGCATTTTGGAAATGATCCAAATAATATTCCAAATTATGGCATGGCGATCACGAGTGTCAACAACACCATATTGTCATCGGGGAAAGTGCAAAATTTTAACCTGGTGGTAAGCACTCCGCTACCTATTCGGTTACTCAGCTTTTCGGCGAAGAGCATCAACCAGGATCACGTTTTGGTATCCTGGGCCACTTCCATGGAACACCTGGCTGATCACTTTGAGATTCAAAGAAGTGTCGATAATAGCAGCTTTACAATGATAGCCAGGGTGAATGCGATTGGAGAAAGCGAAACACCGCAGTACTATTCAGTAAATGATAACAAGCCGGCACCGGGATTAAATTTTTACAGGTTAAAGGAAACGGACAGGGATGGGAATTATTATTTCTCACCCGTTGTTTCAGTAAATTTCAGCGAACCGGATGGGCTGGAAATTTATCCAAACCCCGCAGGCGATTTTACAAATATCATCTCCCTACGGGACCCGGTAGTGGAAGTAAAGGTTTACGACGTAACTGGAAAATTGATACAAAATATCCAATCGGCCGGTGGTCAAAATAGTATTCGTTTGAATACGACGAATCTTGCAAAAGGTATATATGTCATTCAGGTTAAAACGACTGCTGCCATTTACCGTCAAAAATTATTCAGGAATTAATAATGGATCGGTGAGTAGAAAAAGAACCTACCCACCCGCCGTTCAGAAAGTAAAAAATTAATTAAACAATTTCATTTTGTTGGGTTTTGGTATACCCCGATGACAGGTATTACAGGAAACGACTGATTTATTTAGAGATTCAAAACTATAATCGTTTTTGTAATCAAAATATTTTTTGTTTATCCTGTTCGTCATGACCATCATTTTTCTTGCAATTCCTTTTTCCTGTTTCTCGTCTGTGGCAAAGTCTACCCGTACCTGAATGATTCCCGGTTTTGTATCGGGATGACAATAGCTGCAGGTCACACCCAGGTCATGACTATATTGATGCATGATGCGCTCCATCTGGTCCTCATCCGTATTTTTTGGGATCACTTTGAGGTTTTTCCATTCCGGTTTTTCCTCCGCCACACGGGTAGCAGCCATTCCGGCGGAAACGAACAAACCTATTCCTGCATAAATAATAATCTTTTTATTCATAATTCTAAAAATAACCTTTGGACCAATCTAATAAAAATCAGCCAAACCCTGATTGTTTTTCCATTATTTTGCAGGCTCTTAAATGAAAAAGCAAGCGGCCATCGGATTTATTTTTGTCACCCTGCTGATTGATGTGATCGGCTGGGGGCTCATTATTCCGGTGATGCCCCAGCTCATTTCCGGATTGAAACATATTCCGGTGAGCCAGGCGAGCAAGGATGGGGGATGGCTACTCTTTGTATATGCTTTCATGCAATTTATCTTTGCGCCCATTCTGGGTAATCTCAGCGACCAGTTCGGAAGAAGACCCGTGCTTCTTTTTTCTTTGTTTGGATTTGGGGTGGATTATATTTTTCTTGGATTCGCTCCCAGTTTTGGATGGCTCTTTGTGGGAAGAACGATATCCGGTATAACGGGCGCCAGTTTTACTACGGCCTCGGCTTATATTGCGGACATCAGTACGGCGGAAACCCGGACAAAAAATTTCGGTTTGGTTGGTGCTGCGTTCGGCCTTGGTTTTATAATCGGTCCGGCCATTGGGGGATTACTTACGGGATGGGGTATACGCGCGCCATTTTATGCTGCGGCAGTACTCACCCTCCTCAACTGGCTCTATGGATATTTTGTTTTGCCCGAATCCCTTTCGAAAGAAAACCGGAGAAAATTTGAATGGAAATCAGCCAGTCCTTTCGGATCCCTGAAGAATCTGAAAAAGTATCCCGCTGTGACGGGACTCATTCTGGCATTAACCCTGGTATATCTGGGATCGCACGCTGTCCAGAGTAACTGGAGCTATTTTACGGCTTACCGCTTTCAGTGGACACCTAAAACGATCGGGATCTCTTTGGCCGTCGTCGGCGTTCTCGTAGCTACCGTGCAGGCGGGGCTAATTCGTATAATCACGCCAAAAATCGGAAATGAACGAAGTATTTATCTCGGTCTGCTTTTATACGCGATCGGCATGTTTTTATTTGCCATGGCCACCCAGAGTTGGATGATGTTTGTATTTCTGATTCCGTATTGCCTGGGTGGTATTGGAGGACCGGCCCTGCAGGCGGCGATATCAGGGCATGTTCCCCCCAATTACCAGGGTGAACTGCAGGGCTCCCTGACCAGCCTGATGAGCCTGACTTCCATTATTGGCCCCTTATTGATGACCAACCTGTTTTCCTATTTTACGTCAGATAAGGCACCCATTCAATTTCCATCTGCGCCCTTTGTTTTAGGCGGCATTCTCATGCTTTGCAGCAGTATCGTGGCTTATAAATCTTTAAAACAAAAATGAATATTGGTTATTTTGATGTATCTTTGCGAAGTCTTAAGTTGATCAGCATTTAGTAAGTGAACAAACATTCTGCTACGCAATCTTCAGTACGGTTAGTTAGTCGCCTTTACTTCAG
>Ga0209863_10001174_pt1 | contig 10591 bp, 11 predicted proteins | sample OrgsoiDNA2013046_FD_185796 | JGI IMG/M metagenome (GOLD analysis project Ga0209863, IMG submission 185796) | Permafrost soil microbial communities from the Arctic, to analyse light accelerated degradation of dissolved organic matter (DOM) -... | ecosystem: Environmental > Terrestrial > Soil >...
GCGACTGCTCCGAGATAGGTTTGGATTTGTCCGGAATGTTTCGCAGAAATCAGGCTACCCAGCCCGCGCGTGTTAGCAGTCGCCTCATCGACGCCGGCGTTGATGCCATGTTCGTCGAGGCTCGTCGTTAGGGCGCCGAAGAGCTGGCCAATGCCAGCAAATGCGCGGACCAGTCCGTCCCAAAAATAACGATCAAGCCAGTCGGACACGCGCGCCGCTGTCCAGCTAAAAATAATCACTGTCCGGTCGTAGAATTCATCCAGCCACATTCGATTTTGGAGGAAACGAAATAGCGCCGGTTGCATTTGCTCGAGCGGATCGGTCTCACCCGCTTTGTGATAGATAGCGATGCCGAGCGCAATCCCCGCCGCCACGAGCGCCAGCGAAAGGAAGAGCATCGGCTGAATTAGTCGCGAGAGATCAAACTTTACGTGTTCGCCGGAGAGGTAGGCAAACAGCCACGGCCAGGCGGGCGTGAGAACAGCACTGAAGGCAATTGCGCACAGGGCGAGCACAATCAGCGGCACCGTCATCACGCGCGGACTTTCGTGTGCCTGCTCCGAGGCGGGGCGGCGGTTGCCGAAAAACACGAAAATCATCTGCCGCGTCATGTAGAGCGCGGTCAGGACGACGCCCGCGAGCATCAGGCCATGCGGGACACGCGAGGCTGGCCATTGCGCGGTGGCGTGCAGGATTTCCTCCTTTGTCCATGCGCCGGAAAAGAAAAGTGGTACACCGCTAAGCGCCATCATGCCCACCGAGTAAGTCAGAAACGTGAGTGGCATCAGCCCGCGCAGTCCGCCCATCTTGCGAATGTCCTGTTCTTCATGGCAGCCGTGAATGACCGAACCGGCGCCGAGAAACAGAAGCGCTTTGAAGAAGCCGTGCGCAATCAGGTGCATGATGCCAGCCGCGACCCCGCCTACGCCTAACGACACCATCATCAAGCCAAGTTGAGAGACAGTCGAATAAGCCAGAATGCGTTTGACGTCGGCCTGCGCGAGCGCGATCAGCGCGGACATCAGTGCAGTCGTGACGCCGATCCAGACGACCACCGTAAGCGACGGCGTCACGCCGGCGATCGCGCCTAACGAAAAGAGCGGATAGACGCGTGCCACCAGAAATACACCGGCGGCGACCATCGTAGCGGCATGGATCAACGCGCTCACCGGCGTCGGGCCTTCCATCGCGTCGGGCAGCCAGACGTGGAGCGGGAATTGCCCGGACTTGCCGACGGCGCCGGAAAAAATCAGCAGCGCGATGGACGTAGCGCTTGCGCCTAACGAAAGAAGCGCGGCATTTTCGATGCAACCGTGTCCGTTATCGTAAAAAAGCAGCGTGCCACTCTTTCCGTAAAGCCACAGCATGCCGAGGAAAAATCCCAAGTCGCCGACGCGCGTGGTGATGAATGCCTTTTTTGCGGCGGCGGCCGCACTTGGTTTGTGAATCCAGAATCCAATTAGCAGGTAGGACGCGAGACCAACCAATTCCCAGCACACAAAAAGAAGCAACAAGCTATTCGCGATGACCACGCCAAGCATGGCGGCGGAGAAAAACGAGAGGTAGGCGAAGAAACGGGTGAAGCTCTTGTCAGTCGCCATGTAGCCGACGCTGAAAATAAAAATGCACAGGCTGACCAGTGTGATCATGACAAGCATCACGGCGGCGAGCGGATCGAGCACCCAACCGATCCGCACGGCGTTTTCTCCAAAGGTGAACCAGGTGAAATTGTGAGGGGGGCAATTGGGCGCTTGCAGCGTGGCCACGAATGCCGCGATTGCCAGCGCGAGCGCGGCGACCTGGCCGGCGATAGCGAGCGCAGCGGCGCCTTTGCGCCGCGAATTTGCCAGGCTGAGGATAACCAACGAAACCGCGAGTGGCACGGCTGGGATCAACCAAAGATTAGCGACAATCCAGGGAGTCATCCTTTGAGTTGATCCAGTTTATCGACGCTGGTCGTTCGGTAGTGGCGGTAAACGGCGATGACGAGTGCGAGACCAACGGCCGCTTCCGCAGCAGCGATTGCGATAGAAAAGATCGCTACCATCACGCCGGTGATTTGTTGCGGTTCCGGACCGAAACGCCAGAACGCGACAAAATTCAGATTCGCCGCGGCAAGCATCAACTCGATGCCGATCAAAATGAAAATCGCATGCCGCCGGCTCAACGCGGCCAGCAGTCCGGTGCAAAATAGCGCTGCGGAAACTGCCAGGAAACTTGTGAGTGTTGGGGTCATCGCAGAATCAGCGCTTTTCTTCCCTCACGAGAATCAGCGCGCCGATGAGCGCGGCAGTAAGGAGTAACCCGACACATTGCAGCGGCCAGACGAAGCCGGTCATGAGCACTTCACCGATCCGCCGCACCGTGAGCGGTGGAATTTGCGGAGCCACCATGGCGAGCGTCGGCGTGCGCAAAATTGCCCAAATCAAGCCCGTGAAGACAGCGATGGCTATCACCGCGCCGCTCCAATTGAAGCCTCGATCTTTTTCGATATCGCGGCGGGTCAGAAGAATCGTGAAGACAATCAACACCGCGACGGCGCCGACATAGACAAACACTTGCACCAGTCCGACGAATTCGGCGCCTAACAAAAAGAAAAATGCGGCCATGCCGAGGAACGTTACGACCAGGCTGAGAGCGGCGTGGATGAGCCTGGGCAAGGTGGCGGCGGCGAGCGCACCGGCGAGTGTCAGAATGGAGATGAGGACGAACGCGACGGCACTCATTCGGCGAAACGGTAGGTGCGGGGGGCAAATTTCTTGCCCGTATCGAGCAAGCGCGACAGCCCGAAATGGACAACGGCGATCAGGCCGAACGACCAAAGCCAGCCAGCCAGGCGGCGCCCTTCATAATGCCAGACGGCGGCAGCGATGATGCAGGTGAACGCCATCGGCAGCATGAATTTCCAAGCAAAGTTCATGATCTGATCGATGCGCGTCCGCGGCAGTGTCCCGCGAATCCAAATGTAGACGAAGAGCAAGGCGGAGAGTTTCGCGAAAAACCAGACATAAGACGGAATGATTTGCAGAGCGCTGATTGGTGCGTGCCAGCCGCCGAGAAAGAGCGTTACCGCCAGGCCGCTGACGGCAAACATTCCGAAATATTCGGCCATGAAAAATGTGGCGTACTTAAACCCGGAGTATTCCGTCATGTGTCCGGCGACGATTTCCGATTCACCTTCCGGCACATCGAACGGCGTGCGATTGGATTCGACGAGCCCGGAGACAAAAAACAACATGAACGCGGCCGCGCCCCAAGGCGTAAGGACGAACCAATGCGGAACCAAGCCTAACGAATAGTTGCTTTGCGCGGCCACAATCGAATCCGGCGAAAGGGAACCGACAACCATCACAACCGGAAGCGTCGTGATAATGAGCGGCAACTCATAGCTGATCATCTGCGCGATCGCGCGCATCGCGCCCAACATTGAAAATTTATTGTTGCTGCCCCAGCCAGCCATGAAGACCGCCAGCTCGGTGGTCGATCCGACCGCGAAAAAGAAGAGAATGCCACCATCGATCGCAAACGGCGTCATGTTCCGGCCATACGGAATCACCCCGAGCGCCAGAATTGCGGTGGCGGCAATCATGATCGGCGCCAGAAAATGAAGCAGCTTGTCCGCGCGCATCGGCACGATGTCTTCTTTGATCAACATCTTGATTCCGTCAGCCACCGGCTGAAGCAGCCCGTAGGGCCCGACTCGATTCGGCCCATAGCGATTCTGGATCCGTGCGAGAATTTTCCGCTCCAGCACCGAGATGAGCGCAAAGAGGGTGAGAAACGCTCCGAGCAGTGCCGCGATATTGATGACACTCGAAGCGATTTCGAGCAACCAATCCGGCGCGCCCGGAAGGAGCGAGAGCAGCAGTTGTTTGGCGCGGATGAAGATCTGGTCAACGAAATCGCCGCTCATCTGGCGTGAAGGAAAGCGGTGCCTGATTATTTAATCAAGCAGAACGCGCGGTCTGAATTGCTTCGCCGTTTTTTCCGCCAGAGTATGGTAGATGTTTGCGGGCGAATCTTTCCGAGTAATTTCGCCGCGAATGTGATGTGCTCCGCCGGCCAATGACTCCGAGTCCATATCTGTTTATCGTGATTTTCTGCGGAATCGCGCTCGTGTTTCCGTTGCTGCCCCTCGCCTTGGCCTGGCTCTGGAGGCGATTTTTCCAGCCGCCCAAGCCGGGCGTCGAAAAAAATGCGACCTACGAATGCGGCGTGGAGTCGTTAGGGGAAGCGCAAATCCAGTTTCATTCGCAGTATTATCTCTACGCGATCATCTTTTTGATCTTCGACGTCGAGGCGGTTTTTCTGGTGCCATTTGCGGTCGCATTCACCGGTTTGCCGATCGGGGCGTTCGTCGCCATTCTCATTTTCCTATTGCTGCTGATTGAAGGTCTCGTTTGGGCGTGGAACAAAGGCTGCCTAGATTGGGGAGTAAGAGTTTAGGGAGAGATGACGGAACAAATTGACGAAGGCCTGCGCAACGAGCTGCAACGCCAGGGTATCTGGGTGACCTCGATGCAGGAGCTTTATAACTGGGGCCGCAAAAACTCGATCTGGCCGCTGCAATTCGGACTGGCTTGTTGCGCGATCGAGATGATCGCAACCGCCGCGTCGCGTTATGACATCGCGCGGTTCGGCGGCGAGGTCTTCCGACCATCCCCGCGCCAGGCGGACTTGATGATTGTCGCCGGCACCGTGACGAAAAAAATGGCGCCGCAAATCGTGCGGCTTTACAACCAGATGCCCGATCCGAAGTATGTCATCTCGATGGGCGCCTGCGCAATTTCCGGCGGACCGTTCAAACAAGGCTATAACGTACTCAAAGGCATCGACCGCTACATTCCAGTTGATGTTTATATCCCGGGTTGCCCGCCCCGGCCGGAAGCGCTGCTGCACGCCTTCATGGAACTGCAACGCAAGATCGATAGTCAGAGACTGACCGGTGCTGGCCAGGCCGAGCACCTGGATCGCGCGCAACCGAGCGAGTTTCCAGTCCCGGCTTTTGGCGCGCATGATTTGCAACCGCCGGCGAATCCCGATCTGTTTCATCCGCCGGAGATCGAGCGCACCTGACCGTGGAATCGTTGGAACAAGTCAAGGCGCGCGCGGAATTGGCCGTGCCCGGTGCCCGAATCGACATCGTCCCTAACTCTGGACCGTCGCAACAAGCATCGCTTCTGCTCGACAATGAGCACGCGACCGCGGTCGTGCGCTTCCTCTGCGACGATCCCGCGCTGCGCCTCGACTCTTGCTCGAATGCAACCGGAGTGGATTGGCTCGATCGCACGGTGAAGAAGAAAGTTAAGGTGAAGAAGCTCGTCGACGGCGTCGAAAAGGAAGTCGAAGAAACGCAGGAGGAATTCTTCCCCGGCTATTTAGAAGCGGTCTATCACTTGTACTCGATCGCGCACAAACACGGACCATTGGTGATTCGACTGCGGACGCCAGATCGCGCAGAGGGAGCGCGCTTGCCGTCGCTAACTCCTATCTATCGTAGCGCGGAGTTTCAGGAACGGGAAATCTTTGATCTCTACGGCATTCGCTTCGACGGCCACCCGGATTTGCGCCGGATTCTGATGTGGGATGAGTTCGTCGACTATCCGATGCGCAAAGACTATCGCGAACCGGACGACTACGAATACGAACCGACGCCGCACGACGATATTCTCGAGAAGGCGAAGGAGCATCACAGCGCGAGACCACAATTAGATGGCGCGGAAAATATTACTGCGCAGCAATGACGACGGCCTCTCACGAACTCGCGCAGTCGCCGCCGCGAATGACTTCAAGACTCGACGGCGAGTTACTCGAAGTCTCAATGGGGCCGCAGCATCCCTCCACTCACGGTGTCTTTCGCATGAACGTCGCGCTCGACGGCGAGATCGTGGTCAAGCTCAAACCAGTCTTCGGATATCTGCATCGCAATCACGAAAAGATTGGCGAAAGCACGAGCTATCTCGGTTCAATGCCTTATACCGATCGACTCGATTACTTTTGTTCGATGACCAACAACTGGGCCTACGCACTCAGTGTCGAGAAACTGGCCGACATCGAAGTCCCTGAACGCGCCGAGTATCTAAGAGTGATTCTCGCTGAACTAACCCGGCTGCAAAACCATGCGTCGCTTCTCGGTTTTCTCCTTAGCGACATGGGGGCATGGGGCACTCCGCTAATGTATGCCTTCCGCGAGCGCGAAAAGATTCTCGATTTGTTCGAGTCACTCTCTGGCTCACGCATGATGTGCGACTATATGCGCTTCGGCGGTTGCCGGGTCGACGCGGGGCCGGATTGGATGGAACGGGCAAAGAAGGTCGTCGATGCTTTCCCAAGGTTTCTCGATGAGTTCGAAAAGCTAATTGTTTCGAATGAAATCCTCATCGTGCGCACGCAAGAGGTGGGCAAGATGTCAGCCGAACTGGCGATCAATGCCGGGATCACTGGCCCCATGTTGCGCGCGTGCGGGGTCAACTATGATTTGCGAAAAGTGGATGGTTACGGTGTTTACCCACGCTTTAAATTCCGTGTGCCGCTGGGGGACCACGGTGATTGTTACGACCGCCTTATGATGCGTGCCCTCGAGATGCGCGAGAGCATTGGGATCTTGAAACAGGCTTTCGAACAGCTACCCGCTGGTCCGATAATGAATCCAAAAGTGAAGCTCCGCGCCTTTCGGCCACCTGTCGGCGAAGCTTACGGACGAATCGAAGGCCCCAAGGGAGAGTTAGGATTCTATTTAATCAGCGATGGCAGCCCGAATCCGTATCGTTATCGTGTGCGTCCGCCGAGTTTCATTAACCTGACTGTGCTGGAGGACCTTTGTTTAGGGCACACCGTCGCTGATGTGATGGTTATTCTCGGTAGCATCGACATTGTGATGGGGGAGGTGGACCGGTGATAGGCTCAGGCATCCTAAAGGGAATGGCGGTCACTGCGCGCAACTTCATTGGGAGTTATTTCGAAGCGGACCGCCTTATTACGGTGCAGTACCCCGAAGAGCGCAGCCCGCTTCCCGAGAATTACCGCAACTTTCCGTTCCTCATTTACGACACTGATGACGCGGAGGCCGGATTGCGCTGCGTAGCGTGCAAGATTTGCGAAAAGGAATGCCCGCCGCAGTGCATCTATATAACCAAGAGTAATGACAAGAAGCCCGACTATCTGGGCAAACCGCAGTTTTATCCGGCCGTCTTCGACATCGATATTTCTGTCTGCATGAGCTGTCAGATTTGCGTCGAGGTTTGTCCATTCGAAGCCATTAAGATGGACAAGGTGTTTGAACTAAGTCGCCGCGAACGGTTCGACGCGCTCCTCTTCCGCAAGCGCGAACTTGCAAAGTCGAACACCTATTACCATCGCATCCACCCCGTCGAGGCGGCTGAGGTTGATGCCAAGCTCGCTGAAGCTGCGGCCAAGAAAAGGCCTGCGGAGCCTGCCCCGAGCGCGGTCGCTACGCCATCTCCAAGAACCAGCGCATAACAACCAAAACGACTGATCGGAAGAACTCGGCTCCGAGTTCGCGATCAGCGGTATTTTCATCGCGAAGATCAGCGCGTCGGGGAGAAGTAAAGCTTTTTCTGGCCGAAGTCGATGATGCCCCAGCTTTGGCCGATGAAGTCCATGCCGAGCAGGCCTATCACTTTGCCTCCGGTGGGAAGATAAAAGCTCATCGGTTCCACCTCCAATTTGGGATGAAACGTCTCAACTCCACCGATCTTGAAGCTGCCGGGATCAGCCCAGTCAGGTTCTGTTTGCACGCCCGCAGCGTCGACCATTCTCACGTTCGTCGCCCGATATCTATTTAATTTCGCTTGCGCAGCAAAACGGCTATCCACGCCGCTCACATAAGCCCCGGTGTCGATGATCATTTTGCCCTTGATGCCATTGACTTCTACGTCGATGAGTAATCCGGTGCCTGTCAGCTCAAAGGGCGCCTCGGAAAACCCCACGGACTTTAGCGCTGGTCCAAGTTGGGCAGTCCGCCCGGTTCGAGGAGGCTTGAGATAAAGGCGGCGATTTGAAAGATCAATGATGGCGGCGCAGGTTTGCAGAAATCCCAGGCCGAGAAAACCGTCTGCATCTCTTCTCTCCGCTCGTTCGATGCCGACCGTACCGTCTGAATAGTATAGCCCTCCGTCCTTGGGCGCGTTCAAGAATTGAAATGAGCCGAAGTAGAGAGTCGTTCCCGATACCTGGACGTTCCCCAGCACAAGTGAGTCGGCGGTCCCTTTACTAAGATGGTCGATTGCCTTGCCTGTAATGCCGTGAGCGCTCCCTTTTATGGGCTGCGGCGGGGTTCGCAGTAATCTTGCCGACGTGTTCGCCATCGTGATGTGGTCCGAGCAAAAGCCGGTGTCCAGGACCAAACGAACTGCGTGGCCGTTTATAGTTCCCTCCGCGAAGAATTCGTTTGGTATTGGTTGCTTCAGTTCGACGACTCCGTAGCCATCGCGTTGTATCGCGTCGAGATGAAGCGGGCTCCTTGCGTCCGCTGCGGAAAGGCACAGTCCGGCCGCGAGCAGGCCGCAAAGGGGTTGCACAAACCCGGGGTGTTTCCATGGAGAGACTGAGTTCATGATCTGATTTAGGACAAAACGCCGTCGTATGGGAAGCGAGACTTTTCGGCGCCTCTCTGCCTGTGCTTCGCGGACGCACAAGCGTTTCGCGCGCAACTATTGATTTGCTTTGCGTTCGCGCGCAGCGGCATAGTGTCCGGCTCGCCTCCTGCGATCTTATGGCTCTTGATTTTCCAGAAACCACTTCCAAAGCCGCCGGACCACTGGTGAAGCAGTTCTCCGTCTTCCTGCCGAACAAGGTGGGGGCGTTGCTCGACATTGTGAAGTTGCTCAACGCGCATAGCACCCACGTCGTCGCGCTCAGCATCTCCGAATCGACCGACTCGGCGATCGCGCGCATCGTGGTGAGCGATCCCGAGACGGTGGAGAATCTCTTTCGCGAACACAACGTGGCCTTCGGCGTTTGCGAAATGGTCGTGGTCGAGATGCAGGAGGTCGCGACCGAGCTGGCGAAGCTGCTCGCCGCCCTCCTCATGGCGGAAGTAAATCTGCACTTTAGTTATCCGCTCCTCACGCGGCCGCGCGGGCGCGCCGCGCTCGCCCTGCACGTCGATGATACCGAATGCGCCTGCTCGGTCTTGCAGGGTGAAGGCTTTAAAATCCTGAGCCAGGCCGATATTTCTCGTTAGGCAGAGCAGCGCGTGAGGCTTTCGAGCATTGACACCTTGTGAGGTGCTAGTTAGAGACGAGCAGTGCGCGCGGTCTCCCTTTTTAACGGCACCAGATCGCAAAAGACTTACGCCATCGCCGTCGCTCTGCTGGGTGCCGTCGCAGGGGCGCAAATAATCGGCGCGCTCGTCCTTTACCTGCTGCATTCGCGCGAGACGCGGCCTGTCGCCGCGCCTGCCGTCACCCAGCCTGGCCCACCGGTGGCCGTGGCGACGCCGCCGCCGCTCGGGCCGCCGGCGCTTCGCGGCGACCCGGAAACCAAGTCGGTGACGCGGCGAACGGCGTCTCGGACGGCGTCGGTCGCCGGCGAGATCTTGGAGGTGGCGAAAGCGCTGCGCAATCGCGGCGACACCACCAATGCGATCGCAAAATTGCAGCAGGCCGCGCAACTGGCTCCGGAGAACGGAGAAGTCCTGGCGGAACTGGCCCTGACCTACGAGTCGATGCAGCTTTTCGATCGCTCGAACGAAGCCTGGCGGCGGTTACAGTCGTTAGGCCCAGCCGCCGGACCGCTCTACGAATTGGCGGATCTCAAACTTAGCGTGGGCGTGCCGGTGCGCGGAATTCCAGGGTCGCTCGGTACGGAATCACCCGCGGCGGATGCCCAGTCTAACGATAGCGCTGGCATTCCGGATGGTTCCGATTTTGGAATTTCGCAGGTCACGCAAACCGCCCGCACTGACCCGGACGCTGAGACCAAGTTAGCTCTGCGCGTCGGCGTAAAAGTACGGGCGGGCATCGCGATCGACCACACGAGGGTCAAAATCCAGGTCTTCTTTTACGATGTGGTGGACAACGATCAGGTCGTTTTGACCGACGCGGACGTGAGTTACGAATGGATCACACCCGGCCATAACTGGGAAGGCACCGACACCGAGGTGCTCGACGTCACTTACCTGCGGCGCAAGAGAAACGATCCCGTACCCGGCACCGCAATGGGAGACGCGACGGGGCCGGTGCCCGATTCGGTCGAAAAGGCAACGCGCGCGAAAGGAAAAAAAGAGACTGCTGCGGAGATGCTACCGACAAAGGACGACGGGAAGCACCAATATCTCGGCTACATCGTGCGCGTTTATTACAAGGACCAGTTGCAAGCGGTTCGCGCCGAGCCGACCCGGTTGCTGAATCTTTTTCCGCCGCCCTTCACCGCGCCGCCGCAGTGATGCAATTGCTCATTGTCCATCACGACGCGGAGATCGGCGACGGACTGCTCGGGATGATAGGGGAATATACCGCGCACGCGGCTGATTTCGTCCAGAGCAACGATGCCGCGCAGGCCTGGACGGAGCGCTATTCGGAGTGCGATCTGCTCTTCACGCAAATCGAGGCCGAGGGACTCGACGGAC
>Ga0209863_10001177_pt1 | contig 10572 bp, 10 predicted proteins | sample OrgsoiDNA2013046_FD_185796 | JGI IMG/M metagenome (GOLD analysis project Ga0209863, IMG submission 185796) | Permafrost soil microbial communities from the Arctic, to analyse light accelerated degradation of dissolved organic matter (DOM) -... | ecosystem: Environmental > Terrestrial > Soil >...
GTGCGGCGGCAGCAGCGGCGGCGACAACGGCGGGAGCGGAGGCGTCGGGAAGGGCTCCGGCGGAGACCACGGGTTGGGCGGTAGCCCGGGCACCGGCGGAGGGCCGACGGGCAGCGGCGGTGGGCCCGGCTCGGGTGGTTCCCCCGGCAGCGGTGGCTTGACCGGCTCGAGCGGTGGCTCGATCGGCAGCGGCGGCGGGCCCGGCTCGGGTGGTTCCCCCGGCAGCGGTGGCCTGACCGGCTCGAGCGGTGGCTCGATCGGCAGCGGCGGCCTCGCCTCCGGTGGCGGCTCCACCGGAATCGGTGGGCAGACCAGCTCGGGTGGCTCGAGCGGCGCCGCCGGCCAGAGTGCCGGCGGCTCGGGCGGCGCCGCGGGGCAAGGCGGGCCGGGCTCGGGCGGCGTCGGCCCCGGTGGAGGCACCGGGGTTTGTGACATCTTCGCGTCGGGAAACACCCCGTGCGTCGCCGCGCACAGCACGGTGCGGGCACTCTACCGCTCGTACGTGGGGAGTCTCTACCAGGTCACGCGCGCGTCGGACAAGACTACGAAAGACGTTGGGGTGCTGAGCGCCGGAAGCTTCGCCGACTCGGCCACGCAGGACGCATTCTGCGCGGGCACCACGTGCACGATCTCCATCATCTACGACCAGTCCGGGATGAATAACCATCTCACGCAGGCGCCCGCCGGTCAGCGGAAGGCGACGCCCGACACCTTGGCCGACGCGGCGGCCCTCAAATTCACGATCTCCGGTCATACGGTCTATGGGGTCCACCTGCCCCCTGGATACGGCTACCGAAACGACAAGACCACGGGCGTCGCGACCAAAGACGACCCGGAGACCGAATACATGGTGACGAGCGGAACCTTTTTCAACGGCAGTTGCTGCTGGGATTACGGGAACGCCGAGACGACCAACCACGACGACGGCGCGGGCACCATGGAGGCCGTGTATTTTGGCAACTACACGCATCAGGGGAAGGGCGGTGGCACGGGTCCCTGGGTCATGGCGGACATGGAGAACGGCGTCTTCGCGGGACCGAGCTTTGCCGCGAACCCCATGGTTACGTCGCTCACGTCCGCGTATGTCACGGCGATGGTGATCGGCAGATCCGGTGGGACGTTCGCGCTGCGGGGTGGTAACGCACAGATGGGAACCGTCACGACCATGTACGACGGCGTGCGCCAAAACGGCTACACGCCCATGAAGAAGGAGGGTGCCATCATTCTCGGCATCGGCGGTGACAACACGGCCGGCGGCCAGGGGAACTTCTACGAAGGCGTCTTGACCATGGGCGCGGCGTCCGAGGCGACAACCAATGCCGTCCAGGCGAACATCGTGGCGGCTAAGTACGGAATGTAGCGCGGCAGGACGCTCATAACTGCCGGGGGAAACCCATGCGACCGCACCCCGAGACACGACTCTTTCTCCTCGTTCCGTTGGCCGGCGCCCTCGCGGGCGCTCATTGCGGCAGCTCGGGTGCGTCCGGGAGCCGGGCCGACGCTGGCGCCCAGACGGGCGGCGTCAGCGGCTCCGGTGGCATGCGCGCGGCGGGCGGATCTCTCGGGTCTGGTGGGCGGGCAGGCGGCACGAGCACCGGCGGGACGATCGGCGGAGGCCCGGGTGGCGCGAAGGGCGGGAGCGGCCCGGCGAGCGGAGGATCGCCCGCCATGGGTGGAACCACCGGGGGCTCCGGGGGCGCCATGGCTGCGGGCGGCAATTCGGCCGCGGGAGGTTCCACGGCCAACGGCGGTAGCCTCGGCGCGGGGGGCGCGGCGGGGGGGCCGACCGGTTCGGGCGGAGCCGCGGTCGACGGTGGGGTGGCGGCGGGCGGATGGGTGACCATCCACAACGATTTCTTCTGGTACGACCTCGACGGAAACCTGATCAACGTTCGAAGCGGCGCGCTTCGCAAGTTTGGGGATCTCTACTACTGGTACGGCGGAGCCCCGGACGATCACAACCAGAACTGTTACTCCTCGCCCGACTTGCTTCACTGGACCTACAAAGGAATCGTTCTCAAGACGACCGGCGACGCGAACCGAATGGACATCCTCTACAACGCGTCGACCAAGCAGTACGTGATCTTTCTCAAATACATCGGCAACGGCGCCTACTTCGGCGTCGCCACCGGCTCGGCCCCCGACGGCCAGTTCACGTTCAAGAGCCAGACCCTCGTCGACGGGGCGGTGATCGGAGACATGTCGATGTTCGAGGACGACGACGGGCAGGCCTACCTGGCTTACGTCTGGTGGGGCACCGGCACCAACCGGGAGCACGGCATCTATCGCATGTCGGCGGACTACTTGACCCTCGATACGCGGGTCTACTTGTGGAACGTGCCGTCGCGCGAAGCGCCACACATCTTCAAACGCAACGGCACCTACTATTACGGAACTTCCCGCACCGCCGGCATCAACCCCACCGCCACCGCCTATAACACGGCCACCACCCTGGCCGGCCCCTGGTCGGCGGCCACCACCTTGAACACGCCCGGCTCGACCACCTCGTACGAGACCCAGGACGACTTCGTCTTCCCCTTTACCGGCACACAGGGGACGGTCTACATGTACGACGGTGATCGCTGGCTGCCGACCGGCGGCAGCCAAGGCGACTACGTGTGGCTGCCGATGACCTTCGACGCCGCCGGCGTGCCGACGATGAATTACTATCAGGATTGGGATCTGAACGTCCAAACCGGCGCTTGGCGGACCTTCGATCCCGCGCGCAACCTGGCCCTCGGCAAGCCGGCCACCGCCTCCTCGGAGATGGGGACCAACGTCGCCGCCGGTGTGACCAAGGCGACGACGTATCAGAACTACACGGCCACCCGCTGGGAGAGCGCGTCCAGCGATCCGCAGTGGATCATGGTCGACCTGGGGACTGCCCAGGAGATCGATCGGGTCATTCTCAAGTGGTACACCGACTACGGCAAAGGCTTCCAGATTCAGGTGTCGACCGACGCGACGAGCTGGACCAACGTCTACAGCACGACCACCGGCGCCTCGTACTCGGTAACCGACGTGACCTTCGCCAAGACCTCGGCGCGGTACGTGCGCATGAACGGCACCCAGCGCGGCAACCAGAACGGATACTCGCTGTTCGCCTTCATGGTTCTCGACGATCCGTAGCCGCCGGACTCCGGGGCGGTCCGATCACAACGCGCGTTGCCGTCCCCGGGATCGGCACGATCCACGCCCATGGTCGGCCGTTCAGCCGCTCGGCAGGGCGGCCATGCGCTTCTTCATTTCTTCCGGCGAAACGTCCTCGACGTGCGTCGAGAGCGTCCAGACGTGGCCGAACGGATCTTCCAGGGTTCCGCTGCGATCGCCGTAGAACTGATCGGTCAGGGGCCGTTTCACCGTCGCACCGGCCTCGACCGCCCGTTTGAACTGCGCGTCGACGTCGGCGACGTAGATGACCATGCCGACCGTCGTCCCTCCCAGCGTGCGCGGGCTCTTGGCCACGACGCCCGGCATTTCGGGCATCTCGTCGGCGAGCATCACGCGGCTGTCGCCTATCTGGAGCTCGGCGTGACCGATGCGCCCGTCGGGCATGGGCATCCTGACCAGCTCCTCGGCGCCGAAAGCCTTCTTGTAAAAGGCAATGGCGTCCGCAGCGCCCTTGATGCTGAGGTACGACGTCAGCGAATGATAACCCTCTGGAATCGCTTTCACTTTGTTGGCCATGGCATGTCCCCCTCTGGTCGCTCTGGTCGCGATGGTGCTCGGGGCAAAAGGTAGGTCCGCAACGCGCTTCTTGCCAGCGAAAATCGGTAACGTTTCCGCGACGGCGACGCACTTTTCCGCGACGGCGACGCACTTTTTTTGCACTTCGTCCGGAACGGGGGTCAACTCTTCCCGATGGCATCGACAGGTTCATCGCCGGAGGCGGGGCTTCACGGTCGGCTCGAGCAGTTCGGGCTGGCAACGGTCCTGACCTTCCTCGACCTCGAGCGACGTTCGGGTGAGCTCTTCGTGCTCGCCGGAGACAAGTTGGGGCGGCTGTGGCTGCGTCGGGGCAGGGTGCTGCGTGCCCGCGTCGAGGGATCGCGCCGCCTGAACAAGTCGGCGATATACGATCTCCTGGGCCTTTCGCGCGGCCGATTCAGCTTCACGCAGATGGACCTCGACGGGCTCGCCGACGAGATCAATGCCCCGACGACGCTGCTGCTCATGGAAGCCGCGCGTCGGGCCGACGAAGCGGCCGCCGCGGCGATCCCGTAGCCGCGCATTTCTCCGCCGTCGCCCGTTCGCCCTGGCCCGGTCAGCCGTCGCCTGGTTGCCGTCGCCCGGTCGCCGTCCGCGGGTCGTCGACAAATCGCCCGGAAGTCTGCTAAATCCGTCGGACATGAACACCGGGAAGAAGCTGTTTGTCGAAGATCTGAACGTGGCCGGCAAGCGCGTCATCGTGCGCGTCGACTTCAACGTCCCCCTCAAGGACGGCATGGTGGAGAGCGACAAGCGCATCAAGGAGTCGTTGCCCACCATCGAGTACCTGCGAAAGAAGGGTGCGAAGGTGATTCTGATGTCCCACCTCGGGCGCCCCGACGGAAAGCGCGTCCCGGAGATGAGCCTGCGCCCGGTGGCCGATGCGCTGGCGGCCCTGCTGGGCGCGCCGGTCGCGTTCGCCGAGGACTGCGTGGGCCCGGCGGCGGAGGCCGCGGTGGCGGCGCTCGCGCCCGGGGGCGTGCTGCTGCTGGAGAACCTGCGCTTCCACGCCGAAGAAGAGGAAAACGATCCGGCCTTCGCCAAGAAGCTGGCGGCGCTCTGCGACCTCTACGTGAACGACGCGTTCGGCAGCGCCCACCGCGCGCACGCCTCGACGGAAGGGATCACGCGCTTCGTGCCGCAGGCGGCGTCCGGCTATCTGATGAAGAAGGAGCTCGACTATCTGGGCGAGGCGCTCAGCAACCCGAAGCGGCCGTTCGTGGCGGTGATCGGCGGCTCCAAGGTGTCGAGCAAGATCGACGTCATCAAGAGCCTCCTGCCGCGCGTCGACAAGCTGCTGATCGGCGGCGGCATGACCTACACCTTCCTCAAGGCGCAGGGGCTGGAGGTGGGCAAGTCGATCGTCGAGAACGACAAGCTCGATCTGGCCCGCAGCCTCCTCGCCGAGGCGGGCGATAAGCTGGTGCTGGGGAGCGACTTCGTCGTGACGGACAAGCTCGACTTCAAGGCCCGCACGGTGGGCGCGCTCAAGACCGTCGCCAAGGACGCCATCCCCGCCGACTGGGAAGCGGTCGACGCGGGCCCCGCGACCATCGCCGCTTTCACGGCGATCTTGCTCGCGGCCAAGACCATCATCTGGAACGGCCCGGTCGGCGTGTTCGAGATCGACGCCACCGCCAAGGGGACGATGGCCATCGCCCAGGCGCTGGCCCAGGCGACCGCCGCTGGCGCGACCACCATCATCGGCGGCGGCGATTCCGCCTCGGCGGTCAAGAAGGCCGGCGTCGCCAACAAGGTCTCGCACGTGTCGACCGGCGGCGGCGCCTCGCTGGAGTTCCTCGAGGGCAAGGTGTTGCCCGGCGTCGCCGCGCTGACGGATAAGTAACCCGGCGTCGCCGCCGCTCACCCTACACCGACAGTCGCGCGTCTTCCGGGAGGCTGCGCAGGATGTCGAGGTAGCTCACGATGCCCACGACCTCGTCGTCGGGGCCGAGCACGGGCAGCGCGCCCGCCTTGATCTTGTGCATGAGCTGGTAGACATCCTCGACGCAATCGTCGGGCTCCACCGAGATGGGCGCGCCCGTCATGATCGTGCTGACCGGCGCGTCCCGGGGTGCCGTTCGGCCTTCGAGGCGCTCCGTCGACAAGGATGTCGCCGGCCGGGTTGAAAACTCACCGTCGCTCACGATCCCGATCAGCTCGCGGTTCTCGTTCGTCACCGGGAGGTGCCGTAGCTCAAGCGTTCCCAGCACGTCCCAGGCTTCGCCGATGGTCGTGCCGGAGGTGATGGTGCGGGGAGCCCGCATCATAATCTCGTCGATTTGCATGCGTCTTCCCTAAGCACGAATCGCGGCGGCGCCATGGGCAGTCTTACAGCTTCGACAAGGGAATTTTGCGAGGGTCGACGCCCTTCGGGGCCACCAGACGCGCGTAGCAGTACATGCCCTCCGGAAGCTTCGGTTGCTGTTCGTAGCGTTCGAAGCCGAGCCGAGTCAGGTGGTCGATCTGTTCGGCCAGGGCCTCGGGCGTGGACGCCCAAACGATGGCACCGGTCTGGAAGCACGCGGTCCCGCACTTCATCACCGAACTCTGACCCATTCCGAGCCCGAACGTCTAGGAGATTGGTTCGATCTCCGGCAGGTCACAAAACAAAACCTGCAAACGCGACCGCGCAGATCGCGCAACAGGCACGACGCACGCGCGCATGCTCTGCTCCTTTAGTCCTGAACGCGGGTCGTGAAGTTGGGTGCGTGCAGGATCGCCATCAGCACGCTCTTGAGCGCGAACCCATTCGTTTTCGCCTCCTGGTAGGTCGAGTCGTAGGTGCAGGCATCCTGGGCCCAGCTGCTCGAGCCGTAAGAAAAGTACGTCCAGTACCGCATCATGCAGTGGGTGACGTCGTCGCTCTGCGCCAGGTAGGCGCCCAGGCTCCCCGTTCCGGAGAGACCGGCGATGTTGACGTCCTTCCCCTGGGGATCGCCGTAGATGGTGCCCGTGTCGACCACCGGCAGGCCGTTGTCGGTGGTCCGGTACCGGCCCCAGCCGTCGTAGCTCTCGAAAGCGAACCCGATCCAGTCCATCTGTTTGTGGCAGGTAGCGCACTGGCCCTGCTCGTGCTCGTTGACGAAGTGATCGCGGGTCGTCTCCACGGTCGCCGACGGCATGAAGGTCGTGTTCAGGCCGGGGGGCGGCAGCGAGATGTCCTGGCAGAGCATCCGCGAGCGAACCATGTGGCCGCGCTGGGTGGGCGAGTCGGTGCCGGGGCGCGCGTAGCCGTTCAGGATCGTTCCGGTGGCGAGCAGGCCCGGATCGCGCCCGGTCCCAGCGTAGGGAACGCTCGTGAACGTCGCGGAGAGGCCGGTCGCCGAGATCCCGTAGTAGGTGGCGAGCTCCTGGTTCAAGAACGAATGGTCGGCCGTCAAGACGGAGCCGATGGAGCCGGTGCCGTTGAACGCTTCGAGGATCAGATCCTGCGACTCGGTCGCCATGTCGTTCTGCAGGGCCTGGCTGAGCACGAAGACGGTGTTGTCCTTGGCGGTTGTGTAGAGGCGCGGGAGCCCCAGCCAGCCGTTCATGAACCCCATGACGGCGGTCGCGTTGCTGGCGCTGGTGGTGGCCAGCAGACGTTGCGATTGCTGATCGACCATCGCGGCCATGGTCGTCGTGCCGCCGGCGACCGAGTCAGCCGCGGCCAGCAGCGTGTCGTCGGGCGTGTTCCCACCGAGCGTGTAGGCGAGCTCGGTGGCGACCTCGTAGGGCGTCAGCGCGAAGCGGCCGGCGCCGCCGCTCTGGGCGCCAAGCTCGCTGCGATAGAGAAAATAGGGCGACTGCAGCATCGCCGAGATGACGGCCTGGGCGCCGTCGGAGAAGGAGGTGCCGGCCATGAAAAGGGCGCTGTAGGCGGCGATCCGGGGATCGGTGGGGGCGAGCGCGGTGCGGAATGCTCGACGACCGAGCCCCTGGATGAAGGTCGTGCCGCAGGCCGTGGTCTGGTCCGTGCAGGTCGCGAAGAGCGACAGCTTGTTGTTCGCGGCCGCCCAGGCGGCGATCGCCTCGGCGTTGTCCTCGAGCTGCGAGGCGTTGAGGCCCTGCACCAAGAGCGTGTTCGCGTCGATCGAAAAGCCGAGCGTGGTCGGATCGCTGAACACGGTGCCGACCGGCGCGGTGCCCGCCGGGTCGCTGAAGATGCTGTGGATGCTGGCCGCGAACTCCGGTCCGCTCAGCCGCCACAGCTTGCGCGGGCCAGGGGCGTTGCTGGTGCAGGGATCGGGCGGGCTCAGCACGCTCGGCTGCTGCTTGACCATCGGGCCGGCGTCCGGGTTGGCGCCGGTGCCGTCGGTGCCGCCTCCGCCCGCGCCAACGTCACCACCGACGCGACCCGTGCAGCCGGAGGCGATCAGGACCGCAAAGCCGGCGGCAGACAAGATGCCAGCGGCAGACGAGAACCCGGCAGCAAAAAGCGAGGGGCGTTGCATAAGATCTCCTGCGGGGCGAACAGACGTCCGGAGGCGAAGATCTTAGATCTTACCGCAACAAGTGCGGCGGTCAATCGCCGACGAAACCACGGGGCGAGATCGAATCCCAATCCCGCGAGGCACGCCGCTTGGGTGAGCTTGACGAGCCGCGGCTGGGAGTGGATGCTCGGCTGCGCAACACGGGCGAGTACCCATCCTGGGATTATGACCGTCACCCGTTTAATTCTGGTTCTCGTCGCGGTTAGTGGGGCGGCAATCGGGTGCGAGAAGAACCGCACCGAGATCGTGTTGGGGATGGCCACAGATTTGAGCGCGCCGGCACCCCTGTCGCAGGTCGAGCTGCAGGTGTTCAGTCTTCCCGACGGTGGTCTGATCGCGGATCAGCCGTTGCCGATCTCTGGCAGCGTCAACAATCTCTACGAGTTGCCGGGGACGTACGCCGTTTATTCGGCAGACGGGTCGGCGAGTCGGTTTCGGGTGGTGTTGACCGCCACCGACAGTACCGCCGCGACGCTGGTCGTTCGGTCGGCGGTGCTGAGCTTGGTCCCGGAAAAGACGTTGTTCGCGCGGCTGGGGGTGGTGTCGGCCTGCGAGGGGATGACCGACTGCGGGGCTGGCGAGACCTGCATCGAAGGGCGGTGCGCGTCCGAAGAGATCGATTCGTCTCGGCTGCCGGACTACAAACCGGGCATGGAGAAGGAGATCGACTGCGTGGGCGCGGGCGACGCGACCTTCGTCGACACGAGCACCACGAAGCCTCTCACCGCGACAGGGACTACGTGCGGCGCCGGAACGTGCCTCGAAGGGGTTTGCCTCGCGGCCAACGCTGGCGATGGCGGCGGCCTCGGCGACGCGGGGTCGTTGGGCGACGCAAACCCTTGCGGCGTCCTCCTCAACTGCTGCGCCATCACCAATGACTTGGCCACCGGCCCCTGCAATACGGGGGGCTGCGGCGTCGAAGGGGCGTGCGTCATCGTCGCCGTGACCCTGCAAGAAGACGTGTGCACCGGCGATCTCAAACCGGGCGCTTACTGCCAGCCGCACAGCGGGACCGCGGTGCCGGCGCCCTGCGGCACCCAATGCACGAGGCTGGCCGGATGCTGCAGCAAGCTCGCGACCGTGGATGCGGGCGAGCTCACCTCTGGTTGCATGGCCTTGGCGACGACGTGTACGACCGGATCGGAGGCCAACTGCGCCAATCTCCTGCAGCTGATGACCGGCACGACGATCTCGGCCGGATTCACTCACGTGAGCTGCCCGTAGCAGCACGCGCGGCGCGCGGTCGGCGATGAGTCGGTCATCAACGCCGTGGTCCTTCGCCCCAAAAATCGCCATCGTGCATCCCGAGAAGCGCGGTAAGAGAACAGCGTGATCGAGCTGCCCATCGCCCTCGGGGGCCTGATCGTCGGCTTCGTGGTCGGCATGACGGGCGTGGGCGGCGGCGCGCTCATGACGCCCATGCTGGTGCTGATCTTCGGGGTCCAACCGCTGGCGGCGGTTTCGAGCGACGTGGTGGCCGCGGTGATCATGAAGCCGATCGGCGGCGGCGTGCATCTGCGGCACGGCACCGTGAAGCTCGGCCTGGTGAAATGGCTGATGGTCGGGTCGTTGCCCTGCGCGTTTGCCGGCGTCGTGTTGCTCAAGAGCACCGGCCACGGAGAGGCGCTCCAGTCGCACATCAAGCTGGGCCTCGGCTACGCGCTGCTGCTCGCCTCGTCCGGCATCCTGTTGCGCCCGCTGCTGGCCCGCCGCCGGCTCCAGGTCGCCTCCGACGTGAACGTCCCGGTCAAGATCTTGCCGACGATTCTGATCGGCGCCTTCGGCGGCCTGATCGTCGGTATGACCTCGGTCGGCTCCGGCTCGCTCATGATCGTGTTGCTCCTCCTGCTCTACCCGCGGTACAGCCTATCGGATCTGGTGGGCACCGATCTGGTGCAGGCGATTCCCCTGGTCTGCTCCGCCGCCCTGGGGCACCTACTCCTCGGCGATTTCAAGCTGGCCTTGACCGGATCGATCCTGATCGGCGCAGTTCCGGGTGTCTATCTGGGCGCACGACTCTCCACGCGGGCGCCCGACGGTATCCTGCGTCCGGTCCTGGTCATCGCGCTGGCGTCGTCGGCGCTCAAGCTGATCGGCGTGAGCAACTCCGTGCTGCCCGTCGCGATCCCCGTCGTCGCGGTGTTCGCTTTCGCGATGGCGATACCGGACCTGCGGCGGGCGCTGGCGCTCCGGCGCCCTGTGAGCTCGACGGATCGCTGACACTCAGTCGGGGTCGAAGCTGCCGCGCTCTTGCAGATAGGTCACGATGATCTCGGCCGCGTCCTCCGGAGAGGTGAGGGTGGTGTCGATCCGGAGCTCCGGGTTTTCGGGCGCCTCGTAGGGCGAGTCGATGCCGGTGAAGTTCTTCAGATCGCCCCGGCGCGCCTTC
>Ga0209863_10001178_pt1 | contig 10562 bp, 11 predicted proteins | sample OrgsoiDNA2013046_FD_185796 | JGI IMG/M metagenome (GOLD analysis project Ga0209863, IMG submission 185796) | Permafrost soil microbial communities from the Arctic, to analyse light accelerated degradation of dissolved organic matter (DOM) -... | ecosystem: Environmental > Terrestrial > Soil >...
TTTTATGGGGTCGTCGCCCCGAGGAGACGCCGAAGGATCTCGTTGATGGCCTTCGGGTTCCCCTTGCCGCCCGTCTCCTTCATGACCGCGCCGACGAAGAAGCCGATCAGCTTCGGGTTGCCCGCGACACGGGCCGCCTCTTCGGGGTGAGCGGCCACGATGCGCTGGCAGATCTCCTCGAGGGCGGCGCTGTCGGAGACCTGAGCCAGCCCCTCGGCCTTGACGATCTCAGCGGCCGTGCGCCGCTCGGTCCACATGCGGGTGAAGACGTCCTTGGCGAGCTTGCCGGAGAGCGTCCCGTCTTCCACCAGCTTGACCAGCTCCGCGAGCGCGGGGGGCGGGACCGGCAGGTCGGCGCCGCCCAGCTGGCGCGGGTCGGCCGCGCGCGCCAGCACCTCGTTGATCACCCAGTTGGCGGCCCGCTTCGGCGGCGCGCCCGCCGAGACGACGGCGTCGAAGTAGGCGGCGATCTCGTGGTCGGCGACCAGCACCCCGGCGTCCTGCGGCGACAGGCCGACCGGGCCGGTGTAGCGGGCGAAGCGATCTTCCGGCAGCTCGGGGAGGCTTTCGCGAAACGCCGCCAGCTCCGCCTCGGTCACAACCAGCGGCGGCAGATCGGGCTCGGGGAAATAGCGGTAGTCGTGCGCGCTCTCCTTCGAGCGCATCGACTGCGTCACGCCCCGGGCCGGGTCCCACAGGCGGGTCTCCTGCGCGACGCGCTCCCCGCGGTCGAGGAGCGACGCCTGACGCTTGACCTCGTGCTCGATCGCGTCGCGCACGTTCTTGAACGAGTTCATGTTCTTGATCTCCGCCTTGGTGCCGTAGGCGGCCGCGCCGGCAACCCGCAAGGAGACGTTGGCGTCGCAGCGGAGGGATCCCTCTTCCATGTTCCCGTCGCCGATCCCGAGGTAGCGGACCAGCGAGCGGACCGCCCGGACGTACTCGGCGGCCTCCTCGGCCGAGCGGATGTCGGGCTCGCTCACGATCTCGCAGAGCGGAACACCGGCGCGGTTGTAGTCGACGAAGCTGACGCCGGCGGCGGCGTGGATGTTCTTCCCCGTGTCCTCTTCGAGGTGGATGCGCGTGAGCGCGACCGTCCGGGGCTCGCCGTGCAGGCGAAATTTGATGGCGCCCCCGTCACAGATCGGCTCGTCGAACTGCGAAATCTGAAATCCCTTGGGGAGGTCCGCGTAAAAGAAGTGTTTGCGCGCGAAGCGGCAGCGCGTGCGGATCGTGCATCCGGCCGCCAGGCCGAGGCGCACGGCCGAGTCGACAGCGGCTCGGTTCAAGACCGGCAGCGTGCCGGGCAGGCCGAGGCAAACCGGATCGGTGTGGGTGTTCGGCTCGGCGCCGAACGCCGCCGATGACCAGGAAAAAATCTTCGACTTGGTGGCGAGCTGGACGTGAACCTCCAGCCCGATCACAACTTCATAATTGGAGACACTCACCGCGCCGCCTCCGGGGGCAGGCGCGTATGCCAGTCGGTGCGGGCTTCGAAGGCGCCGGCGACGCGAAAGCAGATCTCCTCGCCCAGCGCTGGCCCGATGGTCTGAAGACCGATCGGCAACCCCGCCTGGGTGAGCCCGCAGATCTGCGAGAGCGCCGGGATCCCCGCCAGGTCCGGCGCCACCGTGTAGACGTCGGCCAGGTACATCTGCAGCGGGTCCGCCGACCGCTCGCCGAATTTGAAGGCCGGCACCGGCGAAGTCGGCGTCACGATCGCGTCGCAGGCGGCGAAGGCGGCCGAGAAATCGTCCGCGATCTTGCGCCGCGCGCGCAGGGCCTTGCCGTAGTAGGCCTCGTAGTAGCCGGCGCGCAGCACGTAGGCGCCCAGCATGATCCGCCGCTTGGGCTCGGCGCCGAATCCTTCGCCGCGCGTCTTGGCGTACAGCTCGTCCAGCGAGCGCGCCTGGGCGGTGCGGTGTCCGTAGCGAACCCCGTCGTAGCGCGCGAGGTTCGACGACGCCTCGGCGGTGCAGATGAGGTAGTAGGTCGCGATCGCGTACTTGGTGTGCGGAAGCGACACCGGAACGATCTTGGCCCCGGCCCGTGCCAGCTCGTCGATCGCCGCGCGCACCGAGGCTTCAACCTCGGGGTCCATGCCGGCTTGAAAATATTCGGTGGGCACCCCGAGACGAACGCCGCCGAGGCCTTCGCCCCCGGCGCGCGCGGCCTGGCGATACGCGCCCACCGGCTGCGGGATCGAGGTCGCGTCGAGCGGGTCGAGACCCGCCATCACCTCGAGCAGGGCCGCCGCGTCCTCGACCGTGCGCCCGAACGGCCCCGGGTGATCGAGCGACGACGCGAAGGCGATGACGCCGTAGCGCGAGACCCGTCCATACGTCGGCTTCATTCCGACCACGCCGCACAGCGCGGCCGGCTGCCGGATCGAGCCGCCGGTGTCGGTGCCGATCGCGCCCGCGCAGAGCGACGCCGCCACCGCCGCCGCCGACCCGCCGGACGATCCGCCCGGCACGTGCGCGGGCGACCAGGGGTTGCGCGTCGGCCCGGCGGAGCTGTTCTCCGTCGAGGAGCCCATCGCGAACTCGTCCATGTTGAGCTTGCCCAGCGCGACCGCACCGGCGGCGCCGAGGCGCGCGGTCGCGGTCGATTCGTAAGGCGGAACGAAGCCGCGCAAGATCTTAGAGGCGCAGGTGGTCTCGACCCCGCGGGTACAGAAGATGTCCTTGATGCCGAGCGGAACACCCGCCAGCGGCCCCGGGTCCCGCCCGGCCTTCTGGGCGGCGTCGACCGCGTCGGCCTGCCGCTGGGCGCCGGCGGTGTCGACCAGCAGATAGCAGCCGAGCGCCGGGTCGAGTCGCGCGATCCGATCGAGGTATTGATCGACGACGTCGCGGGCGCGCCATTTTCCGGCACGAACGCCGTCGGCGAGCGCCACCGCGCTCGCGCCACGCACGTCGATCACCGGCCCACCGTCACGCATTGACCTGCCGTCTCGCGGCCCACCGTCACGCATTGACCTGCCGTCTCGCGGCCCACCGTCACGGCTCGTCCTCGGGTGCGCCCGCCACCGGGACGATCCGCGGAACTTCGAAGAAGCTCCCTTCGCGCCGCGGTGCGTTCGCCAGCGCCTCCTCCAGCGACAGCGAAGGCCCAACCCGATCGGCCCGCAGAGGACAGTCGAACGGCACCGCGTGCGTCATCGGTTCCACGTCGGCGGTGTCGAGCGCCCGCAACGCGTCGACGTAGTCGAGGATCGCGGCCAGATCGCCCGTCATGCGCACCACCTCATCCTCGGAGAGCTGGAGGCGCGCCAGCGTCGCCAGCTCGCGCACTTCTTCGGGACCGATCCGGGCCATGCGAACCCCATTTCCATAGCATGATTTGCCCCGCCGATTGGCGAGTTGCCGCCGTCGACGTTATAGTGTTGAGTTCCGGTCCGACGTTCATGCCCCGCTCCCGCGTCGAAATTCGCGCTCGTGCCATGGCTGCGTTCGTCGCGGCCGGGATGCTCGCGGCCGGCTGCGACGGTGGCGCGCATGCGCCAGACGCCCAGACGGCCATCAGCGCCACCTCCGCGGAGCTTTCGATCCGCTTCGACGTCACCGGGGAGAAGCCGCCCACGGTCTCGGTGCTCGGATTTCGCGCCGCGACCTCCGGGCCCGACGGGGAGGACGTGCTGGGCCTCGTCGATCCGCTTTCGGCGGCCGCGCCCGATCAGGGGTGCGTGCTGCGCGACGTGGACGAGGCGACCAGCGCCCTTGGTGCCCGCGGCAGCTCGATCGATCTCGAAGAGCTGAGCGGGGTGGGCGTCGGCTTCGGTCCTGGCGATCCCGCATTGCCGCTCGTGCGCCCGTTCCCCCGGGTTTTTCCGGATGTGGCGGGCGTCGTGGGCGGGGTGGTCGCCGAAGCGGGCCCCCAGCCGCTCGCGACGATGCCCGAGCGTGTCAGCCTCTACAGCGCCGACTCCGAGCTCGCGATCGCCGAGCTCTCGGTGCCGGCGTTGCCGCACCTCACGACCGTAAATGGGGTCGCGCCGACCGCGGGCGCGCGGGTCGAGACCAGCTCCGGACTGGCTCTGTCGCTGGGCGCCGCCGCCGGCGCCGTCGTCGAGCTCCGGCCGTTCGGCGCCACGGTCGCCGTGACCTGCACGGTCCCGACCAACGCCTCGACGGAGGCGATCGTGGTCATCCCGCGCGCACTGCTGGTGCACCTGCTCCACACGCGATCGGGCGCGCCTGGCGGCGTCGCTGCGTCGATCGAGGTGGCGCGCCGGGTACAGATCCGGGAACCGCTGGCCGCAGGGGGCGCCCGCGTCTCCGTCGAGGTCCGCTCGGCGCTGGCGCTGGAGCTGCGCCCGTGAGCCGCGGGCCCGCGGGGCGCGACACGCGCAAAAACCCGCGCGTCGATCTGGAGCTCGCGGTGCTGGTTTCAGATGCGGCGAAAAAAGTCCGCAAGCCGATCCGATTCTCCACCACAGATGTCTCCTGTGGCGGCACCTTCTTGCGCGCGGACGTCCTCTTCGAGGTCGGCGAGGTGCTGCTGATCGAGTTCGATCTGCCCGGCGGGCGTCACATCCGGACGCAGAGCCGGGTGGTGCGCGTCGCGCGCGGCGGTCAAAAGGACAAGTTCCCGGGGATGGGTCTCGAGTTCCTCGACCTGTCCACGGATGACCGCGCGGCGATCCACGCCCGCATCTCCTAGCAAGAGGATCTGAGCGATGGCCGAGACCCTGGAAGAGCTGACCTACGACTACGAAGACGAAGGAACGCTGGTCCGCAAGCAGATCGACAAGGCCGTGCTCACCAAGGGGACCTGGGCGACGGTGATGTTCCTGTTCCAGGAGCTCGACCGGACCAAAGGAAAATTTCGGCCGCCCAAGATGGCCATCGTCCGCTTCAAGAAATCGAAGGGGAGCTATCGCAAGCAGTCGTCGTTCAACATCTCGAACGAGAAGCAGGCGCGGCAGATCGTCGGGGTGTTCGAGAACTGGTATCCCAGAATCTCGGAGATCGCGGCGGCGCTGGGGGACGGAGACGCGCCCGGCGAAACCGACGATGCGCCCAGCGACGACGCGGACGGTAGCGACTGACCCCCATCGCCGTTCTCGTCAACCCGCGCTCGCGCGCGAATCGACGCAACCCGCGCCTGGCGGCGGAGTTCCAGGCGCTTCTCGGCGCCGAGGGGCGGGTGCTCGCCCCGAAGACGCTCGACGAGCTGGCGGAGGCCGCGGCCGACCTCCGGTCGAGCGCGCCGTCCGTGATCGCCATCCACGGCGGGGACGGCACCCTGCATCGCGCGGTCACCGCGCTCGGGCGCGCGTTCGGCGCCGAGCCCATTCCGCCGCTGGCGGTCCTCTGCGGCGGCACCATGAACGTGGTGGCGGCGTCGCTGGGCATCCGCGAGCGTCCGATGACGTTCTTGGGATCGGTCGTCGAGGCGGCGCGGAGCCGACGTCCGCTCGAAACGCTGCAGCGGAGGTGCCTGCGTATCGGCGACGCGCTGGGCTTCATCTTCGGCAACGGCCTGATGGCGAACTTCCTGGGCGAGTACTACGGAACCGGCCGGTACGGCCCGGCGCGCGCCGCGTGGCTGCTGCTGCGTGGATTCGGCTCCTCGCTCTTCGGCGGTCCGTTCATCCGCCGCCTGTTCAAGAGATTCGAGGGAACGATCCGGATCGACGGCGAGCTGCTCGAACGGACTTCGTTCGTCGGGGTCGGCGCGGCGACCGTGCGCGAGGTGGGCCTCGGCTTCAAGCTCAACCACCGCGCCGACGACGATCTCGAGCGCTTCGGCGTGCTCGCCATTTACGGAGCGCCGCTCTCGCTGATTCCGGACCTGTGGGCGGTCCACGCCGGCCGCGGCATCGCGCCCACGCGCGCCTTCAGCGCCGTCGCCTCCCGGCTGGACGTGGTGCCCAAGAGCGCCGACGGCGGTGGCAACGGCAGCATGGCCTACACGATCGACGGCGATCTCTACCGGGGGGAAGGACCGCTCTGCATCTCGGTCGGACCGACGATCACATTCGTCAAGCCCGCCTCCGCGTTGATCGTCTCGCCACGGAAGGATACGATGGAGAAACTTCGATGAGCTCGTCGTTTCCGCTGGACGGCATGCGCGTGCGATTCGCGGGCGAGTCGAACGTGGGGATGAAGCGTGCCCACAACGAGGACGCGTTCTTCCTGCCCGAGACCGAGCGCCTCGCGATCGTCGCCGACGGCATGGGGGGCCACGCGTCCGGCGAGGTGGCGAGCCGGATGGCGGTCGAGACCATCGTCGGCTTCTTCAAGGCGACCCAGGAGGACCAGCAGCTCACATGGCCCTTCAAGATGGATCACGGCAACCGCTACGACACCAACCGCATGGTCACGGCCATCAAGCTGGCGAACCTCAAGATTCACGAGCAGGCGCAGAAAGATCCGCGCTGCCACGGCATGGGGACCACCGTGGTGTCGACGCTGTTCATCGACCGCGCGCTGGTGATCGGGCACGTCGGCGACAGCCGCCTCTACCGCTGGCGGGACGGCGTCTTGAAGCAGATGACCGAAGACCACTCGCTGCTCAACGACTACATCAAGATGAAGAACCTCTCGGCCGACGAGATCGCGGCGTTCCCACACAAGAACGTGATCGTCCGGGCGCTCGGCATGAAGGACACCGTGCAGGTCGACGTCCTGGTCGACGCGCCGGCGCTGGGGGATCTCTACCTGCTCTGCTCGGACGGGCTCTCCGGGATGATCAAGGACGAGGAGATCGCTTCGATGGCGGCGGGCGAACAGGACCTCGACGCGCTGTGCGAGAAGCTGATCGCGGCCGCCAACAAGAACGGTGGCCTCGACAACATCACCGTCGTCGCGATCCGCGTCGAAAAAGGATGATTGAGTCGGAGGGGAGGGTGGGGCCCCCACCCTCGCCCTCCGTGCCTCCCGCGATGGGCTCGAACGAGCCCGGGGTCCCCATGCGCGTCTACGCGCGTGGGGTGGATAAAGCTCGTTCTCCCCCGACGCGATCAGATCTCGACGATTTGAGTCGGCGTCGCGATCGCGTCGCGCAGCTCGATCCCCGCGCCGACGGTGGCGCCTGACCAGATCACCGCACGCCGGACCTGCGCCCCGGCCGCGATCCGGGCGCCCGATCCCACCACCACGTCGGGACCGACCCTGGCGCCGGCCGCTATGACGGCGTCGGCTTCGATCCGAACGGGCGAAATGATCTGCGCCGAGGGGGCGATCTCGGCCGCCTGGTCGACGCCGACCAGCGGCCCCGGCGGATCGCGCAAGAGGCCCGGGTCGCGCAGGAGGGCGAGGTTGCCGGCGAGATAGCGCTCCGGCGTCGAATGCTCGGCGAAGTAGCCGCCGAGCGTCACCGCGCGGATCGTCTCGCCGGCGAGCAGCGCGGGGAGGTAGGCGTCGCGGATGACGTCGCAAAAGACCGGCTGCAAACGATCGAGCAGCGCGGGCGCCAGCAGATGCACGCCGGTGAACATCCGCAGGGTCACCGGGCCTTCCGGCGGGCGCGGCGAATGGGCGTCCAGGATGCTGACCACCCGCCCGCCGGCGTCGACGCCGATCGCGCCCCAGCGTTGGGGCTCGGGATCGTCGCGCAAGAGCATGGTCGCGACCGCGTCGCCCGCGCCGTGAACGGCGACGAGCGCGGCGAGATCCAGGTCTGCGACCACCTTGGCGTTCATGACCAGGACCGGGCCCGGCGCGAACAGCGCGCGGGCCCTGGCGAGCCCGCCGCCGGTCCCGAGCAGCTCCTCCTCGACGGAGTAGGCGATCGCGAGGCCGAGCGCCCGCCCGTCGCCGAGCGCGGCCTGCACCAGATCACCTCGGTGGAAGACGTTGACGACTGCGCGCGTGGCGCCGGCCCGGGCGGCGGCGTGAAGCCCGAAGCGGATCGCGGGATAGCCGCAGATCGGCACCAGTGGTTTCGGCAGCGCCAGCCCGAGCGCGCCGAGACGGGTCGAGCGACCCGCAGCCAAAAGCATCACGTTCATGAAGCGCCGCGATCATGGTATGCGATCGGCATGAAGATTTGCGTCATAGGCACCGGCTACGTCGGGCTGGTGGCGGGCGCCGGCTTCGCCGACATGGGAAACGATGTCGTCTGCTGCGACGTCGACGTCCAGAAGATCGAAGGCCTCAAGCGCGGCGTCATGCCGATCTACGAGCCGGGGCTGGACAAGCTGGTCACGCTCAACGCGACCGAAGGGCGCCTCACCTTCACCACGGAGGTGGCCCAAGGCGTCGCCGGGGCCGAGGTGATCCTGCTGGCGGTTGGAACGCCGCCCGGACCCGACGGCTCCGCGGATCTCTCCTTCATCCTCAAGGCAGCCGAACAGGTGGGGGCCGCGCTCACGGGGTGGGCCGTGGTGGTCACGAAGTCGACCGTTCCCGTCGGCACCGGCGACAAGATCGAGTCGGTCATCAAGAAGGTGGCCAAGCACGAGTTCGCGGTGACCTCGAACCCCGAGTTCTTGAAGGAGGGCGACGCGGTAAGCGATTTCATGAAGCCGGATCGGGTGGTGGTCGGGACCGACGACAAGCGCGCCGTCGACATGCTGCGCGCGCTTTACGCCCCCTTCACGCGCACGACCGATCGGATGCTGGTCATGGACCGCCGATCCGCGGAGCTGACCAAGTACGCCGCCAACTCCATGCTGGCGACGCGCATCTCGTTCATGAACGACCTCGCCAACCTCTGCGAGCTGCTGGGCGCCGACATCGAGCTGGTGCGCAAGGGGATGGGCTCCGACGCCCGCATCGGTCCCAAGTTCCTGTACGCGGGACCCGGATTCGGGGGGAGCTGCTTCCCCAAGGATCTGCGGGCCGCGATCAGCACCGGACGCGAGGTCGGATACAAGCTGGAGGTCCTCGACGCCGTGGTCGCCGTCAACGAGCGGCAAAAGCAGCGTCTGGGCGAGAAGATGGTGGCGCACTTCGGTGGCGAGCTGCGCGGCAAACACATCGCCGTCTGGGGGCTAGCGTTCAAACCGGGCACCGACGACATCCGCGAGGCGCCGGCGCTGGTGCTGATCGATCGGTTGCTGGCGGCCGGCGCCATCGTGTCGGCAAGCGACCCAGTCGCGATCGAGGCGGTGCGCAAGCAGCTCGGCGATCGGATCAAGTACGAGGAGTCACACTACGAATGCGCGCGAGGCGCCGACGCACTGGCGCTCGTGACCGAATGGAACGAGTTCCGGCGCCCGTCGTTCGAACGCCTCAAATCGATCATGCGCCACCCGGTGCTGTTCGATGGCCGCAACGTCTGGAATCCAGCCGAGCTGCGCGCCGCCGGCTTCACCTACTACGGCATCGGTCGCGGCAAGAACGTCTAGCTGGCGCGCGCGGCCAGGGGGATTGCGGGCGAGGGAGACCAGCCGGACCCCGCGGTCGAGGCGGCGGAGGGCACGGCCACCGGCGCCGGTTGGCGGCGCTGATGGGTCGCCTCGTAGCGGCCGGCCACGATCGCGATCCGATCGGGGTAGAGGTGCAGCGCGCCGACCAATCCCACCGAATCGGGCGGCATCGCGTACGACTGGCCGTCGTGGACCACCACGGCGCGCGGTCCAACCAGCACCGGAAAACGGAGCGCGAAATCGCGCGGCTCGACCCGGAGCGGCCGCAAGCGCTGGCGCTCCTCCGTCAGCAACAGCGCCGGGGTCTTTCCGGAGGCCTCCGTCTGCGGTTGGTTGTTCTGCTCGCGCAGCCAATCCGCCAGCTGGCGCGCGGCATCGGCCTCGTCGATGAAGCTCACGGCCTTGAAGAAGGCCAGCTTCAACCAGTTGCCGAGGTTGGTTCCCGGCCCACGGTCCGCGCCGCGGCGCGCCCGCACCTCGATACCGAGACCAATCTGCAGCGCCGCGTAGGCGAACGCGGGGTCCCATTCGCTGACCCGGCCGTCGCGATCGGCGCCGACACCGATTGGGCGCGCCCGGTCGAACGCCGCGAGGAGGGGCACGCCCCCCATGACACGGTAGTGGGCGATCAGCGTCCGCACGCAGGTCTCGAGGCTCTGGTCGGGGACGATCGACGCCATCGACCAGTGCGAATACTCGAGCCGCGACACGAAGAACGTCAGCATGTGCCCGCGGCCGTCCCGGAATCGCACGTCCACCTGGCCGAAGCCGTGGCGCGCGATCTCGCCCGGAACCTTGTCGTGGTCGCTGAGCGGCCGGCTACGCCGCGGCCGAACGCTGGCGATGAGCGAATAAAGCGCGCTCTTGCCCCCCGCGTAGCCCGCCTGGCGGGCCCGCCGAACGACCTCCAGCGATCTCAAACCGGGCTGCTTGAGCAGCAGGTCCATCACAAATGCGCGAAATGGCTGGGCTTTAGACGGCCGTCCGACGCCTCTTTTGATCGCACCAATTTCTCGATCCACGTCCCCGTGTACGAGTGGAGCCTCTATTCGGATACACGGAAAATAACAAATCTGTCCGAGGCGTCACCCCGTTACGGAGCTCCGACCCCGGTCCGGAGGGCCCGGCGGGCATCCCGGCGCTCCAGGGCCAGGTCGATCAGCCGCGAAATCAAAGCCTCTTGTGACAGTCCCGAGGCCTCCCACATTTTGGGGTACATCGAGATGGCGGTGAATCCGGG
>Ga0209863_10001180_pt1 | contig 10554 bp, 4 predicted proteins | sample OrgsoiDNA2013046_FD_185796 | JGI IMG/M metagenome (GOLD analysis project Ga0209863, IMG submission 185796) | Permafrost soil microbial communities from the Arctic, to analyse light accelerated degradation of dissolved organic matter (DOM) -... | ecosystem: Environmental > Terrestrial > Soil >...
GTCGAGTTCTACTCGGCGTTGCAGGAGGAGGGGCACTACATCGCGCAGTCGAACACGCTCATAGATAAAAAAGGTAAGTTCACCGAGGAGCTCATCTCGGCCCGCCACAACACCGACACCGTCATGGCCAAGGCCGAAGAGGCCACGCTCATGGACGTGTCGCCGAACCAGCTCGTGTCGGTCGCGGCCTCGCTCATCCCGTTCCTCGAGAACGACGACGCCAACCGGGCGCTCATGGGCTCGAACATGCAGCGCCAGGCCGTGCCGCTCATCCGCACGCGCTCGCCCCTCGTGGGCACGGGCATCGAGGGCATCGTCGCCCGCGACTCGGGCGTCACGATGGTCGCGCGCCGCGACGGCGTCGTCGACTCCGTCGACGCGACCCGCATCGTGGTGCGTCCCACGACGGAGAGCGAGAGCGATCCGCTGTCGGCCAAGCCCGACATCTACAACCTCACGAAGTTCCAGCGCTCGAACCAGAACACCTGCATCAACCAGAAGCCGATCATCGAGCGCGGCGACCACGTCAAGATGGGGGACGTCATCGCCGACGGTCCCGCCACCGAGCGTGGCGAGCTCGCGCTCGGCGAGAACTTCCTCGTCGCCTTCATGCCGTGGGGCGGTTACAACTTCGAGGACTCGATCCTCGTCTCCGAGCACCTCGTCAAGAACGACCACTTCACCTCGATCCACATCGAGGAGTTCGAGTGCGTCGCGCGCGACACGAAGCTCGGCAAGGAAGAGATCACCTGCGACATCCCGAACGTCGGCGAGGAGGCCCTCAAGGACCTCGACGAGTCGGGCATCGTGCGCATCGGCGCCGAGGTCAAGCCGCAGGACATCCTCGTCGGGAAGATCACGCCCAAGGGCGAGACGCAGCTGTCTCCCGAAGAGAAGCTGCTCCGCGCGATCTTCGGCGAGAAGGCCGGCGACGTGCGTGACAGCTCGCTGCGCGTCCCGCCGGGCGTGCAGGGCGTCGTCATCAGCGCCAAGGTCTTCTCGCGCAAGGGCACGGAGAAGGACGAGCGCGCCAAGGACATCGAGGACGCCGAGAAGGAGAAGCTCCTCGCCGACCAGCGCGACGAGGTGAAGATCGTCTCGGAGTCCTACTTCGCGAAGATGCGCAAGCTGCTCGTCGGCAAGACGACGGCCGTGCGCCTCGTCGACGACAAGGGCAAGGTCCTCTCGGCCAAGAGCCAGAAGATCGAGAACGCCACCCTCGACGAGATCCCGCCGCGCTACTGGTCGGAGCTCCAGGTCGAGGAGGGCGCCGGCAAGACCGAAGAAAAGCTCGAGCAGCTCGCCACGAAGCTCGCGGAAGACATCGGCACGATCGAGGCGCTCTACCGCGACAAGATCTCGAAGCTCACGAAGGGCGACGAGCTCCCGCCGGGCGTCATCAAGATGGTCAAGGTCTACGTCGCCATCAAGCGCAAGCTGTCGGTGGGCGACAAGATGGCCGGCCGTCACGGCAACAAGGGTGTCGTCTCTCGCGTGCTGCCCGAGGAGGACATGCCGTTCCTCTCGGACGGCTCGCCCGTCGGCATCGTGCTCAACCCTCTGGGCGTCCCGTCGCGCATGAACGTCGGTCAGATCCTCGAGACGCACCTGGGGGGCGCGGCGCTCTACCTGGGCAAGCAGATCGACGAGATGGTGCAGCGTGAGTGGACCGGCGACGCCCTGCGCGCCAAGCTCAAGAAGGTGTTCACCGAAGAGCACCAGACGAAGCTGCTCGACGAGCTCGACGACAAGGGCCTGCTTCGCTTCGCGCGCACCGTGCGCGAGGGCGTGCACCTCGCGACGCCGGTCTTCGACGGCGCCAAAGAGGTCGACATCAAGTCGCTCCTCACGCTGGCGAACAAGCCGACGAGCGGCCAGGAGACGCTGTTCGACGGCAAGAGCGGCGAGGCCTTCGACCACGACGTCACCGTGGGCGTCATGTACATGCTGAAGCTCCACCACCTCGTCGACGACAAGATCCACGCGCGGTCGATCGGGCCGTACTCGCTCGTCACGCAGCAGCCGCTGGGTGGCAAGGCGCAGTTCGGTGGGCAGCGGTTGGGCGAGATGGAGGTCTGGGCCATGGAGGCCTACGGCTCGGCCTACGCGCTGCAGGAGTTCCTCACCGTGAAGTCCGACGACGTCATCGGCCGTACCCGCATGTACGAGGCGATCGTCAAGGGCGAGCACGTCCTCGAGTCCGGCCTCCCGGAGTCGTTCAACGTGCTCCTCAAGGAGCTGCAGTCGCTCTGCCTCAACGTCGAGCTCATCGAGGACCCGAACGCCCCGCGCAAGCAGGAGTCGACCCTCGAGCTCATGGCGCGCGAGGTCGCGGCCAAGGTCAGCGCGAGCGCGGTCAGCGCGGCGCCCGCGCCCACGGCGAGCGAGCTCGGCGGCGAGTAGCCGCCGGCTCACGAGTTAAAGAAAAGCTAAACGAACAAACGGTCCGGAAAAACACAGGGGCAAGATGAAAGACATCTTCAATTTCTTCGAGAAGCCGAAAGATCCGCTGTCGTTCTCGGCGATCCGCATTTCGCTGGCGTCGCCCGAGAAGATCCGCGAGTGGTCGCACGGCGAGGTGAAGAAGCCTGAGACGATCAACTACCGCACGTTCAAGCCTGAGCGCGACGGCCTCTTCTGCGCCAAGATCTTCGGGCCGGTGAAGGACTACGAGTGCAACTGCGGCAAGTATAAGCGCATGAAGCACCGCGGGATCGTCTGCGAGAAGTGCGGCGTCGAGGTCATCCAGTCCAAGGTGCGCCGTGAGCGCCTGGGCCACATCAACCTCGCGACGCCCGTCGCGCACATCTGGTTCCTCAAGTCGCTGCCGTCGCGCATCGGCAACCTGCTCGACATCACGCTCAAGGATCTCGAGAAGATCCTGTACTGCGAGTCGTACGTCGTGACGGACCCGCGCGAGACGGGTCTGCAGCGCGGCGAGCTCCTCACCGAGGAGCGCTACATGAAGGCCGTCGAGGAGTTCGGCGACGACGCCTTCTCGGCCGGCATGGGCGCCGACTCGATCCGTGACCTGCTCAAGTTCATCGACGTGCACTCGCTCTCCGAGCAGCTGCGCGCCGAGATGCGCGAGGCGACGAGCGAGGCGAAGCGCAAGAAGCTGTCGAAGCGCCTCAAGGTCGTCGACGCTTTTCGTGAGAGCGGGAATAAACCCGAGTGGATGATGCTCGATGTGATCCCCGTGATCCCGCCCGACCTGCGTCCGCTCGTGCCGCTCGACGGCGGCCGCTTCGCGACGTCGGATCTCAACGACCTCTACCGCCGCGTCATCAACCGCAACAACCGCCTCAAGCGCTTGCAGGAGCTCAACGCGCCGGAGATCATCATCCGGAACGAGAAGCGCATGCTGCAGGAGGCGGTCGACGCGCTGTTCGACAATGGCCGTCGCGGCAAGACGATCACGGGCCCGAACAAGCGCCCGCTCAAGTCGCTGTCCGACATGCTCAAGGGCAAGCAGGGCCGGTTCCGCCAGAACCTGCTCGGCAAGCGCGTCGACTACTCGGGCCGCTCGGTCATCGTCGTGGGCCCCGAGCTCAAGCTCCACCAGTGCGGCCTCCCGAAGAAGATGGCGCTCGAGCTCTTCAAGCCGTTCATCTACAACAAGCTCGAAGAGCGCGGGCTCGTCACGACGATCAAGAGCGCGAAGAAGCTCGTCGAGAAGGAGCGTCCCGAGGTGTGGGACATCCTCGAAGAGGTCATCAAGGAGCACCCCATACTCCTGAATCGCGCACCTACTCTACACCGGCTGGGCATTCAAGCCTTCGAGCCCATGCTCATCGAGGGCAAGGCGATCCAGCTGCACCCGCTCGTCTGCGCGGCGTTCAACGCCGACTTCGACGGCGATCAGATGGCCGTCCACGTCCCGCTCTCGCTCGAGGCGCAGATGGAAGCGCGCGTGCTGATGATGTCGACCAACAACATCCTCAGCCCCGCGAACGGCCGCCCGATCATCCTGCCGTCGCAGGACATCGTGCTCGGCCTCTACTACATGACGCGCGAGCGTCTGTTCGCGAAGGGCGAGTACCCGCACGGGCGGGACGAGGACGCCAAGAAGAAGGCCGAGAAGGCCGGCACCGACGCCAAGCCCGAGAAGATCCCGGCCAACAAGATGCACGGCGTGTACTCCTCGCCCGAGGAGGTGCGCATGGCGTACGACCACGGCGAGCTGGACCTGCAGGCGTCGATCCGCGTCCGCACGGGCGGCGAGAACGGCGAGCCCCGCGGCATCGTCGCGACGACCGTGGGCCGCGTCCTCATGTACGAGATCGTGCCCAAGGCCTTGCCGTTCAAGATCGTCAACCGGACGATGGGCAAGAAGCAGCTCGGCGATCTCATCGACAGCTGCTACCGCGCCTGCGGCCAGAAGGAGACCGTGCTCCTCGCCGACAAGCTGCGGTCGCTCGGGTACGCCTTCGCGACGCGCGCCGGCATCTCGATCTGCGTCGACGATCTGCTCATCCCGGCCAAGAAGATCCCGCTCCTCGACGCCGCCCGCAAGGACGTCCAGGAGATCGAGGAGCAGTACACCGAAGGTCTCATCACCGACGGCGAGCGCTACAACAAGGTCGTCGACATCTGGGCGCAGGTGTCGGAGCAGATCGCCGAGGAGATGATGAACGAGATCGGCTCGGAGGAGCTCATCAACGACGAGACCGGCGAGAAGCGCCGCAGCCCGTCGTTCAACCCGATCTACATCATGGCGGACTCTGGCGCGCGCGGTTCGGCGCAGCAGATTCGTCAGCTGGCCGGCATGCGCGGCCTCATGGCCAAGCCGTCGGGCGAGATCATCGAGACCCCGATCACGACGAACTTCCGCGAGGGGTTGTCGGTGCTCCAGTACTTCATCTCGACCCACGGCGCCCGCAAGGGTCTGGCCGATACGGCGCTCAAGACCGCGAACTCGGGGTACCTCACGCGCCGTCTCGTCGACGTCGCGCAGGACTGCATCATCGCCGAGTACGACTGCGGCACGATTGACGGCATCGAGCTCGGGGCCCTCGTCGAGGGCGGCGAGATCATCGAGAAGCTCGGCGACCGCATCCTGGGCCGCGTCGCGACCGACGACATCTTCGACCCGTACACGGGCGAGGTGCTCGTGCAGGCCAGCGACGAGATCACCGAGGAGAAGGTCCGCATCATCGAGGACGCGGGCATCGACAAGGTCAAGATCCGCTCGGTGCTCACCTGCGAGACCCGGCGCGGCATCTGCGTGCTCTGCTACGGCCGCGACCTGGCGCGCGGTCACATGGTCAACATCGGCGAGGCCGTCGGCGTCATCGCGGCGCAGTCGATCGGCGAGCCGGGCACGCAGCTCACGATGCGGACGTTCCACATCGGCGGCGTCGGTCAGGTCCGCACCGAGCAGTCACAGCTCGAGGCGCGCTACGACGGCCTCGTCAAGATCGAGGGCACCGAGCTCGTCAAGCGCGAGAAGTTCTGGATCGTCATGAACCGTCACGGCGAGATCGTCGTGCAGGACGAGACGGGACGCGAGCGCGAACGCTACGGCCTGACCTACGGCGCCAAGGTGTTCTTCGGCAACGGCCAGCACGTCAAGCCGGGCGCGCTCCTCTCGGAGTGGGACCCGTTCTCCGTGCCGATCCTCACCGAGGTCACGGGCGTCGTGAAGTTCGGCGACGTCATCGAAGGCGTCACGATGAGCGAGCAGCTCGACGAGGTCACGGGCCTGTCGCGCAAGAGCGTCACCGAGTCCAAGGACGCCGAGCTGCGGCCGCGCATCTCGCTCAAGGACGACCACGGCAAGACGCTCAAGATCCCGAGCGGCGAGAACGACGCGCGGTACTTCCTGCCCGTCGGCTCGACGATCGCGGTGGCCGAGGGCGATCGCATCGCCGCCGGCGACATCATCGCGCGTATCCCGCGCGAGACGACGAAGACCAAGGACATCACGGGCGGCCTGCCGCGCGTGGCCGAGCTCTTCGAGTCGCGCAAGCCGAAGGAGCACGCCGTCATCGCCGAGATCGACGGCACGGTGAGCTTCGGCAAGGACACCAAGGGCAAGCGCAAGGTGCTCGTGACGCCGGACCGCGGCGACGCCAAGGAGTACCTCATCTCCAAGGGCAAGCACCTGGCCGTCCGCGAGGGCGACAAGATGCGCGCCGGCGAGCCGCTCATGGACGGCGCCGCCAACCCGCACGACATCCTCAAGGTGCTCGGCGAGAAGGCGCTCGCGAAGTACCTGGTCGACGAGGTCCAGGAGGTCTACCGGCTCCAGGGCGTCAAGATCAACGACAAGCACATCGAGACGATCGTTCGTCAGATGCTCCGCCGCATCCGCGTCATCGACGTGGGCGACACGGGCTTCCTCGTCGACGAGCACGTCGAGAAGTACGTCTTCGAGGAGGAGAACGAGCGGGTGCTCGGCCGCGGCGCGAAGCCGGCACAGGGCGAGCCGCTGCTCCTCGGCATCACGAAGGCGTCGCTGTCGACGGAGAGCTTCATCTCGGCGTCCTCCTTCCAGGAGACGACGAAGGTGCTCACGGAGGCGGCGGTCCAGGGCAAGGTCGACTATCTCCGCGGTCTCAAGGAGAACGTCATCATGGGCCGGCTCATCCCGGCCGGCACCGGGCTCGGCGCCTACAAGCGCCTCTCTGTGCACGTCGACGAGCTCGAGGCCGACGAGATCCCGAACCCGCCCATCGTCTCGCCGCCCGTCCAGGCGGCCGCCATCGGCGCCGACGAGTAGCCCTCAGGCCGGCCACAACCAGGCGGCGCCGCGGACTCCGCTGGCGTCGCCGTGCACGGCGCGCACGAGCTGCGTCCGCAGATCCTTCGCGACCGTGTAGCGCTCCCAGACCAACCGGACACCCGCGAAGACGCGGGTGTTGTTCGAGACGCCGCCGCCCAGCACGATGGCGCGCGGGTCGAGCAGGTTGATGACGCCCGCGAGCGCGCGCGCCAGGCGATCCTCGTAGAGGTCGAAGGCGCGCGCCGCCGTGGCGTCGCCGGCGGCGGCGCGCGTGCCGACCTCGGGGGCGGGCAGCTCTTGCCCCCCGACCTCGCGGTAGGCGCCCGCGAGGCCGCGGCCCGAGGTGAAGGACTCGATGCAACCCGCGTGACCGCAGAAGCAGACGTAGGGTGACACCTCACCCGCGCGCAGGAAGGGCAGGGTGGTGTGGCTCCACTCCGCGGCCGCGCCGTTGGCGCCGGAGTGGACGCGGCCGTCGATCGCGATGCCGCCGCCGACCCCGGTTCCCAGCGTCGCGCCGAAGACGACGTCGGGGTGCGGACCGCCGACCGCGGGCTTCGCGGCACCATCGACGGCCTCCGAGAGCACGAAGCACGAGGCGTCGTTGTCGAGGCGCACCGGACGTCCCAGCGCGGCCGCCAGATCGCGATCGAGCGGCCGCTCGTTCAGGCACTGCAGGTTCGAGTTCCTCATGACACCGCGCCCCGGCTGCAAGAATCCGGGCGTTCCGACGCCGACCGTGCCGCCGGCCCCGGCCTCGGCCTCGAGCCGAGCGACGAGGGCCGCGATGGCGGCCAGCACGTCGTCGTAGGCGACGGGCGTCGCCACGCGGTGGCGCGCCCGCTCGCGTCCGCCGTCGTCCAGCGCGATCCCTTCGATCTTCGTTCCCCCGACGTCGATTCCGATTCGCATGCCGCGACTTTACGACGACCCTGACGCGCGAGGGCGCCGTCCTTGCGCCCGTGGGTGCGCCGAGGCCAGAATATGTCCTTCAGCAGTGCCCCCTCGCTTTTCACGTCTCGCGTCCGTGTTGGTTCCGTGTGCCGTCGGGGTCGCGCTCATCGCGGCGGCGCGGCCCGCGGCCGCCGACGGCGCGTGCAGCGAGGTCGTCTATTCGTTCCAGCCCGACTGCTATCACCCGAACGGGGGCGCGGCCTGCGGGCAGACGCTCGACCACCTGGATTTCGGCCCCCAGATCGCCGTGTGGATCGAGACGCCCGATCACACGCTCGTCGATACGCTCATGGTGACCAGTCTGACGGCGACGCGCGGGATCGGGAACCGCCCCGGCATCTGGAACTTCCGCTCGGGTCCGAAGTTCCCCTACGGCAAGCGCTGGATGTCGTTGCCGCTTTGGGCGTACGCGCGCGGCAAGCTGTTCGACGCCGCGTTCATGCAAGACGATCGCGAGACGTGGATGGGCTTTCACGAGGCGCACTCGTCGCCCGAGTCGTACTTCTGTCGGCCCTTCCTCGTGAAGGATCTCGATCTGTCGGTCGACGCCGTGACGTGCCCCTCGCAGGGCTTCAACAGCGCGAAGGGCAAGCTCGAGGCGGCGACGAAGGTGTACTACCCGCCGCGCAACGATCTCCTCACCTTCACGAACTCCGATTGCGACGCCGTGGGCGGCCTGCTCGCGACGTGCCACGTGAGCGCCTCGACCTACGGCACCCTCAACGATCTGGACGCCGTCGCCGCGGCGACGCCGCCTTACGGCCACCCTTTCTCGCGCACCTGGCACATCCCGGCGGCGCTGCCCGCCGGCAGCTACGCCATCGTCGTCGAGGTCAACAAGGAGTTCGACACCAACGCGTCCCACTCCCATCCGGCCTTCGAGGATCCGAACTTGCCCGCGTATGGCATCGACGGAAACTTCGGCCAGCCGTCGGTGTTGTACCGCGTGCCGGTGCGCCTCGGCGGCTCGTCTCCCACGGCGGCGACGACGAGCGCCATCGTCGGTTACAGCAATTGGACGGGCGACGCGCCCCTCGACGGGACGTTGCTGCCCAAGGACGGAACGATCTCGACGTCGGTCGCGGGTTCCGGAGAGATGCGCCTCCTGACCTTCGCCGGCGCGGGCGGCACGGGGCGCGTGCACGTCGCCCTGCAACGCTGTCCGGTCGTGATGTGCACCGACGACGCAGGCTGCCCGGACGCGTCTTCGCCCGACGATGGCTCTGAGGATCCCGACGCCGCGTCGCCCGACGTGTCGTCGCCCGATGGCGGCGTGGCCGAACGCCCGCCGATCGTCGTGACCGACCCGTGCTCGCCGCCTCCCGCGCCGCCGGTTCCCGTCGCCGCGCTGACCGTCGACGGGACGAGCGCGACGTCGGCGTCGTTCTCGTTCGCCAACACGAGCGCCGACGGACAGATGGTCGCGGGCTACCAGGTTCACTACCGCGGCGGCACCGGGACGTTCATGACGGCGGACGAGTTCCAGTCCGCTCCTCCCGGCCCGGACGTCACGCCCGGCGGCCCCGCCGAGCCTGCCCAGTTCACGGTCGACAACTTGAAGCCCAACCTCGATTACATCGTCGGCATCAGGGCGGTCGACCACTGCCAGCAGTTCTCGCAGATCACCGTGAGGTCCTTCCATACGCCCGCGCAGAAGTTCACGCAGCTCTCGGGTTGCTTCGTCGCGACGGCGGCCTACGGCTCCGCGCTCGAGCCTCACGTCGCGGCCCTGCGGCACGCCCGAGACAGGCTCCGCCCCGCGAGCCCCCTCTTCGCGGCGGCGACCGATCTCTACTATCGCGCAGGACCCGCGGCGGCGGCCGTCGTGGGCCGAAGCGACGTCGCGCGCGCGCTGGCCCGCCGCGTCATCGAGCCGTTCGCGAGCCTCGCCGAGGCCCTGGATGCCATCGCGCCACTGGGCTCGACCGCGCCCTGACACTCGACGGAGAGGGTCGACGGAACGCCCTGCACACAGCGTGCACGTCGGCGTTGACATTCAGGTAACGGTCCCTATAATCCGACCCCTCCTACGCCGGGGTATGCCCGGGTGGGTTCGTTTATTTTTAGGGGGAGCCGCCCCCACCAGAGGTTCCGACCGAATGCCCACGATCAACCAGCTCGTTAAATTTGGCCGCAAGGCGCAGCGTTGGAAGACCAACTCGCCCGCGCTCAAGGCTTGCCCGCAGCGCCGCGGCGTTTGCGTTCGTGTGTACACGACGACGCCGAAGAAGCCGAACTCGGCGCTTCGCAAGGTCGCGCGCGTGCGCCTCACGAACGGCATGGAGGTCACGACCTACATTCCTGGCGAGGGTCACAACCTTCAGGAGCACTCGGTCGTTTTGATCCGTGGCGGCCGCGTGAAGGATCTCCCGGGCGTTCGCTATCACATCATTCGCGGCACGCTCGACACGTCGGGCGTGACCAATCGTCGTCAGGGCCGCTCGAAGTACGGCGCCAAGCGACCCAAGTAACTTCCTCAGCAAGAGAAGAGACGAGATGCCACGTAAAGGTGAAGTTCCCAAGCGCAAGCCGCTCCCGGATCCGAAGTTCACGGATCAGCCAGTCGACACGCGTCGCCGCGTCACGAAGTTCGTCAACACCGTCATGGAGTCGGGCAAGAAGTCGATCGCCGAAGGCATCGTCTATCGCGCCTTCGATCTGATCGCCGAGAAGGCGAAGGACGATCCGGTCAAGGTGTGGGAGCGCGCGCTCGCGAACGTTCAGCCCAAGGTCGAGGTCAAATCTCGCCGCGTCGGTGGCGCGACCTATCAGGTCCCCGTCGACGTTCGCCCCGATCGCGCGCTCGCGCTCGGCATGCGCTGGATCATCACGGCCTCGCGAGACCGCTCCGACGGCCGCACGATGCAGGAGAA
>Ga0209863_10001181_pt1 | contig 10554 bp, 9 predicted proteins | sample OrgsoiDNA2013046_FD_185796 | JGI IMG/M metagenome (GOLD analysis project Ga0209863, IMG submission 185796) | Permafrost soil microbial communities from the Arctic, to analyse light accelerated degradation of dissolved organic matter (DOM) -... | ecosystem: Environmental > Terrestrial > Soil >...
GCGTTCACAAACTTGTTTTCGACGTCACGCATGCGCTCGATCGCGCCCTGATACTTTGACCGTCATCTAAGCATCCTGTGCAGCTGCCGTGCTAGCTAGCCATGCCGCCATCGAACCCAAGCCATCGAACCCAAGCCGTGAAGACGCAGATGCTCACCAATTGGATCTCGCCCGACGCGCTGAAATCCCTGAACGACGGCTTCGTCGTGGCGATCATGCTCGAAGCCCGGGAAGGACAGGCGGACGCGCTTGCCGAAATCCTGAAGGTCCTGACGCCACCGACGATGGCGGAGCCCGGCGTCAAGCTTTTCCTTCCCTACCGCTCCCCGACTAACCTGCAAATGTTCTTTATCTTCGAACTCTACGTCGACGAGGCCGCCTGGGGCGCGCATGAGGCGACCGACCATTTCAAGGCCGCGGTCGCACAACTTCTGCCAACGGTCACGCGGCGCGAGCGCGTGCCCTTCATTCCGTTTCTCGCCAACTGAATGCCGGCGGCGACGCGCGGTTCGTTCCCGCGACGCCAAACGCCCGGGTTGCTCATGAACCGGCAGCGATTGCAAACGATCTCCGGGAAATTACCTGCATGGAGCTCCCTGGCTCGATCCCCACCACTTCCATCGTGACGCGCCGCCGGACCAACAGGAGGCAGGCAGGAGCTTGAGGGCCGATGGCGCTCGTTGCGCCGGTTCTGGCGGCGATGCTTCGGCAACCTTCGGTTTGGGACGACAGTCGGAAGATTCGTCCGAGGCCTCCCCTGCTCCGCATGGTGCGCGCGGCGCGTTGGCGGGGGCGGGCGGCCTGACTTCGGCCAGCAAACGACGGCCCACCGTCGACGGCGGCGGGCCGGCCGGCGGTGGCCTCGGCGGCAAGGGGTTCCTCGCCGCAATCGGCCGAGTGGCGCGCTGTACCGGGGCTGCTAGCTCAGGCATCTCACCAGGTTCCCGATAACGTACGATCTTCGGCGCGGGCGGGTACAGCGCGGGCGGGTACACGCCTCGTTCCGCCGCGATCTCACGCCCCGGCAATGGCGGCTCGCCAGGGCTTGCGGCAATCGGCCGATTGCCACGCTGTACCGGGGGTAGCTCAGGCATCTCGCCGGGTTCCCGATAACGCACGATCCTCGGCACGGGCGGGTACAGCGCGGGCGGGTACGAGCCTCGTTCCGCCGCAATCTCACGCCCCGGCAATGACGGCTCGTTAGGGCGTGCTTCGTCCGCCACTTCGATGGTCGTCTTGTCCGGACCTTCCTGTTGCACCAGGTCGAACAGCAGTGCGGCATGATGGGGATGCAGCCGTACGCAGCCATGCGATGCGGGTCCCCCCAGTTGATTGATCGCGTAGCTGCCGTGGATCGCGTAGCCATTGTGGAAGAAGATGGAATACGGCATCGGCGAGTTGTAGTAGGCGTTGGAGAACCAGTTGCGCTCCAATCGCTGCGGAGTGTAGACGCCGTTGGGGGTTGCCGTCTCATCGCGGCCGGTGGAGACGGGCCAGATATAGCGCATGTAGCCGTTCTGGATGACCAGCATGCGTTGCGTCGCTTTATCGACGAGAATGTCGAGCCTTGCCTCGGCGCTTTCGATGCTGATGAGCCATGCCAGCGCCGCGGCGAGGATGACGACACGGCGACGCATGACGAACTCCACCGGTTTTTGCTGCTTCGATTAAGGCCGATGAATCCGGGTGCTTTTTTGGCTAAAATGGGACAGGGAATCCGGGCGCAGGCTGGCCTGCCCGCGGAAACACCGCAAACTGCTTATACGACCGGTAGTTAGCGACAGGCGCCAATTATTAACCATATTCCGCAACGCTCATCGCACGCCTTATACTGGGCAATGGCGGTCGGCATTCCATCGTTTCCCGCGCGGGATTCGATTATTTGCCTATTTGCCGAGCTGAATTGCGCGATAGTTGTGGCGATTCGGCCGCGGCAACGCCCCTATGATGTGGCATTGACCCACCGCTGCCCAAACAGTGTCGAAATAACGGCATTGGCGCCTGCGCCTTGCAACGCGCGATTCTATCACTGCGCAATGTACGTGTAGGGCGTGCCTGCCAAGCCACAATATCCCTTGCGCGGCTCCGGTGGGGCGATCCCTTCCGCGGCTCTGACGCGGGCGGATCTTTGGTCTCCCATCGCCACGGCGTCTTGTTCGGTTATGAGTATGCGACCTTCTCCATTTCAAACGACGACGTCCATCAACGCGAGTGCCGGCCTGCCTTTCTACCAATGAGATTTGCTACCAATGAGATTTGTCACATCGGATAAACCCCGACCGAAACCTGTGTTCCGCGCCATGAAAGTTACCGGCCTTGAACGTTCCAACTAACGCCCACAAAAATGCCAGAATCGGACGTCCTTTTAGGGCAACGCACGATCGCTTGCGGCGGACGTCCGGGGTAGAAGGCAGCATTCATAGTCCACTCTAGCACCACAATCTTCCACCTCTAGCACCACAATCTAGAGCGCACGCGCGTTGCGAGTGCGGAAGCATGCTTGTCAGGTCACGTAGCTCGGACGTGGCCTATGAGTTTGCGACAGGATCTCGTACGTTGCCGGTTGCGACCGATCAAGCATGGTTTTGTGCGTTTCGTCGCAGCCCAAGGAGATATGCGCAGTGAACTTTGGGTTTGTGCTCTCGCTCGTACTGGTGATCCTTGCGGTCGTTGGCGTGTTCATCCAGATACCGATTGTCAGCGATTTCGCCTTCTGGTTCGCGATCGGCGCCTACATCATGCTCGCGGGCACGAGGGTCTAGTCCGCCTTACAGCCTTGCTCAGGGTGTTTCGAGGTTGAGAGATCCGGACAGGCCGGACATCGCCAACGGTCCGGGCGGCAGCGGTTGCGACAGGTCTGCTACTTCCATATGAGGCAACAGGTGCCTGCCATGTTGGATCGTGTGGCCAGCATTGGCCGGCATTCCAGTGGGCGTTCTAGTAGCCGTCGGGCTCGGCTTCGTAGCCGGCCCCGCCCCACACCGGCGCGGGCGGCCGCGGCGACTCATCATATCCTTCGCCATATCTCTCGGCGGACGGTTGGTACAGGGAGCCATACGGCCCTCGCCAACTCCTGACACCGCCATAGCCATACGGGTAGGGCCTTCGGTAGCCCCCGTCATAGCCGTAAGGACGGCGATAGCCTCCGTACGGATTATAGCCGTAGTGACGGCGGTAGCCCCCGTAACCATAGCGCCGCTCGACATATGCGCGTTCGACGTAGCGACGCTCGTAAACAAGGCCCGGCCGCGAGTATGAATGGCAGCGCCGATAGCAGCCGCACGCGGAGCACCCACCGTAGTCGCGGTAGCGCGGCACGTAGCGGTAGCGTGGATAGCCGCAGCGGTCGTAACAGGGATTGGAACCGTAATAGGAATCGCCGTAGTAACCTGCCTGCGCAGGTGCCGTGATCACGAACGAACCGAGCAACGCGAGGACGCCTGCCACGATCAGTGCCAATCGGCTGCGCCATGGCGGGCGGGCTGTAGCAGGACTGTTCATTGTAACCTCCAACATGCGAGCGTCTCGCCACAGTCGTGGCAAAAAATTCGACCAAAGTGCGACCGGTTGCACACGCAACCAAGTCGACAGGCACGCCTTCGCTTCGCGCGGACGACAAAGCCGGCCCGGGATATTGCCACGAGCACGCCGCGACGGCTGATCTAAGTGACGGGAAACACGAAGATTTCGGCAGGAGTTCCGGCGCGCCGGGTCAGCCAAAATGCGTTCCGCATCTGGCATTAACCATCTTCTCGGTAATTTCTCGATACCCGGCCCAAGCGATGCTTTTGAGGCGGACCGCAACGCAACGGTGATGTCCGCCTCGCCTCAAAGAACTTTCCGCAGGGCCAACTCTAGGCAACTTTCTCCTGAGGCAAGTCGACCAATCCGCGATAAAGATCAGCGTAGCGGCTCGCTGAATGGCGCCACGACACGTCCGTCGACATGCCGTTGCGCTGAATCCGCCGCCAAGCAGCAACGTCGTGGAACGTGGCGCAAGCCCGTTGGAGCACGTCGGCAAGATTTTCCGCGGTGACCGGTCCAAATTTGAACCCGGTTTGTCTGCCGCCGGTGACGGCCAAATCCCCGGCGTCGACGACCGTATCCTCCAGCCCGCCGACACGGGACACGATGGGCACCGTGCCGTACCTCAAGGCACAAAGCTGCGTCAGACCGCACGGCTCGAACCGCGACGGCACCACGATCGCATCCACGCCGGCCTGGATCAAGTGGGCCAGACCTTCATCATGTCCGATCGTAACGCTCACCCGTTCCGGATTGGCTTGTGCGGCCGCGTGGTAGCGATGTTGCAGCCCCCGATCCCCGCTCCCCAGCACGGCCAGCTGCATTCCTTCGCTTACCATCGTCGGGAGATTTTCGAGAAGAAGATCGAGCCCCCGCTGCCAGGACAGGCGACCAATGACGCCGAGCAGAAACGCATCAGGCGCGGGCTGCAGACCAAGCCGCCGCTGCAAGGCCGCCTTGTTGGTCGCCCTGTTCTTGAGAACGTCCGATTCGAAACAATCCGGCATGTCTGTATAGAAACAGCCGGGGATGTGAGGATCTGTCGCAGGGTCCCAGACCGAAGTATCAACTCCGTTGAGGATTCCGCTGAGGTCACAGGATCGTTCGCGCAGGAGACCGCCGAGCCCCATGCCGCCCTCGTCGCTCAGGATCTCCCTGGCATAGGTCGGCGAGACCGTCGTGATGCGATCGGCAAAATACAGACCGGCCTTCAAGAACCCGATCTGCCCATAATATTCGACACCGTGAATGGTGAACGACTCCGGCGGCAAACCGATCGCGGCAAGCATCTCCTGCGGAAACACGCCTTGATAGGCTAGGTTGTGAACCGTCATCACCGTGGCCGGACGGGGCCGGTTGCTGTAATGCAAATACGCCAGCGCAAGAGCCGCGTGCCAGTCGTGGGCGTGGACGATGTCAGGCACGAAGGACGGGACTACCCCAAGGCCAATATCGGCGGCGATTCGCGCCAACGCCGCAAAGCGCAACGCGTTGTCCGGCCAATCCACGCCGTCAGGCTTGAGATAAGGGTTTCCCGCACGCGCGAACAGGTGCGGCGCATCGAGAACAAACAGGCCGAGTTCACAGGATTTAGCCCTGAGCAGCCGAGCGTCTCCGCCGAAAAAATGCGGCAGATGGAGCAGGCCTTCAACCGGCCCGAGTGAATTCATGACACTGGGATACCCCGGCACGACGGTGCGGACCTCGATGTCTTCCGGTTTCAAGGCAATCGGAAGCGCGCCGGTCACGTCGGCCAATCCGCCAGTCTTGATCAGGGGAAATATTTCCGAGGCGACCGAAAGTACGCGAACGGACTTCATGCATTCAACCCGTCGATCATCGGCTGCGTCATACGCAGACTCGCAAGCAATTAACTACGGGTGATTCGTAGCGTTCGATGATGTCGACATTGAGTCTGGCGATCCCGACATACCCAGCTGGTTTTGCAGACGAGAAGACATCGACCGGGGATGCCAAAGCTCAACGCAGCGGTCGGCATCGCGACGCGCTTTTTTTGCCTGCCCGATCGGCGCGTGACCAACCTGTGTGCGCATTCGATCCCGCGGCGCGATGCGCCCGGGTTGTGCATGAACCTTGTCCCTCCAATAACAGAGGAAGCCGGGTGGGATTGCACCCATGGGTCGTCCCGCGCAACAAAAAGCACGGGGGCAGGACCACGGGCGATCACCCCGTGTGTCACCGCATCCGTCGACGTTCGGTTTCACGCCGGCATCGGTGCAGGCTGCGTCTCATCCTTGGAAAACGGCCTGAACGTCAAGGCGATCAGGAAAGCACCGAGTCCCATGATCCATGAGCCGATATAGAGCCAAGCGTAGCTCGCGAAGGCGTCGTAGATCAAACCTCCGGCCAACGGACCCGTCGCCATGCCGAGGCTGCCGGCCATGGCGGTGCCGCCGATCACGGTGCCCATCATTCGCAGCGGAAAATTCTCGCGGGCGAGCGAGGCATAGAGCGGCATGGTGCCGGCATAGATGAAACCGAACAGCGCCGCCACTGTATAGAACGCGGCGAGTTCGCGCACGAAGACGTAACCGAGTGCGCCGAATGCCTGTGCAAGCAGGCCCAGCACCAGCACCCGCTTGGCGCCGAAGCGGTCACCCATCAAGCCGAAGGCAATGCGGCCGCCAAGCCCAGCAAGGCCTTCCACACTGTAGATGGTGACGGCGGCGATCAACGGGATGCCGCAGCTGACGGCGTAGCTCACGGTGTGAATGATCGGCCCCGAATGCGTGGCGCAGCAGAAGAAATTCGTCAGCAGCAGGATGATGAATTGCGGCGAGCGCAGCGCCTGTGCCAGCGACATCTCCGCCTGCGCCGGGTCGCCTGATGCCGCGGACGGCCCGCTTTCAAGCGCCGGCGCGCGGCGCACCAACAGCGAGACCGGAATCATGATGACGGCGACGACGAGGGCCACGATCTGCATCGAGGTGCGCCAGTCATGATTTGAGACCAGCCAGGCGGCGAGCGGCGCCATGGTCATCGGCGCCATGCCCATGCCCGCCGAAACCAGCGACACCGCAAGACTTCGATGGGTGTCGAACCAGCCGGTGACACATGCCATCATCGGCGCAAAGATCGCGGCGCAGGCGGCGCCGACCATCAGCCCGAAGATGAACTGAAACGCGACCAGCGATGTCGCCAGACTAGCCAGAGCCAGGCTTGCCGCGAGCACGACCGAGCCGGTCAGCACCACCGGCAGCGGCCCCAGCCGGTCGGACAAGGTGCCCCAGATCATGCTGGTGAACGCCATGGCGAGGAAGCCGATGGTCATGGCGCTGGATACGCCGGTCACGGACCAGCCGGTATCCCGCGCGATCGGCTGCAAGAACACCGGCAGCGAGAACATGCCGCCGATCGCGACGCAGCCGAGCAAACCTCCGGCTGCGACAATCACCCAGCGATAGCGAGAGTTTTCCATTCCTGATCTCCACTGCAGCTTTCTAATGGAAGACGAACGGAATGGGTTGGAACCGACAGTTTGATGGCCATGCCCGATTATTTTTTTCGGAGCGCGGTCCGCCACAACCACGCTTGGCTCCTGGTGCGCAATAGCGCAGCACATTGCGCCGGCCATGCCCGATGGGCGGAATACGCTCACGCTATTCCGCCCTGCGGGCTGCTTTTCTTGCGGCTTTCCGAACAGACCAACGCGCTCGAAACCGCTTCAAGGCGCGAAACGTCATGGGGGCGACCGCTTGAAACGCTAGAGAAGCACCTCCGGCTATCAGCCCCTTGACAAGATCAAATGCAAAATCGGACCAAAAGTACCACATGACCCCCGCGTCCTTCTTCACAGGGGCACCGCCGGGCAGCCGTGGGCAGAAAAAAGAAATAGAAAAGCCCCGTCCGTCGCCGGCGGGGCCTAGAAAATCTCTGTACGCGGTATTCAGCGCACGCGAAACCTCTTTGGTTCACCCGCTCAAGGTGGACTGAAGAATGAGAGAGAGCCACACCATAGTGGCCGTGCGATTGAAACCGCGCATGACAATTCTCCAAAAACGAAAACCAACGGCCCGCAGCCGAGCTGCACCCACCGAGGGGCGGCCATCCGCTTAACACAACCAGACTGAACGGCTGCTGTCTGTGTGCCATTTCACAATTGGGATCATATATGAGCTGCCGGGTTGGCCGATCTCGCGCAGCCATGCGCACGCGATGGATGAAACGGGCGATTTGTCACCTCTCCCATCGAAGTCGGATATATCCGACTTCGACAATCTATAATGCCCAACTCGGGTAAACCCGAGTTGGGTGGGAGAGGTGAAGAGGAACCTCGTCGCACCTTCCTCACAGCTCGTAGGGCTGGTTAGCGAAAGCGTAACCCGCCATCACGCGCACAACTCGATGAGAGGACATGGTGGATTACGCCTTCCGCCTTCACTCTTCGAGCTGCGGCGGACAAGCCGGCCAATCCACCCTGTGCCGCATTCCCTTATGGCCGTGATGCCCCGAGAAATCCGCGACGACTGGGCCCAGCCGATACGGCTATCCGGGGGAAGTTCTTGTGGTGAGCATATCAGCCACGCCGCGCCGCCTTGATCGCGGCGACGTCGATCTTCTTCATGCCCATCATGGCGTCGAATGCACGCTTTGCTTCATCGCCGCCGGCCGCCATCGCCTCCGTCAGCACGCGCGGCGTGATTTGCCAGGAAACGCCCCACTTGTCCTTGCACCAGCCGCACGCGCTCTCCTGGCCCCCATTGCCGACAATGGCATTCCAGTAGCGGTCGGTCTCATGCTGATCATCGGTGGCGATCTGAAACGAAAATGCTTCGTTATGCTTGAACGCGGGACCGCCGTTGACGCCGATACAGGGGACGCCGGCGACGGTGAATTCCACCGTCAGCACGTCGCCCTTCTTGCCGGATGGGTAGTCACTGGGTGCACGGTGGACGGCACCCACGGCGCTGTTGGGAAAGGTTTCGGCGTAAAAGCGGGCAGCAGCCTCTGCGTCCTTATCGTACCACAGGCAAATCGTGTTCTTGGCCATTGCTTGTCCTTTCGCTCGGCTTACGCGCCGTGTTGTGGGTTCTATCGATGCCACACCTCCTGTCGGGAACCAACGCGAGAGGCAGCACCAGCTAGATGAAGACGAACGGAATGGGCAGGAACCGACAGGTCGAGCGGCGCCGTGGCTCATATTTTTTGCGAGGTCCCAGGGCGGCTTGCGATGATCCGTTGCCGCGCCGCAGAGGATGCAATTGAGAACCGCTATATGATTGTCATACCTGTCAATTTGCGGTAGGCACCGACGCGGATCCTTGACGAGAATTTTCAGCCTGGCGCGCGTCGCGACGCTAGGTAAATCGGTGAAAGAAAAAGTATGGCGCGCAACATTCTGATCCTTGGAGCCTCGTACGGCTCATTGCTTGCGACAAAGCTGCTGATGGCAGGTCACAACGTGACCCTGGTTTGTCGGAGCAAGACGGCAGAACTCATCAATCGCGATGGTACGGAAGTTCGCATCAAGCTGCGCGACGAGGCGGTGCACCGCGCGATCTTTTCGCGCAACCTGCCTGGAAAACTGGACGCGACCACGCCCGCCGATGTCGACCTTTCCCGTTATGATCTGGTCGGTCTTGCGATGCAGGAGCCGCAATACACCAACCACACCATTCGGGTTCTGATGATCAAGATCGCCGAGGCGAAGCTGCCTTGTCTTTCGATCATGAACATGCCGCCGTTACCCTATCTCAAACGAATCCCGGCACTGGCGAAAATGGACCTCGAGGAGGCCTATACCAATGCCCTGGTATGGGAACGGTTCGAACCGGGACTGGTGTCGCTCTGCTCGCCCGATCCGCAGGCCTTCCGTCCACCGGAAGAGGCGGCGAATGTTCTTCATGTCGGCCTGCCGACCAACTTCAAGGCGGCGGCATTTGCAGATGAGAAACACAACGTGCTGCTTCGGGAGCTGGAAGCGGATATCGACGCGGTGAAGCTTGATGGGCTGGACGTTCCGGTGAAGCTCAAGGTGTTCGATTCGCTGTTCGTCCCTCTGGCGAAATGGTCGATGCTGCTGACCGGAAATTATCGCTGCATCACGCTGCACGAGCCGCAGGCGATCCGCGACGCTGTGCACAGTGATCTGAAGCTCTCGCAATCGATCTATGACCATGTCGACGCCATCGCCCGGCGCCTTGGCGCCGACCCGGAAGATCAGGTTCCTTTCGCAAAATATGCCAAGGCGGCGGAAAGCCTTCTCAAACCCTCATCCGCGGCACGCGCGGTAGCCAGTGGAGCGCCGTTCATCGAGCGGGTGGACCTGCTGGTGAAGTTGATCTCGCATCAGCTTGGCGTGCCCAATGCCGAGATCGATCGCACGGTCGAGATCGTGGATCAGAAACTGAATGAGAAGATCGTGGCGGGTGGTTCCGGCTCGCCTTGAACAGCAGAGCGCTAGCAAAATCACCGCCTGCCAAAGAGACCATGACTATCCGCCCCATCGTCCGTTATCCCGACCCTCGGCTTGCGCTTCCGGCGCAGCCCGTGACCGTGTTTGAAGACGGGTTGCGCGACCTTGCGCGAGATCTGCTGGAGACAATGCACGCTGCGCCCGGTGTCGGGATCACCGCGCCGCATATCGGGATCTCCCTGCGGGTCGTGGTGCTCCACCTCGACGCAATCGATGGTGCGCGGACCTATGTCAATCCGGAGATCATTTGGGCATCGCCCGAGATGATCCTGCATCAGGAAGGCAGTGTCTCGATGCCTGGTGTCAACGACGAGGTGAGTCGACACGCGCGCGTCCGGATCAGTTATCACGACGTCCACGGCAACCTGCAGACCGAGGAATCGGAGGGCCTGCGCGCTGTCTGCCACCAGCATGAGATAGATCAGCTCAACGGCCTGTTCTGGATCAAGCGGCTGTCCCGCCTCAAGCGCGAGCGGCTGATCAAGCGCTTCGAGAAAGTGTCGCGGAGCTCGTAAGGCGGGTTAGCTAATCCGGCTAGACTAGTCTAGTGTCCGTCCATAAACTTGCAACACATTGAAAAGTATTGATGAATC
>Ga0209863_10001182_pt1 | contig 10549 bp, 4 predicted proteins | sample OrgsoiDNA2013046_FD_185796 | JGI IMG/M metagenome (GOLD analysis project Ga0209863, IMG submission 185796) | Permafrost soil microbial communities from the Arctic, to analyse light accelerated degradation of dissolved organic matter (DOM) -... | ecosystem: Environmental > Terrestrial > Soil >...
TGCCCCTGCTCTATTTCCAGTCGGACGTGTCGATCGAAGCCGACGCCACGCCAATTCCCGTTGCCGGAGCGACATGTCCCCCGCTGCGGTGAAGCACCGCGCGCCCACGATGGGCGCCGCCGTCGTCACGCTGGCGCTCGCCGGCGTGCTCGCTGCTGCCGGATGCGCGGGCGCCAGCGTCGCCGTCACCGCGAGCCGCTCCCGCTATCCGCTGTCGTTGTCACCGGAGGTGCGCGACGCCACCGGGCGTCTCTACGACCAGCGGTCGTTGACGAAGGTGGGAACGCTCGACGTGCGCCAGACATCGCTCGGCTTTCTGTATTCGGGCCTCACGCCGCGCTCGACCCGCGACTTCTCCGACGAGATCAACGCCCAAGTTGCCGCCGCCGGGGGCGAGGCCGTCGTGGGCCTGACCATCACCGTCGGCGCGCGCTGCGACTGGATCAACGGGTTTCCACTCCTCGACGCGTTGCCGATCTGGCCCGGCTGCGTACCGGTGCGGCTGACCGGCGACATCGTGCGGAGGTGAGACGCCCCGCTACGGCATGACCGACGGAACGGCCGAGAGCTGCACCACCACGCCGCCTTCTTCGCCCGGCGCGTTCGCGTCGACGACCAGGTGGTAGAGGCCGGCGGGCAGCCTGGTGAAGACGTGGGTGCCGGTGGAGGTTCCCCTCGACGGGATGCAGGCGACAGCCGCGTCGGCCTCGCAGGCGAACAACCTCCCTTCGTCGGGATAGAGCGCGAAGACGTGGTCGCCGGCCTGCGCCCAGTCGAGCGTCAGATCCGCCTTGGCCGGGAGCTGGAAGTCGACGTCGGCGTCCTGGCCGCCGGTCTGGCTCACGCAGGTGGTGTCGGTCTCGTTGTCGCCCGCCATCGCGGTCTGGACCACGACCGAGCTCGGCGTCCCGTCGAGCGGCAAGAGGCCGAGGGTTTGATTCGCCCGACAGGCCAGCTTCTCGCACACCGGCGAGGTGACACACTTGCGGTCCATGCAGTCGGTGGCTCCGTCGCCGTCGTCGTCGATGCCGTTGTCGCAGATCTCGCGCACCGTCTCCTGCAGACCGGTCAGACTCAGCTTCACCGTTCCCTCCTCGCCGGACTGAAACGCCTGCACGACGAGATAGTAGTTGCCGGGCTGCAGGTCCGGCATTGCGAAGCCGCACCCGAACGGCAGGATCTGCGGGTCGGCGCAGGAGACCTCGTTCGCGTCGCAAGCGTCCAGCGGCTTGACCTCCTGCGAGAGCGCCAGCACGTTCGATCCGGTGTCGGTGCAGTCGATGCTGAGGGCCATCGGCTCGGTCAGCGAAAGCTTCAGGACCTTCTCCTTGCCGTTGCCGCGACTGCACGACGTCTCGTAGAGATCGCCGCCGGATTGCGTGTTGACGGTCACGACCTTGTTGGTCCCCCAGGAGAACGCGCCCAGGTCCTGGTCCGGCACGCAGGCCGGCGCCGCACACATCCCGACGCCGAAACAGGCCGGATCGTCGCAGTCGGTGAGCCCATTGCCATCGTCGTCGATCCCGTTGCCGCAGATCTCCTCCTTGCGGACGCCGAAGGCGGAGATCTGCAGTTCGATGGGACCCGCCTGCGCCACGCTGGAGGCCTTGACGATCAGCAGGTAGGTTCCGGCGCCGAAGGTGGTGAACGCCACGGTGCTCAAAGATTGGTCCTCGGGGGTGCAGGAGAGCTGCTCGCCCGCGTCGCAGGCCAGGCCCATGGCTGGCATCGGGAACATCGAAAGGACGCTGGAGCCCGCCTGTTGAGAATCGACCTCCACCCCGGCCGCCTCGGCCAGCGTGAACTCGATCGCCTCGTCGCCGCCCGTCGAGATGCCGGCGCAGCTCGGCCGGTAGCGGCTGGGATCCTTCGCCAGGTTCGTATCGACCTCCCGGGGCGTCGCCCCGACCACCAGCGTCCCCAGGTTGACGTCCGGAATGCATTCATGGCCGACGCAGGCCGGATCCTTTGCGCAGGCCGCGTCCGCGCAGTCGGTCAGGCCGTTGCCGTCGTCGTCGATGCCGTTGTTGCAGATCTCGGGCGTCGACACCGTGCCGGTCGACAGCGTGACCGTCGTGGAGCCTTGCAGGCCCGGGTACGACTCGACGATCAGCCAGTAGACGCCGGCGGGCAGGCTGGAGAAGGTCTGGGTGGCCGTGGCGTCGTCGCCGGCCATCACGCAGGTGATCGGGTTTCGATCGCAGGACTCGTTGGCGCCGGCCCGGAACAGGCCCACCACGTGGGCAGTCCCCGGCGCTTGCGAGAAGTCGAGGCGCACGTCCGCCGTCGCGCCGAGCTGGAAGCGGCCGACCCGGCCCCGCCCGCCGGTCGGCGCGCAGGTCATGTATCCCTTGGGAGCGCCGGTGGTATTGAGTGGGCGCGTGACGCTGGCGCCGTGGGTGGCCAGCGTGCCGAAGTCGGTGTCGACCGAGCAGTTGACCGTCAGGCAGGCGGGGAAGGTCGAGCACATCGGGTCGGCGCAATCGACCAGGTTGTTGCCGTTGTCGTCGATGCCGTTGTCGCAGATCTCCGTCCCCGTGCTGGGCTTGCAGGCCAGGCTGCTGGCGCAGTCGGGATCCCGACAGTCAACCAGACCGTCCCCGTCGTCGTCGATGCCGTTGTTGCAGATCTCCTGGCCGGGCATCGAGCAGAGGGGGTCGCCGAAGCAGGCGGGATCGGCGCAATCGGTCAGCCCGTTGCAGTCGTCGTCGATCTTGTTGTTGCCGCAGATCTCCTTGGTGCCGGTCGGACAGACCTTGCCGTCGGTGCGGCTGCCGTCGGTGCGGCTGCCATCGGTGCGGCTGCCATCGGTGCGGCTGCCGTCCGTCTTGTTCCCACCGTCGGTGCCCGAGCCGCCGTGACCCCCGACCAGCCCCCCGCCGTCGGTCGGCGCGACGCAGGTCGGATCGTCGGCCGGACAGCCGGGGTTGCCGCCGCCGTTGCGCGCGCTGAACAGGTCGGTGCGACCGCAGGCGCCCGCGGCCACCAGCCAGACCAGCGAGACCAGCAGCAGGCCGGGCCGCAACGCCCGCCCGAACGAGCACGCCGAAAATAAGCGAGGAGCGAAATTCATTTGGGAGAGTCTACGCTCAGGTGGGAGCGAAATTCATGGGAGAGTCTACGCTCAGGTGGTTCGAGGTAAAAATCCCCTGTGAGCCCCCCCAGCCCGCTGCGCGTCAAGAACCCCGCCACCGGGGAGCTCCTCGAGGAGATCCCTTGCGCCGACGAGGCGGCGGCCGAGGCGGCCGTGGCGCGGGCGCGGGCGGCCCAGCCGGCCTGGGGCGCCCTGCCCTTCGCCGACCGGGCGCGGGCGCTCCGGCAACTGGCGCGGGCGATTCGCGACGACAACGGATTCCTGGACACCCTCTCGGCGGAGAGCGGCAAGCCCCGCTACGAGGCGGAGCTGATCGAGCTCTTCTATACGCTGGAGCTGACCCGCTATTACACCGGACGGGCCGGGCGGCGCGCGCTCCGGGACGAGCTGCGCCACCCGCTCATCTTCGCCAACAAGCGGGCGCGCGTGGTGCGCCACCCGCGCGGCGTGGTCGGCGTCATCGGCCCCTGGAATTTCCCGCTGCTCAACAACTACGCCGATTGCGTCGGGCCGCTCGTCGCGGGCAACGCGGTGGTGCTCAAGCCGTCGGATCAGACGCCGCTCACGTCCTTGCGGGTGGCGGCGCTCTGGAAAAAGCTGGGGCTGCCGGCGGGCGTGCTGGAGGTGGTTCCGGGTCGTGGCGAGGCGGGCGCCGTGCTGGCGGCGACGGCCGACATGGTCTTCTTCACCGGCAGCGCCGCCGTCGGCCGGCAGGTGGCGGCGACGGCGGCCACGCGTCTCGTCCCGGCGGTGCTCGAGCTGGGGGGCAAGTCGGCGATGATCGTCCTACACGACGCCGATCTGGCGCGCGCCGCGCACGTCGCCATCTGGAGCGGGTTCGCCGGCAGCGGCCAGGTCTGCATCCGGACCGAGCGCGTGCTGGTCGAAGCGTCGGTGGCCGATCGATTCGCCGCGCTCTGCGCCGAGGAGATCGCGCGCTTGCGCCAGGCGGCGCCGCCGCTGGGTCGGCCCGACGCCAGCGAAGTGGACGTCGGCGCCATCACCTTCGCGCCGCAGATCGCCCGCGCCGAGAGCCAGATCGCCGACGCCATCTCCAAGGGCGCACGCCTGCTGACCGGCGGGACCCGGCGGGACGATCTGGGCGGGCAGTTTTTCGCCCCCACCTTGATCGTCGATGCAACGGTCGAAATGGCGGTCATGCGCGAGGAGACCTTCGGCCCGGTGTTGCCGATCATGCGGGTCGCCGACGCCGAGGAGGCGCTGCGCATCGCCAACGATTCGCCGATGGGGCTCTCGGGCAGCGTCTGGTCGGGGGACGTGCGCAAGGCGCGGGCGCTGGCGCGGCGCCTCCAGACCGGCAGCGTCTGCATCAACGACGCGCTGGTGAACTACTTCTGCGTCGAGGCGCCGCTGGGGGGCATCAAGGGGAGCGGCATCGGATTCCGGCACGGCCCGGAGGGGTTGCGTCAGTTCTGCCGCATCGAAACCATCGTCGAGGACCATCCGCTTTCCGGCTGGCTGTCGCCGCTGGTCGACCGCTGGCTCACCTTCCCCTATCGGTCGTCCACGCAGCGGCTGCTCCGCCGGTTCATGCGCTGGTTTTACTGACCGGGCCGCGAATCGGCGCTGAGCAGCACCGCCGGCAGAGCGGCCAGCACCGCGAAATTGTACTAGAACAGCTGCGCGTGATCCGGCTCTGTTACTCGAACCGCACGGAGGCGCTCTGCGAGGCGCTGGCCGAAAATCTCGGCGCGGGTCGCTCCAACCTCTTCGACCCAGTCCACCTGATCGTTCCGAATCCGCTGGTCGAAGGCTACGTCAAGCAGTCCCTGGCGCGGCGGCTCGGGATCGCCGCCCACATCGAAACGCAGTTTCTACGCGGGTTCCTGCGGCAGATCGCGACGGCCAGCGCGCCCGAGATCCTGATCGTCGATCGCGATCTGTGCGAGGGCGAGCTGCTCGCGCTGTTTGCCGATCCCGCGCGCCTGGCGCCACGCGATCTGGCGCCCGTGCGCGGCTATCTCTCCGTGGCCGCGGGCGGCGACGCCTCCGACGCGGAGGGGCTCGATCGAAAACGTGTCCAGCTGGCCGCGCAGATGGCCGGGCTCTTCGACGAGTACGCCTTTTCACGGCCCGAGATGCTGGCGGCCTGGCGCAACGGCGCCCTGATTCCCGATCTCGACGAGCCCATGCAGCGCTGGCAGCGCGAGCTGTGGCTGGCGCTCTTCGGGCGCCGGGGCGCGTTCGACGCCCGGCGCGGGATGACCCTCCCCGACTTCTTCGCGCAAGCGCCGCCCGAGGCGCTGCGACCACCGCCGGCCGCCCACGTCTTCGGGATCTCGTACGTCGCGCGCCTCTACCGATCGATCTTCGGCTCGATCGCGCGCGCGACCGCGCTCTTCGTCTACACGCTCAACCCCTGCCGGGAATATTGGGAGGATCTGGCGCCCCGCCGACGGGGCGGCAAGTCGCCGGACGCGCGCCGCTTCCCCCACCGCCGCGGCGGCGCGCAGCTCACGCTCGGTGGTCTGGCGCAGGACGCCCCGATCGCGGAGGCGCTGCCCGAAAATCCTCTCCTCGAGCTTTGGGGACGTCCCGGGCGGGACAACATGCGGCTTTTGAATCAGCTGGCCGACTGCGACTTCGACGCGCGGTTCGTCGATCCGACCACCGACGCGCCGCCCGCCGGCGCTCCGTCGAAGGGACCGCGAGGGCCGTCGCTGCTGGCCGCGCTGCAGAAGGAGGTGCTCGATCGCGAGCCGGGCGGCGATCGGCCGCCTCCCGACGGCAGCGTCGTGATCGTCCCGGCGCCCGATCCGCGGCGGGAGCTCGAGATCGTGGCGGCCGAGATCTGGTCGCTGCTGCGCGCCGACGAGACGCTGACCTTCGCCGATGTCGCGCTGATCGTGCCGCCCGCGGCGGCGCCGGCCTATCTGCCGCTCGCGCGCGCGGTCTTCGACGAGGCGTCGGCGTTGCCACACACCATCGTCGACCTGCCGCGCGCGGCCGAGAGTCGGATCCTGGATGCCGTCACCCGGCTCCTCGAGCTGCCGAGCGGTGCTCTGGGACGACCGGATCTGCTGGGTCTCGCCATGCACCCGACCGTCGCGCGCCGTTTTCCGGAGGTCGATCCCGACCACTTTGTCGCACTCTGCGAAGCGCTGGAGATCGTGCGCGGCGCCGACAGCGAGGATCACGACGGCAGCTACCTCGATCGCGATCGGTTGAGCTGGGACCAGGGGCTGCGGCGCCTGGCGCTGGGCGCGTTTCTATCGGGCCGCCGCGGCGGTGAGACGCGCCCGTTCGTGCTCCCGGGCCAGCCGCCGCGCGACGCAGAGCCGTTGCTGGCCGCCGATCTGCCGCCGGCGCTGGAGCCCGCGGCGCGGGCGCTGGGCATCCTGGCCCGTGAGCTCATCGCCTACGCGCGGGCGGCGACCGCCCGACCGGCCACGTTCGCGACGTTCGCCACGCTCCTGCGCCGCACCATCGCCTCCACGATTTTTCCGGGCGCCGCCGACGAGGAGGCCGCGCTGGGCGATGCCTTCGGCGCGATCGAGCGGGTCGCGGCGCTGTTGCCGCCCGGCCTCGAGATCAGCTTCCGCACCGCGACCGAGCTGGTGAAGGCGCGCCTCGGGGCGGGCCCCGGCCACCATCGATCGCCCGAAGGGGTCACCGTCGCGTCGTTCGTCCCGATGCGGGCGCTCCCCTTCCGGATCATCTTCGTGGTCGGGCTCGACGAGCGGGTCTTCCCCGCGGCCGACGGGCTCGATGCCCTCGATCTGCGCGCCGGCGCCCGGCAGCCGGGCGACGTGACGCCCCGCGAGCAGGACGAGTACATGTTCCTGGAGACGCTGCTCTCGGCGCGCGAGCGGATCTATCTATCGTATGTCGCGCGCGACGCGGTGACGGGCGAGCGGAAGAACCCCGCCGCGACGCTGCTGGCGCTGGGCGAGGTCATCCGAGCGGAGGTGGAGCGCGAGGTGGCGCCGCTGACTCGCCACCTCGACGCCGCCACCTGCGCGGTGATCCCGGCCGCCGCACGCGAGCGGCAAGCGGCCGCGCTCAGCCGCTCCGCGCGTCAGGCCGCCGGCGGCGTCGTGCAGCTTCCCCCGCTGCCCGAGCTGCGAAAAGCGCTCGCGCCTGCGGCCTGGGCTCCCGTCGCCCGGCAGCTCGACTGGGTGGGACCGCCGGCGACCGAGACGGCGTCCGCCCGGCGCGGCTTGACGCTGGCCGATCTGCGCCGTTTTCTCGAGTGTCCGCTCCAGGCCTCGGCGCGCGTCCTGCTGCCGCTCGGTGACGACGACGACGCGGCCGACGACGCCGAGGCCGCCCTGCGCGAGCATGAGCGTCTCGACGAATCCCGGCTCCGAACCATCCCCTTCCTGCGCGAGGTGCTGGTCGGGACGCTGGGCGGCGCGGGCGACGCCGATGCGCGACCTGGCGACCACGACATCCTCGCGGAAGCCTACGATCGCGACGCGGCGCGGAGAATTCTCGACGGAACGCTACCGGGCGGGCTCTTCGGGCGCGCGCTGCGTGAGCGGCACCTGGTGCTCCTGGCTTGCTGGCGGGACGGTTTCCTGGCGGCAACGGATGGCGCCACCGGGCGGCCCTCGGTTCTCTGGCTGGGCGCCGCGCCCGAGCACCGGCCCGATCTCCACCCGCTTGCCGCGCTCGATCTCCCCTTGCCCGGCGGCGGCACCATCGCGGTGGGCGGGCGGACGGAGCTCTGCGGCGAGACGGCCACCGGTGAGCGGCTGGTGATCTCGTTCCTGGGCTCGACCGGCCGCGATTCCTTCGAGCGCGATCTCTTGCGTCCCTTCTTCACCCACCTGGCGCTCTCGGCCATGGACGCCGGCGAGGGGCCGACGCGTGCGATCTTGATCCGCCCCAACGACGACGGATCGCCGCACATCGACGGGCGCCTGTTTCCGTCGATGCCAGCCGCCGAGGCCCGTATCTATCTGGGCGCGCTGGCCGCCGAGCTGCTGGGCCAGGTGCACGCCACCTTCCTGCCCTGCGAGGCGATCTTCGCCTGGCGAAAGCGCCGCGACAAAGGCGAGGCGATCGGCGTTCGCGACATGATTCTCCTGCTGCGCGACGACAACTGGACGCGCTTTCTCTCCGACCGCGGGCCGGTCCCCGATCCACGCGCCTACCCGATTCCGCCCGAGGAGATGGCGCGCGCGATGGTGGAGCGCCGGTTCGGCCCCTACTTCGCCGCGCTCCGCGGCACCGACGAGGCGCTCGCGCCGAAGTGGAAGAAGCGATGACCGTCGGGGGGACCGCGCGTTACCCGTTTCCCGAGGAGCTGGCCCGCATCCCGCGCGATCGCGCGGCCGTCATCGAAGCGTCGGCCGGAACCGGCAAGACCTACCTCATCGAGCATCTTGTCGTCGATCGCCTGATTCGCGGCGATGCCCGCATCGACGAGATCCTGGTCGTCACCTTCACCGATCGCGCGGCCGCCGAGCTGCGCCGGCGGATCCACGCGCTGCTCGCGCGCGTACGCGGGTACGGCGAGAGAAGTGAAGCGCCGCACGTCTGGACCATCGACGACGGCGCTCGGGCGCGTCTGGCGGAGGCGGCGCGGGCGCTCGACGGCGCGCCGATCTCGACCATTCACGCCTTCTGCCAGCGGATCCTGACCGAGCGGGCCTTCGCCAGCGGGCGCCTGCTGGTTCAGCAGAGCGTCGAAAGCCGCTCCGCCTTTTCGGCCGCCTTCGCCGAGGTGCTGCGCCGGAGGCTCGCCGTCGACGAAGAGCTGGCGCCCTATCTGCGCGGCTACCTGGGCGCCGGCAACTCCCTCGAGGCGCTGGAGCAGCTGCTCTACCAGGCGCGCCAGCTCCGCGTGCAGTGGGGCGCCGTCTTCGATCCGGAGCGCCTGTCGCGCGCGGGCGCCGCGTATGCCCGACTCTCGCCGGCGGAGATCGGCGCCGCCGTCTCGGCCGGCGTTCCGAACAAGGGCTCGGCCAAGGCGGTGCAAGCCCGCCTCGACAAGCTGCACGCCGCCGCCCGCCGCTTCGACGGCGACGGCGATCCGGCGCGATTTCTGGCGGCGATCGACTATCTGGTCAAAGAGAAGGATCTCTTCGATTTCGTCGCCGAGCGCCTCGGACCTCCAGGCGCCGCCATCGCCGCGCTGCTCGCCGATCTCGCCGACGCTGCCGTCCCGCTCGACACCGTCGTCGCGCAGAAGCTCGGGCCTCCGGTCGCCGAGCGGTTGGCCGCGCGCAAACGGGCCGCCGGGCTCTACGACTTCGACGACATGCTGCTGCTGGTCGACGACGCTCTTGCCGGGGCGGGCGGCCTGGAGCTGACAGCCTCGCTCCGCCGCCGGTTCAAGCTGGCCATCGTCGACGAGTTCCAGGACACCGACCCCATCCAGTGGCGGATCTTCCGCGCGATCTTCCAGGAGAGCGGCGGCGCCAACCCCCTCTATTTGGTCGGCGATCCGAAGCAGTCCATCTACGGATTTCGCGGCGCCGACGTCGCGACCTACCAGGCCGCCTGCGACGTGGTCGCGCCACCGGCCGAGGCGCACCACCTGACGCGCAACTTTCGCTCCACCGGCCCGGTCATCGACGCCTACAACGCGATCCTCGATCAGGGGGCCGAAGAGCCGTTCTTCAGCGCGGGCGTCGGGTACCACAGCCCCGTCGTCTTCCGTGGTGCGGACGCCGGTGCGGAGGCGCCGAGACCGCCCGTGACGCTGCTGCGGGTGACCGCAGACGAAGAGGTGACGCGTCTGCCGATGCGGTCGGTGCGGGACGGCCTGTCGCGTGCGGTCGCCGACGAGATCGCCACCTTGCTGGCGGCGCCAAATCCGCCGCCCGCCCGCGAGATCTTCGTGCTGACCCGCACCTGGCGCGAGGCCGGCGCGGCCGCGGCCGCCCTTGGCGCGCGCGGCGTCCCCACCGTGCTCTACAACCAGGAGGGGCTCTATCTTTCGCCCGAAGCGCGCCACGTCCGCGATCTGCTGCGGGCCATCGCCGATCCGCACGATCGGGCCAAGCGCCTGCGGGCCTGGCTCACCCCGTTCTTCGGGCTGACGCTGGAGGATCTGCCGGCCGCCGCCGCCGCCGACGGCGATCATCCGCTCTACGGGCGGCTCTTCGCCTGGCACGACGCCGCCACGACCCAGCCGCTTCCCACGCTCTACGCGCGCATCCTGAACGACAGCGGCGTCGTCTTGCGCGAGCTGTTCCTGGGCGAGAGCGCGCGCCGGCTCACCAACTATCGCCATCTGTTCGAGGTGCTGGCGGCGGACGGGGGACGCGCCGCGCGACCGCTCGGCGACGTCGTCCGCCGGCTGTCCGCCCTGTGCGAAGGGCTGATCGTCCCCGCACCCGAAGAAGGAAACGTGCAGCGCCTCGAGAGCGATCGCGACGCCGTCCAGGTCATGACGATGCACAAGGCGAAGGGGCTGGAGGCCGACATCGTCTTCGTCTACGGCGGCTACAGCCCGTCGCCGAACCGGGGCGTCCGCAGCTA